>SESH01024306.1_pt1 | contig 17324 bp, 17 predicted proteins | sample 3171561 | NCBI WGS metagenome assembly SESH01 (sample SAMN10866947, study PRJNA518727) | freshwater metagenome | biome: subpolar coniferous forest; feature: holomictic lake; material: water; isolation source: holomictic Lake 442 2011 16.5 m and 2014 13 m | place: Canada: near Kenora, Ontario
TCGAGGCGCTGGTGACTAATTTCAGTGCCAGGGAACCCCCGTCGCACCGGGAGAAATCCATTCAATGTGCGCTGTTTGAAATCTAGACACTGCACCTTGAATCTCCCACGCCTCCTGGAATTCTGGTTGTTGGCTTTTGGCATTGCGGTACTGACCGTCCGGCGTTTACTCGATCCCGCCAGCCGGCTGCATATCCTGGATCACCCCAATCACCGTTCCCTGCATCGCCAGCCGGTACCACGAACTGGCGGAGTGGCAATTCTGTTGGGCCTGGCCGGGGCCGGGAGCCTGCTGGGCGTGTTTGCAGGGCCGTTGTCATGGGCCTTGGTGGGGCCAATTTTGGGGGTCATCGCCATTGCCGGGATCTCCCTGTGGGATGACCTCCGTCGCTTGCCGTGGCGGGTTAGACTCGGGGTTCACCTGATGGCAGCAGGCCTGTTGGTGGTGGCCGGACTGACCCCGGTGGCACTGGCGTTGCCGGGTCTTGAGATCCAGTTGCCCCTGTGGCTGGGCGTGCCTCTGACGCTCCTGGGGGTGAGTTGGCTGGTGAATCTTTACAATTTCATGGACGGTCTTGATGGCCTGGCCGGAGGTATGGCGGTAATCGGTTTTGGTGCCCTGGCGCTGGCTGGCTGGCGGGTAGGAGACGAACCCTTTGCCGCGATCATGGGCCTTGTGGCCGCTGCCAGCGCCGGTTTCCTGGTGTGGAATTGGCCGCCGGCCCGGATCTTCATGGGGGATGTTGGGTCTTCCAGCCTGGGATATTTGGCGGCGGCGGCCTGTCTCGCCGCCGACCAGCGCGGCCTATTGCCGTTATGGGCGGGTCTCCTGATCTTTTCACCCTTTATCCTGGACACCACCCTGACCCTGACCCAGCGCCTGTTCCGTCGTGAACGCCTGTCCGAAGCCCACCGTTCCCACTATTATCAACGCCTGGCGATGTGTTGGGGTCACCGCGAGACTCTGGGGGCGGCTTTGCTGCTGATGCTGGCCTGCGCCGGATCGGCCCTGGCAGTCACCGGTTTGGCACCTGCCGGACAAGGGTTGATGCTGATGGGATGGATCGGGATCTATGTCCTGATGGCCTGGCGTATCCACCTCATCACCACCATCCGGGAGCCCCGCCTTGACTGAGTGGTTTGACCGTCTCCGAAGCCGCGCCACCGCCTTTCTTCACGATTTGGCGATGATTCCCCTGGCCTGGATGGGGGCCTACTGGCTCAGATCCAATCTCGGCGAGATTCCCCCCGAGATGCTTGCGGACGCCGTGGGCCTCTTGTGGCTGGCGATGCCGGTGCAGTCTTTGCTGTTCTGGCGTTTGGGTCTGTACCGGGGGGTGTGGCGGTTTGCCTCGATCACCGATCTCGAACGCATCCTCAAGGCGGTGGTAACGGGGGCTCTGGTCATTAGCGCCGGCCTGTTCGCGTTGAATCGTCTGGAGGGTGTACCACGCTCGGTGCCGGTGCTGTTTGCCTTCAATCTGGTGTTGCTTCTGGCCGGGCCCCGGCTGCTCTACCGCTGGCAGCGCGATCGCCGCATTGATCTCCGGCGTGGCACTCGGGTGTTGATTGTCGGTGCCGGCCGGGCTGGCGAGATGCTGGCCCGCGATCTCTTGCGCGATCCCCAGGGCACCTATGCCCCAGTGGGGTTTGTCGATGACAAGCCACACCGGCGAGGCAGCGATGTCCATGGCTTGCCGGTGCTGGGGCCCTGCGACGACCTGCCCCGGCTGGCCCGGGAGCAGCTTGTGGAACTCCTGATGCTTGCCATTCCCTCGGCCAGTTCACGCGAGATGCAGCGCCTGGTCGGATTGTGCGAGGCCAGCGGGCTGCCATTTCGCACCGTACCCCCCCTCAAACAGCTCATGAGTGGCGGCCCGGTGGGCCTGCATCAACTCCGGCCGGTGGCCATCGAGGATCTGCTGGGCCGGGAGCCGGTCACGCTGGATTGGCCAGGTATTCGGCAGGGGCTGGCCGGGCGGCGGATTCTGGTCTCTGGGGCGGGTGGATCCATCGGCTCGGAACTTTGTCGACAGTTGGCCGGGATCGGGCCGGCGTCGTTAACCCTGGTGGAGCAGGGCGAGTTCAATCTCTATCGCATCGACCTGGAGCTTCGCGAGACCTTCCCTGACTTGATTCTGAACAGCCGGTTGCTGGATGTGGGGGATCGAACCGCGCTCCGCCGGGCCTTCGCCGATGGCCAGCCCGAGGTGGTGTTTCATGCTGCCGCGTATAAACATGTCCCGCTTCTGGAGGCCAATCCGCGTGCGGCGGTGCGTAATAACGTGCTGGGCACCCGGTTGATTGCCGATATTGCCGACGCCACCGGGTGCGCCCAGTTTGTTCTGATCTCCACCGACAAGGCGGTGAGGCCAGGTAATGTCATGGGTGCCACCAAACGCCTCGGCGAGCAATACATTCAGGCTCTGAACCAGCGCTCGGTCACGACTTTCAGCCTGGTGCGCTTTGGCAATGTCCTGGATTCGGCAGGTTCCGTGGTGCCACTCTTTCGTGACCAGATCGCCCGGGGTGGTCCGGTGACGGTCACCGATCCCGAGGTGGAACGCTATTTCATGACCATCCCCGAGGCCTGTCAGCTCATCATGCAGGCGGCGGTAATCCCGGGTGACGGCGAGATCCATGTGCTGGACATGGGTGAACCGGTCAAGATCCGTTATCTGGCCGAACAGATGATCCGCCTGGCCGGCAAGCGCCCTTCAGAGATTGCCATCCGCTATGTGGGGCTGCGCCCCGGCGAAAAACTTGCCGAGGAGCTGTTTTACCAGAACGAAGCCCTCACCCCCACAGCTTATGCCCGGATCCATATCGCCCGGCAGAATCCGCCGGACTGGAACCGGATTACCGCATGTCTCGACCATCTGGCCGAACTCTGTATCCAGGGCAACGAGGCGGCCTTGAGGGAGACTTTGCACCAGTTCGCCGCCAACGGCAACGGCCAGCCCGAGCGGGTTGAGTAAGCCCGATTTTTTCCTGAACTGGCCCTTACACCACACCGGCTCTTAGCATGTCGTGCATGTTGATCGCACCTAGCAGACGCCGATCCTGATCCACGACCAGCAGGCCATTGATGCGAAACCGTTGCATCTGTTGTAGCGCCTCAGCGGCCAATAAATCGGGAGAGGCGGTGTGACAATGACGGGTCATGAGTTCCCTGACCGGCGTAGTGCGCAGATCCACCGGGCGTTCCAGGGTGCGGCGCAAATCGCCATCCGTGAAAACGCCGGAAACCCGTGTCTCATCATCCACCACTGCCGTCATTCCCAATCCCTTCCGCGTCATCTCCAACAGGGCCTCAGGCAGCCGGGCCTCTTCCATGACCCGGGGAACCGCCTCGCCGGTATGCATGATGTCCGCCACATGCAGCAACAACCGGCGTCCCAAGCTACCGCCGGGATGAGAGCGGGCAAAGTCCTGGGCCGTAAACCCACGCGCCTCCAGCAGGGCTACCGCCAATGCATCACCCATCGCCAGTGCGGCGGTGGTGCTGGCCGTCGGTGCCAACCCGAGGGGACAGGCCTCTTGTTCCACCCCCACATCCAGGGCCACATCGGCCACCCGGGCCAGCGTCGAGGCCATTTTGCCAATCAGGGCGATCAGGGGAACCCCCAAGCGCTTCAAAATAGGGACAATCAACAAAATCTCACGGGTCTCCCCGGAGTTTGACAGCAAAATAGCCACGTCTTCTGCGGTAATCATTCCCAAATCACCGTGGCTAGCCTCGGCGGGATGGACAAAAAAAGCCGGGGTACCCGTACTGGCCAGGGTGGCGGCGATTTTGCCCGCGATGTGCCCGGATTTGCCCATGCCAAGTACCACCACCCGGCCCCGGCACCCCAACAGGTGCGAACAGGCTGTCACAAAACGCTGATCGAGACGATCCGCCAGTGCCGCAACCGCCCGGGCCTCGGTCTCCAGAACGGCTAGGCCCAAGGCCACCAGACGAGCGGACTCGAGTGGTGTCACCCTGGCGGCTGGCAAGGTCATCCGACTCTGGACTCCAGTCCCAGGACGGCCTGCATGTCGTACAGCCCTGGCGGCTGCGTCATCAACCAGCGTGCCGCCCGCAAGGCACCTCGGGCAAAGGTCATGCGGCTCGACGCTTTATGAACGATCTCCACCCGCTCGCCTTCGGTGGCAAACCAGACCGCGTGTTCACCCACCACATCACCCGCCCGAATCGTGGAAAAACCGATGGTCTGGCGATCCCGCACCCCAGTCTGTCCCTCGCGGCCATACACCGCCACCTCATCCAGATTCCGTCCCAAGACCCCAGCCACCACTTCACCCATTCGCAAGGCGGTTCCGGATGGGGCATCGACCTTGTGGCGATGATGAGCTTCGACGATTTCGATATCGCAGTCGTCACCCATGACCCGGCTGGCCAATTCGAGCAGCTTGAAACAAAGGTTGACCCCCACGCTCATGTTGGGGGCAAAGACCAGGGGAATCGCAACGGATATTTCGGCCAGCTGATCTTTTTGAGAGGCCGTGAGGCCCGTGGTGCCGATGACCGCCCGTACTCCGCGGGCCCGGCAAATCGCCAGATGATCCAGACTGGCCTCGGGCCGGGTGAAATCGATCAAGACATCAAAGGTCGCAACGTCCTCAAGCCGAGCCATGATCGGAACGCCCAAGCCTCCCATCCCGGCGTGTTCGCCGGCATCCCGACCCATCATTTTATGTCCTGGCCGCTCGGTGGCGGCGGCTAGACGAAGATCCGGGCTGGCCGCGATGGCCTGGATCAGGCAGGTGCCCATCCGTCCAGAAACCCCGGTGATGGCAATTTTTATCATTTTTTTGCTCCCACATAACCCACCTGATGAATGGATTCCGACGATCAACCAATCACAAGGTTTAGCGGGTTCGGAACCTCCCCAGCAACTCCGAAAGATCCTTGTGACGCGAGACGATTTGTTCGACTGCCTCCAGCGTCATGCCGGCGGATTGATGATTTACCCCGGCCGTCTCGAAGAGATTGTTCAGATTGTGATGAAGCTGCTCGGCCACTTGGTTTTGAGTTCTCGCCGCGTCGGCAATCTGATGATTGCTGGCCTCGATGGCCTGAATCGATTCCACAATATGCTCGAGTGCTTCGTCCGCTTCGCCCGTCTGTTCGACACTCAACTTGACCTCGGCCTGGCCCTCGGCCATGGTGTTCGCCGCACGCCTGGCCTGTTGCTGTAGACCTTCGATCATGTTCCGGATCTCGCCCGTGGAAGTCTGGGTGCGCGCTGCCAAGGCGCGTACCTCATCGGCCACCACCGCAAAACCGCGGCCATGTTCGCCAGCCCGGGCGGCCTCGATGGCCGCGTTCAGGGCCAAGAGATTGGTCTGGTCAGCAATGCCGTTAATCACCTCCAGCACCTTCTCCACCGCCCGGCTGTCCTGCTCCAAGGCATTCATGGCCTGCACAGCGGCACTCACCTTCACCGCCAGTTGATTGATGCTGGTGACCGCAGCAAAGACAATTTGGCGGCCCTGATGGGCGATATTCCGGGCACCATCTGCAGCCTGGGAGGCCTCTTCCGCACGGATGCCGGCGGTTTGAATGGCCCCCATCATCTGCTCCATGACCTGGGTGATCTGGCCGGTTTCCCGTTCTTGCCGTTGTACCCCTTCATGAGTCCGATGGGCATCGGCAAACACTTGATCCGATTGGCTTTGCAAAGCGCCCCCCACATCCTTTGCCTGTTCGATAATACTCAGGGTTTTTTTGAGCATCCGGTTGTAAGATCCGGACAGATTTCCCAATTCGTCCGAACGGTCTTCCGCCAGGGATAAGGTGAGGTCGTTATCCCGTTCAACCTGGGCAAAAATCCGCTGGCGCTGACGAATCTCGTCCGATAACCGCCAGACGATCACAAGCCCGATGCCTGCCAGCAGCAGAACCGCCGTCAATATCAGTGCCCCCAGCACCCAGACATTGGGGGCGGTCTGGCTGGAATCGCAGAGGGTCAGCATCCACCAGAGATTGGACAGGATACACAACAGGGACAACAGGGCAAAAAGAAGCGTCAGCTTGGAACGGAGAGTCAGGTGGATCATGTCGGAATGGCAGCCATAAAACATTCGGGAAGCGCCATTTTGCAAAGCATCCTGAAAAATAGCCAGTCACGAATGATTCTGAGGGAGGCTATCCCTCGCTACCCAGCACTCCCTAAGCAGGGCTGTGGCGTATGCCCCCGCCGGCAAGCCAAAAATCAGCCGCCAGTCGAGGCCCTGGGGGCCGGGGCGAGCGTTCCATGTCATTGCCTGGGGGCGAACACACAAGGGCCGCCGGATCATTCCCAGATTCCGGGCCGCGAGTCCGGTAATCCAGGGAGCGAAGCGAGCGGCCACGGCGGCCTCCACAGCACCGGCCTCGCCGTAGGCCGCCAGCCCCTGGGGACGCCCCCACAGAGGGCCGGTAATCTGACATTCACCCCGCGCCAGGCGGGCTTCGAGAGGGGCGGTGAGCGTCTGCACACGAAAGGCGCGACCGCTCGCATCCTCCAGCACATCGCCCGGCAGGGCGCGGTTCCAGGTGCCGGTGCTAACCCGTTCGGCCAGAAGTTCGTTGAAGATCTGGGCACGCAAGGCCGAGAGATACAGACTGCGGAGGTGGCGTGCTGGAGGTTCTTCACCGTTCAACAAACGGATCCCGCCAGCAAGGTTGCCGCTGGCGTGGCCAAACCGTTGTTCGCCGAAATAGTTGGGAATTCCCTGTTCGCGTATCGCCACCAGGGCATCCGGGGGAACGGCGGCGGCGTCACGCACCCGGATCTCGAACTGGTTGCCTGCCAGCATCCCGCGACGCAGTTTCACGGTATGACGTACCGCCAGGATGACCTCAAAACCTTCTCCCGTCAGCCCGTGCAAAGCCGTCGCCCGGGTCGCGCTCCAGGGCAAGGAGAACCACTGACGAACCTGGGCGTGGCGATCCTTGAGGCCGGCGTAGCCGATCTCGGCGAGTGGCAGCCCCGCCGCCACCGCCAGTTGCCGGGCTACCCACTCGGTGTTGGCATGGGTCTTTTCGACCTGCAACCACAGCTGGGCACCCTCCCCGGCAGGGGGTTCGAGCAATCCCTCCACGACCTGAAAATCCTGGGTCTCCCGGCGAATCCAGCCGTCACCCCAGGGGCCGCCATGAGCGCGTGGCAGCATGGCAACAGATGTCAGCGCGAGAGCGTCAAGCCAATCCACGCGATCCTCCTCCCGGCGGCAAATAAAAAAATCGCCAGGACGAACCGGTCTGGTTCGCCAGAAAGGTCATTAATTCATCCCCCGGCAGAGCTTCGTTGGGAAAGATATCTTCCAGGCTCAACAACCATCGCCCAAAACCGCCCCGATCCTTGAAATCCCACTGCCACAGCGGCGCGATCCGCCCGCAGGGGCAGGTCAGGGAGAGGTTGGGATCGAAATGAGGGGTCACTGACGGGTAGCGCTTCCGGCAGGCCGGGCAGCGCGGCGCTCCGGCCAGACGGCTGATCCAGGCCCGTGGCGCGGCCCAGGGCCCCAGCGCACGCACATGACAAAACGCCCGCGAGCCTGGCGACGGTGGCTCGATCCGCACAAAGGGCGAACAACCGAGAAAGGTGACGAGCGTCAGGAACCGCTCGCCCAATGACCAGGCCGTTTCGCTGTCCGTCTCGCCAGTCAACCTCGCACCGGTCAACCCTATCCGTGCCAGGCCATCCAGCAAACCTGGCAGATCTCCCGGCACCTGCCAGGGGTCAGCGGGGGTCAACAACAATTGCCCATTGCCATCCGACACGTCATTATTTTCCAAGCACAAGGTTTTTATTGAATGGCGATTTAACGGCGCCCCACCCACGGGCCTTTGACGCCCTGCTTATGCTTGAGTTCGTCGGCATAACGGCGGGCCGAGTTGGAATCCGCAAAACCCATGGCCCGGATTCTGAACCAGTTCTTGCCTCTTAAATTCACCTTTTCTACCTCGGTTTCGATCCCCTTGCTACTCAAGTGCCGTTGTTCACGCTCGGCATCGGCGGCTGACTCCACGGAGAAAAGATTGACCACCCAGGCACCATTGGTAACCCGGGAGGTAGCCGCTGCTGGCGTGGGTGGCGTGGGTGCTGGCGCGGGCACCGGTATCACTGGCGCAGGCGTTGCCGCCGGTGGGGGTGGTTCGTGCCGTGCCTGTGGGGGCGGAACGTCCACAGCGACCTTGCGGGGTTTGACTTCCCGGGCCGGTTTGCGGGGTTCCGGTGCCGGGTGGGGTTCCAGGGCGGCCAAGGTATTTTCCAGACGGTTCAGACGCGCCAGCAGCGGTTCGAGATCCGCATTGAACAACACCGCCTGATCCCTCGACCCCGGCCTCGTGGGGGACTGGGAGGACTTGAGCGCGGCCAACTCCGCTGTCAGGCTGTTGATCTGACGCTCCAGGTTCGCCCAGCGCAAGGTCATCTCCGGGGCGGGTGCTGCCGCAGCTACGGCAGGCAACCGCTCGAAGCGGGCTTCAAGACTCGAAACCGCGTCCTGCCAGCCCGCCGAGGACCAAAGACCCGCAGCCCCGGCCAACACCCCGGCCACGCTGAGAACCAGGGTCATAATCGGGGAAACCCCGGTTGTGGCCGCTGCAGCGGGTGGCTGAACGGCACTGGCCAGGAATGATTCCTCACGCGGTTTTATAGCCGCCTTGGTCTCGGCCGCACGCTTGTCTACCGGTTTTGTGACGGGTTTTTCCGCAGCCTTTTCCGGTGTTTCTGACGGCATCTTTTCCACTGCCGCAGCGGTCGCAGGCGACTCTGTCTGGGGTGAGGTAGCTACGCGCATTTGCTCACTGTGACGCGCAAAGAGTTGATGAAAATCGGGACTTGGCGCGGGCTCCTCCGATACCACCGGTGGCGGCGTTTCGGGCTCGGTTTCGGGTTCCTCCCGCACCGTGCGGTAGGTATCCGCCACCCGGGCGGCCCGTGTCGGCTGGGCGTCTCTGCTAATGGAGCGAGACGGCAAGGCCGATGCCGCCTTATCATGGGGCACCAAGGCCGCCGAGGACTCCCAAGGTGGAGGCTTTCTCGGCGGGAGCGGAGGTTCCTCGTCGAAATCCGGGCGGGTCGGCGGGGTGTCCGGAAAGGGTGGCAAAGGACTTTCGGATAGCGGATCGAGGGAGAATCCAGACGGTGGTTTATCCCAGTCGCTGAAATCCAGGGCAACGCGCTCCTTTTCGGCCAATGCCAAATTGAGTTCGTTCAAAAAATCGGCATCGATGGCCACATCGGGTTCGTCTGAAACATCGGCGGGTCTTTTGGCGGGGTTTGAAGTCATGGCGCGGGATCTCTCAAAATGACGGGCAGCCGTGAAAATACCGCCGCGCCTTCGGAATCAAGCCAGCAGGGGCTTGGAATACCCTGAGAAAATCGCGGCGAGGGTGTCGCAGGTGAGTAGTGTAGGATAGAAAGGGCATGACGTTGAACAATCCGTCTGAGATGACCTGTCCCGTGGGCCAGCCGCAATGCCCCTTTCTCGACGAAGTGGCCGGGCTGCGTACCCAATGCGCCACCATGAACGAGGCCATCCATACCGATGCCCTCACCGGGCTTTACAACTTCCGGCATTTTCAGGAAACGCTCACGCTGGAACTGGAACGCACCCACCGAACCGGCATGCCGACTTCACTGATGATGATCGATCTCGATTATTTCAAGCGTGTCAACGACACCTGGGGACATGAGACCGGCAACCTGGTACTCAAACATCTTGCCTGCCTGGTGCGCATGGAGATTCGCCGACTCGACATCCCCTGCCGTTACGGGGGCGAAGAGTTTGCGATCATTGTCCCGGGGGCACCACTCGTCAAGGCGATCCGGATGGCCGAACGGTTGCGGATGCGCATCGAATCCTCGCCCCTGGAACGGGTGGAAGGCTCTCTGGTCTTTACCGCGAGTTTCGGTGTGGATTGTTATCTGGGCTCCGGCCCGCCCCACCCGGAGGGTTTTATCCAGCAAACCGATGCCTGGCTTTACAAGGCCAAGCGAGAAGGCCGCAACCGGGTCGGCCACCCGGATTTGCGGCTACCTGAACCCGTGAGCGCAGTCTCAGACGATGAAAAACGCATGTTGATCTACTCGTGATCGACCCTCGACAGCCGGCGAATTTTAACGGTATCTCGTCGGCCACTAAAGGGCTTATACTTTGCCGGTTGGTGACCGAATTTGAATGTGGGGAAAAGCCCTGTTACGAGAATCCGGAAAAATAGTCAACCCTCATCCATACCATAGTTAAAATATAATTTACTAAATAACAATCATGACAGTATTTTCATCGTTTCATTGGCGGCAATTGGCTCTGCCGTTGTCGCTGCTCATATCGGGTTGCGCCTCTTTTTCCGATGCCAACCGGCATCCCCAGGATCCCTGGGAACCTTTTAATCGGGCCATGTTCCGGCTCAATGATGACTTGGATGGTGCCTTTGTCCGGCCCCTCTCCAAGGTCTACAAGAAGGTGATGCCCGTGCCGTTGGATCGGGGTGTCAGCAACTTCTTCGCCAATATCCAGGACATCAACTCTGCCGCCAATAATCTGCTCCAGTTCAAGCTGCACCAAAGTGTCAGAAACCTGGAGCGGTTTCTGGTGAATACCACGGCCGGGATGCTGGGATTTATGGATGTGGCAAGTAGCCTGGACATCCCGGACTACCGTGAGGATTTCGGTCAGACGCTGGGCCGTTGGGGCGTGGGGTCTGGCCCTTATCTGATGCTGCCATTGCTGGGACCTAGCTCGGTACGCGATGCCGTTGGCATGGGCGTGGATTTTTACGCACTCAACCCGATTGTCTGGGCTACCGACAACCATGCCCTCCTTTGGGGGCTGAACGGGCTCTGGTATATTGATTACCGGGCCGATAGGGAAAATGCCGTCAATATCCTCGAGGGCGCCGCCCTCGACCGCTACCGGTTCTTCCGAGATGCCTATTTCCAAAAACGCCGCTACAGCATCTCGGACGGCAATCTGAACGATCTTCCGGAGACTAATCCGGAGGCCGAGTCGGATCCCGGCCTCAAAAAACCTGCGGCCTTGCCCGTGAATCCCTGATGACCCGGATCTGCCGACCTCGTTGGAGGTTGATTTTGCTGCTGATCTTCGGGCTCGCCGGAGGCTGGACAGGGCTGTCGGCCGACCCGATCACGATGGTGCAGCGCCATGACTTCTGGGTCAGCAAGGCGCGACTCCTGGAAGGCATTGCATCGACACAGCTGGATGTCGCCCTGGATGAACCCTTTCGCGCCTTACACAACCGGGTGCCGGAGTTTTGCGAATGGGCTTTTCAATGGCGCACCAGCTACCGATTGCTACGGACAGGCGTTTTCGCACTGGTCACCTGGTCTTTCAGCGACGCCCCCTCCAGCGGGTTTTTGATGGCACCGATGACGGCCTGGCGAGACAAGATTGCCGAGCAATTCATCGCCTTGGTGATCACTCCGGCCGGGGGCGAGGAATTGCTGACCCTGACCTATCGGCGCTGGCGGAGGGAATTCAATCAGATGGTTACCTCGGTGGTGATCGAAACCCGCCAGAATCTGGCCTTGCTGGAAGGCCGTCCTCCGCCGGCCGCGCCGTCTCCCTTACCCTTTGATGAACTCAGCCAGATGGAGGATTTTTTAACCGCCCGCGAGGCTTCCATAGCACCCATTGAAGTGCGCATAGTACGGCCCCTCGTTGCACGTCTGGTCTTGAGACCCCCGATTGCCGTGGCAGTGGCTTCCGTGAGCGAATCACTCGGTGCCTCCGGGAACCTGTCGATATTTACCAACCCCACGGGCTGGGCGGTCACCCTAGTGTCATTTTTTGGCGTGGACTACTTGCTCAACCGTCTGGATGCCACCCTGCGCCAGGAAACCCTCGCTACCCAGATCAACCAGGGTCTTGACCGGGTTAGGGAGGGGGTGCGGGAACGCTGGCTGAAGGTGGCAAGGGAAGACGTCCAGCGTTACCTGGCCGAGATTGAAAAACCGTAACAAAGGCCCGAAAGCAGACTTGCAGAATCTAGGTATCAGCGTGGGAGTATTGGCAGGTCATCCACGACACCAATTCGTCTAACGAGCCAAGATAGCGCACACCCGCGATTTGCTCGACCTGCTCCCGTCCGCCCCAATGAAACGCCTGTCCACCGACAAGAATAGGCATTTCGGGAAATTCCGTCCGAACCGTAGTAGCGGTTTGCAACAGCGATTCCAGATTAAAATGCACCGCCAGAGATAGCGCCACAACATCTGGATGTTTTTCCCGGATCAGAACCAGTAAATCGCCAGGGGGCGTATTGGCACCCAGAAAATAACCGCGCCAGCCGTTCAGCTCAAAGATATCGGCCACCATCTTGCCGCCGATCTGGTGATATTCATTGGCCGAGCAGGTCACCACGGCGGACTTTCCCAGACGTGGCTGACTGAACAGACGCGGATACACCAGATTGAGCAGGCTCTCGGTGATGGCCGTGGCCAGATGCTCGGTGGCCACCGAGATCCGGCCATGTTCCCACAGCGCGCCCACCTCGTAGAGCGAGCGCTGAACCAGGTTTTGGTACAACACCCGCAGATCCGACTCGGCGGCCAGCCAGGTCTCGAACAGAATCCGGCACTGCTGCCGGTCTCCGGCCAGCAGGGCTTTGAGGTAGCGTGCGTAGGTTTCTTCAGCTTCTTCAGGGGCCATCAGGGTAGGGTCATCTCAGTCCGGAAATACACCAGTGGAGAGATAGCGATCACCCCGGTCGCAGACCATTGAGACAATCACGGCATCCTGAACCCTGCCAGACAGCCGCAAGGCTGCCGCCAGCGCGCCACCCGAGGACACCCCGGCGAAGATGCCTTCGCGAGCCGCCAGGGCACGGGTGGTGGATTCGGCCTCCTCCTGGGTCACGTCGATGATTTGATCGACCCGGCTGGGCTCGTAAATCCTGGGTAGGTAGGCCTCGGGCCAGCGGCGGATGCCGGGGATGCTGGAGCCCTCGGCGGGTTGCACACCGATAATCCGGATCAGGGGATTTTTCTCCTTGAAATAGCGCGAACAGCCCATGATGGTGCCGGTGGTGCCCATGGCACTGACGAAATGGGTGATGCGGCCTTCGGTGTCCCGCCAGATCTCCGGGCCGGTGCTGTGATAATGGGCGGCTGGATTATCGGGATTGGCGAATTGATCGAGAATCCGTCCCACCCCGGCGCGCTCCAGTTCGCGGGCCCTGTCGATGGCCTCTTCCATGCTGCCGGCCTTCGAGGTGAGGATAATCTCCGCCCCAAAGGCCCGCATGGCCCCCCGGCGCTCCAGGCTCATGTGTTCCGGCATCACCAGAATCAGCCGGTAGCCCTTGGTGGCTGCGGCCATTGCCAGGGCAATGCCGGTGTTGCCGCTGGTCGCCTCGATGAGGGTGTCGCCGGGCTGGATCTCGCCCCGGGTTTCAGCTTCGCGGATCATGTTGATCGCCGGGCGATCTTTCACCGAGCCGGCCGGGTTGTTGCCCTCTAATTTTACCAGGAGGTGGTTTGAAGTCTCGCCCGGCAGCCGCTGCAGATGCACCAGCGGGGTATTGCCGACAAAGGCTTCAAGAACGGGAAATGGCATGCTGCTGCTCTCCAGTAGGGTACGGCCGGCGTGGCCAGTAGCAGATAGCATAATCGCATTATTCCCGGCAGGGGACTCCCACTGAACAGGGCTCGCGAAGGTGTTACCATCCCCCGGCGTGTCCATCGCTTCCCCAAGAGATTCCCTGTGTGACAAATATTCCCAGCCCTGCGGAAACAGAAAGCCCCTTCCGGGTACCACCCCCCGCACGGCGGCCTACTCGAAGGTGGTGGTGGTTCTGGCTGGTGGTACTCATCGGCACCGCTGGCGGGCTAGGTTATTTCTTTTGGCCCCCGGGATTCTGGTCTGGCAGTGGCGAGCGCGCCGCGTCAGAATCCTCGCGGGGAAGCAAGCGGCCCGTCCCCGTGGGGGTCGCCATCGTCAAACACCAGGATGTCAATGTTTATCTTGAAGGCCTCGGAACCGTCACGCCTTTCCACACGGTGACCGTCCGGTCACGGGTCGATGGTCTGATCATGCGGATGCTTTTTCAGGAAGGCCAGCCGGTCAAGGCGGGGGAGCTGTTGGCCGAGATTGACCCGCGGCCCTTCCAGATCCAGCTGGCCCAGGCCGAGGCCCAGCGGGCGCGTGACCAGGCGCTACTGGACAACACTCGCATCACGCTGAAACGCTATCACAAACTCCTGGCGGAGCATTCCATCGCCAAACAGGATTGGGATACCCAGGAATCCCTGGTATCCCAGCATGAGGCTGCGATTCGCGTCGACCAGGCCCAGATTGATAACGCCAAACTGCAACTCCAGTATGCCCGCGTCACCGCCCCCATCGATGGGCGTCTGGGTTTGCGTCAGGTCGATCCGGGCAATATCGTCCGCGCCAATGATCTCACGGGCCTGGTCGTGATCACGCAACTACAACCGATGGGCGTGGTGTTTGCCATCCCCCAGGATCGGCTGCCTGCGGTACTCACAAAACGTCAGACGGGAGAGCCGTTGAGAGTCGATGCTTATGACCGGGAGGGAAAACGCAAGCTCGCCAGTGGCGAGTTGCTGGCCATCGACAATCAGATCGACCCGGCCACGGGAACGGTCAAGCTCAAGGCGGTATTTCCTAACACCGATGAAAGCCTGTTTGCCAATCAATTCGTCAATGTGCGGCTGCGTCTCGAGGTCAGGCTGGCGGTGACGGTCGTCCCCAGTGCCGCAGTTCAACGCGGCACCCCGGGTACCTTCGTGTATGTGATCCAGGACGACGATACCGCAACGGTGCGCTCTGTTCAGCTGGGGCCGGTGGAAGAGGGGCAGGTGGTGGTCGAGACCGGGCTGACCCCTGGCGAGCGGGTAGTGGTGGAGGGTGCCGACAAGCTGCGAGAAGGTGCCAAAGTCGAGAGAGCGGGCTCATTGGTACCGGCCGGCTCCGAGGACAGGCCGGGACAAGGGCACCGCCGAGGGAAGGGAAAATAGCTGAAAATAGCTGAAAATAACTGAAAAATTGACTCCAAGGATCCCCATGATCGTGAGCGTGGCCGTGGGGGTTTTGCAGGATGCCGCCGGACGAGTGTTTTTGTGCCGCCGCCCGCCGGGTGGTCATCTGGCGGGTCTGTGGGAATTTCCGGGCGGAAAACTGGAACCGGGAGAATCCCTTGAAACCGGGCTGGCCCGGGAGATGGACGAGGAACTCGGTATCCAGGTACGGGTCAGCGAGCCCCTGATCCGTCTGCCTTACCACTATCCGGATCGCACGGTCGTTCTCGAGGTGTACCGGATTCTCGACTATCAGGGCATCCCGCACGGACGCGAAGGGCAACCCTGCGGCTGGTACCGGATCGAGGATCTGGCGCTGGATGATCTGCCGTCCGCTGACGCCCCAATCCTTGCGGCGCTCCAACTCCCCGCTACTTATCTCATCACCGGCGAGGATCCCGAAAAACCTCCGGAATTCCTCGCCCGTCTGGAAGCCGCACTGAGCCAAGGTGCCCGCCTAGTGCAATTGCGGGCCCACGCCCTGGACGACTCCCGCTACCGGACGCTGGCGGCCGAGGCCCTGGTGCGCTGCCGGCGTCAGGGCGCACGCCTCCTGCTCAATCGGGACACGGAAACGGTGCGGGCTGTGGGTGCCGATGGCCAGCACCTCTCCAGTCACCGGTTGTGGACGCTGTCCGGACGGCCCGTGCCCCGGACGTTGTGGGCCGGGGCTTCGTGCCACAACGCTGCGGATCTGGCGCGGGCGGGTTCTATGGGGCTGGATTATGCGCTCCTGTCCCCGGTGTTACCGACCGCCAGCCATCCCGAGGTGTCGCCCCTGGGTTGGGAGGGTTTTGCCCGCCTGGTGGCAACAGCAGGCCTTCCCGTGTATGCCTTGGGTGGAATGAAACCGGGGGATGGCAAAATCGCCCGCCGTCACGGCGGACAAGGAATCGCGACCCTCAGCACGGGATGGCTTAAAATAGACACAATGGACTATTGATCGCCACCCGCCAAAGCCCTATATAGCGCCTTACCGTTCCCCTGGAGAACCGGTTTTCAACCGCCGGGTCATAAACTTTTCCCTATGCAAGAGTACGCGCTGCTTCTCGTTAGCACGATCCTGGTCAATAACTTCGTGCTGGTGAGGTTTCTCGGTCTGTGCCCCTTCATGGGGGTTTCCAGGCGCACCGAGCCTGCTGTCGGCATGGGGCTGGCCACCACCTTTGTCCTGACCCTGTCGAGCCTGGCCTGTTATCTGGTGAATGCCTATCTTCTGGCCCCCCTGGGCATTGAATATCTCCGCACCATTGTTTTTATCGCCGTCATTGCCGCAGTGGTGCAGCTGACCGAGATGGTCATGCGCAAGACCAGCCCGCTGCTCTATCAGCTACTCGGCATCTATTTGCCCCTCATTACGACTAACTGCGCGGTGTTGGGGGCGGCCTTGCTGAATTTTCAGGAACAGCGCGGCCTGATCGCGTCGGGCCTGTTTGGTTTCGGTGCTGCGGCCGGATTTTCCCTGGTTTTGATCTTATTTTCCGCCGTGCGGGAACGGGTTGCTGCGGCCGATGTCCCGGAACTCTGGCAGGGAGTGCCAATCTCGCTGGTCACGGCCGGTATCATGTCGCTGGCCTTCATGGGCTTTGCCGGCCTGGCGCGGGGCTGAGGCGGATCAGAATGTTACTGACGATCGCCGCAGTGACCCTGCTGACCCTCATCCTGGGAACCTTGCTGGGATTTGCGGCCTTGCGGTTCCGGGTGGAAGGCAATCCCATAGCCGATCAGGCGGAAAAGATTCTGCCCCAGACACAATGCGGTCAATGCGGTTTCGCCGGTTGCCGGCCCTATGCCGAGGCCCTAGCGCAGGGTGAAACCCCGGTCAACCTGTGCGTGCCGGGGGGTCCGACCGTCGCGGTGGCTCTGGCCGAACTCCTGGGTCAAGACCCCAAAACCATCGGCCGGCTCGAAGAAAAACCCAAGGCCGTGGCCTACATCATCGAGACCGAGTGCATTGGCTGCACCCTCTGTTTGCAAGCCTGTCCGGTGGATGCCATCCTCGGTGCCGCCAAGCAGCTCCATGTCGTACTCAAGGGGGTCTGTACTGGCTGCGAGTTGTGCCTTCCCCCCTGCCCGGTTGACTGTATTCGCATGGTGCCGACGGCCGGAACGCTCCGGACTTGGCGCTGGCCAGTGCCCGGCACCGCCGCTTCCGGATCATCGCCTTCGTCGCTTTTTGCAAACCGCTCCTGACGATGGCCGCCTGGAACGCGCTCGCCCAGTTTTTCCCGGCCGCTGCCGGGCGGACGTGGCAGCTTCATGGCGG
>SESH01057560.1_pt1 | contig 17280 bp, 14 predicted proteins | sample 3171561 | NCBI WGS metagenome assembly SESH01 (sample SAMN10866947, study PRJNA518727) | freshwater metagenome | biome: subpolar coniferous forest; feature: holomictic lake; material: water; isolation source: holomictic Lake 442 2011 16.5 m and 2014 13 m | place: Canada: near Kenora, Ontario
AGCGGTCATTCTTGTCCGCATTGAAACATCACCCGAAGATATCAAGGGAATGAACGCCTCTGAGGGTATTCTTACTGCCCGTGGCGGCATGACCTCCCATGCCGCGCTGGTTGCCCGTCAGATGGGCAAGGTCTGCGTCGCAGGATGCGGAGCGCTCAATATCGACTACCAGAGAGGTGAAATGCGTGTCGCCGGAAAAGATATCGTCCTTTCAGAAGGTGATTACATCTCTATTGACGGAAGCACTGGTGAGGTGATAGCAGGAAAGATTCCAACCAAAAACTCTGAAATCATTGAGGTATTGGTTGACAAAACCCTCAAACCGGAAGATTCGGAGACATGGCCTATCTACAAACAGCTTATGGAGTGGGCCGACAAATACCGTAAACTCAAAATCCGCACCAATGCCGACCAGCCAGACCAGGCTGAAATTGCCATCACCTTCGGTGCTGAAGGCATCGGACTCTGCCGTACAGAGCACATGTTCTTCGGCGGTGAGCGTATTGATGCCATGCGCGAAATGATTCTGGCCGACGATGTTGAGGGACGCAAAAAGGCGCTTGAAAAGCTGATTCCATACCAGCGTGAAGACTTCTATGGTCTCTTCAAAGCCATGGGTTCGCGCCCCGTCACCATCAGGCTGCTCGATCCTCCGCTGCATGAGTTCCTGCCGCACACCGACAGTGAAATCAAAGTTCTTGCCGGAAAAATGGGCAAATACGTTGAAGAGGTCAAGAAGCGTATTGACGAGCTGCACGAATTCAACCCCATGCTTGGCCTCCGTGGCTGCCGCCTCGGCATCCTCCATCCCGAAATTACCGTCATGCAGGTGCGGGCAATTATTGAAGCCGCATGCAAGCTGAAAAAAGAGGGGCTGGAGGTTGTACCTGAAATTATGGTGCCACTGGTCAGCACCGTCAAAGAGCTTGAAATTACCAGTGAAATCATCCACAAAACTGCACGCAGCGTCATTGCCGAGCAGGGCACAGGGGTAAAATATCTGGTGGGTACCATGATTGAGGTGCCACGCGCCGCCATTACCTCCGACCAGATTGCCACTGCTGCCGACTTCTTCAGCTACGGCACCAACGACCTGACACAGATGGGACTCGGCATGAGCCGCGATGATTCAGGACAGTTCCTTCCAACCTACCAGCAGCAGGAGATCTTTGCCCGAAATCCTTTTGAATCTCTTGATATTGAGGGTGTAGGCCGACTGATGAGCATCTCGGCCAAAGAGGGACGGGCGGTCAAACCTGACCTCAAGCTTGGAATATGCGGCGAACACGGCGGTGATCCTTCAACCGTTGAATTCTGCCACAAATTAGGGCTGAACTATGTTTCATGCAGTCCGTACAGGGTGCCCATTGCCCGTCTTGCCGCAGCAAGAGCCGCTCTGCAGGGGTAACGAAGAAGCATTACCAATGACCTCATGAAAAGGCGGCCCGGAAAGGTCGCCTTTTTTAACTTGAACACTACCCATGGAATTCAGTCATATCAACATCAGGGGAGCCAGAGTACACAACCTCAAGAACATCTCTCTTGATATCCCTCGCAACAAGTTTGTTGTCATTACCGGCCTCTCCGGTTCGGGAAAATCGAGCCTTGCCTTCGACACCATTTATGCCGAAGGGCAACGGCGCTTTATGGAGACCCTCTCACCTTACGCACGCCAATATATCGGTAACATTGAACGTCCCGATGTTGATTATATCGAGGGGCTCTCGCCGGTTATTGCTATCGACCAGAAAAGCACCAATCGCTCTCCACGCTCTACGGTTGGCACCATTACTGAGATTCATGACTTTATGCGGCTGCTCTACGCCAAGGCTGGACGACGGTACGACCCTCTCACCGGCGCAGTGCTGCAACAGCAGAGCGAAGAGAACATCATCGAAGCCATCCTTGCCCTGCCAGAGGGGACAAAAGTGCAGATTCTCTCCCCCCTCGTAACCGGTCGCAAAGGGCACTACCGTGAACTGTTTGAGCGTCTGCTCCTCAAAGGATTTCTGCGGGTCCGTATTGACGGAACATACCGTGAGATGGAAAAAGCGATGCAGATTGAGCGCTATAAAAGCCACGCCATCGAACTGGTGGTTGACCGGCTGGTTATTGGCCCCGACTGCCAGGATCGGCTGAAACAGGCGATCACTCTGGCCATTGGCATGTCGGAACACAAATCATCTGTGATATGCGATCCCGCAGAGAGTGAGCTGAAAGAGCTCGTCTTCAGTACCCGCTACGCCTATGCCGATGGCTCGGTGCCGGTCGATACCCTTGCACCAAACAACTTCAGCTTCAACTCCCCTTATGGCGCCTGCCCGGAGTGCAACGGCCTCGGAGAGCTGATGCAGCTTTCGGGAGAGCTGATGATCCCGGATATGTCGCTCTCGCTTCATGAGGGGGGGCTCGATCCATTTGGAAAATCGGGCAAAAGGAACCTCTGGCAGGTGATCAGGGCAATTGCCAAAGAGTTCAACTTCACCATCGACACCCCGTTATCTGATGTCCCGCCAGAGGCAATAAAGATTCTGCTGGAGGGATCAGGCAGCCGCACCTTTAATGTCAGCTACACCTACTCCGGCCGCGACACCCTCTACCCGCAGCCTTTTGAGGGCGCTCTCCCTTATGTCCAGGCGATCCTGAATAATGCCAGCACCAGCAAAGTGCGGGAGTGGGCTGAGAGCTACATGGTTCGCCAGCCCTGCCCTGCGTGCAAAGGAGCGAGACTCCGCAAAGAGAGTCTGCTGGTGAAAATCAACGACCTCAACATTGCTGAATCCGAAGCGCTGCCACTGCCTGAAGCGCTTGCCTTTTTTTCGGCGCTCCCCGACAAACTGACGCCAAAAGAGCGGCTTGTTGCCACTCCGGTCTTACATGAAATTATCAAACGACTTGAATTTCTCCTCAACGTTGGGCTTGGCTACCTCTCTCTGGACAGAAGCTCACAAACCCTCTCAGGCGGTGAAGCACAGCGCATCCGGCTCGCCTCGCAGCTTGGCTCGCAACTCAGCGGCGTGCTCTATGTGCTTGACGAACCAAGTATCGGACTGCACCAGCGCGACAACCATAAGCTGATCACCTCCCTGAAACGACTTCGCGACCTTGGCAACACCGTTCTTGTGGTTGAGCACGACAAGGATACCATGATCGAAGCTGATGAAATTATCGATATGGGGCCAGGAGCTGGAGAATACGGGGGAGAGGTCGTTGCCCAGGGAACCACAACCACCCTTGACCCCGGCTCACTGACTGCTGAGTACCTCTCCGGAAAACGGCAGGTCTCTTTCAAGGGTGAACGGGACGCAACAGGTGAAGAGTTGCAATTGCTGAAACTGAAAGGGTGCTGCGGCAACAACCTTAAAAACGTCGACCTCACCATTCCGCTCCGATCACTGGTGAGTATTACCGGTGTCAGTGGTTCCGGCAAATCGACCCTCATCAACGAAACACTCTTTCCGATTCTGGCGCGCCACTTCTACCGCTCCAAGCTGCTCACCTACCCTTATGAGAGCATTGAGGGGATCCAGAATATCGACAAGGTGGTCAATGTTGACCAGTCGCCAATTGGCCGTACACCCCGATCCAATCCGGCCACCTATACCGGTGCCTTCACCTTTATCCGCGACTTTTTTACCCGCCTGCCCGAAGCGCAGATCAGAGGCTACAAAGCGGGACGCTTCAGCTTCAATGTCAAAGGTGGTCGATGCGAAGTGTGCCAGGGGGCTGGAACCCGGAAAATTGAGATGAACTTTCTGCCCGATGTCTACGTCCGGTGCGAAAACTGCAAAGGCGAACGCTATAACCGCGAAACCCTGCTGGTTAAATATCGCGGGAAATCAATTGCTGATGTGCTGGAGATGAGCATCACGGAAGCAACAGAATTTTTCGTAGACTTTCCCCGCATTCTCCGGATTCTTAAAACCATGCAGAGTGTCGGCCTTGGCTACCTGAAGCTTGGACAGCCCTCACCGATGCTCTCGGGAGGAGAGGCGCAGCGCATCAAGCTCTCAACGGAACTTGCCAAAGTACAGACTGGCAAGACACTCTACATTCTGGATGAACCTACCACAGGACTGCACTTTCTCGACATTCAGCACCTGCTCGAAGTACTGCGAAGACTGGTGGACAAAGGTAACAGCGTCATCATCATCGAGCACAACCTCGACATTATCAAAAACAGCGACTGGATTATCGACATTGGCCCGGAGGGGGGCCACGAGGGAGGAGTGGTTATTGCAGAAGGAACGCCGACAGAGGTTGCCCAAATGGAGCACTCCTATACCGGAAAGTTTTTAAAGGTGGAGATGGGGATCGTGTGATTTCACAGGAACTCCTCATAGTAGTCAAGATCCTTGTGAAAGGTCTCTTCAAGAGCGCTGAGGGAGAGAAAGGCGGCCGCAATGCAGAGGCCGCCAACCAGCATTGCCCCTGATTCCATACCAAAAATCCCTCGGCAAAACTGGAAGAGCATGGTGATGGGCACCACCATACCCCGCACCAGGTTTGGTACGGTCGTGGCAACCGTTGCTCGAAGGTTGGTGCCAAACTGCTCCGCCGCCACGGTGACAAAAATTGCCCAGTACCCACCAGCAAAACCGAGGAGAGAACAGACAAGATAAAAGAATTGCGGTGTCTGGTGCCCCTGCAGGAAATAGAGCGCAACAGCCCCAACCGTCAGCAGCATAAAGAGCAGAATAACCTTTTTCCGGCTCTTCAAAAGCTGGCTCAAGAGGCCGCTTGAAAGGTCGCCAAAGACCAGACCAAGGTAGCAATACATCACCGCATTGCCGGCAGAAACCGGCCCTGTAATACCAAGTTCCACGCCAAATTCAGGCGAAAAGGTGATCAGCACACCAACAACAAACCAGATCGGCACCCCAATCATGATTGAGTTGATGTAGCGGAAAAAGCGATGACGATCCGTAACGAGGGCCAGCATATTGCCGCGACTGAGGCCAGTATTCGCCTCCATGGCCTTGAACATCCCCGACTCAGCAACCTTTACCCGTGCAACGAGCAGCAACAGCCCAAGGCCTCCTCCAATAAAAAAGGCATTATGCCACTCATAAGTATTGGCCACCACATTGGCAAGAATGGCCCCTGAAACGCCGATTGAAGCCACAAGCATCGTTCCATACCCCCTGATTTTGGTATGCAACACCTCCGATACCAGCGTAATGCCAGCGCCAAGTTCTCCGGCAAGCCCCACACCCGCAATAAATCGCAAAGCGGCATAAGCTGGAAGCGACGAAACAAAACCGTTGGCAATATTGGCAAGAGAGTAGAGCAGAATAGAGGCAAACATAATCTTGAGGCGGCCCTTTTTGTCACCAAGCCAGCCCCAGAGCATACCGCCCAGCAGCATGCCAATCATCTGCATATTGAGCAGATAAACCCCATAATCGATCAGCTCCTTGCCGGAAAGCCCAAACGACTTCAAACTCGGCACCCTGACAATGCTGAAGAGCACCAAATCGTAGATGTCAACAAAGTAACCCAGAGCGGCCACAATCACGGGCAGACTGAAAATATCGCGAACCGACGCATACTCCTTATGCTGCACAAACCCCTCCATTTCTGGTTACTGTTGCACCGGCGATAAATCCGGCAGTGCTGTATACCCGCCTCTTTACACTCAGAACCGAAGAAAATGCTTCTCCACAGCAAGCGAGCTTTTGGCTGCTGAATCCTCATGAGAGGGCACCGTCCCTTTTATCGGCATCAGAAAATCGGGAAAGATACTCACCTCAACACCCTGCATGATGCTGTCAAAAAAAACGATAAAGCGACTCTCCCTTCCCTCTTTTACCACAACCCCTTCAAAATCCTTGAAAGGCCCGGCAAGCACCCTCACCCTCTGACCTGCCGGAAGAGAGGCAACCGTCCGGGTAATGGCATCGGGCTCCCGCACCAGCTTTCTCAGCCAATCAATATCCTTTGCCGCAATAATTGAAGGGGTACGGCGAATCCCGATGAACTTCACCACCCCTTCTGTATCGAGAACTTTAATATGCTCCTTGCGTATATCGATCTGCACAAACACATACCCCCTGAAGAGAGGCTCCGAGACCTTTTTCTTTCTGTCACTCCATTGCTTCCAGGTATCGAGCATTGGCAGAAAACTCACAACCTCCTGCTCAAGCAATATTTGATGCACCTTTTTCTCATACCTGGAGCGAACATAGACTGCATACCAGTGTAACCCGTCAATTTCAACCATTCCACCATATCATTGATTGCTGAACCACAGAAAACAGGCAAAGTAACAAACCTGGCAAAACCCTGCTGTTGAAAGTAACAAATTCGCAATATTTTACAAATTCCTCCTGATTCCACGACATGGGCAATGGAGCCACCTGGAGTGCCAGGACTAACTATGAAACACCTATCCCAACAGCCACAATCCGCACGATCATACTTGCTGTTCATAAAAAGGGAATGCAGACTCAATCAACAATATCCTGAAAAGTTAGCTGAAATTGCCAGGCAATGGCAATGTGATGTGCCCAACTTACAACGCAAACCTGCATAAGTGCGAAGCATCAAGGCCAAGCGTTATAAATCCCCCACGCTCTCCCTTGACAGCTATCCAGGAGCCGATACCCAGAGTGACCTTATCGGTAAAATCATACGCGACCCCAAGCTTTCAGGATGGAAGATACCTGCTCAAGCGGCTCCTTTTCGGTCACCATGAATGAACAGAGAAAGGTTTACAATTTCAAACGATAGTAGAGCCACCCGATCAACTCGCGCAACGCTTGCTCAGACCTGGAGAGTGCTTCGGCGCTTGGTAAAAAACGCAACACAGTGAACTCTGATGTATCATCAACCCTGTAATCCACCCGAAAGGGCTCAACAGCAAATCCTGCATGTTCAAATAGCAGCAGTGCTCGTCGGGTATGAAAGGCGCTGGTGACCAGAATAATCTTCTTTCTCTCACCCAGCAATTTAGCCGCAGCCAGCGCCTCATCAGCCGTATTACCGACCCTTACCGTCAAACGAATAGCCTCCTGAGGAACACCAAGCAGCAGAGCCCGACGGGCAAGCAACTCACCCTCAGGAACCGCATCCGGTTGCCACGGCATCTGACCCCTGGTAAAAATGATCACTGGAGCTTTTCCCGCCTTGAACAGCTCAATACCTCCCTCAAATCGATCGACGCCGTCACCCCACTCTCCGAGCGGAGCGCCCTCAACCTGCCGAATCATACCGCTCAACACCACAATTGCATCCGCCTTACGAACAGAACTCACCGGAAGACGAGGGGTACCACCCTCCACAAAGCGCATCAAACCATCTGCAACCACCGGCATACTGAAGGCCCAAAGCAGAAGAGCAGCATACCATAACAGAAACTGTTTACGAAAAGCCAGACCCGCAAGCAGGCACAGCAGGGTAAAACCCAGGGGAAGAACCAGTATCGGAAGAATTTTATTGACAAGAAGCATAGTTAAATTCGAAACCGAAAGTTTTCAGATTCCTGATAATCTGCCGGTATGCCCACCGGCTGACGAGCAAGTCTCCCTATGATAAGCCTGCGACTAAGGGGTAATCAAACGATCAGCGGTAATCGCATTTTTTATAGAACAGAAAAATCGTGCTGGCGTATTTTTATGAGATAGAATTTTTCCACTTTCAACAGTTTGCATAACATTTCCAAAAGTGTCTGAATGACCTTTTGACGTTCGTCTTTCAAATTGGCATAGGTCGAACTCAAAAATACTTGGTAACGTTTGTCCATTTTGTCACTAATTCAGTTCAATGATATGGAACCGAAGGAAAGCCATCAGCTCAACACTGATGGCTCTCGCAGAACAAAGTGCACAACCTCTTAATTCTTCGCCACAATAACCTCGGCAATCTGCACCGCATTGGTGGCGGCACCTTTGCGGAGATTATCGGCCACAATCCACATATTCAGCGTCTGCGGGTGCCAGTAATCGCGGCGAACGCGCCCGACAAAGACCTCGTCGCGCTCGTAGGAGGTGAGCGGCATGGGATAGAGACGCGCCGACGGATCATCCTGCAGGATAATGCCCGGCGAGGTTCGAAGAAGCTCACGAACTTCATCAATATCGAAATCCTTGGCCAACTCAATGTTCAGCGACTCGCCATGGCCACCGTACACTGGAATGCGGACAGTGGTGGGAGAGACGCTGAGAACATCGTCGCCCATAATCTTGTGAGTCTCGTTCACCATCTTCATCTCCTCCTTGGTGTAGCCATTCTCCGTAAAGGCATCAATCTGCGGCACGGCATTAAAGGCGATCTGGTGAAAATGGGTAAACTGCTCCGGGCTCTCACCGGCGAGCTCGCTTTCGAGGGCATCGCGCCCTGCCTTGCCTTTGCCAGTCACGGACTGATAGGTTGAAACAACCACCCTCTTGATGCCAAAGTGGTCGTACAACGGCTTCAGCACCACCACCATCTGAATGGTCGAGCAGTTGGGGTTGGCAATAATCGACTCAGGGGTGCCATCCGCTTTAAAAATGTCTCCGGGATTCACTTCCGGCACAACAAGAGGCACATCGGTATCCATGCGGAATGCCGACGAGTTATCGATCACAATGGCCCCTTCGGCGACAGCAATCGGGGCCCACTCTCTGCTGGCGGTTGCCCCTGCGGAAAAGAGTGCAATATCGACACCACGGAATGCTTCGGCAGATGGTTCACGGATAATATACTCTTTACCATTGAAAGCGACCAACTGACCGGCGCTTCTGGCCGAAGCGATCGGCACAAAGTCCGTTACCGGAAATTTTCTCTCTTCAAGTACCTTGATCATGGTGCGGCCAACCAGGCCAGTTGCACCAAGCACCGCCACTCTGCAGCGGAAATCCGAACTACTCATAACACGATCTTTTAATAATTCAAAATTAGTTTGTCTGAATGATCATTGAGATATTCTGCGCCATCGTGAATTTTACCCTCCAGCGCATATCCCTCGCACTCCTGGCGGTAGGCCAGAAGAATATCGATAAGCTGCTCCCACCCATCCTCGCGCACCAGCTTGTTCCGGGCACGTGAGACCATCGGGAGCCCTTTCAAGTAGGTCGAATAGTGGCGACGCATCTCCAGCACACCATATTTCTCCCCTTTGAACTGCACCGAGAGCTTCAAATGCTCTATGGCCGCCTCTATTCTCTGACGAAAATCAGGCATCGGCATAGGCTTGCCTGTTTGGATAAGCTGCTTTGCCTGTTCAAAGATAAAGGGATTGCCAATTGAGCCCCGGCCAATCATCACCCCGTCCGCTCCGGTCTCGGCAAACATCGCCACGGCATCCTCGGCTGACCAGATATCGCCATTGGCAATAATCGGGATTCGTGCCTGCTCTTTTGCCGCACGAATCCAGCTCCAGTCTGCCCTCCCCTTGTACATCTGGCTCCGCGTCCGCCCATGCAGCGCCAGCGCCTGAATACCGGCATCCTCAAGTCGGGGAAGAATATCAAGAATATTAATCGATTCCAGATCCCACCCTATTCTTGTTTTGGCAGTCACCGGAATGCTCACCGCCTTCACAACCGCTTCGGAAATTTGCGCCATCTTCTCCGGCTCACGGAGCAGCGCGGCACCGGCTCCCTTGCCTGCCACTTTTTTGGTGGGGCAGCCGAAATTGATATCGAGATAGTCTGGGCGATACTCTTCGGCAATCACCGCAGCTTCCACCATCGATTCAACGCTGTTGCCGAAAATCTGTATGGCAAACGGGCGTTCAATAGCATCGGTCTTCAGTTTGCGCAACGACTTTTCAACGCCCCGGCGCAACGCCTCCGCGCTGATGAACTCGGTATAGACAACATCCGCCCCATGGCGCTTACAGAGCTGCCTGAAAGCCCTGTCGGTAACATCCTCCATCGGCGCAAGCATGACCGGACGGTCTATATCAAGAGCGCCTATCTTCATTCCTGAGCAGTGATAATCTCCGCCGACCCGGTCATCAGCTCCTTGACCTGCGCATGGATTTTTTTATAGAGCACCGGATCTTCACGAAGCGCTTTTTTCACCGTCTCACGTCCCTGACCAAGCTTCTCCTGGCCATAACTGAACCATGAGCCTGCCTTTTTGATCACCCCGAATTCAACACCAAGATCAATCAGCTCACCAATGGCAGAAATACCCTCTCCATAAAGAATATCAAACTCGGCAGTCTTGAATGGTGGAGCCACCTTATTCTTGACCACCTTGACCCTGGTGCGGTTGCCAGTGCTCTCATCACCATCCTTGATTTGGGCAATTTTACGAATATCAAGACGGATTGAGGAGTAAAATTTCAGCGCCTTGCCGCCGGTTGTGGTCTCCGGGCTGCCATACATGACACCGATTTTATCGCGAAGCTGATTGATAAAGATACAGACCGTGCTCGATTTGGAGATGGCACCCGTCAGTTTGCGCAACGCCTGGCTCATCAGCCTGGCCTGCAACCCCATCACACTGTCGCCCATCTCCCCTTCAAGCTCAGCCTGTGGCACTAAAGCCGCAACCGAATCAACCACCACAACATCTATGGCACCACTTCTCACCAGCGTCTCAACAATAGAGAGAGCCTGCTCGCCCGATTCCGGCTGGCTGATGAGCAGCGCATTGATGTCAACACCGAGCTTTCGGGCGTAGGTAGGGTCAAACGCATGTTCAGCGTCAACGATAGCGGCAATACCACCATCTTTCTGCGCCTCGGCAATAACATGCAGCGCAAGAGTTGTTTTACCCGAAGATTCCGGGCCATAAATTTCTGTTACCCTTCCACGGGGAAGACCGCCAACGCCCAGTGCAAAGTCAAGCGCCATAGAGCCGGTAGAGATCGACTGTACCGTCAATCCTGCTGAGCCGTCACCCATGCGCATGATGGCTCCCTTCCCAAACTGCTTTTCAACAGCCTCAACAGCCAGGTTCATTTGTTTGAGTTTTGCTGGATCAACAACGACCGGCACCTGTTCAGTTTTTTGAGTATCCATAATACCAAGCATGATGAAATTAAAAAAGAAAATGATTCAGGCTGTAATCGTCTTGAAAGTTTCCGGGAGTTCCCGGTAACGAAGAGTCAACTCCTGTACTGACCTCGTGTTACAGTAAGCAAGATGCTTTGTAGAGGTACGCATGCTCTCCTGACTGATAAAAGAGGGGCGATTCAACACCAGCGACCAGCACTCTCCACCAAGACCCGCAAGCAAACCCAGCGCCTCTGGCATCATGATGGTATGGCCAATACCGCGATCTCCACTCCGACCGATACGGTCGAACAGCTCCCTGAAAGAGAGGTTGTGGCCAACAATAATATAGCGCTCTCCCGAGCGACCCTGTTTCCACGCAACAAGATGGGCTTCAGCCACATCGCGAACATCAACGAAACCCGTACTTCCTAAAGGAGAGAGTGGCAGGTAACCCTGATAAATCAGCTTCAGCAGCTTGTTGGATGAGCTGACGGATGCCATGTTCTCCCGATCGATACCAATCACCACCCCGGGATTCAACATCACCACTTCAAGCCCCTCCGCCACTCCACGCAACCCTTCGAGTTCCGCCAGATGTTTTGCCTCCATATAGCCATTACGGCGCTGCCACTCCTTAAAAGTTGTGGATTCACTGGCAGGAGAACCATCCTCAGAAGCGCCGATCGCCGCGATAGAGCTGGTCATAACCAGCCTTCGGACACCATTGTAAAGAGAGGCATTAACCACGTTTCTCGTTCCGAGAACATTGACATCATAGAGGGCATGACGAAAACTCTTGGTGTAGGCAATCAGCCCGGCACAATGAAAAACAGTCTCCGCTCCCTTGAATGCTTCATTGAGGGCAAGTGGATCAAGAAGGTCAGCGTTGACAACTTCAACCGGCAAACCCTTGAAAAAGGAGCAGTCGGAGCTCTTGCGAACAATCACCCGACAGTTGACCTCAGCGGAAAACCGTGAGAGCAGGCCAAGAAGAAGCTGTGAACCTATATACCCGGTGGCTCCGGTTATGACAATTGATGATTTGAGCATGAATCGCTGAATATTTCTGCCTGTTTGTACCCGACAATTGATCTCCTGAAACTAGCTCGGGAGCAACCGCCCTCCTTTTTGGAAGAAGAAAAATACCTTAATTTTTCGCTAAACACAAAAAAAAATTGAACGTGGCAGTAAAGTGGTATGAACAAAGACAAATCTTCTCTGTTCCTAAAAATAAGAATTAAAACTACATTGTATTCAATTCCACTCATAAGCCCCAGAAAATTATTCAGTCATGGCAAAAGGTAATCACCCCGCTCCGGTAACTCCCTTTTTGGAAGGGTCAGTCCACCAGGGTGTTCTTGGCAACGGACTGAACATTGTCACTGATGCCGTTCCATATCTGCACAGCATTACACTCGGCATCCAGATCGAAGCCGGTTCACGCGATGATCCTGAACAGAGTCCGGGACTGGCACATTTCATTGAACATGCAATTTTTAAAGGAACAAAGCGGCGCAGCTACCTTGATATCGCCAGAAATATTGAGAAAAACGGTGGATACCTTGATGCATACACAACCAAGGAGCAGACCTGTATCTATCTGCGCTGCCTCCCCGAACACCTCGAGCCATCCTTCGACCTGCTCTCAGATCTTGTCTGCGACCCAATCTTCCCTCCTGAAGAGATCCAGAAGGAGAAAGAGGTGGTTATTGAGGAGATCAGCAGCGTTAATGACACCCCTGAAGAGTTGATTTTTGATGAGTTTGATCTCCGCTCATTTCCCAACCACCCCATAGGCAGACCAATTCTCGGCACCGAAAAAAGTGTTGAAGAGTTCTCGGACAGTGACCTGAAAAATTTTATGCGTCAGCACTATGTACCGCATAAAATGCTGCTCACCGCAACCGGTAAAGTGGATCATGAAAACATTATGCGACTTGGTGAGCGATTTCTCGGTTTGCTCGCGGAAACACCCGGCCCCCAGTATCACCGCCAACCATTCCTGCCGGAACACTACACACCATTTACCGTCAAACTGAAAAAAAGGCTCTTCCAGGCACAGATTGTGCTGGGCACCGCCATAGCACGGCATGATCCTCTCTATTACAGTCTGATGGTGCTCAACTCAATGCTCGGCAACGGCATGAGTTCCCTCCTCAATCTGGAACTGCGTGAAAAACGGGGACTGGCCTACAACGTCTACTCATCAATCACCTTTTGCGATGATCTGACCGCGCTCAATATCTATGCAGGCACCGACAGCAATAAAACCAAAATCTCGCTTCAGCTTATTGATGAACTACTCAAAAGTGATGCTCTCATCCATCCCGACCCGGAAGAGGTGCGGTCAGCCAAAACGAAACTGCTCGGCTACCATATCATGGGCATGGAAAAAATGACGCGCAGAATGTCGCAGACCGCCTCCGACCTCTCCTATTTCGGTCGGTACATTGGGCCGGAGGAGAAAATCGCTGCGATAGAGGCGGTTACGGCAGATACTATTGCAGAAGCTGCCTTGCTTATACTGCATGAAGCGCCCTGCTCAACTCTTGTCTACAAACCCGGAAAGTAGTTTTGAACACCGATGATGGTCTATTTTAATAAACCGTATAAATTCGTATCTTATTCACTTTTATTTTTTTCAGCATTACCAATTAACCAAAGAGAGCCTTGCAAAAGATTATCAGTAACAGTAACGAAACCGAACAGATTCTGGAGATTACTCTTACAGCAGAAGAGTTTGGTGCCGAATATAACCAGGAGCTTGAAGAAGCCAGAAGAAGCATTCAGATCAAGGGATTCAGAAAAGGACATGCCCCTGTAAGCCTGATAAAAAAACTTGCAGGCCATTCTATTGAGGCCACTGTCGCCGACAAAATGGCATCAAAATATTTTACCCAGATTGTAGAAGCCGACAACATTAAGCCGGTAAACCGGGCAGAGATTGTCAGCTTCTCCTTTGAGGGCGATCAGTTGGCCGTCAAGCTTGTGTATGAAGTTCAGCCTGAATTTGAGCTCAACGATATCAGTGGCTACTCATTCACCAAGACGATCTACACCATTACTGAGGAGGATGTTGACCGTGAAGTAAAGCATATTCTGAAAGGACATGGATCGTTAATCAGCGTTGATGAAGCTGCATCTGCAACAGACACTGTTATCGGTGATGTTTGGAAACTGAATGAAGCTGGGGAACCTGATGAAACACAGAAGACCTCCAACCACCACTTCAGTCTTGAATACCTTCCTGAAGCGAACCCTTTCCGCAAAGAGCTGACAGGAAAAAAAGCAGGAGAGAATGTTGATATTGAAAACAAGGAGCCGGATTCCGAGACAGAACCCAGCCGCTATCGTGTTGCAGTCAGTGAAGTCAAACGACTTGACCTGCCGGAACTTACCGAGGATTTGGTCAAGGAGATTACCGATCAGCAATTTGAATCAATAGCTGACTTCAAGGCTGATATACAGGCACAGCTTCAAAAGCATTTCACCAAAAAAGCTGAGGATGATCTCCTTGAGTCCATCTCGGCCAAACTGATTGAAGACAACCCGGTACCTACCCCTGAATCAATCGTTGAGTCGTTCTCTAATATGCTTCTTGAGAATGCCAAACGACAGATCGGTGGAAACTTCCCAAAGAATTTCAATTCCGCTGATTTCCGGGAAACGTTGAGGCCAAATGCCATAAAACATGCTCAATGGATGATCATCACCAGAAAAATAGCCGAAACTGCTAATATATCTGTATCTGATGACGATCTCAAATCCTACATGGAAAAAGAGGCGATGAATCATCCTGAAGCTCAAAGAGAGCAATTTGTTGAGTCATATAAAAACCCGGAAATCAGTGATTACATCGCTGAGATGATTTTCAAGGGGAAGATCTACGACCACCTGAAGTCGCAGGTCACCATCATTGAAGAGGCTAAACCGGTACCGGCCCCAAACATGGAAGAGTGAGCATCACGCATCATCGAAAATGAGAATAAAAGCAGGAGTTCATAAAAAAGCTCCTGCTTTTTTATTTCCCCGGGGAATCATCAATCATCGCCATGGCCACAGCAGCTCGTCGATCATGAGCAATTGATATTTTCAAGGATCCTGCATGAAAATATGGCCCATCAGTGAAACGCACATAAGGACGTCCCCTCTCATCATTGAGGATCTCAAAGCTTTTCCAGTGTACATCCCCCGAAAATCCAGTACCAAGAGCCTTGACAACGGCTTCTTTGGCTGCGAATCGTCCGGCTATACTGGCAACCACCTGCGGTTTATGGAGGCAGAGGACTATCTCCTCCTCCGTGAGAAAACGCTGAAGAAACTTCATCCCATATCGAGTATAGAGAGTCTCTATTCGGTCAAGATCAACAATATCCACGCCTATTTCCATACTTTTCCTGTCAGTCAAGCTTGATGGTCATGGAGAGATCGAGAGCTTTGACACTATGGGTCAATTCTCCGATAGAGATAAAATCAACACCCGTTTCGGCAATAGCAACCACATTGTGCAAACCAATATTGCCCGATGCTTCAAGAAGAACAGCGAGACAAGTACTTCTGGCATTGAGAACAGCCTCTTTCATAAGTTCAGGAGTAAAGTTATCAAGAAGTATAATATCTGGCTGGCATGAGAGAGCTACTCTTAACTCATCAAGAGAGCGCACCTCCGTCTCAATCTTCACCTCAAGCTGGTTGTTCTCACGATACTCTTTGGCATGAAGAATAGCCTGGGCAATTCCACCTGATGCATCAACATGGTTGTCCTTGATAAGAATCATGTCGAAAAGACCAACACGATGGTTCACTCCACCACCAATCCTGACCGCCTCCTTGTCAAAATATCGCAACCCTGGGGCAGTTTTACGGGTATCAAGAATTTTTGCACCCGTATGGCTGATGGTATCGACAAAGCTTCTTGTTCGGGTAGCAATCCCCGACATACGCTGCATAAAATTCAGCGCGGTACGCTCACCAACAAGAATCGGAAAGAGCTTTCCCGTTAACTCAAGAATCAGATCACCATTAAGTACTGCATCACCATCACTGCGATAAGGAACGACAGCAAGGGCAGGATCGCAAGCGGCAAAGACCTGCATGGCAACGGCTATACCGCCAACAATACCACTCTCCTTGGCGCGAATTACGGCACGTCCTCCCTGCTGAGGGTCAATAGTGGCAAGCGTGGTAATATCTCCGGTGTAACGGTCTTCCTCAAGGGCAAGCATTATTGCACTTGCACGGCACCCCTCATAAAAGTCAGCGAGAGCCCTGTTCATTATAATCACAAGGAAATTTTGTTTAAAAATATTTTTCACAACTCGCAAGGTAGTGAATTTATAATTCAGCCACCCCTTGATAATAAAATACAAATACCCCGAAGCAAAGCCACGGGGTATTTGTATCGGTGTAAATTACTTCAGCAAGCAGAGCTTCCAGAAATATGTTCTCTGGCGATTCAACCTATAACCGGAGTACGCCACATAACCTTTTCATAATATTATCCCGTATATCAATAATTATTTATATACCTGCATGAGTAGTACTGCCATGACGCATATAAACGTAATTAACTGAAAAACAACACTGATTTTGTCAAATTTAATCATTCGCGCAACACTTTCTGGTGAATCATTATTTTTATAAAGATATGCATGTACAGTTACGACCTGCATTAACGTCAACACCACAAAAACATAACCAAGAAGATATATTTTATCAACCAAAACAAGTGATGGGCATTCAGGGATGGCCTCCATCGCAGACTTTTGCATAAATACGAGCGTCAACAAAACCGTCGCAGGCATTGCGGTTCGCACTTCGACTAATATTGGATTTAACAATAATGCTAACCAATTTGTCAACAAGACAACAAATAATGGAACTAACATTTTCCAGATAAAATAGTTTATCTGTCGATCAAGGGTAAACGCGAACTGGAGTGTTGAAAACCGTGATGCCGACGCAGAACCGATCTCTCCAAAATCTGACCGATAATCATGCAAATAGGTTTGAGTACTTAATCCAAGAATCTCCCAGCCAGGAATATAGAGTCTGTAATCATACCCATTGGAATCGGGATCCTGAATATATCTCAGTTCATCATAAGTCAATTGTGAATTTTCAATATATAGTGAGAGCGTTTGTCTGTCAAGAGGATAATTTGTTAAATCAAATGGCTGATAAAAGCGTCCTTCAAAATGCATTATCTGATACTTGCTCCCATCGGCTAATATCTTGGGAGCAGGCAAAAGAGTTGTTTTAACCAGACTCCAGTTTTCTACAAGATTGGTAAATTCAAGACCTTTGAATGGATCAATGTCACCTTTCCAGCGTAACCAAAGATAGC
>SESH01030519.1_pt1 | contig 17259 bp, 14 predicted proteins | sample 3171561 | NCBI WGS metagenome assembly SESH01 (sample SAMN10866947, study PRJNA518727) | freshwater metagenome | biome: subpolar coniferous forest; feature: holomictic lake; material: water; isolation source: holomictic Lake 442 2011 16.5 m and 2014 13 m | place: Canada: near Kenora, Ontario
GTTGCCAAGGCATCTGAGTCTGCCGGGCGCCGCGATCCGACCAAGATCCTGACAATCGCCACCTCGCATGTTGAGTACGCTACTGCGAACCGTCACTATGCGCACGTGGACTGTCCGGGGCATGCCGATTACGTCAAGAACATGATCACGGGTGCCGCGCAGATGGACGGCGCGATCGTGGTGGTGAGCGCGGCGGATGGCCCGATGCCGCAGACGCGCGAGCATATTCTGCTGGCCCGCCAGGTCGGTGTACCGGCAATTGTGGTGTTTTTGAACAAGGTGGACCTCGTGGATGACGCGGAGCTGCTGGATCTCGTCGAGATGGAGATCCGTGAGCTGCTGTCGAAATACGAGTTCCCCGGCGATGACATTCCCGTGGTTCGCGGCAGCGCACTGCCGGCGACCAAGGTGACCGATGGAAATGATCCGGCCACGGCGTGCATCACGAAGCTGATGGAGGCGCTGGACAGCTATATTCCAGAGCCGAAGCGCGTGCTGGACTTGCCGTTCCTGATGCCGGTCGAAGACGTGTTCTCGATTGAAGGTCGCGGCACCGTGGTGACCGGACGCGTAGACCGCGGCATTATCAAAGTCGGCGAGGATGTCGAGATTGTCGGCTTGAAGCCAACGGCGAAGACGGTCTGCACAGGCGTTGAGATGTTCCGCAAGCTGCTCGATCAGGGGCAGGCTGGCGACAACATCGGTTGCCTGCTGCGTAGCACCAAGAAGGAAGATGTGGAGCGCGGCCAGGTGCTGGCCAAGCCCGGATCCATCACGCCGCATACCGATTTCCAGGGCGAGGTCTATGTTCTGAGCAAAGAAGAGGGTGGCCGCCACACGCCGTTCTTCAAGGGATACCGCCCGCAGTTTTACATCCGCACGACGGATGTTACGGGTGACATCACGCTCCCCGAAGGCGTGGAGATGGTGATGCCCGGTGACAATGTGTCGATCTCCGTGAAGCTGATTTCGCCGGTGGCGCTGGAAGACAAGATGCGTTTCGCCATTCGCGAAGGCGGCCGTACGGTTGGCGCGGGTACTGTGGCCAAGGTGATGAAGTAAGCTTCCGGCAGCGTGTGATGCGCCCGGGTCGAAACCGGGCGCGGGCCCCGCTCTGCGGGGAGGAGTGGTATTTTAATGGCCAGAGAACTTGCGATCCTCGCTTGCACAGATTGTAAGCGCCGAAACTACGTCACCACCCGTAACAAGCGGACGACGACCAACAGGTTGGAAATCAAGAAGTATTGTTCCGCCGAACGCAAGCGGACGCTGCACCGGGAGACCAAGTAGCCCGGTATACAGGCGGATTCCCGTCTACAGGCCAGTAGCTCAATTGGCAGAGTGGCGGTCTCCAAAACCGCAGGTTGGGGGTTCGAAGCCCTCCTGGCCTGCCATCCGACGGGTACGGAACATGGCTGCTGGCGCCGCGCGGGCGTGAGAAGGTTCCATTGTCCTATGAGTAGTGTGACAGAGATCGGGCGAAAGATCGGCGGGTTTCTTGGCGAAGTTGGAACTGAGTTTCGCAAGACGACCTGGCCGGATCGGCGTGAGTTGGTGGAATCCACCCTGGTGGTGATCACCTTTATTGTGATGTTGTCAGCCGTCGTATTGGCGTGTGACAAAGCGATTCAGTTTGTCCTGAAGCTGATCCGGGCGTGAGCGCGGGGGCGGATGTGATGACCAAACAGTGGTTTGTTTTGCATACATTGACGGGCCAGGAGCAGAAGGTCAAGCGCTACGTCGAGGCGCAGGCCAGGCTGCAGGCTATGACGGACTTTATCGGCGAGGTGATCATCCCCACCGAGAAGGTTTCCGAGACCAAGAACGGCGTGAAGACCACCGTCACACGCAAGTTCTTCCCTGGTTATGTTTTGATTAGCCTGGCGTTGTACGACGACGCCAAGCAGTTGCTGGAGCCGACCTGGCGCTTTTTGCGGGAGACGCCTGGCGTGATCGGGTTTGTAGGCGGCGAGCGGCCTCGACCGTTGTCGTCCGCGGAGGTTGACGCGATCGTCAACCAGGTGGAGGCGAAGAAGGAGAAGGTACGGCCGAAGGTTGCCTTCGAGCCGGGTGAGACGGTGAAGATTACGGACGGACCTTTCATGAACTTTACCGGTGCGGTGGATGAGGTAGATCCAGACCGTGGCAAGCTGAAGGTGTCAGTGGCAATTTTTGGACGCTCGGCTCCGGTCGAGCTGGAATACTGGCAAGTGGAACGGGTTACGGCCTAGTTTTACGGAAGCTGTCAACTGTTGGCCCGAATGCACCGGATGGGAACCGGGAGGGCCACGAACGACGAGGCGCAATATGGCAAAAAAAGTAATTGGAACAGTGCGCTTGCAGATCCCTGCAGGCCAGGCTAACCCGGCTCCGCCGGTGGGCCCCGCGTTGGGGTCGCAGGGTGTCAACATCATGGCATTCTGCAAGGATTTTAACGCCAGGACGCAGGATAAGGCGGGTCTGGTGATCCCCGTGGTGATCACGGTCTACTCGGACCGCAGTTTCACATTCATCATGAAAAGCCCGCCTGCTTCGGCGTTGCTGAAGCGCGCGGCCGGACTGGCCAAGGGCTCCGGCGTGCCGAACCGCGAAAAGGTTGGCAAGGTGACGCGTGCGCAGGTTCGCGAAATCGCGAAGCTGAAGCAGCAGGACCTCAACGCTTCCAGCGAAGAGGCGGCAATGCGCATGGTCGAAGGCACGGCCCGCAGTATGGGCGTGGATGTGACGGAGTAGACGGGGGATCGAAACCATGGCAATACACGGCAAAAAGTATCGCGAAATTAAGAAGAAGGCGCCCCAGACTCCGGTCAGCATGGAGGAGGCGGTGGCGTTCCTGAAGGCTCACCCGGCAGCCAAGTTCGACGAGACCGTCGAACTGGCCATGCGTCTGGGCGTGGACACGAAGAAGTCCGACCAGACTGTTCGTGGAACCGTGAGCCTGCCGCATGGCACAGGCAAGAGTGTGCGTGTGGTGGTGTTTGCAGCTGGCGCACAGGCTGACGCGGCCCGGGCAGCCGGTGCGGATACGGTTGGATTTGACGATCTGATCGAGAAGGTCAAGGGCGGCTGGCTCGACTTCGATGTGGCCATTGCGACCACCGATGCCATGAAGGAAGTCCGCAAACTCGGCCGCGTGCTGGGTCCGCGCGGTCTGATGCCCAACCCCAAGACCGGCACCGTAACTGACGATATCGCCCCGGCCGTGACAGCTGCCAAGGGCGGCAAGGTTGAGTTCCGCATGGATCGCAGCGGCAACGTGAGCGTGATCTGCGGCAAGTTGAGTTTTGAGGCCCCGCGTTTGCTGGGCAACATGCATGCCGTGCTGGATGCCCTCCAGGCTGAAAAGCCGGCCGGCACCAAGGGCGCGTTTATCCGTAGTTGCACGGTGAGTTCCACCATGGGTGTGGGCGTGCGTGTGGTGCTGGCGGCAGTCAAGGAATAGCCTGGAGAAGGATACTATGAGGCCGGAAAAGAATTCAATCTTGCAGGAAATCACGCGGCGCTTCGAGGCGGCGGATTACGTGTTTATTCTGAATTATGGTGGCTTGAAGGTTGCCGAACTGGCGGAGCTGCGTCGCACGGTCGCGCCGCTGGGCGCGAAGGTTCAGGTGGTGAAGAACACCTACCTCGACCGCGTGGCCCAGCAGCTTGGCTGGGAGAGCGTGACGCCGTTTCTGGCAGGCCCGACCGCTGCGGTGGCCGGAACGGGTGACGCGGCTGAGGTTGCGAAGGCGCTGATGAAGTTTGTTAAATCACATGACAAGGCCGCGATCAAGGGTGTCTGCCTCGACGGCAAGGCTCTCGGCAAAGCCGACGTTGATGCGTTGTCCAAGTTGCCGCCGCGCGAAGTGATGCTCGGTCTGTTCGTCGGCACTCTGGCTGCGCCAATGATGCAACTGGTTGGTGTGTTCAACCAGAAGGTGCTGAGCCTGCTGTATGTCTTGAAAGCGGTTGAGGAAAAGAAGAGCAAAGCGGCCTGAAAAGCCCGGCTGTTAGAAAGAGGAGAAGAAAGATGAGCGAAGAAGTTAAAGTTGAAGTCACTGGCAAGATGAAGGAATTCATCGACTGGGTTGAGACGCTGACCGTGCTGGAACTCTCCAAGCTGGTCAAGGCGCTCGAGCAGCGACTGGGTGTGACCGCAGCGGCGCCGGCAGCGGCAGCAGCCGCGGCCCCGGCAGCAGCCGCGGCCCCGGTTGAGGAGAAGACCGAGTTCGATGTGGTGCTGCTGGAAGGCGGAACCAACAAGATCGCGGCCATCAAGGAAGTACGCGCGATCACCGGCCTGGGTCTCAAGGACGCCAAGGACCTGGTTGAGGGTGCGCCGAAGCCCGTCAAGACGGGTGTCAGCAAGGACGAGGCTGCAAAGTTGAAGGAGCAGCTCGAAAAGGTTGGCGCTAAAGTTGAAGTGAAGTAACGCGGCTTTCGTCGCGTCTTCTATGTGCAGGGCCGCCCGAACCAACGCCCGGGCGGTCCTTTCCCCTTTACATTCCGACAAGTGGCGTCAACGCCGTGGTTGCGAGGTTAGCCGATGGTAGAACGAAAAGATTTCGGCAAGCTGAAGGCTGTCGCTCAGCCACCCGACCTGATTGAGATCCAGACCAAGTCCTACACGGACTTTCTGCAGATCGATACCCCGCCTGGTCGGCGTGAAAACAAAGGGTTGCAAGCCATCTTCCGGGAAGTCTTCCCGATCGATAGTTACGATGGCCGCTACACGCTCGACTTCGTCAAGTACGAACTGTCTGAACCGAAAATGGGGCCGCTGGAAGCCCTTTCCGAGGGGGATACGTTTGCGGCACCGCTGCATGCGACGTTCCGGTTGAAGGATGGAGATGAAATCCGCGAGGAAGACGTCTACATGGGCGAGGTTCCGCTCATGACGCGCGATGGCGCGTTTGTCGTCAATGGCGCCGAGCGCGTCATTGTCAGCCAGCTCCATCGCTCGCCGGGCATCTGTTCCGAGCGCACCATTCATCCCAACGGGCAGTCGCTTTACTCGGTCCGCCTGATTCCGGACCGCGGTTCCTGGATTGAAATCCAGTTTGACACCAACGACATCATGTGGGTATATATGGACCGTCGGCGCCGGCGCCGCAAGTTCCATGCAACCATGTTTTTGCGGACGCTTGGCTTTGGCACGGACGAGAGCATTCTGCGCCACTATTGCAAGTTCCGTTCGCTCGAGGTCAAAGGCGCGCACACCGCCGCCGAGATCGAGCACCTGATTTTTAAGGACGACGTGATCGACGTCGATTCTCAGGCCGTGCTTGCGCGCCGCTACGAGCCTGTCACCGAGGCTGTGCTGCAGCAGATGGCGGCCGCCGGGTTCGGCAAGGTGGACGTGGTTGACGTTACCTGGGACGATGGCATTCTCGTCAAGACACTGCGTCAGGATCCGACGCATGGCGAGGAAGACGCCCTTAAGGAAATCTATCACCGGTTGCGTCCGGGAGATCCGGCTACGGCATCGAATGCAAAGCAGTTGATCAAGCGGCTGTTCTTTGATCCGCGCCGCTACGACCTGGGCCGCGTCGGCCGCCATAAGATCAACCAGAAGCTGGGCCTCGTCGGCCGCGTTCCGGAAGACCGCCGCACGCTCACCGAGGCCGAGGAAGGCGACAAGAAGGGCGAAGTCACCGGCATCGAAGTCATTGAAGCCATCCGCCACCTGCTGGACATCCGCATGGGGCGCGCTGTGGTGGACGACATTGACCATCTCGGCAGCCGCCGCATCCGCACAGCCGGTGAATTGCTGGAGAACCAGTGCCGCGTCGGGCTGGCTCGTACGGAACGGCTGATTCGCGAGCGCATGACGCTCTTTGATCCGGCCACCGGTGTGCTGTCGCCTGCCCGCCTCGTCAACAGCAAGTCGCTATCGGCCGTGGTGCAGGACTTCTTTGGCCGCAGCCAGCTCAGCCAGTTCATGGACCAGACCAATCCGCTCAGCGGCTTGGCTCACAAGCGGCGCTTGTCGGCCCTTGGCCCCGGCGGTCTCAGCCGCGAGCGCGCAGGCTTTGAGGTCCGCGACGTGCACAGTTCGCACTACGGGCGCATCTGTCCGATCGAGACGCCCGAAGGTCCGAACATCGGTTTGATCTCCTCGCTCTGCATCTATGCCCGTGTCAATGACTTTGGGTTCATTGAAAGCCCGTACCGCGTTGTGCGGCATGGCAAGGTTACCGACGAGGTGCATTACCTGGCCGCCGACCAGGAGGAAAAGTTCGTGATCGCCCAGGCCAACGCGCCGCTGGCCGCGGATGGCCGGTTTGCCGGCGACAAGGTCACGGTACGCTACATGGCGGAGTTTTTGGAAGTCGAGCCGGCCAAGGTCCAGTACATGGACGTGGCCCCGACGCAGGTCGTGAGTATTGCTGCCGGCCTGATCCCGTTCCTCGAGCATGATGACGCCAACCGCGCCTTGATGGGTGCGAACATGATGCGCCAGGCCGTACCGCTGCTGCAGACGCAGCGGCCGTATGTGGCCACCGGCCTCGAACGCCGTGCGGCAGCTGATTCGTGCGTCACCGTTCTGGCCGAGGAGGCAGGCGCCGTGGCCTATGTTTCCGCCACCGAAATTGTCGTGACGGATGACGGCGCGCTCCCCGCCAACCGGGCCAAGAAGGCCAAAGGCGTGCATCGCTATGCCCTGCAGAAATTCCGTCGCTCGAATGCCGGAACCTGCTTTAATCAGCGGCCGCTGGTGCGTCGCGGGCAGAAGGTGCGCAAGGGCGACGTGCTCGCCGACGGCCCCGCGACCCGGGATGGCGAATTGGCGCTCGGCAAGAACCTGCTGGTGGCGTTCATGCCGTGGAGCGGCTATAACTTCGAGGACGCCATCCTGGTCAATGAACGCGTGGTACGCGACGACATCTTCACCTCCGTTCACATTCAGGAGTTTGAAGTTGGCGCACGCGACACAAAGCTCGGCCCCGAGGAAATCACGCGCGACATTCCTAACGTGGGCGAAGAGGCCTTGAAGAACCTCGGCTCCGATGGCGTGGTGCGTATTGGCGCGGAAGTTCGACCGGGCGACATTCTGGTCGGCAAGATCACGCCCAAGAGCGAGACCGAACTGGCGCCGGAAGAGCGCCTGCTGCGTGCGATCTTCGGCGAGAAGGCGGCTGACGTGCGCGACACGTCGCTGACCGTGCCAAGTGGCACCTACGGCATCGTCATGGATGTCAAGGTAACCGCCCAGCAGCAGGATCAGCGCCGGAGCACCGCGGGGCAGCCGACGCCCGAGGAAAAGAAGCAGATACGCGATATCGAGGAGGAGCGCAAGCGCCGTCGCATCGAGATCGAGGACCAGCTGACCACCGCGCTCAGCAACATCCTGCTCGGCGAGAAGATCCCGCTCGATGTGTTTGATGTTGAGACCGGCGAGATTATTATCCCCGCCAACCGCAAGATCACCAAGATGCTGCTGGCCAGGCTGGCGCGTGCGCATAGTCATATCCAGATCGAAAGCAGCCCGGTCCAACAGAAGATCGAGGAGATCATTGACGAGTTTCGGCCCAAGTTCTCCGAGCTGGAGAATCAGGGCAGCCAGGTGTTCGAAGAGATGGACGGGCTGATGGATGAGGGCGGCGTCATCAAGCAGGTGCGCGTCTATATCGCCAGCAAAAAGAATCTCTCGGTCGGCGACAAGCTGGCCGGCCGCCACGGCAACAAGGGCGTGGTGGCAAAGATCGTGCCGGACTGCGAAATGCCGTTCCTGCCTGACGGCACGCCGGTTGACATTGTGCTGAACCCTCTGGGTGTGCCTTCGCGCATGAACCTCGGGCAGCTGTTCGAGACCTGTCTTGGCATGGCTTGCCGCGTTCTGGGCATGTATGCAGCCAGTCCGGTGTTCGATGGCGTCCCCGAGGAGGCTATCGATAAGCTGATGCTGGCCGCCCGCAAGGAGCAGGAGAAGACCGAAGACGACCGCGCTTGGCTTTGCGAGGATGGCAAGGCCGTACTGTTTGACGGACGCACGGGCGAGCCGTTCGACCAGCGCGTGGTCGTGGGCGAGATCTACATGCTCAAGCTTCATCACTTGGTCACGGATAAGATTCATGCCCGCGCCACCGGACCCTATTCGCTTGTCACGCAGCAACCCCTGGGCGGCAAGGCCCAGTATGGTGGCCAGCGCATGGGCGAAATGGAAGTGTGGGCGCTGGAGGCCTACGGCGTGGCTTACGCGCTGCAGGAACTGCTGACCGTAAAGAGCGACGATGTGGCCGGGCGAACCCGCATCTATGAGTCCATTGTCAAGGGCCAGAACACGCTCGAAGCGGGCATGCCGGAGTCCTTCTCGGTGCTCATGCATGAACTGCGCGGGCTCTGCCTGGACATGAAGCTGCTGGGCGGCCAGAGTATCGCCGCCGCACAACCCACGATCTGATCACTCGGACACGGCAAACGGGAGGCCGACCTTGAACCCCTACGCAGCACGCGAACTGTTTGGTATTACGGAAGTTGGCCAGTACGATGCGGTCAGCATCAATCTGGCATCCCCGGAGACGATTCGCTCGTGGAGTCACGGCGAAATCAAGAATCCGGAAACAATCAATTACCGCACCTACCGTCCGGAGCGTGACGGTTTGTTCTGCGAGCGCATCTTCGGTCCTACGCGGGACTGGGAATGCGCCTGCGGCAAGTACAAGCGCATCAAGCACAAGGGCGTCGTGTGCGACCGCTGCGGTGTCGAGGTAACGGTTTCTCGCGTGCGCCGCCAGCGCATGGGTCACATCGAGTTGGCTGTGCCGGTGTCGCACATCTGGTTCTTCAAGTGCAGCCCGAGCCGCATTGGCTTGATGCTCGACTTGACCGCCAACGCCCTGGAACGCGTGCTCTACTATGAGGATTACCTGGTGACGGACCCCGGCGATACGCCGTTGAAGCCGCTGCAGCTTCTCGGCGAGGCCGAATATCACGAGGCCGTTGAGAAGTATGGCGAGAACTTCGAGGCCCTCATGGGCGCCGAGGCCGTGCGCAAGTCTCTGGCCAAGCTCGATCTCGATCAGCTCATGAATGACCTCGAGACGGAAATCGAGAACACGCGCAGCAAGCAGACGCGCAAGAAGATTACCAAGCGCATGAAGATCTGCGAGGGGTTCCGCGTCAGCAGCGGCAAGCCCGAGTGGATGGTTCTGGACTGCCTGCCCGTGATTCCGCCCGAGCTGCGGCCGCTGGTACCGCTCGAGGGTGGGCGCTTTGCCACCTCCGACCTCAATGATCTCTACCGCCGCGTGATCAACCGTAACAATCGGCTGCGCAACCTGCTGCAACTCAAGACGCCGGATGTCATCATCCGCAACGAGAAGCGCATGCTGCAGGAAGCCGTGGATGCGGTCTTCGATAACGGCCGTCACGGTCGCGCCGTAGCTGGCGCCGGCAACCGCCCGCTGAAGTCGCTCAGCGATATGCTCAAGGGTAAGACCGGTCGCTTCCGCCAGAACCTGCTGGGCAAGCGCGTGGACTATTCCGGTCGCTCCGTGATTGTCGTCGGCCCTGAGCTCAAGCTTAACCAGTGCGGCCTGCCCAAGAAGATGGCGCTGACGCTGTTCGAGCCTTTCATTATTCGCCGCCTGAAGGAACGTGGCATTTGCCATACCGTCCGCACGGCGCGCAAGATGATCGAGCGCCACGACGAGCAGGTATGGGATATCCTCGAGGAGGTGACCAAGGGCAAGACCGTAATGCTCAACCGCGCCCCGACGTTGCACCGGCTTTCGATTCAGAGCTTTGAGCCCATTCTGATCGAGGGTGAAGCCATTCAGATCCACCCGATGGTTTGTACCGCCTTCAATGCCGACTTTGACGGCGATCAGATGGCTGTGCACGTGCCGCTGTCCGTCGAGGCGCAGCTCGAGAGCCGCCTGCTGATGATGTCCACGAACTCAATCTTCTCGCCGGCCTCCGGCAAGTCGATTATGACGCCCACGCAGGACATCGCGCTTGGCATCTACTACCTGACCACGATCAGCCAGCAGGATAAGCTCGCCGGCCGCATCGTCGGTAAGGGCGCAAAAATTGGATCGAACGAGCGCCTGCCGCTCTTCGGCGATACCAACGAGGTGCATCTGGCGCTGGCTGAGCAGGCCGTCGAGATTCATACGCGCATTCGCTATAAGAACCCCGATTTTGGATCTACGGGCCGCCGCTATGGCAACCGTGAGTTGCGGGTGATCGAGACGACGGTTGGGCGCGTGATCTTCAATGAGGTCTGGCCGACCGTGCTGGGGTATGTGAACGACAAGATCGACAAGAGCAAGCTGGGCGATCTGATTCTCAACTGCCACCAGGTCGCAGGTCATGCCCGCACGGTCAAGGCTCTCGATGATCTCAAGTCGCTCGGCTTCAAGCACGCGTGCCTGGCCGGCGTCTCCATGGGTCTTAAGGATATGATCCGCCCCAAGGAAAAGGATGAATTGCTTTCCAAGGCTGAAGCCGAGGTCGCCAAGGTCGACAAGCAGCACAGCTTGGGCGTGATCACCGACGGCGAGCGCCATAACAAGATCATCGATATTTGGAACGGCACAACCGAAAAGGTTTCGGACGAGCTCTACAAGACCATCGACCGCAACGTCACCGCGCAGAACCCGAAGCCGGTCGAGACCAACCCGGTTTACATGATGGTGGACTCCAAGGCTCGCGGATCCAAGTTGCAGATCCGCCAGCTCGCAGGCATGCGCGGCCTGATGGCCAAGCCGTCCGGCGAAATTATCGAACGGCCGATCACCGCCAGCTTCCGCGAAGGCCTGAGCGTGCTTGAGTACTTCATCAGTACGCATGGCGCGCGCAAGGGTCTGGCAGACACCGCGCTCAAGACCGCCGATGCCGGTTATCTCACACGCAAGCTGGTGGATGTGTCACAGGACGTGATCATTTTCACGCAGGATTGCAATACCGTCAACGGGATCGAGGTTGAGGCCATCACCGAAGGCGACGAGGAATTGGTGCCGCTGCGTGCACGCATTCTCGGTCGTACCGCCTTGCACGACATCTACCACCCAACCACCAACGAGGTGGTGATCCACGCCAATGACGAGATCGATGAGCCTTCCTGCCGCCGCATTGAGGAAGCCGGCATCGAGCGCGTCTGGATTCGCAGCGGATTGACCTGCGACGCCCCCTTCGGCATGTGTGCCAAGTGCTACGGACGCGACCTTTCCACCGGCAAGCTGGTGGATATCGGCACGGCCGTGGGCATCGTGGCGGCACAGTCCATCGGCGAGCCGGGCACGCAGCTGACGATGCGTACGTTCCATATCGGCGGCACCGCGTCGATGGTGGCCAAAACGCCTGAAATCGTCGTGCGCAACGGCGGCCATGCCCGCTACCACGATTTGCGCGTCGTCCGGAACAAGGACGGCCAGATGGTGGTGCTCAACAAGAACGGCGCCTTGGCCATTGTCAGCGAGGACGACCGCGAGCTCGATCGCTATACGCTCCAGATGGGAACCGTGCTCTTTGTGGATGACGGCGGACCGGTTAAGGTTGCTCAACGCGTGGCTTCCTGGGATCCGCACAGCGTGCCGATTCTGGCGGAAAAGAACGGGCGGGTTTCGTTCCACGACTTCGTGCCGGACGTTTCCGTCAAGGGCGGCCGCGACGAGCAGACCGGCATGGGCGCGCTAGTCGTTCTGGAGACCAAGGAAGATCTCCATCCCCAGATTATCGTCACCGACCCGGACTCGAACGCTGTGCTCGGATTCTACCACATCCCGGCTGGCGCCCATGTCATGGTTAAGGAAGGCGCCAAGGTCGCCCCCGGTGAGCTGCTCGCCAAGACGCCGCGCAAGGAAGCCAAGACCCGCGACATCACGGGTGGTCTGCCGCGCGTGGCGGAGTTGTTCGAGGCGCGTCAGCCCAAGGAAGCCGCTGAGATCGCCAAGATCGAAGGCGTGGTGGACTTCGGCCCGAACCAGCGCGGCAAGCGCTGCCTGCTCATCCGCGACGAAATTACCGGCGCGGCCGAGGAGCACCTGATTCCCATGGGCAAGCACATCGTCGTGTTCAAGGGCGATCGCGTGCGCAAGGGACAGCAGCTTACGGAAGGTCCCGTGGTGCCTCAGGAAATTCTCGATGTCTGCGGTCCGCAGGAACTGCAGAAGTATCTCGTCAACGAGGTGCAGCAGGTCTATCGTCTGCAGGGCGTGGAAATCAACGACAAGCACATCGAAATTATTGTCCGTCAGATGCTCCGCAAGGTACGCATTACCAACCCCGGCGACACCGATTTTCTCTGGGGCGAGCAGGTCAACCGCCAGAAGTTCCTCGAGATCAACGAGCAGGTCGCCGCGGATGGCAAGCGCCCCGCCGAAGCCCAGCCGGCACTCCTGGGGATCACCAAGGCGTCGCTCGAGACCGACAGCTTTATCTCGGCGGCCTCCTTCCAGGACACGACGCGTGTGCTGACGGACGCTGCGACCATGGGTCGTGTCGACCAGCTGCGCGGGTTCAAGGAGAACGTCATCCTTGGTCACTTGATTCCGGGTGGCACTGGATTCCCGCTGCACCGTCACATCAAGCTGGTTCCGCTGGCGGAACCGCTGTCGGACGAGGAGCTTGGCATCGGCCCCAGCGAGCAGCTCAAGAAAGCCCAGGAAATCCTCGGCGAATAACGAGGCCTGCGGTTGCTCGAAAAAGCCGGTCCGCGCTAGTGCGCGGGCCGGCTTCTGTTTGCCAGGTGGCGGCCGGCCGTGGAGTTGGTTTGTGTTGCGGCTGATGCCACAGTCTTCCAGTGCACGTGGATGGATTCGGCCAGCAGCTTGTCCACCGCGAACTGGCTGAAGCCGATCTGGAATACGTGCGACGGGAAGGACTGGATCACCTGGATCGGCGTGCCCGGCAGAATCCCCATGGCCATCATCTTCTGCACCTCGCGGTTGTCCCGCGTGGACAGGTAGGCCACAACACCTTCGCTCCCCGGACGGCCGTCGCACAGGGCGCCCACTTCGCGGATGGCGTCACGCTGCGCCTGCTCACAGCAGGTTCCGCGCGGAATCGGCTTGCCGTGTGGACAGGTGGGCGGATGTCCCAGCAAAACACAGATGCGATCCGCCAGCCCGTGCTGCAGGATGTGCTCGAACAGGCAGGCATCCTCATGCAGGTAGGTGGCGCTGGCGCCCAGCACGTCGGTCAGCAGGCGCTCGGCCAGCCGGTGCCGGCGCACCACATCCCGCCCCAGCACCATCCCGGTCTCTGTGAGCTGCAGGTCTGTGCCGGATCTCCGGACCAGGCCCATGGTCTCCGCCTCCAGCAGGGCAGCCTGCGTTTCCTCATCCGTCACGCGCGGCGCCTGTTCCGTTGTGCAGAGGTAGAGCATCTCCAGCGCTTCTTCAATGGCGGGTTTAAACATCTTGCCTCCTACGGTTACGCTATTTCTTGCATTGCTCCAGCAGCCTGGTCGGCACAAAATTTGTACTGATTCAGCGCTAAGCCCGACAGGCTGCTAGGCGTTGTTTCTGATTCGCTGGACCAGTTTTCGCACCCACTTGATCGAGGCCGGCTCTGCCGGCGCTTCCATGCCGCAATGCGGACACTTGACCTTCCGGCAGCCGCCATGCGAAGAGCAGCTCTGGCAGCCCTGCCGCGCGGCCTCCTCGTCAAACGTCTTCTCGCAGAACGCGCATTTCATAGCCGGACTCCTGTCCAGGTCAACACCGTATGCACCAGAAGACCCATGGCCAGAGCGATCACGGTGATGCCGATTGCGGAAACCAGGGCAAATCGCAGGCCACGCTCCTTCTTCATAATCAGCAGCTGCGCGACGCATGGCAGAAACAGCGTGAGCGTGATCGAAGCGACCACCAGTTGGTTGCCATCCAGCGCGCCGGCATGCTGCAGGTCGTACAAACCGGCAGCGCCATAGTCGCGCCGGAAGAAGCCGAACAGAAACGCCACGGCCGCTTGGTCGGGCAGCCCCATCCACTGCACCAGCGGCACCAGTCCGCGCACCAGCAGTTGAAACAGCCCCGTAATCTGGCCGATCCAGATCAGACCACTCGCCAGCAGAAAGAGCGGAAAGACTTCATAAAAGTACCAGACCATGCGCGCGTAGGTCTTGGCCAGCACATTGTCGAGACGCGGCAGGCGCAGCGGCGGCAGCTCCATGTAGAAGCGCGGCTTCTCGCCGGGCAGGAACCTGGCGGCCAGCACCCCCGCAACCAGGAAGACCAGCAGGATCACGCTGAACCAGACCAGCAGCGCCGCCGGATGACCGGCCAGCAGTCCGAGGATCACCCCCATCTGCGCGGAGCACGGCACGGCCAGCGCCAGCAGCAGGCTGGCAATGACCTTCTCCCGCGTGGTCTCCAGCGTGCGCGTCACGATCGTGGCCATTGTGTCGCACCCCAGCCCGAGCACCATCGGGATCACGGCGCGCCCATTCAACCCGATCTTCTTGAAGATCCGGTCAAGCAGCATGGCCAGGCGCGGCAGATATCCGCTGTCCTCCAGGATCGAGAAGGCCAGGAAGAAGGTGCCGACAATCGGGAAGATCAGGGCAACCGCATAGCGCACCCCGAGCGTGATCAGGCCGTATGGACCAATAAAGAGGTCGCGCAACACCTGCCACGGGATCAGGGCGTTGAACAGCCGGTCCACCCACGGCGCGATATAGCCACTGAAAATCGTGTTCTGCAAAAAATCCACCAGCGTTCCGGCCCCGAACACGCCCACAAATTGATAGAGACCGAAATACAACACCAACAGAAGAATGGGGACGCCGGTCAGCGGCCACATCAACCATCGGCTGAGCCGCTCCCGGAAGCTTAGCGCGCCCTGCGACGGGAACTGTACCGCCTCCTGGAAGTGTTGCTCGGCCGCCTTCTGAGTCGAAAGGGTGGCGTGGTAGTTGATCGAATGGGGGAGCATCCGGCGCGCGCCTGCGGCAATCTGCCCAATCCGGCCGGCCTGGGCCAGTTCTGCCTCGCCGCAGAGCAGCCCGTCATCCGCCGGCGCATCCTGTAACAACAGCAGCGCGCGCACGCGGTTTGCCAGCGGGCTTTCGTTACCCAGGAGCTGGGTTGTCAGCGCAATAGCAGTCTCAACCGCAGGATCAAAACGCACCCGGATGTCGTGGGCTGGCTTGGCCTGCGGGATCCGGGCGATCAACTCGCGTACCCCGGCCCCGGTGGTCGCGATGGTCTCCACAACGGGGATGCCCAGGAGCTGCTCCAGGCGGCGTGCATCGATGCGAATCCCCAGCAACCGCGCCTCGTCAGCCATGTTCAAGGCCAGGACCACAGGCAGGCCGGCATCCGCCAATTGGAGCGTCAGCCCCAGCATGCGCTGGATGTTCTTGGCATCAATTACATGCACGACCGTGCGTGGTGTTTCGCGCAGCAGCAGCGCCAGCGTAACGCGCTCCTCCGCGGTGATCGGCGCCAGGGAATAGATGCCGGGCGTATCGATCGCCTCGAACTTCCCGGTCGGCGTGGCCACCACGCCGCGCGAGACCTCCACTGTGGTGCCCGGGTAGTTGGAAACCACCACATAGCTGCCGGTCAGCCGGTTGAACAGCAGGCTCTTCCCCACATTGGGCGACCCCACGATCACAACCTTGGGCAGCGCCTCCGCCTGACCCGTGAGAGCAGGCTTCCCCTGAAACAGCTTGCGTATGACTTGAAAAGCCATGTTGGTTCGCGCCTCGTTGCTACGCTGACCCTTGACCCCTGCCTCCTGCCTTCAGTCTCGCCCGCAACGCCCGTCGCCAGCTGGCCGCCAGTCGCGGCCGCGCAGCTGCCAGGCTTACCGCCTCGCGCAGGCGCTGGTGCGCGGCGGTATCGAGCGCATGCTCCAGGCGGCAAGCATTGGCGTCCGCCGCCGCAGGTTCCAGCAGCAGAAACTTCACCAGCACCTCGCGGATCAGCTCATGCCGCGCCCCGGTGCGGTTGGCGATCACCGCGCCTGCAGGCGTCAGGCTCACCAGTCCATAGCGCGCATGCGTGATCAGCGCCTGCGCGGCCAGCCGCTTGAGCATGGCCACCACCGTGGATTTGTGCACGCCCAGGGCGGCCGACAAATCGCGCACGCGCGCCGCGCCCTGCGCCTGCTGCAGGCGCAGCACCGCCTCCAGGCAATCTTCCTGCGCCAGCGAAACGGGGAGAGGGGCTTTCATGTTTGCCTCGACCTACTTTGTTTGATCTATAAAACAATAATACCCCATCCGCCGCCGGAAGGCAAGCGGAAGATGGCCCGTGCTCCAGCCGCGGGCATGGTCTTTTTCTGAAGCAGGCGGGAATTATCACCACGGAGGCCCCGAAGAGCACGAAGTTCAACAAATCTGACGTTTTTGGTTATTTCCAGCGTCCGATTACTAGAATCTTCGTGTTTTTAGAATCTTCGTGGTGGAAGCCACCAAAGTGGCGCTTCAGGAAAAGACCATGCAGCCGCGGGTGCTTCCCCGTTTTGTTGACTTGCCTTGGGACGAAAGATTGAATCGTCAGGCAAAACATGGGAAAGTTCTCGCATGGCTAAAGAAAAAAATCCGAGTTCCGGAGTTGAGGCATCGGCCGGCTGGGTTAATCCGTTCGCTGCCTTGAGCAGTGCGGGGCTGCCACCCGCACCTGACGGTCAGGCTGCTGCCGGGGCGTCGCCCGTGCCGACCCGGTCGCGCGGGCGGGTGGATATTTCGCGGCAGAAGGCGCATCGCGGCGGCAAGATCGTGACCGTGATTTCGGGATTCACAGGCATTTCGCCGGCGGAAAAGGAGCAACTGGCCCGTACGTTGCAGAAAGCCTGCGGCACCGGTGGCACATGCAAGGAAGGGCGCATCGAGTTGCAGGGTGACCGGCGCGAGGACGCGGCGCGCCTGCTGACAGAAGCCGGCTTCCGCCCCGTATTCGCTGGCGGATAACGCGGAGAATTTCACTCTAGATCAGCATATGTTCGTGGCGTAGCTTCCGCTAGCAGCCTGTCGGCAGAAGGGTTGTACCTCCAGAAGGCTAAGTCCGACAGGCTGCTAGGCGCCCCGGCGCGGCGGGTGGAAGGAGCCGCCGCGGGCTGGCTGGGCCGGGCGCCCGTGGCCGCGACTGCCGCCGCCGTGTCCGCCGCCACCACTGCGACCGCCGCCGCCGCGTCCGCCGCCTGTTGAGCGGGGCGGGGGACGGGCCGCTGCGCCTGTGGCGCGTCGGGCGGTTTCGCTATGAAATTCGTGCTGCGTGTCCACAGCGATGGCACGCCGCAGCAGGCGCTCGATGTCGCGCAGGTAGTCGCGCTCTTCGGCGCTGCAGAAGGAGACCGCGTCGCCGGCCGCTCCGGCGCGCG
>SESH01102464.1_pt1 | contig 17251 bp, 16 predicted proteins | sample 3171561 | NCBI WGS metagenome assembly SESH01 (sample SAMN10866947, study PRJNA518727) | freshwater metagenome | biome: subpolar coniferous forest; feature: holomictic lake; material: water; isolation source: holomictic Lake 442 2011 16.5 m and 2014 13 m | place: Canada: near Kenora, Ontario
ATTTATTAACGACCGCTAAGATCAAGAAAGGGTACCTGAATATCCATAATTTAGATTCCTTTCGATTTGTTCACGCATACGACCGCAATCAAATACTGGGACATAGGAAAATAGCCGGTGTGCGCCACTTCATCATTCATAGAAAAAACGCTCACCTGATAGCTAAACGGATCCAGCAACAGGCGCAGTTGCTCACCCGACTTACAGTTCACATGCCCTTTCCGTGAAATCTCGCTGGCATATTTCTGAGATTGAATTGAGGGCATCCCTATAATCAGAGTGGCTCCATCTTCGAGACTTGCCAATATATTGGAAAGGAAAACCTGTTCACGTTCAGGCTCTATATGCTCAAGGACATCCAGCAAGTAAATTGCATCATAAGTTATTGGCGTGGGGCCTTCGAGCATATTGTGCACAAAAGCCTTGGGGCGCCAGCGCAACGGACTGCGACGTTCAATGTCTTCTATAAAAAGGGGATCGTGGTCAGTCACAGTTAAATGACCCACCTCCTGATGCACTAATCTGGAATGGAAGGCATCGCCACAGCCCACTTCCAGTACATTCTTTCTGCCACTCAAAGTCTTTGCCACAAATTTATACCGTGATAACGAAAACAGTAGGCTGCGAGGATCATCATACCATGCCTGAGAGCTCATCAACCCTAAACGTTCTATACCAATTTCGGCACTAAGTTCAATGACTCGCTGGTTTTCCGGGCTTTTGGTATGTCTTGATTGTGTAGTCATTATTGCCGCCTTTTCGGTTATCTATGTTAGTATTTAAGCATGCAACGTCCCCGAACCTTTCCACTCCGTATATCTTCTATGGCAAGATTAATATCATCAAGAGGATATACATCTGTAACTAATTCGTGCAGTTCAAGTCTACCCTTTCTGTACAATTGCATCAAACGAGGAATATCGGTTTGCGGGTTGGCCTCTCCACCGTGGGAACCGCTCAGCCCTTTGCCGAAGTGGAGTGGCAAGGAGTAGATATTGATGTTACTGCCTTTCCGTGGCACTCCGACAAGAGTTACCCTGCCCTGCGGCTTGGTAATCTGGTAGCCCATCTCGATTATCGCTGGCTGACCGGTGTTATCAATAAAAACATCCACTCCCGCACTACCGGCAATATCAAGTATCATCTGACGAGCATCACCATTGAGGCTGTTGATGATGTGCGTGGCGCCCATCTGTGTGGCCAGCTGAAGTTTGTTGTCGAACATATCGACCGCAATAATCGGGTATGCGGAAACCAGTGATGCAGCCTGTACGATGCTCAGGCCAATACCCCCTGCTCCGTAAACCACAACTGACTCGCCGATCTGCACTTTGGCATTATTTTGCACCACGCCAAAACCGGTTGTGACGGCACAGCCGAAAAGGGCTGCAACTTCAAGATTGCTGTCAGCGGGGATCGCTGTTACACGGTTTTCGGCCACAATTGCATATTCGTTAAACGTCGTTACCCAGCCGGCGTTGACCCGCTTTCCCTCCCAGTGATATACGGGGGGATCAGCCTCAATACCCAGACCTTTGCGCCAGTGGAGTACAACCCTGTCGCCAGGTCTGACATGCTTTACACCGGGGCCGATGCCGATTACTGTACCAGAGGCTTCATGCCCTAGCAGGTGGGGCAGATACCTGTCCTCGCCCTTGGCGCCGTCAATCTCTCCGAGCTGCGAGCCGCAGATGCCGCTGAAATGTATTTTTACCAGTACCTGACCAATCTCCAATTGATCAGGCATTGTAATTTCCGCAACGATCAGAGGCGACTTGAGTTCGGTCAGAACCGCCGCCTTCATTGTTTTTGGTATGACTGTCATAGTTGTCTGACTCATTCAAAATAGATGAAAGAGTGATCACCGCTGTATCCGGTCTGCTGAAACCACCACTCCCACTCTTCAGGGGTATTGAAGGCTTCGCAGGTCACCTGCCAGTAGAGAAGATTGGCTTTTTCCTCTTCATTGCGGTATGACTCGACACAAATATACTTATTCTTTTTACTGACACGCTCAATCTCGCGCAGTGCCTTGTCAAGATCATAGCAATGGAGGTTATGCAGCGTTGTGATCGAGTAAACAAAATCAAAATAGTTGTCAGGATAGGGCAGTGATGTTGCATTCCCGACCAAAAGTCGATCTTTGATCTCCTCTTTGGCATTTTCAATTGCGTATCGGGAAATATCAATGCCGCTCAGCTCCAAACCGGGAACTACCTTCGTAAAGTCATAGAGCAGAAACCCTTTGCCGCAGCCGACATCAAGTATCCTGTCACCCTCTTTGAGGCCATATTGCTCAACCATTGCCCGGGCCACCTTCTCCCAGCGCCCTTCCATATAGCGATAACCGCCATAACAGATCTTGCGGTCACCATCCCAGTAGTCAAAATCCCACTTTTTGGCAAGTTCTGCCGCCTTTGCCTTGGGGTAGTCAGGATCATTGACCCTGGCCAGATAGTCCCGCGGGGTGCTTTTATGAATTGCCGACAGTAAATCGATATAGGCCATTACTCATTTTTCAGGTTAAAATTGCAAGGTGCTCATTGTAGTACTGTTTTGACTTGCCAAGCTGAAGATCAAGCATTCCTTCTAATTCAACACCTGCATGGATGCGCCGGCTTCTCTCCTCCATCCTGAACTCATTCAATAATATTCCGCACCACTTCAGGCGATGAAAAGGCAAGAGCAGCTCGACACGGGCAGGCAGCGAACCGGAAAAGGGAAAGTAAATACTCAGCTCTTCGGTGAACTGCCGGGCCTGAACTGCCGATACGGGAAGCTCCGGCTGACAGATAAAATCACAGATAAGCTTTGCCGGGTCATCCCATCCTGCATATTCAAAATCAAGAAAAGAGAGCGCTCCATTCAGCTCAAGCGTATTGTGAAATCCGAAATCGGAGGGCGAGAGTATCCGCTCTTCAGGCGATAGCGGTTCGGCCAGTTGCGATGGAGATACTTTTGCTGAAACTTTGACTTTAAGCAACTCAAGCAATGGATGGAGGCTCTCCTTCACAAACTGGCAGGCTTCGGCTTCCACCCCGCTTCCGGGGCTGAGAGAGGCAAGCAAACGATTAATTCGTGTTTCAGCAAGCAAGATATGATCCTGCAAACTGAAAGAGGCATCAGCCGCCAGGGGAAGCGACTGTGCTGCAGATGAGTTTCGAACCCTGTTGATATTACCGATAAATTCTGCTGCTTGCGCGATATGGCGGGCAGTGACAAACTCCGGACGTTTTCCTGGAAGACAGGAGTAGAGGGCATAATGCAGCGAATGATCCATCCCCAGAGGATGAGAGACACCTGAAACTCCGAAATTGTTCAGGAACGTCAGAAAGCCGAACTCTGTACCGAGACGGTCACGCTTGTCTGTACTCTGCTGAAAGTAGTGCTTGACAATCCAGTGCTCCAGGCTTTTGCCAATCAGCAGAACCTCGCTGTTGCGACCGCTCCGGACAGGACTGAGTGTGAACGGCGCCTGTATGCCAAACCGGGCACAGAAGAGTTCAAGGGCCTCCATGGCAAAACTCATCAGGTCAGTTCGAGCAGTCGCGGCAGCTCCTGCCATGAAAACATGAGTTTCCCGCCAGTATAGGGTTCAAATTTTTTAGCGGGATCAAAGAGAATCTTTTCAACACGGTCAGGAAGCATTTCAAGAATTTCCGGCAGATCATCAACATAGTGAGTACATCCAAGGGCAAGAATACGGGCAACCTTTGCCTCTTTTGTCTCTTCAAAAAACACCTGCGTCTCACCCCACCCCATACCTTCCGGATCGTAAAAACCCTGCTCTGTGAGCCAGCTTCCGGCTGCAGCATGAAGATCCCATGGTTCGCCGATGTAGGGTGTTCGTGTTTTATGGCTTACGATGCACATCGGAATCCCTCTTTTTGCAAGTATACCGAGCACCGTATGCATCCCTTCATAGGGTTCAGCGTCAAGAATACGACGGCCGTACACCTCGCCCTGAAGGCGGGTCCACTCATCTTCCATCCCTTTCTGACGCAGATAATCACGCACTGCATTTTTTTGCGGCGCTGTCACTTCCGGAATCAGCAGGTTATCAAGCGCTGCCTGATAGAAAAGCTGATCGTAGCTTATGAGTGTATTGTCGAAGTCAAGACCAAGGCGCATCACGCTCTTGCAACCGGCTTAAAATCTGTTGCGAAATATTCTCCGAAGTCAAACCCACTGAAGCTCGGGCTTCTCTCTGTTCGCCACAGGCATAGAGAAAACGATCCGGACCGCCAAAGCAGATCAGCTTCCGGAGATCAACCCTGTTAACACTGCCCCATTCAAGTACGGCACTGCCGGCTCCGCCAATAAGCGAGTGCTCTTCAAGAACAATAACCAGTTTATGGCGGGAAAATATCTCCGTAAGCAGCAGTTCATCAAGAGGCTTGACGGTGTGAAGGCTTGCAACCATTGCCGATACACCGAGATGATGGAGCTGTTCAGCACTTTTCAAGGCTGTAGCGAGCATGTTGCCGACACCAAGAATTGCCACATCGGAGCCGTTGCGTATGGTGATACCCCGGCCGATTCTGAAGTCCGGATCGGACTCATGGATAACCGGCTCCCCCTTTTTGCCCAGACGAATATAGGTCGGCCGCCCCAGCCGCAATGCATCATGGAGTGCCAGCCGCACTTCCACAGGATCTGCCGGGCAGACAATATGCATGTTCGGCAGAGTGCGCAAAATGGCAATATCTTCCATCGAATGATGGGTGGCGCCAAGTCCGGCATAGGAGAGCCCTGATCCTGTGCCGACGACAATCACCGGCAGATCGGGATAGCAGATATCCAGTCGTATCTGTTCAAGGCATCGAACGGTATTGAAGGGGGTGATCGTGTAGGTTATCGGCCGCATTCCGGATGCTGCAAGCCCTGAAGCAACTCCTGTCATGTTTGCTTCAGCAACGCCGCAATTATAAAACCGGTCGGGATGCTTGGCCTTGTAGCTGTCAAAGAGACGGTTCCCTATATCACCGGCAAGCAGTACCAGCTCGGGATAAACATCACTTAATTCTGTAACTGTCTTTGCAAAAACATTTCTCATAGCACACCCAGTTCTGCTTTTGCCAGTTGAACCTCTTCAGCAGTCGGTATACGGTAGTGCCAGTTGTTGTCATCTTCCATAAAAGAGACCCCTTTACCTTTTACTGTATGGGCAACTACCATTGTTGGTTTTTGGCGGTCGACTGATACATCCTGGACCGACTGCAGAATCTGCTGATGATCGTGTCCGTCGATTTCATGAACGTCCCAGCCGAATGCCCTGAATTTATCGACCAGCGGATCCAGCGCAAGCACTTCCCTGCTCCGGCCTGTTGCCTGCCATTTATTGAAATCCACAAAAGCACAAAGAGCGCCAAGGCGGTTGGCGGCGGCAAACATTAATGCTTCCCAGACTGATCCTTCGTTGCACTCACCGTCACTCATCACTACAAAGGTCCGATACTGCTCTTTTTTGATACGTCCGGCCAGAGCGATACCGCAGCCGCAAGGCAAGCCGTGGCCCAAGGATCCGGTTGCCGCTTCTACACCCGGTAATTTCGGAGAGGGGTGTTCTTCAAGGAGAGAACCTGCACGGCCGTAGGTTTCAAGCTGCCCTTCAGTCAGAAAACCCTTGTAGGCAAGCGCTGCATAGAGGGCTGTAGCGGCATGACCTTTGCTTAAAATGAAACGGTCACGATCTTTCCAGCCAGGATTGAGCCGATCAAGATTGAGCACGGAGTGATAGAGAACGGTAACGATATCAATACAGGAGAGTGACGATGCAAGATGGGCCGTACCGGCGGCATGCGACATTTCGACTGCTTTTGCCCGAAACTGGGCAGCCAACTGGATTGAACTGAACATGCAAATCAGGGTTTATGTTGGTAATCATAGGGCTGATCTTTCAACGCATCAAAATTGCTTTGAACCCATGCGATACACTCATCTATACCTTGATCGAGCTTTATGCTATCCTGCCAGCCAAGCTCTTGGCGAACCTTGGTACTGTCGAGATGGTAAGCGGAGTCCTTGCCAAGTCGTTCGCCGACAAACTCCACATGATCCTCAAACTTTACGCCCAGTTTGAGGCAGATAAGTTCAACAAGCGCCCGAATGGAGATGACTTCATTGGTTGAAATATGATAGGTATCACCGTTTCGGCCGTTCTGCATAATACGCCATGTTGCATCTGAAACATCACGCATATTGATGAAGGAGCGGGTTGAGATGCCTCCACCATGCAGTTGCAGTTTGCGACCGAGAAGAATGAACAAGATTGTACGCGGAATAATGCGATAGAGCTGCTGCCCGGGGGCGTAAACGTTTGCGGCACGGGTTGTAACTACCGGGAAATTATAGGCTGTATTGAAGGTACGCAAACTCATATCGGTCGCTGCTCGTGAGACCGCATAAGGAGTTGTTGGGTTGAAAGGAAAATCCTCCTTTACAAATCCGGTACAACTGCCATAGACTTCGGGAGTTGAAACGTGTACGTACCGTTTAAGAAAATCAATTTTTCTCAGTACATCGTGAAATTTTATTGTCGATACGGTATTGGTCATGAACCAATCACCAGGATTCTGCCAGCTCTCGGCGACCATACTTTGGGCTGCAAAGTTTACAACGTATGCAGGCTTTGCATCCTGAAGAAGCGTCGTAATCTCTTTGATATGGCTGTTGAGATCAAGCGGGTAGAAGGTGAAATTGTCATGATTATGCCATTTATAGGGAAGAAAGGCATCGAATGGCTCCGGAGAGCGGCTGATACCGATAACCTTGGCACCCTGCTGGAGTGCAAAGTCGGCAAATGTGGCGCCGGAAAACGAGTTACTCCCTATTATGAAAACCGTATCCATATTAATTTTTCTGCTGCCTGTTTGAAGAGAGCCACTGCATAACCATATGCCCGACGATAAGTTGCAGATCTTCAGCAAGCTGCATGTCATCTACCGCAAAGTGAATGGGCTCGTCCGCAAGCTCTCTGCATCTGCCGCCTGAATAGCCAAGTACGGCATAGGATTTAACCCCGAGCGTCTTTGCTTTTTCGAGTGCACATACAATGTTCGATGAATTGCCGCTTCCGCTGAGAACAATGAGCAGATCACCCTGCTGTGCCTGGACGGCAAGCTGTTCTGAAAAAACATGCTCATAACCGAGATCATTGGCCAGACAGGTCATAACAGCCGGGTTTGATGAGAGTGCCATCACTTTCATCCCTCCCCCGCAACACTTGGAAATACCGTATAGAAAATCATTCGCCAGATGAATGGCATTTGCTGCACTGCCGCCATTGCCACAAAGAAAAAGCCGCTGTCCATTCTGCCAGCAGGTGAACATATCATGAGCAAGCGTGGCGACTCCAGACCAGTCATAAGTGGCAAGAACTGCCTGCAGCCGGCATGAGTATTCAGTAAAAAAATCTTTGTCCAAGATATTCTGGTTCATATCGGGCTCTTACTTTGCAAGGTCGTTTTGCTGCATCCATTTCAGGTTATAATAGTGATCCTCATCCTTGAGAATTCCTGTGTGATATTTTTCAATGATCTCTTTCACGGCATCTTTAACCGTTTTCTTCGGTCTGAAACCCGTGGCCAACAGCTTATCGGAATTAACACGATAAGAACGGGGATCATTCGACGCTGTTACCGCAATCTCTACAGGAATATGTTCCGTTACCAGCCTGGCGATATCGAGTATCGAGATATTCTCGAACCCTGCATTATAGATGCCGGTAAATTCGGGATGGTCAATAAAATGCAGATAGACATCAGTAATATCTTCAATATGGATATTGGGCCGTATCTGGTTACCGCCGAATACAGTAATAAGCCCTTTGGACAAGGCCTGAATCGTAAGGAGATTCACAGAAACATCAAAGCGCATTCGCGGTGAATATCCGCAGACTGTTGCTGGCCGGACTATCTGAACAGTAAAATCCTCCTGATAGCTCAGCAAAACACGCTCAGCAACCATCTTGGTTTTGTTGTATTCGGAAATCGGTTTGAGCTCGAGTTCTTCTGTTACCTGAAGCTCTTCCTTGATGCCGTAGACACTTCCGGATGAGGCATAAATAAACTGTTTGACTCCGACTCTTCTTGCCTTGTCGGCCAACTGCATGGTCGCAAGGGCACTGACTTCCCATGTCAGCTTGGGATTTAGGTCACCGCAGGGGTCGTTGGCAATTGAGGAGAGATGAATAATGCAGTCGACACCAGCAAGAGGAAGAGATTCAATGTCGCGTACGTCCCCTTTTACAACGGTGAGTTTATCATGAGGCTTGAGGAAGTTGCCAAACCACTGCAGGTCAAACGCAATAACCTCATAGCCCCTTGCAAGCAACTTCGGGATCAGTACATGACCTTTATATCCGCAGCCGCCAGTTACAAGAATTTTCATATTCTCTATCCTGATTTCCGGTTAATTTTATGTAAGCAATGATAACAGATTATTCGCAATGGTTTTGCCGATTGCAAGCGATGCCGTAGCTGCGGGAGAGGGCGCGTTGCATACGTGAATCATATTCTTACTGACTCTGAAATCGAAATCATCAAGCAATTTTCCGCTGCGGTCACATGCTTGGGCACGGATACCCGACCCTCCGGATTCCAGATCTTCCGATTGAATTTCAGGAACAAGATTCTGCAATGCCTTGACAAATGCCTGCTTGCTGAACGAACGGTGATACTCTCCCAGACCGCTGCGCCAGTGCTTTGCCGCCACTTTGTGAAAGCCCGGCCAGGCAAGGGCGTCGAGGGTATCACGCAGGTTGAAGTCGGTTTTTTGATAGGCTTCCCGTCCAAATGCCAAAACAGCGTTTGGACCGCACTCCACGCCGCCATTAATCATTCTTGTAAAGTGCACACCGAGAAAGGGAAAAGCCGGATCTGGCACAGGATAAATCAGATGATTGACCAGTTGAACTGAGGACTGCTTGAGCTTGTAGTACTCACCTCGAAAAGGCAAAATTCGCAACGGCAACGCAGGGTTTGTCTTTCTGGCCAATCGATCGGACTGAAGACCTGCACAGGCTACTGCTGCCTGAGCGGTCCAGGTATGTGATTGGCCAATCACCTCAAACTGATTTCCCTTGTGCCGAATATCCATCACCCGTTCACCAAGAATAATCTCTCCGCCCTTTTCAGTGATTTTTGCGGCATACTTTTCAGCTACTGCACGATAATCGACAATCCCCGCTTCGGGCACCAGCAATCCGCTGATTCCTGCACAGTGCGGCTCAATGTCACGAATTTCTGCTGAATTTAAAAATCTGAGCCCATTGAGACCATTGGCTACTCCTCGGCGATGAAGTTCATGTAACTGAGGCAACTCCTGCCGGGAGGTTGCCACAACGATTTTTCCACATATTTCGTGCTTGATATTTTCCTCCCTGCAAAATCTAAGGAGCCGGTCATATCCTTCACGGCAGTTTATGGCTTTCAATGAACCAGGTTTGTAGTAGAGGCCTGAATGAATCACACCGCTGTTATGACCGGTCTGATGTGCGGCTATTGTCTGCTCTTTTTCTACAAGAACAAGACGGGTTCCTGGACGTGACTGTAAAATATGCAGTGCTGTAGATAGACCGAGAATGCCGCCACCGATTACTATGATATCGGACATGGAAAAACGTTGTCAGAAGTTACGCTGATCTCAAGAAAAGCGAATACTGCGGATAGCGGAAATAAAAAATGCAAGTCAAATCAGCATTAAGTATAAGCACATGATTTTTATCCTTTTTTTATTTTAAAAGCATGTTTTGGTAGGGCAACCAAAAAGTTGAGTATCCCCCAAAATTCAGCCAGACGAACAATGTTGCGATGTAGAAAAAGAGAATACCAAGTACGAAAAGCGTTCTGGTATAAGTACTGGCAATCAAAAGGGGTGTTCTTGAAAAGATAACAAGTTGCATGGGAAGAAAATAGAGCGCCATGCGATCAATAGTTGTTGAAATCACAAAGGTCAGTGGAAGCATAACAAGGCTTACTATGCTAAAAATAGTCCATAAGCCACTATCACTATACCGTTCAGCCCAGGCTTTTCTGAAATAGAGAAAAACTGAAGCCGCAACAACGTTCATCAATACCCTGATAAAAGCCCCGGATGATTCCATGCCTTCCGTATCAATAACATAATATTGAATCAGATACGATAAGCGCTCAGCCATCAGAGCAACAATGGCTACAGTAAAAAGAAGAACAAACACCAGCCAATCCTTTAAGCTCCGAAGTGAATTACTATATAAAAAGCCCACTGGCAGCATAAACAAAGCTGTCTTGTGAAAAAATAGTCCCATCAAAACCATTGCGTAATACCGTATCTGCCTGCCCTGCATCAGATCAATCAAACCCCACATAATAAAACCAATAGCCGCAGCTTGCCGTGTATAACCCATAGCAACGACAATAACCAGATATGGTATCGCCACTGCCAATGAAAGCCACGGGACAGGCATATTTCTGCACACCCTCAACAAGCCAGCAATAAAAATGGCCGCACAGATCAGATTTGTTGAATAAATACCATTGAGATAAGTCAAGGAAAACCAGTGAATGACCAGAAAACCAAAGTCATCGCCAAAATTCTGAAGCGTCAAGAGATCAGAAAACTTCAAGCCCTGCAACCATGAATATCCTATAATATAGTTGAGCCAATCGCCCCCAACTTCATGGCGCAAACCGATAATGAGTATCAGCAGTATCCCGTATATAAACCACTGCACGTTTGGTAACGCTCCCTTTGCTTTCCACGGACTTAAACCCGCAAGCATCGGAACAAGCAACATGAGCCAGTACGTTGTCATGTATGCTCCTCAAGCCATGCCTGAAACATCAATACCGACCAGAGCCGCACTGTCCAGTCATGGCGACCACTCAGATGCTGCAGCCAGAGCGTACGTATAGGAGCAGGCTTCAGATAACCCTCCTGCTCCAGACGCTTTTCGTCAAGCAATGCTTCAGCCCAGTCGCGCAAAGGGCCACGCAGCCACTGCCCTACTGGTATGGCAAACCCTGCTTTAGGCCGTTCAATCAATTCTCGAGGGACATAGTTATAGAGTACTTGTCTCAACACCCACTTTCCCTGCCCTCCCCGAACCTTCATGTCGAGAGGCAAACGCCAAGCAAGTTCCGCTACGCGATGATCCAGAAAAGGGACACGTGTTTCAAGGCTAACACCCATTGCTGCACGATCAACTTTGGTTAAAATATCATCAGGAAGGTAGGTGATGCTGTCTAAAAGCATCATTCGATGTTCAGCTTCCGTCATACCGGCTACAAGTGCTGGATCATCAAACTGTGTTGATAAGCGAACTGCGTCTTTTACAAGGGAAAAATCCGGTGGCCATTCGGTCACCAGGCTATAACAGAGATCGTCCAGACTTTTCACTCTTTTCATTCGATGCGCAAACTTATGCGCTTTATCACCCAAACGGCCAACAGCATGAGACTTTGGGAGCATCCCTCCCAAAACATCCCATGCATCTACCGGTAATTGCTGAATACCAGCACCCATGAGTCGACGTACATGGTAAGGAAACCATGCTATACGATCCCAAAGGCGCTCAGCCAAAAAGTAGCGATTATAACCACCAAAAAGTTCATCTCCTGCATCACCTGAAAGAGCTACTGTAACATTTCGACGTGCAGCCTGGCAAACCAGATAAGTAGGAATCTGCGAACTATCTGCAAAGGGTTCGTCATAAAGTTGTGGCAATAACGGTATGACTGAAAGTGCATCATCTGCTTTAACCCGAATCACATGGTGGTCGGTACCAAGATGTTTTGAAACGGCCAATGCATGAGCTGATTCATCAAAAGCGGCTTCTTCAAACCCTATCGTGAACGTTTGTACAGGATTTATAGACTGCGCCTGCATGAGCGCGACAATTGCGGAGGAATCAACACCTCCTGACAAGAATGCACCAAGAGGAACATCGGCTACTGCCTGCTGCGCTACTGCCTCACGCAACGCTGCATCAAGCATAGACACCGCCTCAACTTCATTCTGAACAGGATTTGCTTGACTCTGGCGCACAACATCAATCAATTGCCAGTATGGCTTTAAGGATACATTTCTGGTCGCCAGTTCACTATCCCGTAACGTCAGAACATGGCCGGGTCGCAGCTTAAAAATGTTCTCATAAATCGAATATGGAGCTGGAACTGCGCAATGCTGCAAGTATAAGGCCAATGCTCCACGATTGATGGGATTATCAAACTGCGGATGTGCACGCAATGCCTTAAGCTCCGAGCCAAACAGAAATGCCAAATCATCACCCTGACCCACCCATCCATAATAAAGAGGCTTTTCGCCGAATCGATCTCGTGCTAATATTAGAGTACGCTGAATTTTATCCCATAAGGCAAAAGCGAACATACCGACTGCATGCTGAAGTGTGTCTGAAACACCCCAGACAGCAAATCCTGCCAATAAAGTCTCTGTATCTGAATGACCACGCCAGCCATCAGAATAACCGGCTCTTTCGAGTTGATTACGCAATGAAAGATGATTGTATATTTCACCGTTGAAAACAAGCACAAAACGCCCACAGGCGGAATGCATCGGCTGATGACCTGCAGGTGAAAGATCAAGAATAGACAAGCGTCGATGAGCAAGCGCAATGCATATTTCGGTGTCTTGCCATACGCCTGAATCATCCGGACCCCGATGCCGAATAGCTTCCGCCATTGTTCGAGCCCGATCAACTACTTCCTCAGCAGGGGAACAAGGCGTGGTCAGAAAACCGGCAATTCCACACATTCAGGTAGTTCTCTTAATTTTTTCTTTAGCATAATCAGGAGACAATGTTAATTTTTCTTCTGAAATGAACTTCTAAAAAACTTACATCAGTGACCGATACAAATATTTGATCTGGGAGGCGAGAACCGGAAAACTAAAATCCTTGACTCGCTCGTAACCATATCCAATTAATCGTTTGCGTTCAGGTATTGATCCAAGCACGTTTTCAATGGCATCAGCAATACGCTCTGCGTTATCGTTCGCAAAATAAACACTTTTATTTTGAGTTATTTCACGAAAAACTGGAATGTCGCTCAATACCATCGGCACTCCTGCTGCCATTGCCTCCAAAATCGGGATTCCAAATCCTTCGTATACCGAGGGAAAAACGAAAAGAGAGCAAAGTTTGTATGCGCTGCGCACTTCAAGATCGCTGAGTCCACTTAATATTCTGATGTTGTCGGAGAGATTTAAGGACGCAATCTTTTTCTCGATCTGTAACCTCTCACCACTATCATTCCCAATAATTACAAGGTTGCAAGCACTCCCGCGTTCACGCAGGTTCGCCATAGCATCAATCAAACGTATGTAATTTTTGCGACGCTCAAAGTGTCCAACTGCGAGCAAGAACTCTTGCGGCAAGGCAAACTTTTGGCGCATCATCTGCAGGTCAGATTCTGTTACGAGGTCAAAAAGCAGTGGATCAAGACCATTGTGAACAACAGAAACTCTTGTATCGGTGCGAAAAGCGAGGATATCTGACTTCATAGCCTCTGAAACGGTAATGACATGATTTGCCGCACTCAGTGATTTTTGTAACGTCAAATTAAACGCAATGTGCTCAAAAAACGGAGTATCAGGATTGACCCCACGAATGTCGTGAATGGTAAGTACTGTTTGACCATGCGGACAATGAACAAGAGGGAGGTTAAAACCCTCGAATACATCAAATCGCTCTTGAGCAAACGCCTTGCGCCAATAACCAAAACCTTCGGCTAAACGCCGCCAACGTCCTTCACTTGGTAATGGAGTTTGCCGAAAAGAGACATTGGGTACATTTGCAAACCAATGAGCAACTCGACAGTCAACCGGCTCAAAGACAACAAACTCTACTTCCGGTAATTGTTTGAGCAACTCACTATAAATCCCAACAAACCGATGGCGGGCTCCAGACGGCCTATCATTCAGGCAGGTTGCATTCAAACCTACTTTCAAGGCGTAACCCTCAATACAACCTGATCCATCAGTCCCAACACTTCAAAGTGCCTGTTGATAACAGTATGCTCTTCAAACGGTGCAAGAGCCTGCGCAAGAACATCAGCCGATAACGGTTTATCCAGAGCCTTCTGAATACCGACTGCCATAGCCGCAGGATCACGCATAGGCACGAGATACCCATACTTTCCGCCTTGTAACAACTCACGTGGACCAGTTGGGCAGTCAGTAGAAACCGGTGTGCACCCGCACATCATCGCCTCTACCAATACATTAGGTAACCCCTCAACATGGGATGAAAGCACAAATACATCGGCTCTTTTGAAATACTTAAGAGGATTTTGCACATAACCTGCCAATTGTATGTCATCTGTTAATCCAAGCTCATCAATTTGAGCCTGCAACTCTCCTTTTAATGGACCATCGCCAAGAATTAACAAACGAACCGGTCTGTTCTGCCGGAGAATTCTGAAGGCATTGATCAAATCCGCAAATCCTTTCCATTCAGCCAGCCTTCCTGCAGCAACAAGAACAGGTACGTTTTTATTCACCAGCCATTCATGGTCAACAGTTTCCGTCAATCTTGAACGGGATTGACGATCATCAACAATGTTATAGACACATACATGAGGAGGATTTTTAAACACCTTACGGTATTGATCAACCATATCTTTTGAAACACAGGTCAATGCGTCTGCACGCCACATTACTGAACGGGCTAACTGCTTCAATATCCAGCGTTTGGAAAGTAATGTACTAGAATATGTATCAAATGGGGTTACCCGTGAAGAACCGCTGATCTTCACCTTGGAACCTGAAATGATTGCGGCGATCAGAAGAACCGTATTCAAATGGTCTTCAGCAGAAAAAATAATATCGGGAGTTTCAGTCCTTAAATAACGAACCAGATCAAAAAGCATATTGATCACTCTTGGTTTATCCCAAACCTGTAATCTGATATTCTGTAAAGCGGGAAGAGTGTATTGTGGATCGACATAGCCGATAATCAAATCGACTTGATGCCCATGATTAACCAATGCTTGGGTAAAACGGAGTTGTGCGAGAGGAACACCTGCAATTGCAAAACGGGGAGTAACAACACAAATTTTCATACTTTCAAAATATTGTCATAACAAATATATGTGAATATTTAACGGTTTTGCTCCAGCCAGGCCTGAAACATCAGCACAGTCCATAAGCGGGATGTCCAATCATACCTGCCACTAAGATGTTGCTTCCATACCTCGCGAATCATAGGCGAGTTTAAATAGCCCTCTTCTTCCAGGCGCTTTGCATCCAGTAGTTCTTCGGCCCATTCACGCAAAGTACCACGCAACCACACACCAACCGGAATAGCAAAGCCAGCTTTTGGCCGCTCAATTAATTCTTTGGGAACATAGTTATAGAGGACTTGTCGCAAAGCCCATTTTCCTTGACCATCCCTAATTTTCATTTTTAAGGGTAAACGCCACGCCAACTCAACAACACGATGGTCAAGAAAGGGCATACGAGTTTCAAGGCTTACCCCCATTGCTGCTCGATCAACCTTTGTCAGAATATCATCAGACAGGTAAGTAATAGCATCCAAAAGCATCATGCGATGCTCAGGTTCAACAAGCTCAGATAAACCAAAAACATTGTCAATCGCCAAATCAGAATGTACCATATTCTGAAGCATATTCATCGTCTTCGGCCAAGCTGTCGAAAAACTTAACGCTAATTCATCCACAGAATGAACCGCAGTCATGCAATGTGCAAGTTTGTGTGCTTTATCACCCAGGCGATCAATACCATACTTTCCAGGAAGTAAACAGGCCAGGTGATCCCAAGACTTGACAGAAAGTCGTTGAATACCATGACCAAGTACTTCCCGCAATGCGGTAGGAAGTACCTGAATTTTATTCCACAAGCGACAAGAGAAGGTGTAACGGTTATAACCACCGAACAACTCATCGGCAGCATCACCTGAAAGAGCGACGACTACTTTATTTCGAGCTGACTGGCAAAGAAAATATGTTGGAATCTGTGAACTATCAGCAAAAGGTTCATCATATAAATGAGGTAAAAGCGGGATTACAGAGAGCGTATCTTTAGCTGTCACCCTAACCTCGTGGTGTTCAGTCCCAAGGTAATGGGCAACAGCGAGTGCATAGGGAGCCTCATCAAACCCGACCTCATCAAATCCGATTGTAAAAGTTTTGATTGGAGAAGCGGATTGAACCTGCATCAAAGCCGCAATAGTAGAAGAATCCACCCCGCCTGAAAGAAAAGCACCAAGAGGCACATCAGCTACAGCCTGGAGCGCAACTGCCTTTCGAAGAGTATCATCTAACATCGATACTGCCTCTTTTTCATTTACAATGGGATCAGCCAGACCGTTACGAACAACATCACTTATATGCCAATAAGATTCAACGCATACCAAACGCTTGGGTCTGTCTATTGCACGCAATGTAAGAAAGCAACCTGGAGAAAGCTTATAAATATCCTGATAAATTGAATGAGGTGACGGAACTATACTATACTGCAGATAAAGCGAGAGAGCAGAGCGATTAATTTTATTGTCAAACCCTGGACACGCTTTTATTGACTTAAGTTCAGAACCATACACAAACAACTGCTTATCACCTTGACCAACCCATCCCCAATAAAGCGGCTTTTCACCAAAACGATCACGAGCCAGAGTCAATTGATTTTCGGCACTATCCCACAAAGCGAGAGCAAACATACCGAGAGTTCGTATCAAGGTAGCCCTGATACCCCAAACCACGATACATGCTAACAGGGTTTCTGTATCAGAATAACCTCTCCAGTCAATTCTATATCCGGAGTTAATCAATTCTGCACGCAAAGAGAGATGATTGTAAATTTCCCCGTTAAAAACAAGCGTATAACGCTGACATGGGGAGTGCATTGGCTGAGATCCATGATTTGAGAGTTCAAGTATTGAAAGTCTTCTATGCCCCATAGCACAACTGCTCTCTTTGTCAACCCAAACACCACAAGAATCCGGGCCACGATGAGAAAGAGTTTGTGTCATTGAAGCAATTGTCACGTGCAAATCATTAATAATAGACGATGAGGTCAGAATACCAGTTATACCGCACATAACATTCTTGATAATTCAATATTAGCTAAATCTATTCCGAATATATACTTGCATTGGCATTTCAAAGTAACGATATATCAAGAAAGATGAAATAAGTGTCAAAAGTATAAATAAGACAAAAAAAACAGGACTATAAGCAGGTATAGCCTGATGCATATATGAGCAATAAAGAGCTATTGATAACTGAATTGGGAA
>SESH01023957.1_pt1 | contig 17232 bp, 14 predicted proteins | sample 3171561 | NCBI WGS metagenome assembly SESH01 (sample SAMN10866947, study PRJNA518727) | freshwater metagenome | biome: subpolar coniferous forest; feature: holomictic lake; material: water; isolation source: holomictic Lake 442 2011 16.5 m and 2014 13 m | place: Canada: near Kenora, Ontario
CGCTCCTCGGGCACGAAGCGGCGCGCTACGGTGGCCATCTCGTCGCTGGTGGCAATGATCTTTGACGCGCCCTTGAGCGAGACCCAGCGGTAGAGCCGCCGAATCGGGCAAAAGCCGACCGAACTGTCGAGCGCGCCCAAGCCATGGAGCGTTACCACCACGGGCTTGCCGGTTAAGCGGCCGACAATGACGGCGATAAAGGCCAGGAACGAGCTGTGATGAACGTGGACAATGTCGAATCGGAAGAACATTCGGAGGAAGCGGAGAAGCCAGACCAGCACGTAAGGCGCTGCTCGCCGCCCAACTGCGTGCGGCAGACGGTGGACCGGGCATATGTCGGTATGTTCGACTGCCGAGTCGCCAAGTCCGGTGACGATCTCGACCTCAAAACCCTGGGCCATCAGGTTCAGAGTCAAATAATGGAGATGGAATTCGGCCCCGCCGATCAGCGGCAGGTAGGTCTCTAAAATCTGAAGAACTCGTCTCTTCGGAGCATCTGGCATGGCGGCGCGATCACTGTGGCAACGTAGCGACATCATAGAGACTTTTTTCAGCCGGCACAACTGGCGTGCCGACTGGTGCATTTACGCCCGGATCGAGGCGACAAAGCGGGCGGCATCGCTTTGAAGGCGTTTGAACTCGTCACCTAGGTGGCCTGCGGAATAAATCATTTTGACAGCGGATTTTCCCGTATTTGCAGCCGAGGCGCCCAGATCGCCGACGCAGGTTAATACTTCACTGGAATTGTTCTTGGCGCCAACGACTGCTTCAGTGATTTCGCGGGTCTGCGCGAGTTGAGTGGTAAGCGTCCGAGTGACGATGCGAGATAGTTCATCAACATCTTCAACTGTTGTTCTTATCGACTTGATAGCGCAGATTACGTCATGCGATGATGACTGGATTGCCCTGACTTGGGTGCCGATTTCCTCCGTCGCCTTGGCGGTCTGGAGTGAGAGGGCCTTGACCTCGCTGGCGACCACGGCGAAGCCCTTCCCGGCCTCCCCGGCGCGCGCGGCTTCGATGGTGGCATTAAGCGCGAGCAAATTGGTCTGCCCGGCGACGGCGTTGACCAGCTTGACAATCTCCCCTATCCGTTTGGCAGCGATGGCCAATGTTTGGCAGGCGATGTCGCCATGTCGGGTGTGATCGACCGCTCGCTGGATCGCTGTGCCGGTGTCGGACATTCGTTCGCCAACCTCCTCAATCGATGCAATCATGGCGTTGGTGACATTATCGACGGTGTCGATTGCTTGTGCAGCCATTCGCGTCTTGTCAGAGGTATCGCCCGCCCCGGTTCGCATCATTTCGGCGGTATCGCGCAATCGGTGAGCCGACTCGACGATCTTGGCGCTGGCTTCTGCGACCGAATTGAGAACCTGGCCGAAAGTTGTGTCGAATTCGTTGGCAACCGCAACGATAGCCTGCTTGCGTTCAACCATGGTACGGGCTTCGGTTGCCCGCGATTCATGTTCGACAGCCTGAGCGCGTAGAAGGCTTTCCCGGCAGATATTTACAGCCCGTGCCATCTCACCGATTTCATCTTTTGATGTAACCTTTATATTCACCGTCATATCACCATTCGAGAGGGCATTGAGAGCGGTCACAGCCGAGTGTAGCGGGGCAAGCGAGCGTAATAAATAAGCATAAATCCCCCATGAGCATAGTATAATTCCGATGACTGCCAGTCCCATAGTCAATAATTGCGTGTATCGTTCCAATTTGTATTCTTCAGTTGTATCCTTTATCGTGACGAGATGCGCCAGGGCTTCACCATTGCGACCAATAACCGCCATGACGGTTACGGAATAGGCCAAATTTTCGACAACCTGGGTCTCGAAAGACGGAAGCCCGAGCACCGGCAGCTTCGGCCGGACTTTATCGAACAGACCGCGATCGGTTGCGTACTCGACGGTGCCATCCCCCTTAACAAGAAAGGTGTCGGCGCCACTAATTGTTTTCATGTCAACAACTGTTTCGTCAAAACCCAGCTCAAAAAGGGCTGTTCCAACTGGTTTGCCTCGAAACAGAATTGGGAACGCAACCGCAGCAATCAAGCGGCCGTCGGTTGCCAGCTCGACACTCTTTTTGACCTTTTGTTCTTCTGCCGCAAGTTGAATTAGCTTATCATTGGAAATGCCTGTAAAATCACCCAAGGATGAATATAAAATGGTTCGATCAATACCTACCACCGTCATGGCGGTGATGATTTTACTAGAACTAAGTCGATTGTATGTTCCTGCTACATTAGCTCTGACAGCCACCGCATCGGCTATTTTCAATGCTTGTAAAGCATCAGCGTTGCGCGTTAACGAAGCTGTATTAGATTCCATTTGGTTCAAAATATTCGTTGCGGTTTTTGTCCATAAGGAGGTCGTTCCAAGGACAGCCATATCCCTCAACTGATTAATCATCTGATGGTGGTTCATTATTCCAGATGAGATAATGACAGCTGAAACGATTAGGATCGCGCCGACAGCTCCCAGGGTAATTCTTGTTCTCAGTAGCATTGGATTACCTAGTTTGATGAGTATCGACGCGATCTAATATACTATCATAATAATTCATTATTCCGTGGGGTAGCCTGCTGCTTTCCAGGCTGGAAATCCGTCACGAAGATAATATATGTTCTTCCAGCCCCAATCCACTGCCATCTTAATTGCGTTCGGACTGACCATGCATTTCACGCCATTGCAGTAGTAAACTACAGGGTCGGCGGGCTTGGCGGCCTTCTCAAGGTTTTCCTTGGTGTATGTTTTGCCCAGCTCTAAGTGAATGGCCCCAGGAATACGCCCGGCATCCCAATCGGCTTCCTTGCGGGCATCGATGAAGGCGGCACCGGCATCAAACATCGCCTTTGCCTTGGCGGCGTTGATTGTGGTGGAACCAGGAACGGTTAGCGGCGCTTCTTCGGCATACGCTACTGGTACTCCCGCAGCGACCAGAAAAAGCGACAGTACTAATGTTGGCATAATAAATCGCGACATGGCATTGACCTTTGCGATAAAGAGTTGAAATTCATGACCTGATGAGGTCAGCGATGCTCTGTGGAACTTACCCGCTTTGCGGCGGATTTTACAACCACACCGGAAGTTTCGAACTTTACTATCATACCCAATTTTTGGCAATATCCGGCTTGCCGCTTGCGTGGTTGGTTTGTTAATGTGGTAAGGCGCGGTTGGGGTGCTGCCTGCGCAAAGGTTGCTGAGCGGCTGAGATCATACTCATGGAACCTGCCCGGGTAATGCCGGCGAAGGGAGCCGGCGAAGGGAGACGGAGTGGCGGAATCCTTAACCGATACTGGTGATTGTCCGCGCGTTGCGGTGATTGGCGCTGGGGTCATAGGTCTTGGCATCGGTTGGCGGCTGGCCCGCTCCGGATGTCAAGTTACGGTGTTCGACCGTGGCGAGGCAGGGCGTTCGGCCAGCTGGGCGGCCGGCGGTATGCTGGCGGCCGGAGTCGAGACTGAACCGGGCGAGGAGGGGCTGTGGCATCTGGCTTCGGCCAGTCAGCGGCTGTGGCCAGATTTTCGCTACGCTCTCCAGGCCGACAGCGGCATTGATATTGGTTATCGCGACGAAGGCACCATGGTTATCGCCCTTACGCGCGACGACTTGGAACAGTTGCGCTTCAATTACGAATTTCAGCGCAGTCTTGGTATTGAGCTGGAGTGGCTGACCAGCGCCGAAGCCCGCCGCCGTGAGCCCTACCTCAACACCGGTCTTGCCGCCGCTTATTACTGCAAGAACGACCATCAAGTTGACAACCGGGCGTTGGTCATGGCGCTGAAGCCGGCCTTGCTCAAGGCTGGCGGCACGCTTCGCGAGCATTGCGAAGTCGATGGTGTAGAGATCACCAATGGCCGCGTTGTTGGTGTAAGGATTGGTGACGACGTTCACCCAGCCGATGTTGTGGTAGTTGCGGCCGGGGCGTGGTCCCGCAGCCTTGGCGGCCTGCCTGAGGCTCTGCGTCCGCCTGTGCGTCCGATTCGCGGTCAGTTGCTCTATCTGTTGATGAATCCGAACGAGCCCTTGGTTCGCCATGTCATTTGGGCACCCAAGGCCTATATTATACCTCGCCGCGACGGAAGGCTGTTGATCGGTGCCACAACGGAGGAGCGGGGCTTTGATGTCCGTCCGACGGCTGGCGGGGTGTTCAGCCTTTTGGAGGGGGCGTGGCGCGCTATTCCGGGGACGGAGGAGCTGGTGCTTGATGAGATTGTAGTCGGATTTCGTCCCGGCAGCCGTGACGACGCGCCGATACTGGGTCCAACGGCGGTTGACGGGCTGGTCATGGCCACCGGTCATCACCGAAACGGCATCCTGTTGACCCCGGTGACGGTGGAGGCGGTTTGTCGCTACGTTCTCAAAGGCAAGTTGATGGACGTGATTCGTGATTTCGGTCTGGATCGCTTTCGTAAACCGGCGGGGGGCTAGGCCGTGAACCTGGGTATTCGCCTTAACGGCAAGGACGAGACGGTGACGGCCGCGACGGTGTTGGAGCTGCTGACCGGGCTCGGTGTTGACCCCCAGCGGCGTGGTTTGGCGGTCGCGGTCGGTGGCGAGGTCGTGCCGCGCCGTTGCTGGACCGAACGCCGCCTGCTCGCTGGCGATGAGGTCGAGGTTGTGCGCCCGCTGCAGGGCGGCTAATTTCTTGAGGTTTGTCAATCATGCCCGACCGTCCTGTTCCCGACCGTCTTATTATTGCCGGACAGATACTGCAATCGCGCCTGATGATCGGCAGTTCCGGCTATCCGAACCAGCAGGTCATGCTGGATGCTATTGCCGCCAGCGGTGCTGAGGTTGTTACCGTCTCGATTCGCCGCATCAGTCTTACCGGCTATTCGGAAAGTCTGATTGACGTGCTGGGCGAAGGCGTTCGCCTGTTGCCCAATACCGCCGGTTGCGCGACCGCTCGTGACGCGGTCTTGACCGCCAAACTGGCCCGTGAGTCGCTGGAAACCAATTGGATCAAGCTTGAGGTGATCGGGGACCGCGAGACGCTCCATCCCGATGTCGAGGAGTTGTTGAAGGCGGCGGCCGAATTGGTGGCCGATGGCTTTACCGTACTGCCCTATTGCAACGATGACCCGGTTACTTGCCGCAAGCTGGCTGATCTTGGCTGCGCTGCGGTGATGCCGCTTGGCGCCCCCATTGGTTCTGGCCAGGGTATCTGTAATCCTGGCATGATCGAACATATTTGTTCGCGCATCTCGGTGCCGGTTATTCTGGATGCGGGCATTGGCACTGCCTCGGACGCAGCGCTGGCCATGGAGCTTGGCTGTTCCGGTGTTTTGCTGAATACTGCTATCGCCAAGGCGCGTCGGCCGGTGGCCATGGCGGCGGCGATGAGGCTTGCGGTTGAGGCCGGTAGCGCAGCCCGCATCGCCGGACGCATTCCAAAGCGGCACCACGCCGACGCTTCCAGTCCGCAACTTGGACTGGTCGGTTCGTGACTGGAGATACGGACAATGCCTGAGGGAATTGTGTTAAATCCTACTTTCAAGGTTACCACGGGGTCTTTGCCCTCCTCGCGCAAGATACATGTCCCGGGACGGCTATATCCTGAATTGCGAGTGGCTATGCGCGAGGTCGATCTTGCACCGTCTTCGGGCGAACCAGCGGTCAGGATCTATGATGCTTCGGGGCCGTATTCCGACCCGGATGTCCATATTGAGATTAGGCGAGGATTGACGCCGCTGCGGCTCCCGTGGATTGAGGCCCGTCGCGACGTCGAAGCCTATGACGGAAGGCCGGTGCGGCCTGAGGATGACGGCGGCAAGGTGGGGGGCCCGGCTAATCTCGCCGAGTATCCTTTGGCTAGCCGCCGCCAGCCGCTACGGGCAAAAGACGGCAAAGCCGTGACCCAGATGGCCTATGCGCGGGCCGGCATCGTTACTCCCGAGATGGAATACATCGCGATTCGTGAGAATCTCGGTAGGGACGCCGCATACGCGGCCGAGCTGATCCGTGATGGCGAGAGCTTTGGGGCGTCGCTCCCCGATCATGTTACCGCCGAATTCGTGCGTGACGAGGTAGCGCGCGGCCGGGCGATTATTCCGGGCAATATCAACCATCCCGAAGCCGAGCCGATGATCATCGGCCGCAACTTTCTGGTTAAGATTAACGCCAATATCGGCAATTCTGCGGTCTCCTCCTCGATTGAGGAGGAAGTTGAAAAGATGGTGTGGTCGATTCGTTGGGGCAGCGACACGGTAATGGACCTGTCTACCGGCCGCAACATCCACACCACTCGCGAGTGGATCATCCGCAATGCGCCGGTGCCGATTGGAACGGTGCCGATTTATCAGGCGCTGGAAAAGGTTGGCGGACGGCCTGAAGATCTCAATTGGGAGGTCTATCGCGACACGCTTATCGAGCAGTGCGAGCAAGGTGTTGATTACTTCACCATTCATGCGGGCGTGCGATTGGCCTATGTGCCGCTGACGTTGCAGCGCACGACGGGTATCGTCTCGCGCGGCGGTGCCATTCTTGCCAAATGGTGCCTTGCCCACCACCGGGAGAATTTTCTCTATACCCATTTCGAGGATATCTGCGAGATTCTTCGGGCCTATGATGTTGGATTTTCGTTGGGTGACGGCCTGCGTCCGGGCTCAATCGCCGATGCCAACGACGCTGCCCAGTTCGCTGAACTAGAGACGCTGGGTGAGCTGACCAAGATTGCTTGGCGGCATGATTGCCAAGTCATGATCGAAGGTCCCGGCCATGTGCCGTTGCACAAGATACAAGAGAACATGACTAGGCAGCTCAAGGTCTGCCATGAGGCCCCGTTCTACACCTTGGGGCCGCTTACCACAGATATTGCCCCCGGTTATGATCACATCACTAGCGCGATTGGTGCCGCCATGATCGGGTGGTTCGGAACCGCGATGCTGTGCTACGTCACGCCAAAGGAGCATCTCGGCCTGCCCGATCGCGAAGATGTGCGCCAGGGGGTGATTGCCTATAAGATTGCCGCTCATGCCGCTGATCTGGCCAAAGGCCACCCGGCTGCCCGCATTCGTGACGACGCGCTGTCGCGTGCTCGTTTTGAGTTTCGTTGGCGTGATCAGTTCAACCTCTCGCTAGATCCTGAGACTGCGCTAAAGTTCCACGATCAGACTATGCCGGCTGAAGGTGCCAAGGTTGCGCATTTTTGCTCGATGTGCGGCCCTAAGTTTTGTTCGATGAGCCTCACTCAAGAGCTGAAAGCAGCAGCCGCAGCCACTGCCGGCATGGCCGACATGAGCGAAAAATTCCGCGAGAAGGGCGGCGAGCTTTACCTCAAGCAGGCAGCTGCGGATTGAGGGGGAGGGGGCTGACTTTTGGAGGACGTCATGGTGGGCAAAGCTGGCTCTTGTCTGTTCTGCGCGATCGATACCGTTGAGCTGGAGACTGCGCGGCGGCTGGCTGTCCAACTCCGGGGGGCGGTTGGTGGACTTAAGCTTGGGCTGGAATTCTTCATTGCCCACGGGCCTGTAGGCGTGCGCGCGGTGGTGGATGCTAGCGGCCTACCCCTGTTTATTGACCTCAAGGTGCATGATATTCCCAACACGGCGGCGGGGGCGGTGAGGGCGGCGATGGCGCTGAAACCCCGATTCCTGACCATACACACCAGTGGCGGCACCGCGATGATGAAGGCCGCCGCCGAAACCGCAGCCAATGAGGCTGAGCGTCTGGGGCTAACCCGGCCGCATCTGCTCGGGGTCACCGTGCTAACCAGTTTGACCGACCGCGAGCTTTACACCGTTGGCCAGGCCATTCCAGTTGGCGATCAGGTGGCGCGGTTGGCAGCGTTGGCCCAGGACGCCGGTCTTGACGGTGTGGTCTGCTCTCCGCACGAGATTGCCATCGTGCGGGCTCAGTCCAAGCCGGGTTTCACTATTATGGTCCCCGGCATTCGTCCTGCCTCCAGCCTTTACGGCGATCAGAAACGTGTAATGACGCCGGCCCAGGCTCTTGCTGCCGGTGCCGATTATCTTGTCGTCGGTCGTCCCATCACCCAGGACAAGGACCCGGCAGAAGCGGCGAGGAGGATCGCTGGCGAATTACAGTAAAAGGTTGGACTAGGCGGGTACAACAGTTAATTCCCCGGTCGTGGTTGATATTGAGGACGGCTTACTGTGAACCTTGAAGAGAAATTTGGCAAAGTCCTGGCTCGCCACGACGAATTGCGGGCATCTTTGTCTTGCGTTATCGTTGATGCTGTGAGCTATGCCCGCCTTTCAAAGGAGTATGCTGAGCTTACCCCGATTGCCGAGGCTATAGCTGCCGTGCGCAAGGCCCGTGCCGACGCTCAGGAGGTGGCGGCGATGATAGCTGACCCTGAAGCCGACGCCGAGATGAAGGCGATGGCCGAGGACGAGTTCAGGGAGATGACCCGCCGCATTCCCGAGCTGGAGCGTCGTACTTTGGTCGCGCTGCTACCCAAGGACGAGGCCGACGAAAAGAATGCCATTCTTGAGGTTCGCGCCGGGACCGGCGGTGATGAGGCGGCGCTGTTTGCCGCTCAACTGTTCGAGATGTACCGTCGCTATGCTGCGCTGCATGGCTGGCGTTTTGAGACCATGGAAATTTCCGAATCCGGGCTAGGCGGCTGCAAGGAGGCCATTGCCTCGATCATTGGTCGCAGCGTCTTTGCTCGGCTGAAGTTCGAGTCTGGTGTCCACCGGGTTCAACGAGTGCCGCAGACCGAAGCTAACGGCCGGATCCATACTTCGGCCGCGACGGTAGCGGTGTTGCCCGAGGCTGAGGAGGTCGATATTCAGATCGACGACCGGGATCTGCGTATCGACGTTTTTCGCTCCAGCGGTCCCGGCGGTCAGTCAGTTAATACCACCGACAGCGCTGTACGCATCACCCATCTGCCCACCGGTCTGGTGGTGTCGCAGCAGGACGAAAAGTCCCAGCACAAGAACAAGGCCAAGGCCATGAAGGTGCTGCGGGCTCGCCTTTACGATCGTGAGCGCGCCGCCAAGGACGCCGTGCGCGCCGCCGATCGCAAAAGCCAAGTTGGTTCCGGTGATCGCTCCGAGCGCATCCGGACTTACAATTTCCCCCAAGGCCGCGTCACCGACCACCGAATCAACCTCTCCCTATATAAAATAGACAAGGTAGTTCTCGGTGAGGCGCTTGATGAGATTATCGATGGCTTGATCGCGGAGGACGAAGCGTCGCGGTTGACTGAACTGGGGTGATTTACGCCAAACGTTGTAAATCCGGCTTGGCTAGGCGGTCCAGAATTGCTTTTCCTACATTTGCCGAGTTATAATGTTAACCAATGTAGTGATGATGATGGTTAATTGCATCAGTCATGGTGACCACCTCGCGGTTCGATGGCTGTGGCTGCGTTTGTGGTCGCAGCAGTAGTTGACTATATGGCTGTTTCTCTGTAGTTTAACCTAGTTAAGTTGTGGCAAAAATACAGCATACTTAGAGCGGTTTTGCTGGGTGTTAAAGCCGGCTCGGCTGATGGTGGCGATTTCATTGAACTCTCAAATGCCCTCTGTTGACTATAAGAAGATTTCGGACGCCGATCTAAAATCGGTTCTGGAGAAACATGCCCGGTTTGTCGCCTCAAAGCAGGGAGGGGCGCGGGCCAGCCTGAAATTTTATGATTTGTCCTATATGAGTTTCAAGCAAGCCAATCTTGCCGGCGCGGATTTTACCGGAAGTAAGCTTTGCGAGGCAGACCTGACTGAAGTCGACCTGCGCGGTGCTATCCTTTTTGGTGCTGATCTGCGCCAGGCCAAACTGGCGCGGGCTAACATGGCCAAGGCGGATCTGCGCGGTGCGGCCTTACGTGGTGCCGATATGCCACAGGCGGTTCTAACCGAGGCCGACTTGCGTGACGGTTATTTGATCCGCCAAAAGGACGGAGTGCTGGCGGCAACCTCTCCGGCCGATGCCCATTCACAGCTTTCAAACGCCAATTTGTGTGGAGCAAACCTAAGTCGGGCCAAGCTTGCCAACGCCTTTTTGATCCAGACCGATTTGCGTGATACCAACTTGCGCGGCAGTATTTTTATCAAGGCCGACCTCAGCAATGCCGACCTTACCGGCTGCAACCTTGAGGGTGCAGACCTGTCTGATGCTAATCTGTCGGGGACCAAGCTCCAAGGTGCTATTCTCAGCAACTGCATCATGCGCAACACCAATTTTTCCAACGCCATCATGGTTGGCGCACTGCTTGATAATGTTGACTTGTCGGATGCCAACCTCGTCGGGGCCGACATGGTCCGGCGTTTGGATAATATGGACGCTACACTTGCCAATATCGTGCGTGAGCATCGCGACTGGATACTGAGCAACGGCAAAAAGGGCAAACGCGCCGATCTTTCCAAGCTCGACCTGACTGGTCTGGACCTCAGCAATATCAACCTGTCGGCGGCGATGTTGAACTACGCGGTGTTGAAGGATGCCGATCTTTCGGGAACTGTGCTGGCCATGGCCGATTTATCTTTTACCGATCTGCGCGGGGCGAAACTTGGTGGGGCCGACCTGCGCGGAGTCAGCTTAGAGCGGGCAACCATGAATGATGCCAACCTCACCAATGTCCAGGCCTCGCCGATGGAACTGCGGTCTGGCCAGGGTTGGCCCGCCAAGTTCAACAATGCTCGTATGGTGAGGACAACTATGGTCGGGGCCGATTTGACCAAGGCACAGCTCATGCAGGCCGATCTTACCCAGGCTAACCTGAAAAACTCGAAGCTGCGGCAGGCCAACTTCAAGGACGCCATAATGACCATGAGCGACACCCGCGGCGCCGACCTGACCGATGCCGACCTGCGCGGTGCCGTAGACTTCCGTGCTGATTAGGTGGGTCCAGCATTAATCCAGCGGTCACGACCAGCCGAGGTCACTGCTCGTGTGGCCACAGCCAGCGGTGCAGGCGGGTGGTGAGCGGGCGAATTCGCCTAGTCCAGCGACTGTTGGGGGAGGGGTCGGAGCTAATCAGTACGCCGACCTCCTTGATCTCGGTTCCGATTATGTCGATCACGATCAACTCGACCGGGCCGACCTTCACTCGATCGCCGCGGCCGACAATGGCTCTGATGCGCGCCTTGATCAACTGGCTGATGGTCATGATGCCGGGCGCGGACTTGATCGGCAGGTCGTACTGGCGGGCTAGGTCATCAACCAGGCTTGTGCCATCTACGATGAAGTCGCCGTGCTCGGGCCGCAGGTGGACGGCGGTCGACTTGAAACGCCTTGAGAAAAATCGGTCAACCACCAGCGACAGTTCGGGGGGAGTCAGTACCAGCACCACGTCTTCGGCAAGTAGCGTGTCGATTTCGGGGAGATGAACTACGGTGCCGCCGCGCAACACCGAAACGACTCGCACCCGGTCTGGCAGAGTAAGATCGTGGAATAAAAAGTCGGTGGCACGGCTGCGGGGGCGGACGGTGTAGGCGACCAGATCATGTTCGATCAGGTGCAGCATGTCGAATTCCAGCTTATGAGCCGGTTCGGGGCTTGGCGATAGCGCAACGCCAAGACGGCGGGCCAGCCAGGGCGCGGTCCAGCCCTGAATAACCAGCGATACCAGCACCACTACGAAGGCGACGTTGAAATAAGTTCGCGATTCGTCGATTCCGGTCAGCGCCGGGATCAACGCCAGGAAAATCGGCACTGCGCCGCGCAGGCCGACCCATGAGGCAAACAATTGCTCGGGGATGCTGAAGCTGAACGGCGCCAGCGACACCGCAACCGCCAACGGCCGGGCCACGAGGATCAGCACCATGGCGATGCCCAGCGCTAGCGGCGCATCGGCCGCCAGGAGATGTGGACTGACCAGCAGGCCCAGCAACAAGAACATGATGATCTGCGACAGCCACATCAGCCCGTCGAAAAATCGGCCGGTCAGCGTCCTGGCTCGGACCCGGCGGTTGCCAAAGACGATGCCAGCGACATACATGGCTAGATAGCCACTGCCGCCGACCAGTGCGGTGCCGCTGAAAATCAGCAGGCATACCGACAGCGCTAAAATGGGATAAAGCCCGCCGGCCAGCTCAAGCCGGTTGGTCAGCTCGGCTAAGGCGATGCCGCCCAACCAGCCAAAAGTCGCCCCCAGCCCCATTTCGACTACAAAATCTAAAAGCACGCCCCAGCCAGCGGTGTGGCTGCCGCTCTTGATTGCGCCGATGCAGGCCATAGTCAGAAAGATGCCCATCGGGTCATTGCTGCCCGACTCGACCTCCAGGGTGGCGCGCAGTCGGTCGCGTAGGGCAACGCCATGATGGCCCAGCACCATGAACATTGCGGGGGCGTCGGTGGCGGCAACGATGGCGCCCATTAGAAAGGCGTGCAGGGGATCAAACCTGAACAGCCAGTGCGCACCTGCCGCTGTCACTCCTGCGGTGATCAGCACGCCAAGCGTTGCCAGCGATAGTGCCGGGGCGAAGGCAGAACGGAGCGTCGGCAACTGTGTCCGCAAGCCGCCATCGAATAGGATAATCGCCAGCGCGCAGTTGCCAATCAGGAACGATAGCTCGATATCGTCGAACGAAATCCCTCCCGGCCCATCCTCCCCGGCCAACATGCCCAGTCCAAGGAAGGTCAGCAGCAGCGGAGCGCCGATTCGAGCCGATAGTGGCCCGGCGAGGATGCTGGTAAACAGCAGCAGTGAGCCTACGAGCATTCCAACCAGCCCGGCGGTCAAGTTTTTTTGCCGGATGTGATGGTGGCGGGAAGTTGTCTGGTTACTCGCAACGCCAGCGCCAGCGCTGAAGCCAACAGAGCCGCCGCCAGCAAAAAAGGCGCTCCAGGTGACTGCCATTGGTTGGTGGGGTCGATTGCGGCAGCGAAGGTAAAGGTAAACAAAAGCGGGCCAATCAGCCCGGTGATGCCGCGCAGTCCCTGGATCGCTCCTTGAAGCCGCCCCTGCTCCGAAAGACCGACCAGCTGGGTCATCAGGCTTTGTGACGAGGGCGTAAAAAGCCCCCATAGCGCCATTACCGGCACCCCCATCCAGAACATCTCGCCAATCGGGGCTAGGCCGTAGATTGTGAAACCGAGCGTTCCAAACAGCAAGCCGGCCATTGCTGCCCGCCGTTCTCCGGTCAGGGCCACCATCGGCCGGATCAACCCACCTTGAACTATGGCGCCGCACACTCCCACCCCGGCCAGGGTCAGCCCGACTGTGACGGCACCCCAACCGTAGCGGTAGCCAGCATAAAGCACAAAGGTGCTGGGCAGCACCTCGTGCGCGAGTAGCGACAGCAGCGTAACGACGGCCAGCCCGGACAGGCCAGGCTGCGAGCGCAAAAATCGCAACGCCCCCAGCGGGTTGGCCCGGCTCCAGGCAAAGTGTTGGCGTCGTTCCGGCGGCAGTGATTCGGGCAGTACCAAACATCCATAGCAGAAATTGGCGAGGCTTAGTGCCGACGCTACCCAGAAGGGTAGGCGCGGATCGAAACCGCCAAGCACGCCGCCCAGGGCCGGACCTAATACAAAGCCGATACCGAATGCCGCACCCTGGATGCCGAAGCCAGCAGCGCGGCGTTCGGGCGGCGTGACGTCGGCGATATAGGCGCCAGCGGTGGTAAAACTGGCAGCCGTGATACCGGAGATGATTCGGCCGATCAGCAGCCAGGGCAGACTCGGTGCCAAAGCCATCATTACATAGTCGAGGCCGAGGCCGAGATTGGAGAGCAGGATCACCGGACGCCGGCCGAAATGGTCGGAAAGTGCCCCCAGCACCGGCGAAAAGCCGAACTGCATCAGCGCCCATACCGCGCCGAACAACCCGTACATCTCGGCCGCCTGCCCGGTATCGCCGCCAAGGAAGCTTTCGACCAGCCGGGGCAGCACCGGAATGATGATGCCAAGCGCCAGCACGTCGAGGACGATGGTGATGAAGATGAAGGCCAAGGCCGGGCGGCGCGGCTCGGTTGGCAAGGCTGCCCTCGTCGTCACAATCATTGTCATTCGTGAGTTCACCGCATGATCAGGAGCCAGGCGACTAGTCCGCCAAGGGCGAATATTGCGGCCCACAGCGGCCACAATTCGGTGCGGCGGCGGTGGTCTTGGTGTCTTGCGAGGGTTGCCATGCTGTCGGGGTGGATGCGCAGGCCCTTTTCCAGCAAATCCACGGTGCGTTGGGCGCTGCGGAGCGCTTCGGGTAACTGGCGCAGTGCCTTGATTGCGCCTTCGACCTCATCAAGGACTTGGGCTTCGGGGCCGCGGTGTTCACGCATCCAGTCTTCGATCAGCGGCCGTGCCAGTTCCCACATGTTTATTTCGGGGTTGAGAGTGCGGCCGACGCCCTCAGCGGTCAACATGCTTTTTTGCAGGAGTAGCAACTGCGGCTGGGTCTCCATTTCGAATTGCTCGGTGACGGCGAACAGTTGGGCCAGTAGTCGCCCCACCGAAATCTCGTTGAGCGGTTTGTTGTGGAGCGGTTCGCCGATGGCTCGGCAGGCCTGCGTGAATACCTCGATCGACTGATGCGCGGAAACGTAGCCGGCCTGAAAGTGGACCATCGCCACCCGTCGATAGTCGCCGGTGAGGAAGCCAAGCAGCATGTCGGCGAGGTAGTAGCGCGTTGCCCGGTCGAGTCTGCCCATGATGCCGAAGTCGACCACGGTCACGCCGCCGCTCGCGTTGACGAACAGGTTGCCGGGGTGGAGATCGGCGTGAAAATAACCGTCGCGGAAAACTTGGTTGAAGAACGAGGCCGAGGCGATGGCGGTCAAATGGTTGAGGTCGTGGCCAGCCTGGATCAGTTTTTCTGTCTCGTCGACCTTAATGCCATGGATGCGCTCGAGGGTTAGCACGCGCTGGGCGGTACGGTCCCAATTGACCTTGGGCACCCGGAACCAGGGGTCATCACGAAAGTTGCCGGCGAGTTCAGAGGCGGCCGACGCCTCCATCCGCAGATCCATCTCGATGCTGCAGGTCCGTTCGAAAATCTGGACCACCTCCGCCGGTCGCAGACGGATCAGCTGCGGCTGAGCCCGCAAGGCCATTTCGGTCAGCCAGTACAAAAGATCGATGTCGCGGCGAAACGCCCGCTCGATGCCGGGGCGTAAAACCTTAACCGCGACCTCCTCGCCTTCTGTCGTTACCGCAAAGTGGACCTGAGCGATTGAAGCCGCAGCTATCGCCTTGCGGTCAAAGCTGGTGAACAGCTGGTCCAGCGGCTTGCCGAGCTGTTCTTCGATGATGGCGACAGCCTTGTCACCCGGGAAGGGCGGCAGCCTGTCCTGGAGTTGGGCAAGATCGATAGCTACTCGCTCACCTACCAAGTCAGAGCGGGTGGACAACGCCTGCCCCAACTTGATGAAGGTCGGACCCAGTTCGGTCATGGCTGCCGCTAATCGCTGGCCGGGGCGGCCAACAACTCCGCGACGTGACAGCAATCTGCCGATCAGCGCCAGCCCGGGTAGGGCGTCGCGCAACTCCCTTAGAAAAAGGGCGTCATGCCGCGCCAGCGTCCGAATGATCGCCAATAGGCGGAAGAGGTTGCGCAGGCTGCGAATCACAGGCGCCAGCCGGAATGTATGGCCGCGACTCCGGCGGTGAGGTTGCGATAGCGAACCTGTTTGAACCCTGCGGACTCAATGCGGCGGACCAAGCCCAGCTGGTCGGGAAACTTGCGGATGCTTTCTACTAGATAGCGGTAGGCCGACTCGTCGCCGGTCACCAGCTGCCCTATTTTGGGCAGCAATGTAAACGAGTAGGCATCATAAATTTGATGCAATCCGGTCATGGTAACATGGCTGAATTCCAGTACGAAGATGCGTCCACCCGGTTTCACTACCCGGTGGGCCTCTTGCAGGGCGGCGTCTATATCTGTGACGTTGCGTAGGCCAAATCCGATGGTGTAGGCGTCAACTGAGCGGCCGGCCACCGGCAGGGCCATGGCGTCGCCGGTAATCCAATCAATGCCCTTGAGCGCGCCCCGGTTGATTGCCCGGTCGCGACCGACCTGCAGCATCGATTCGTTGATGTCGCATACATGTACTTGGCCGCCGCCGCGATCAAGGAAGCGGAAGGCGATGTCTCCCGTTCCTCCCGCCACGTCAAGCAGCGTCATGCCCGGCTTCGGCTTGATTAGGTTGATCAGCGCCGACTTCCACAGTCGGTGTACCCCGCCAGACATAAGGTCGTTCATTAGGTCGTAGCGCCCGGCTACGCTGTCAAACACCTGTCGCACCAGCCCCGCTTTTTTACGCGGGTCAACTTGCCGGAAGCCGAACCAGCCGCCTTCCGCGCCCGGATCTGCCCGGGCAGAAATGTGGGCCGTAACGTGGTCAGAAACGTCATCGACGGTGAGAGGCTTGTTTGTCTCGCTCATGTGCCGGAGAATAGCGCCTGGATTGGCGCGGTGCCAGCGGGGCGGTCATGTCGCGAGATAAATCTTACGTTCGGGTGATTGCGGAAGCTTATCATGCCTGAACTCCCCGAGGTCGAGACGGTGTGTCGCGGCTTGGCTCAGCGCCTTACTGGGCGGCGGTTGGTGCGGGTATTGGTGCGGCGGGACGGATTGCGGTTGCCGTTTCCGCAAGGCATGGCCCTGATGCTGACCGGGCGGGTGATTATTTCGATCAGGCGGCGAGCCAAGTATATTTTGGTTCATCTCGACGATGGCGCGGTGGTGATTGCACATCTTGGTATGTCGGGGCGTATTATCGTAGTCGATGCTCCTTTGCCGGAGTTGAGCCGCCACGATCATGTGGTGATGGAGACCGACGACGGAGCCGTGGTGACTTTCAACGACGCTCGTCGATTCGGGCTTATGGTCATGACCACAGCGGTTGAATTGGATACCCATCCTTTGCTGGCTGAGCTGGGGCCGGAGCCGCTTTCGCCGCAATTTACCCCGGCTTGCTTGTCGTTGCGGCTGGCGGGGCGAAAAACCTCGATCAAGACTGTGTTGCTGGACCAGACGGTTGTGGCTGGACTCGGCAATATTTACGTGTCCGAGGCCTTGTTCCATGCCGGGATCAGCCCCTTGCGTCAGGCGCGTATGGTGGCGGGGCCGGGCGCCGGTCTGCTGGTGTCGGCGATTCGCAGGGTTTTGACCGCAGCAATTGCGGCGGGCGGCTCGTCGTTGCGAGATTATGTCCAACCATCGGGCGAACTTGGCTATTTCCAGCATTCTTTTGCAGTGTATGACAGGGAGGGCGCTCCTTGTCCCGGCTGTGTGTGTGACGTGGTCGCGACGGGTGGAGTCTTGCGTATGTCGCAGGCTGGTCGCTCGACATACTACTGTCCCCGCCGCCAGGAATAA
>SESH01064554.1_pt1 | contig 17231 bp, 14 predicted proteins | sample 3171561 | NCBI WGS metagenome assembly SESH01 (sample SAMN10866947, study PRJNA518727) | freshwater metagenome | biome: subpolar coniferous forest; feature: holomictic lake; material: water; isolation source: holomictic Lake 442 2011 16.5 m and 2014 13 m | place: Canada: near Kenora, Ontario
TCCAGGAAGTCCGGGGCATGGACTGACACGCTGCGCTCGCAGTGACCTTCTGCTCAGGGCCTCGCGGTGACGAAAGTTGGTGCGCGCCCCGGCATCAATGCGACGCCACGTGACTGATTGCGCTCGTATTACATCCATGCGTCCTGTTACCGAGTGATACACGCAGGCTATTGCAACTGCAACGTGAATGGCGAAGAATGATGTGCAGATTCAGCAACATTTCGCCAGTCGTTCGAAGTCAGCCAGGCTGACCGATCAAGTCAGACTGGAAACTGCGAAAGCTGCTGAAAGTCGGGGACGCAAAGCCACCGGACCGCAGGATCAGGATGTGATGCTGAGCCAGTGCGCAGCCGTGAGACGGTCGCGCAGGGGTGGAGTCGGTTTTTGCGTTGTCTGCTTTGGTCGTTGCAAGACACAAGAGGTGGCACTATGCACAAACTGAACTACGTCGCAACACTGATGTTGAGCGCCATCAGCGTCAGCGCTTTCGCGCTGGACGAAACAGCGCTGCGGACTCTGAACGCGGGACAAAGTGCCTTTGCGCTGGATTTGCCCAGCGAGGGACTCGCTAGCGAGCCGGGCGCATCGAGCAATCCGAGTGCGGCTGAAGTGCTTGCTGCGTACTTCGGTTTGCACCCCGTGGCCGTCAGCCCTCTTGGTCTGGGTAACCAGAGCAGTCGCTTCAGTGTCTCCTACTGGGGATTGGGCGAGACTGCATCCCGTGAAGGCTATGACGCGGGTTTTGAAAACGGAGCCGTGCTGCGCTTGTCACGGATCAACCAGAGTGCCGCCGCGCCCATGTCAATTTACGGGGTGGTGGCAGAGTTTGCTGACCGGTCACTCGTTACATTGGAAGTTCAGAAGACTCTTGTTGGCGTTTCGGGCGCAATCACTTTGGGCCAATTCCGGCAAACGGCGTCAGCGCTGGGCTCGACCGGCCCGGATCTAGCCAGGATGTTAGGCCGCCAGAGTACATCTTTTCTCAGCCTTGCAGGAATGGCGGCACTCTCGGAGAAATTGAGAGTCGCGGCCATGATGACGCTGGGTCATGGCGTGGATTACGAACTGTCTCAGGCCTCTCAGCTGCGCGCAGGGAGTCCGGCCCGCACTGGAGACTTGAGTCTTGGGCTGGTCCAAAGGGATGCCCTGAAGGAGGGAGACCGTCTGGGCTTCACCATCGCACTGCCATTCAATAGCGGTTCAGGTTTCCAGCAGGAGTCGGCCACAGGCATCGAGAAGAACTTTGAAGTCTCCTACGCCAGCGCCCTACTGAGCGGCGATATGACAGCGATGGCTCAAATCAAGCTGCAGTCCGGCAACGATGCCCAGTCCACCCCCCGCTTCGGAATCGGCCTTCGATACTCGTACGCGTTCAAATAGTTCGGCTCACGTGACACCGTCTTTCTGCAGGAACCGAGTCACTTTCAGCAACATATTAGTCCCAATAAAACCGCTTGGACGATCTGGTTCCAGTGGAGCAGGCTGAGAATCACGTTCAAGTTGTTCAAATGCCAGTCGCTCAGCCTCTGCGTCCTCGGCTTCGCCAGGACTTAAGCCGTTGGCAAGGTCTTGTCTGTACTGCTCGGTGGACATGCTTGCCTCACACGGTGCGCCAGATAGCGTCGCGCACCGATCCAGCCATAAAGTTGGCTGTACCGCCATTCACAATCTCCCAATATTTCGGGTCAGCGCTCATCTTGTTAGTGGCCGCCTCCAGTGCCGCAAGGTCGGCATAACGAGTAGACCAACCAATGCGGTTGGGGTTGCCGCCAACCGGCATCAAAACCTCAAGCTCAATTCGGTGAGTTTCCTTCAGGTAGGCACTGACTTGATGTGCAAATGCCATTGCGCTGGCGGTCTTTCCTGGCGCTATTGCTGCTCCACGACTAAACACAATCATCTTGAATCTCCTCCCACAATTTGAGGTTGTGGCCCTTGACCCGGGATGGGTCTGAACTGATTGTGTGCCGCGATGCAAGCCCTTTGTGGCGGCAAGGTCAAACGGGATATCTTGTTCGCACGTTTGCCTTCATGACCGGCTGGCTCGCAGGTCTGCCGAAGGCACAGTTGACGAAAAACAAATTCTGAATTGATGGAATAAATCGGGGGCGCCCGGCGTTTATCTTGATACACACCGCCTGTCGTGAATCAAATATGGAGCGCGCGCGATCAACCGGCCGCTGATGATTGGGCTGGCGCGGCACGCTAGAAAGATCGACATGAAAACTCATTTCCAGAGTCCGTTCGCGCTGGCAGTGCGTAGCCGCAGGGGGCTGCGTCCCTCGCTTTACAAAAATCGCCAGCAAATAGTTTCTTGGGCATAAACAAGGAGACGAAGATGAATTTCAACTTACTGCGTGGTGCGGCTGTGGCCCATCTGATCTATGTGCTTGTTGCCTGCGGTGGTTCCGACGGCACGACCGGCCCTGCCGGCCCTGCAGGTGCCACGGGTCCGGCAGGTGCGACCGGTCCTGCGGGTGCCCCAGGAACGAACGCGGCGGCGCTGGTCAAGCTCTCAAATCTGCAGCCCGATCAATACGCGGCAATGGCTTTCAATGCCACGATCACTGGTGTCTCGATTGCCAGTACACCGGTGGTTAGCTTCAAGGTTGTGGATGCCAGTGGCACTCCGATCGTGGGCCTGGGAGTAGCCACGAAGGCGGCAACGGCTACTGTTGCGCGGTATCAGAATCTGGCGTTTTCCCTGGCGAAACTCGTGCCCGGCGCGAGCCCATTGCTTGCTGGCGCAAGTGGCGGCCCGAGCCGCTGGGTCAGCTATATCGTGACGACGGTGCCGAGCGTGACGACCGCTGCCACAGCGAGCCGCCCCTCGACCGACAGCCAGGGCACGCTGGTGGACAACGGGGATGGCACTTACAAATACACTTTCTACCGTGACGTCACGAAGGCCAAAGTGCAAGTGGCCGGGTTCAGCCTCACGGGACTCAACGTCGCTTCCGATCTGGGTGACCTGAGCTTCGATCCGAACGCAATTCACCGTTTGGCGATGTCGATTTCCGGCAATGTCCCGGGCACCGGCACCAATACTGCAAACGAGGTGGAGGTCTCACCGGCAGTGCCGCTGAGCAAACCGAACAACGCCATTTTCGACTTCATTCCGGCAACCGGAAAAGCGCTGGCGGTGTCGGACCCGGGGCAGCGCCTGATCGTCGATCAGCTAAGTTGCAATGAATGTCACGGCAAGCTTGGTGGCATTCCGGGAACGGAGAGCGCGACCTTCCATGGCGGCAGCCGGTACGACCCGCGATTCTGCGTGACCTGCCACACCGACCAGCGCAAGTATGGGCAGGCACGCGTGAGTTCGACGAACAACGTTTTTCCGGTGGGGCTTACCTACGTTGCCGACGGCGTCACCATCGGCGACTTCCCGGTCTTGATACATCGGATCCACAAGGGCAATCTTTTGGTTAAAGAAGGGTATAACTTCGCCAATGTCTTGCTCAATGAAACCAGGTTCCCGCAAGACATCCGCAATTGCAGCAAGTGCCATGACAGCACGGCACCTAAAGCGGTTCCGCAGGCCGACAATTTCAAGAATGTTCCGAGTCGCCTTGCTTGTGGTGCCTGCCATGACGGTATTGACTTTGCGAGCGGCAAAGGGGTGACCAATGCCGCTGCGAATCAGGCCAGGATCAATGGCACCGTCGCGCTCCCAACTGGCCATATTGGCGGTATTCAGACGGACGACAAAAAGTGCGCCCTGTGCCACGACGCAGTGTCCATCCAGAGCGTCTATCACCTCCCGATCACGCCGCCGAATCCGGCAAACATTCTTGTCACCGGCGGGACCAATAACAACACCAACGCGGCATGGATTGCTTCGAAGGCAAACAATCTGCCCGCTGGCGCGATCCGGGTGACCTATGACATTCTCAGCACCTCACGCAATGCCAGCAAGCAACCCGTCATCGTGTTCAGGATGCTCCAGAATGGCGTTGCGGTTGCGTTCAATACCTTCAGCGCCGCCGGAAAAACCGAGATGTGGGACAACTTCATGGGCTCGCCCAGCGCGTATTTTGTTTTTGCGGTTCCTCAGGACGGCATCACAGCGCCGGCCGACTTCAACGCGTCGGCTTCTGGCTATCTCAGAAGTATCTGGAATGGCAGCGCCACAGGCAGCGCCAAAGGCACGCTGACCGGACCGGATGCAAACGGTTACTACACCGCGACGCTTACCGGCGTCACCGTCCCTGACAATGCTGTCATGTTGACAGGTGGGATTGGCTACACCTACGGTTTGCAGACCACCATGCCGCTGACGCAGATCAATCTGGTCGACAACTCGCTATTCGATCCCACTCGGCAGAATCGATTCGCCGTGGCCGCCGCCACCAACACAGGACTGACGGCCGGCATGCCGAACAAGACAGGGGGTCTGATTGTCATCGCGCCTGATCTGCAAAAGGTGGCAACGGGCTACAGCGCGCGGCGGGCCATTGTGGACGACAAGCGTTGCAACGCCTGTCACGAGGAACTCGGCGCCTTTACAACCGAGTCCTTCCACGCTGGTCAGCGCAACGACGGCACGACCTGTTCATGGTGCCACAATCCGAACCGGGCGAGCAGTGGTTGGTCTGCGGATTCAACTTCCTTCATCCACGCGATACACGCGGCTGACAAGCGCGAAGTGCCTTTCACTTGGCACGCCGCGTCCACCAGCGAGTCGTTTGCAGACATAGGCTATCCCGGCGTCCTGAGCAAATGCGAGACCTGCCACCTGCCAGGTACGTATGACTTTAGTGCCAGTGCATCGGCGACCGCGGTGGCGGCCAATACTCGTCTGTATCGGACAGTTGCCACCGGAAAATTCAATGGCACCGTTCCGGGTTCTCTCAGTGCGTTCTCGATTTCACCGTACGTGACAGCGGACAACGTGACTGACTATGGTGCTGGCTTCAGTTTCAATGCCAGTACCGGTGCGACGGTTGCCGCTGCTGCGAATACCCTGGTGAATTCGCCAACGACTGCAGTTTGCTTTGCTTGTCATGATAGCCAGCCGGCAGTGGCCCACATGCGTTTGAGCGGTGGCTCGATCTATGCGACACGTGCTGTTGCGCTCGCTTCCGCGGAGACCTGTCTGCTGTGTCATGGGCCAGGCAAGGTGGCCGATATCAAGGTGATGCATGCGAAATAGCATGTACTTTTTTGACCCTTACGAAAACTTACACAAGTTCCACAATTTCCACAAAGTCCTCATGCGGTTTTTGGCAAGCCTCCATAAAATTGATGTGAATCAAATAGTGGAGGATCAACACGATGGAGCCCTTGCTTTCAAGTCTGTCTGATGGGCAACATGCCCTCGATGAAATTGATGCCGCCAAAAGCTTGACCGGGGTGAAGCCCTCCGTCTTGGCCATACCGCAATTGGTGGCCGAGGTCTACGAAATAGCACCCTTGACATTGCGGGCCCACCTTCTTGAGCAACTCATCAAGCCTCTGGGTGTTCTTGCGCTGGTGGCCATTTCGAATGGCATTTTCGCAAGGATTCGCTTCAACAGTGGCTGGCCAGACATGCACGTTCGCTGGGAGGATGTACAGAATGTTCAGTCCAAGGATGTGGCTGCGCTGGTAGATCGCGTTCAGCAAGTGAGCCTGCATTCCTTTGATGGACTGGCAAAGGTTTTGTCGAGTTCACCTGTGTTGACAGGATCGGCCACCGCGACAGTCCTGCTGGCAATGCTGTACAAAATGGCGAAAGATCGACGCGAGAGTGATGCAGGAGAGTGATCTCAGCAAGCTCAGTGAAAGCAAGCTCTTTTACAAGTGAATCGGGGGCAGCGTCGTCGGAAATCCAATCGTCACCGGTTGCCGGTATATCAGTTGCTGACCCCAATAAATTTCTAGAAAATAGGGCTCAGGTCGAATCGGTATCGTCGTCCACCCGAAGTGACCATAGGCATCGGTATAAGACATCGCACTGCGACCCAATCTTTCATGTACCAGCACGGCACCGACTCCAGGGACGGGCCCCCCCGAACCGCGCGACAAGACCTGACCTCGAACCGGAACGCTGCCACCCGCGGCTTGCGCACGGGCCATGTTGGAGCCAAGCGCAAGCGTGGCGCCCACAAGCAGCAGGAGCTGACGACGGCGCTTCATTGCGCCACCCCGTAGGCGACAGTGTTGTTGGTTGCGTTCGCTGGATCAGCCGGCTTAAACGGCAGGTCGGCAATGCTGGCGGTCAGATCTGATTTTTTAAGTTTTCGATGAAGCTCGAGCGTTCCCAGAGGAGTCACATGCCGACCCTGCTCGCTCACTTTGATGGACTTGGTAAAAGGTTCGTAGCCCGGCGCATTTATGACCAGCACAACCACCGACAGATCAGGATAGATCTTGCCACTGATGGTCCCGGTTGTGGTGCTTGGAAGTTCCCAACTGGAGGTAGGCCGCACCAGAATCGAGACCGGTTCGTCGACGCCTTTGATCTCTCCTTCGAATTCCAGTGGAACAAGTCCTGGCTGCCTGAGAAATCCAAGAGACACCGCGACAAACAGCAAGCCGATCAGGAAAAACGCCATGCCAGGTACTTGTGTCGTCAAGCGGAACTGCTTTTTCCACTCAAGGGTCAGCGCTTCGGTTTTGGGTGTTGCAGCAAATGTCAGCGCGCCTTTGGCAATCAGCCATATGCCACCCAGCACCATGGCCATCCCACACCCTGCGCCCATCAGCGCAACTAGATCAAAAGCACTCATGGTGTTCCCTGTCTGATTGTCTCATTTTTGATCCTGCATCTTTTTCAAAAAAACTACTCCTGGTGTGGACAATCGGCCTTATGCAAAAGAGAAAACAGCCATCTGCAAATGCGCCGACCAAACCGACACCGGCGCCGGGTCAAACCCTTGTGCCGCTACAGCCGGTCAGTCAACGCATCGGCGAGAGCGCTGACAATCTGCGCGCCCGCGAGAATGCTTTCGCAAAGCGTCGTCGTGGGCCGTCGCGCTGAGCCTCAGCTCAGCCGCAAACGCCAGATGCTGCGACCATAGGTGGCCGCCAGCAAGGTCTTGCTGCCAGTGTGGTAGACCAGATCGACCACCATGGCGGGAGGCAAATTGCCGCTTGCGTTACGCCAGTTGGCGCCGGCATCGGACGTGACAAAGACACCCGCATCGTTGCAGGCCCACAACTCTCCCGGCTGGTCCGGTCGAACCAGCAATGCGTGGTGGGGTACGTCGGGTAGCTTGCCGCCGTCGATGTCGCTCCAGGATGCGCCCGCGTCAATCGAGCGAAAAACATGGCGGTTACCGAAATTCGCGGTCGTAAGGTAAATCTCGTTGGCGTTGTGCGGGTGCGTCGCGATGCGCGTGATCATCACGCCAGGAAGCGTTCCACCAGCGAGGTTGGCGCTCCAGCTGGCACCGCCGTCCAGGCTTCGAAAGAAGCTGCCATTCTCGGTGGCGACGTACACATTCCTGGAGTTTGCCGGTGCCACCTCGATGGCGCTGATGGGACTGCCGTCCAGCACCGGCGTCAGCGCGTCCCAGGACAAACCATCGTCGCGCGTTCGATACAGGCGCTGGCTACCGGTGAAGACGGTGTTCGCCGCATTCGGGTCAAAGCATATGTAAACCATCCAGATGCCCGCGCTGTCTTCCGGCTTGAAGGGGGGCGAGACGTTGCGCGCCGAGCCATTGAGAAAACGGTACATGCCGCCAAACTGGTAGGAGGCATAAATATGACCGGCGTCCTTCGGATCGATCACCATCCAGCCGCCGTCGCCGCCAAGCAGCTCGAAGGCGTCGTCGACCGCGCCTGTTTTTGTCACCAGTGTGCCGTTGTCCTGCGCGCCACCGCCGAAAACGCGGGCGTCAGTTTGCCCAACGTCGATGTCATAGTACATCGTCACTGACAAGCCGGCGCTGCGATTGCTCCAGCTTGCGCCAGCGTCCTCGCTGACATCCATGCCACCGTCATTGGCACTGTAAACGCGTCCCGCCGCCGACACCGGCATCACCAGCATGTGATGATCGGCGTGCGCGTAGCCTGCAGTGCCGCGCTGAGCGTCCCAATGAGAGGCCGCCGACCAGGTCTGACCACCATTGCTGCTGCGGTGCAGGTCGACGCCGCCGCAGATGACCTGGTTGGGGTCCGTCGGATGCACTGCGATGGCATTGCCGTACGACATCTGTCCTTCTTTGGCAAAGTGCGTTCCGGCAATGTTGGTCCAGCTATCGCCGCCGTTACTGCTTTTGAAGACACCCAGTACGGCGTCATTCTGTCCCGCCGCGTCGGCACAAATTGCATAGATCACCTTGGTGTTGGACGGTGCGAGTGCCAGCGCAGTACGGCCGATGCGGTCCGGGCTGGGCAGCCCGGTCTTGAGTTGGGCCCAGCTTTGACCTGCGTCGCTTGAGCGGTAGATGCCGCTGCGCATGCCGGGGCAAGTTACGGTGACGAAGATGCGCCCTTTGGTGACAGCATCGAACACGACTTTATGGCACCAGTAGTTGCCAGCATTGACGAAGGTTTCACGGACCCAGGTGAGGCCGCCATCGCGTGTGCTGTACAGGCCGCCAAAATCATTGTCGCCAGAAACCCGGCCGAAGCCGACACCGCCAACCAGAACGTGCTTTGCATCGAAAGGATCGACGGCGATGGTGCCAATGCGTCGCGGCAAACCCTTCTTCTCTGACAAGGCCCAGGCGCTCCAGCTGGTACCGCCGTTCGTTGATCGGTAGACACCATCACCCGGGTAAGAGTCAAGCGACAGGTTGGCTTCACCGGTGCCGCAGTAAAGAATTTTGGGGTTCGTCGGATCGATGGCCAGAGCGCCGATCTGCAATGGCCCGTTGGCGCGCCACTTGAAAGTCCAATGGCGACCGGCATCGATACTGGCCCACACACCACCACCGGCGGCGCCGATCCAGATTCGGTCGGCATTGGCCGGATCGCACACCAGCGCGGTGCAACGCCCGCCAATATTGCTCGGTCCGGCCGGCGCCCATTGAGTCGCGAGCGCCGCTGTCGCTGGCATGCTGCGCTCAATGCGACGACGCTCGGTAACGAGTTTTTTCAGTGGTGCTTCGCGTAGCGGCCAGGTGATGCGGGCGTGAAACCAGGCGGCTCGCTTTTTGTGCAGCGTCAGACGCGGCGCCGGCATGCCGGGTGCTCGCTGTTTGGCTGGACCAGAAACCAAACGAACAACATTGTCGGGCTTTGTGGCGCCCTTTTTACTGCCTGCCATCGTGCGACCTCCTCAGAAAGTTTGTTGCCAATGGCGCCGCATCGCGCCCGCTATTATTTCCGTTTCGATCGCTGCTGCCAGGCACGGATCGCAAGCAAGGCGATGATAGGTACGGCGAACAGCAGGAACTCAAACGAGCCCGAGCCGCCGTCTGGAGAAAATCCAAAAATCTTCTCAATGAAGTCCATAGCGCCACCCCTGTTTGTCAAAAAAAATTCAGCAGGTTCACACTCAATGGGCGCACTATATACGCGGCCAGACAACTGAGACAAGCGCCTATCACGAGTAGGGTTTTAGGACAGCCAGCCGGAAGCGCGAGCGCGGCTTTTGTGACAAGATCTGGTCCCGCAAACTGCGCGCAGCGTCGGTCTGTGGCGCAGCAATTCAATAGTTGAAAGGGAGGCTCGTTATGGCGCGAAGCAAAAACCCGGTCCTGATTGTTCACGGCTGGTCAGACACATCAAAGTCTTTCCGATCCTTGGCCAAGTTTCTCAGTAGCCATGGTTTTCAGACCGTCAACCTGTTCCTGGCTGACTACATCTCGATGGAAGACGATGTCTCGATTGACGACGCCGCCAATGCCATGGAACGGGCCGTGCAGACACAGATTTCCAGCGGCGCGCTGCAACTGCCTTTCGACCTGGTGGTGCATTCCACGGGTGGCCTGGTGGCCCGCAACTGGCTGGCAAGCCACTACACCGGTTTCGCGTCTGACAAGATGCCGGTGCAGCGCATGCTGATGCTGGCGCCCGCCAATTTCGGCTCGGCCCTGGCGACCATCGGGCAAACCATGCTGGGGCGCGTGGCCAAGGGTTGGGACCATGGTTTTCATACCGGAAAACTGATGCTCGACGGCCTCGAGTTGGGTTCTCCGTTCCAGTGGGAACTGGCGCTGCGCGATCTCTTTGCGCAAGGGTCAGTCGACGGCGGCACGATTTACGCACCTGATCTGGTTTGGCCATTTGTGCTGGTGGGCTCGATGCCCTACCAAACTGGCCTGGCCCAGATGGTCAATGAACACGGCTCGGATGGCACGGTCAGAGTGGCGGCAGCCAATCTGAACGCCTACGGCGCCACGCTGGACTTCACCGCCTCTGCCGCTCCCACCGTACTGGGCATGACCGCCAGCAACAACGCAGCCGCGCTGGCGCATGGCGCCTTTACCCCCTGGCTGCATCGTTACGGTGAAACCATGGTCTTTCCACTGGGTGTCATGAACCGGCGAGACCATGGAAGCATAACCGATCCGGCGAGCCGTGGCGATGCTGAAAGTGGGGCCGAGCAAGCCCTGTTCCAGCAGTATCTTTTGTCAGCTCTGAACTGCAACTCGTTTACTGACTACCAAGTGATCGAGCAGGCATGGCGTTCTCAGTCAGACCAGGTGCAAGACCCGACCAGTGCCGACGCCGACCACCACAGCCACCTGCAGATCAATGTGTTTGTGGTGGACCAGTACCAAAAACCGGTAAGCGATTACCTGATCGAATTCCTGGCACCCAACTACCAGCAAAACACCGACCTGACCGGTGTGTTTCACGACAAGGTAATCCAGGACGTACACAAGTGTGCTCAAAATTCGGCCCTGCGGACGATCTACATTGACCGGCAGAACTTGTTCGATCTTTTCTATGCCGCCATTCCCGCTGATATGCCCAAGGAGTTGCGCCTGAGCATCAGCGCCTCAGCGCCCGGCAATAACGTGCACTACTTCGAAAATGCCTACGGTGCCGAGGGCGAATTCGTTGTTCATTCGGTGGATGAAGCCTCGCGCTGGCTGCACCGCAATGCGACACACTTTTTGAAAATCGTGATCCCCCGTCTACCGTCTGATCAGGTGTTCAAACTGGCTAAATTTGTTTGATCGATGCTAGGTCTTTCCATGCTTCGCGAATAAAACGTCCACGCGACCGGTTAACCATGAAAGCTTGATGGTTAAGTTGGCCGCCCTGCCGACTGCCTGACCCAATTTACGACACTCGGCACCAAGGATTCAAACTATTGAGACATCCATAAATCATGACAGTCCGGATCGTCATTGCGAGGAGCGTAGCGACGCGGCAATCCAGGAAATCCTGGGGCATGGACTGCCGCGCTACGCTCGCAGTGACGTTCTGCTCAGGGCCTCGCGATGACGAAAGTTGCCGTCTTGAATTCTGGAAAGATCAATAGCTAGCCAAACCAAGTAGTCAAGTAGAGAGACTTTCTTTTCATTGAAAGTGAGCGTGCTATGACAGACCCCTCCACAACAGCAGCAGGCGCGCGAGCGCTGCTGTTTCTTTGTCTGGCCGCTTTGCTGGGGGCGATGTTGTTTGCGGTCAATAGATTGATGCTGCCGGCCTGGTCGCTCGCGCTGGTGGCACTGGCGGTGTTCTCGTTCGCCTGTGGGAAGACTGTTACCGGACGCTGGTTGGGCGCTCTGATTGACGAGCGAAATGTTATTTCGTTGTCGCGTTTTCAGGCCGTCTTGTGGACTCTGCTCGTCCTGTCGGCTTACCTGACCGCGGCACTGTACAACATCTTTTCCGGTCAGACCTTGCCTCTGAAAATTGAAATCCAGGAAGAGCTGTGGTGGCTGATAGGTATCAGCACATCTTCCCTGGTTGCCTCGCCACTCATCCTGAACACCAAAGCAGAAAAAGTGGCCGACGCAACAGAAGTCAGCGGCACCTTCAGTACCCTGCAGCGTCAAAACGAGACGGACAGTACACCGGCCGCGAAAGGACATATCGTGGTGAATACCGACATTTCAGGGGCGCGCTGGTCGGACATGTTTACCGGGGAAGAAGTTGGCAATGCTGCGCACATGGATGTGGCAAGGTTGCAAATGTTCTCTTTCACCATCATCACGGTCATCGCCTACGGCGTAGTTTTGGGCCACATGTTTGCCGGCGATCTCGCTCACGGCATTGCAAGCTTGCCGACCTTGGACAAGAGCATGGTGGCCTTGATCGCGATCAGCCATGGTGGTTACCTCAGCTCAAAAGCCGTGCCTCACAGTCTGACTGGCGCCTGACCCCTTCGGTTTGCCAAAGCGTAAGGACAGTGACCCTGCCGTCATGTCAACAAAACTTGTTTGGCTGTGCCGGTTTGCGCTTGTCGCTGTCCAATGTCGCTGAGGTGTTTTGGGTCAACAATGATACGGAGCGAACAAAATGAACATGCAGTATTCAAAAGACGGACTCAGCCTGACTGAACAGTTTGAGTCCTGTCGCCTGATGCCATATCTTGACGGTGGTGGTGTGCCGACCAATGGTTGGGGCAACACACGCAAGGTCGTGATGGGCTGCGCGATTACGCAGGAGCAAGCCGACGCCGATCTCGTCGCTAATGTTGCCGGTGCGGTGCAGTGCGTCAACGACAAGGTGACGGTGGAACTGTCCCAGCATCAGTTCGATGCGCTGGTCGACTTCACTTTCAACTGCGGCTGCAACGCTTTCAGTGATTCGACGCTGTTGAAAAAACTCAACGCGGGTGATCTGGATGGCGCGTGCGCAGAGCTGGATCGTTGGTGCCACGATAACGGCAAGGTGGTTGCCGGGCTGGCACGTCGCCGCGATGCGGAACAGGCCTTGTTTCAGGAACGGGACGCATGAGCCACAATCCAGGCGACTAGCTGTGGCTTGACTTGATCAACGCCCGGGCTTCAAGCTCCGTATGGCCTGGAGGGGGCACCAGTAGATCGGTTTTTGACAGCGCTGTCCAGAGCTTGTTGTCCTGAAAAGCGATCGCACCGCCACCGCGTTTCTCTTGCGAGACCATGCGATTGATATCGCCAACACAAACCCAGTCATCGCCCCTGGTAAGGCCCCATTTGGCGTGATCGTGCGTCTCGGACCAGACCCAGGGCACGCCCAGGGAACTGAAATCGATGTACTTGACATCAAAGATCTTGTGAATGCCATCGCTGTCGAGCGTTGGTGCAATCTTGCCGCGAATCCAGGTCTCGACGTCCATGTCGGCCTTTAGCGTCGGGCCCACCAGATCGTTCCAGAAATCCTTGTTCCATTTGCGGTTCTTGGCAATGACCTTGAAAGCCAGTCCGCCGCGCGACTTGCACTCGATAACGTTGGAGTCACCAGGCGCATCCGGATTGAGCTTTTGGGTCAGTTGATAAAGCCCCGACTTCTTGTCCAGCGACGCTGGAACATTGGGCAAGAATACCTGCGGTTCCTGGTGGTTGACCATCTGCTGGGCAATCTGGTTGGCCGTCGCCAGGTCGAGCGAGATGCAAAGATAGGTCTGCCCATAAATCGGCGTTGGCATGGCCTTGGCCGTCGGGGCGGCGTACTTGGGCCAGGAGTGCAAGAGCCAGAACGCCGTGTTTGAGGCCGTGTCAAATGCGATCACACCTTTGGTATGGCCAAAACTGCCGACATCCGCGCGCTTGGCCTCCTGCGGCATTTCATCGTTGTAAAGAATCCATCCGCTTGTCTTGTCCGGTTTTCCAAAGATCGACTTCAGCGTCAGATCGAGCGCACCTTTTCCTTGCGTCAGGAGATAGGGCGATTTGACGACTCGGCCGATTTTCGGATCGTAGTAGACGTACTCATACCCAGTGGCCGCTGGGGAACTTGCGTCTTTGGCAAGCTGCGGCACTTTGTAAGCAAACCACCAGTCCACAGCGTTGCCGTTTTCGTCAAGCGCAGACAGATTCATGATGACTCCCTGAAATTGCGGTGTCACCATTCTCCTGACATCGCAAGACCTTAACGGCCGGCAGGTTTTGTTTATTGAGACTTCCATAAATCATGGCAGTCCGGATCGTCATTGCGAGGAGCGTAGCGACGCGGCAATCCAGGAAGTCCGGGGGGCATGGACTGCCGCGCTACGCTCGCAGTGACGTTCTGCTCAGGGCCTAGCGATGACGAAAGTTGCTGTCTTGAATTCAGGGAAAATCAATAGAAACAGTTTCGACTACTTTATCCAGCGCACTGGCTTTCGATGTTGATTTCCAATTTGGCGAGCGCCAACGATCAAACCTCGAAGCGAAATAAATCTTGCTATTGTTCGCAATAGGTATATCTTGTCGGATCAGCAAATTTCGTGTTGGGAGGGCTATGACGGTCGATAAGGGCCAAGAGCGATCCGCCGGGGGGGGGGGGGATATGCGGGCAGTCGCGCAGCCCATTGCAATGGCTAGGCAAACTCGAGTCGATCCGAGTGAGCAGTTCCTGCCGGAAGCGGCCAGGCGCACGCTGTTTGAACTGCGCCTGTACCAACTCGAACTCGAAATGCAAAACGTCGAATTACGGCGCGTGCAAGCTGAGCTTGATGTCGAACGCGCACGTTATTTTGATCTCTATGATCTGGCCCCGGTAGGTTACTGCACGGTGAGTGAAAAGGGCTTGATTCTGGAAGTCAATCTCACCGCTGCAGCTATGTTGGGAGTGCCGCGCAGTTTGCCAATCAGTCAGTCCTTTCCCAGATTCGTATGGCCGGCCGATCAGGGCATTTATTTTCGGAGTCACAAGCAACTACTGGAGACTGGCCAAGCGCAGACCTGCGAGCTGCAGTTGGTTCACAAGGATGGCCACCGATTCTGGGTCAGCTCAAGAAGCAGCGTGACACTCAGCGATGATGCTGCGCCGGTGCTGCGTATCGTGTTAAGCGACATCAGCAGGCAAAAGCAGGCTGAAATGGAGTTGCGAGCCAACGAGGAGCAGTTGCGTAACCTGTTTGACAGAGCCAGTGATGGAATAACCATCCTGTCGAACAAGGGCAGACTGGTGTCGGTTAATGCGTCATTCGCCAGGATGCACGGTTACACCCCGGAGGAGATGCGCAACATGAGCCTGAATGCTCTGGATACACCGGAGGTTCAGCGACAGGTTTCCGAAAGAATGCGACGCATTCTTTCGGGTGAGCCCTTGACCTTTGAGACAGAACACTTTCACAGGGATGGTCATGTCTTCCCATTGGAGGTGTCCGCCAGCCTGATCATGACAAAGGGCGAAGCGCTGATCCAGGCTTTTCATCGCGATATCAGCGAGCGCCGACGGACGGAAGAACTGGTGCGCCAATTAGCCTACTACGACCCACTTACCAAACTGGCCAATCGGATGCTACTCAAGGACCGATTGACCCAGGCCATGCTGGCGAGCAAACGCAGTGGACACTATGGCGCGCTGCTCTTCATTGATTTGGACCATTTCAAACCAGTCAATGATAGACATGGCCATAGTTTGGGAGATTTGCTGCTGGTTGAAGCTGCCAGACGAATCAGGCATTGCATTCGGCAAAGTGACACGGCGGCGCGCTTCGGTGGTGACGAGTTTGTTGTGTTGCTCGATGATTTGGCGCATCACGAAATACAAAGCCGCGATCAGGTGGAACAGGTGGCCGAGAAGATTCGCAGTCTTCTCGCCGAACCCTATCTGTTGACAATGGTGACGCGTGGTGCACAGGAGCTTGAATGCAACTGTACCGCCAGCATCGGCGTAGTGGTATTTCTCAACTTGGACAGTACGGAAGAGGAAATCCTGGAATGGGCCGATGCGGCCATGTATCGAGCAAAGGGTGCGGGGCGAAATGTGATTCGATTCCATAAGTAGAGAGCCCCATCATCGGGGCCTGCAGTTTTTCGTTCAGCTGAGCGACGTCCATGCCGGATCCGGCTGCCAGGTCCCAATCCAGTCGGGCAACGCAGCCGCTGGCATCGGATGGGCAATAGCGTAGCCCTGAGCCAATTCGCAACCCAGCTGCCGCAATTTGACGCCGTGCTCAACGGTCTCAACTCCGACGACGATCACTGGCAGGTCCATAGCACGGGTCAGATTCAGCACACCCGTCAGAATGATCATGCTGTCCGTGTCGTCAAGCAGGTGGCGCAGGAAACTGCGGTTGATCTTGAGTTGGTCCACCGATAATGATTTCAGATAGGTCAGCGATGAGTAGTCGACACCAAAATCGTCCAGAGCAGTTTTAACACCCATCTGGCGGCACTCTTCAATCACTTGACGCAGATGGATCAGGTCATGCATGGTGCTGGTTTCCAGCAACTCAAGTTCCAGGCAGCCTGGCTTGAGTTGCGGCTGTGCCGCCAATGTTTCGCGCAGACGCAAAACAAAATCGGCTTGCTGCAAATGGTGCCAGCCGATGTTGACGCTGATGGAGATGCTCAGACCGGCACGCTGCCAGAGTTCGATCTGTGCCAGGGTGTTACGGATCACCCACTGCCCCAGATCGACCGCCAGTGGATGGTCCTCAATCATCGGCAAAAACTGAGATGGGGGCAGCAGTCCGCGTTCGGGATGGACCCAGCGGATCAAGGCTTCGGCACCGATCACAGCGCCAGTGCGCATGTTCACCTTGGGCTGGTAATACAACTCGAATTCATCCTCCGTCAGGGCACGACGGATGCTTTGCATGCTTTCATGGTGCTCACGCACGAGGCGGTCCTGCGCCGCATTGAAAACAGCGTAACGATTCTTGCCTGTCTGTTTGGCCTGGTACATGGCTTGATCGGCCTGCCGCAGCAACTGATCAGCATCAATTTCCTGCGCCTGCGGGTAGAAAGTGACTCCCAGGCTGGCCGAGACCTGCAGCACGGCATCACCAAACTGCACCGGCTGCGCTGCCGCGGCCAGCAAGCGGTTGAGCATGGGCGCGCTGGCGTCCGCATCGGCCAGGTTCAGCAGCATGGCGACAAATTCGTCGCCGCCCAAGCGGGCCAGTGTGTCACCTTCCCGCAGCGTGAGCTTCATGCTCTCGGCCAAGGTGATGAGCACATAATCTCCCGCATCGTGCCCGTGGGTGTCATTGACCGCCTTGAAGCCATCGAGGTCCAGAAAGACCACACCCACCTGCTGGCCGCTTCGCCGGCTCTGGGATAGTGCCTGGTTCATGCGGTCAGTCAGCATGGCCCGGTTGGGCAGCCTGGTCAGCGTGTCGTACTTGGCAATGCTTTCGAGTTCGTCGTTCTTTTCTTGAAGTTCCTGCTTGGCCTGCTGCAGTTCAGTGACATCAACCCGGAACCCCACAATGTAGCCCTCAGGTGTTCTACGTTCAACGGTGTGCAGAGTGTCACCGT
>SESH01002745.1_pt1 | contig 17228 bp, 13 predicted proteins | sample 3171561 | NCBI WGS metagenome assembly SESH01 (sample SAMN10866947, study PRJNA518727) | freshwater metagenome | biome: subpolar coniferous forest; feature: holomictic lake; material: water; isolation source: holomictic Lake 442 2011 16.5 m and 2014 13 m | place: Canada: near Kenora, Ontario
GCAGTATTTATTTGTCAGCGGCCAGATCGTTTATATTCAATAAAATTCTGGCTTATCGAATAACGCAAAATAATTGGAACCAAGCGATTTCGGGTGATACTTACCAATTTGACTTGTCGCACAGTTGTTTTCAATCAGATCAGCCAGATGCAGAAATCACCCGGCGATTAGATGCAAAAGAAATTCATCCAACGGGCGTATTATGGGGTTGTGGAATTGCTGATGTCTCATCTGACGCACTTACTATTGAACATTCTGTAATTGATGCCCATGAAGAATTGGCTAAAGGATTGGTCGCTGGTGCTGTAGACCGCGATAGACGCGCCTTGAGAGTTAATGTTCAGGATTTACAATGGACGTTTATTGATGAAATGTCGCTGGAGCTTTGCTTTACCTTACCTGCGGGGAGTTACGCTACTTCGGTATTGCGGGAAATTGTTGTTTGTTAAATTGGCGGATTTCTACGTTAACTATTTTGCTTTTACGATATAAAAACTAATTTTATGGAAATTATTTATTTCTTTTTGAACTTGTTGAAAGACCCTCTGGCGACTTTACAAGAGTTTTTGACGCATTACGATATGCTCACTTATTTGATTTTGGCAGCGATCATTTTTGTCGAGACGGGCTTAATTATTATGCCATTACTACCTGGTGATTCATTGCTTTTTGCGGTGGGATTATTAGCAGCCACAACGGGAAAACTGGATATTCAAATCATTATTCCATTGCTTATTGGCGCGGCTTTGCTGGGTGACAATGTTAATCATTTTGTCGGTAAACATTTCAGCCAGTTTATTAAGTCCAGGGAAAAGATTCTGTTTTTTAAACGTGACTACCTTACCCGGACTGAACATTTCTATGAAAAACATGGCGGCAAAGCCGTTATTATGGCCCGATTTATACCTATTGTAAGGACGATTGCTCCTTTCGTGGCGGGTGCAGGCAGTATGAAATACTCCAAATACATTGTTTTTTGCATTATTGGAGCAACTTTGTGGGTAACGAGTATCACTTTAACCGGTTATTTTCTAGGTTCAAATGAATGGGTTAAACATAATTTCGAGAAGATTGTCCTGGGTATAGTTTTTATGTCAATCTTGCCGATGATTCTTCAGTTTGCAAGGGTCAAATTTCTTAAACAAAGTGTTTAGGATGAGGTTGAAAATAATTTTCTTGTTAGTAAATGCTTTTTAGACATTATTAGAACCGTGCCTGCAAAAGATTCAGGATAAAGATTGAATTCCGAGTTATCAAGAAATAGTTTTGACCCGTCAGTTTTTTTAAAAAACCTGACCACGCGTCCCGGCATTTATAAAATGCTGAATGAGCAGGGCGAGATTATCTATATTGGCAAAGCCAAAAACCTGAAAAATCGTGTTTCCAGTTATTTTAAAAAGCAAACTGCCTCGATTAAACAGCAGACCATGGTTGCCAAAATCGCGACCATTGAAGTCACTGTAACGCATACAGAAGGCGAGGCTTTATTGCTGGAATGCCAGCAGATCAAACGATATAAGCCTCGTTATAATATATGTTTACGCGATGACCGTTCCTATCCTTACATCTTTCTGTCCAGTGAACATGACTTTCCGCAAATCACTTTGCATCGAGGTGCAAAAAAGAAAAAGGGCAAATATTTCGGCCCTTATCCCGGGATAGGTGCAATTAAGGAAAGTCTAAAGTTGTTACAACGTATTTTCCCTGTCAGGCAATGTGAGGACTCTGTTTACAATAACCGTTCCCGGCCCTGCTTACAGCATCAGATTGGGCGCTGTACTGCGCCATGCGTGGGTTTGATCGATAAAGAAAGCTATACGCTGGATGTTGATAATACGGTTTTATTTTTAGAAGGGAAGGGCGGTTTGCTCATTGATCAATTGATCGTTAATATGGAGCAGGCATCGCGTAATCTGGATTTTGAGCAGGCTGCTGATTTTCGAGACCAAATTGCAAAATTACGTTCGGTGCTGGAAAAGCATTTTGTGCATGGCGAAAAAGGTGACGTTGATATTATTGCTTGCGCGACCAAGGCTGGCGTGGCTTGTGTACAGGTTTTTTTTATTCGGAATGGACAGCACTTGGGTAACAAGGTTTTCTTTCCAAAAATCTCTGAACAACATGAGCCGGCAGCTATTATTCAGGCATTTATCCCGCAATATTATCTCGATAAACAGCCCCCACATGAATTAATCGTCAGTCATGGGCCTGAAGAAATCGATTTGTTGATGGAGGTTTTGTCGGTTCAGGCAAAACATGCGGTTGCTATTTCTCCGAACGTCAGAGGTGAACGTTTAAAATGGTTGCAAATGGCCGGTACGAACGCCGAGAATTCTTTACAGGGCAAGCTGTCAGATAAACAGGGGATTTATGCGCGATTCTTAAATCTTAAGGATGAACTAGGCTGTAAAGAAATCCCAAAGCGTCTGGAATGTTTTGATATTAGTCATACTCAAGGTGAAAAGACAGTTGCCTCTTGCGTTGTTTTCGATCGGGAAGGACCGGTTAAATCAGCTTATCGGCGGTTTAATATTGAAGGCATAACTGGCGGTGACGATTACGCGGCCATACACCAAGCGGTTTTAAGGCGATTTAAACGTTTAAAGTTGGGCGAGCATGAAGCGCCGGATATCTTGTTTATTGATGGCGGCAAAGGTCAGGTGCGAGAAGCGCAAAAGGCATTGGCGGAATTAGACATAAACAATGTTATGATAGTCGGCGTTTCAAAGGGTCCGGATAGAAAGCCCGGTATGGAAAAGCTGATACGCGTTGAGCAAGATCAGCCAATAGATATTAAACCGGGGGCTAGCGGCTTGTTGTTGATACAGCATATTCGTGATGAAGCACATCGGTTTGCGATAACTGGACATAGGCAACGTCGAGGCAAGGCAAAGAAGCAATCGGCTATGGAAGCCATTCCAGGATTGGGGCCTAAACGGCGACAGATTTTATTGAAACAATTTGGGGGGCTGCAGGGTATTTCACAGGCTGGTGTGGATGCACTTTGTAGCGTGGACGGCATCAGTCGTCAACTGGCACAACGGATTTACGAACTATTTCATCATCCAGATGATAATTGAATTTAATATACCTACAAATCTCACGCTGTTAAGAATCGCGTTAATTCCGTTATTAACGGTGGTTTTTTATTTGCCCTGGGAATATTCCAATGTTGCATGCATGCTGATTTTCTTAGCCGCTGGAATTACTGATTGGTTGGACGGTTATCTTGCCAGAAAAATGAATCTGGAAACCCCTTTTGGGGCTTTTTTAGATCCTGTGGCTGATAAGCTCATGGTTGCCATGGTTTTGGTTCTGATCGTACAGCAGCAGGCCAGTCCTTATCTGGCAATTCCTGCTGCAATTATTATTGGAAGAGAGATCACTATTGCTTCGCTACGTGAATGGATGGCGGAAATAGGACAGCGAGCGCAGGTGAAAGTTTCCCAATTGGGTAAATGGAAAACGTCTGCGCAAATGCTTGCGATAGGGTTGTTGTTGTATCGGGATGATTTATTCGGTATTCCGATTAATTATTGCGGATACGGTTTGTTATATATTGCGGCTATATTGACTTTATGGTCGATGATTAATTACTTAAGGTCAGCACTGGCAGTGTTGACTGCAAAATAGAATTGGGTCTATTACTGTGGGCCTGGATTATCACTCACATACCAATACAGCAATTGACACGCTGTTAAAGAAGAACATGGATCAGGAAATAGAAGATATTCAACAGAAACTCGAAGTTCACGATGAAATATTATTGGCTGCGTTGCAGTTATTTGCCAAAAATGGATATTTCAATACATCGCTCATTGATATAAAGGATGCTGCTGGAATAAATACCATAGGTATCATTCATAAACAATTTAAAACCAAACAAGCCATAGCTGCTAAGTTGTATGAAAATATTCATAATAGTTTGAGTCATTCAGTTGACGAGATAAAGCTTAAAAATGAAAATTCATCTGAACAATTAAGGGCTATAGTTGATTTGTTTTTCAAGTTAACAGAAGATGCACCCGATGTGATGCGTTTTTTGTTAATCACCAAAGTTAGTGAATTTATACCTGAAGCTCAAGCACTCTGTGATTCAGCAGCGGTTAAAAAAATAATCAGGATTATTGATGAGGGTATTTCTACAGGAGAAATTCGTAGTATGAGTTCGCAACTGGCTTACGCTCATTTTTTCGGCATTATTGAAAATACTCTGCGACTCAAATTAACAGGTTTTCTTGATAAAAAAGCTGAATTTTATCAGGCACAAGCCTGGCTTGCTGCCTGGAATGCTATCGTTAAAAAATGATTTTTTTAGGTAAAAAATGTTGGGTTAACGATAAGACTGTTAATCCACCTTGCAAACTTGTCGAAAGCTATTTCCATTTTGTATAGAGCACAGTCATGGGTGACGTAATTCAATTTAAACGGCCTAAAACCACTGAACGGCATAAAGGCAATACTTTATGTCGTAGCGGCTTTCATAAATGGGAGGTTTCAAGCGAAAAACAGTTTGATGTAAAGCAGGGGAAGTTGATCACCGTTTACCAATGTAAACGGTGTTTGAAAACAAAGATTAAAGCCTTGTAACCGAGGGTTAGGCGTCACGCCTAACCCCAAATTATTATCTCGGAAGTTCAGAACTTCCCATTAAAAATTCATCCACAGCTTTGGCTGCCTGTCTGCCTTCACGAATAGCCCAGACTACCAACGATTGGCCACGCCTTCCATCACCTGCAGCAAAAACTTTATCAACAGAAGTGCGATAGTGTTTCTCGGTTGCTTTGATATTGTTACGTTCAAGTTCAACCCCAAGTTCCAGCAAAAGTCCTTCGTGTACAGGATGAACAAAGCCGGTTGCGATAAGGACAAGATCAGCATCTAAAGTAAAAGCGCTATCTGGCTTTTCAGTCATTTTCCACTGACCACCCTCTTGCTTCCATTCGACTTCTACCGCATTGAGGTGAGTAATTTTCCCGTCTTTGCCGGTAACACTTTTAGTGTTTACACTCCAATAGCGTGTTTTGATGCCTTCATTATGCGATGAAGTGGTACGTAACTTGTTTGGCCATAGTGGCCAGGTCAGTAACTTATTTTCCTTTTCGGGCGGTTCCGGCATGATTTCAAGCTGAATTACGGAGGCCGCGCCCTGACGAAGAGAGGTTCCTATGCAATCAGATCCGGTATCGCCGCCGCCGATAACGACTACATGTTTGCCCGTTGCAGTGATTGCAATATCTTCATTGATAATATCGCCTGCATTTCGTTTGTTTTGCTGACGTAAAAAATCCATTGCAAAATGCACGCCTGTTAACTCGTTGCGACCGGAAACATCGAGATCACGCGGTTTTTCAGAGCCGACTGCTAAAATGACAGCATCATATTCTGCCAGTAATTTCTGTGCGGATATATCCGTGCCAATATGACTGTTAGGTCTGAAGCTGACACCTTCTGCCTGCATTTGTGAAATCCGTCGATCAATCAGGTTCTTTTCCATTTTGAAATCGGGGATACCATAGCGCAGCAAGCCGCCGATTCGGTCATTTTTTTCATAGACGACGACTTCATGTCCGGCACGAGCCAGTTGTTGTGCACTGGCCAGTCCGGCAGGTCCGGAACCGATAATTGCAACTCGCTTGCCTGTTCGTTGAGCTGGGATTTGAGGTTTTACCCAGCCCATTTCCCACCCTTTGTCGATAATGGCGCATTCTATCGACTTAATGGTGACGGGTTGATCCTGCAAATTAAGTGTGCAGGCTGCTTCGCATGGGGCTGGGCAGATGCGGCCGGTAAATTCGGGGAAATTATTAGTGCTATGTAAAATTTCCAGCGATTTCTGCCAATCACCTTGATAAACGCCATCATTCCAATCAGGAATGATGTTGTTAACAGGGCAGCCTTGATGGCAAAAAGGAATGCCGCAATCCATACATCTTGAGCCCTGTTGCGCGAGTTCGGTCTCGCTGGGGGATATCGTAAATTCGCGATAATGCTTCAGACGGTCACTCGGCGAAGTGGTTTCTCGCTCGGTGCGCGGTAGTTCCATAAACCCGGTTGGTTTACCCATTTTTAATACCTTCTACTTTAATGTATTTGTTAGTACATCAACTCGGCTATAAGTTAGCTCTCGCCAAACTCTCCAGTGTTGGAGAGTCGGCAAAATTCCGAATTGTGAAGTACGATGTGCTTGGCGTCGCAATTATTATGCGGCTGCAGCTAATTGTTCCGCTTTAATTTGTTTTAAGGCTTCACGGTAATCGACTGGCATGACCTTGACAAAGCGTGGCAAATAATCTTGCCAGTTATTCAAGATGTGCTCTGCCCTCGCACTATTGGTGTAGCGCTTATGATTTTCGATTAAGTGTTTCAATCGTTGAGCATCATGGCGAGTCATGTCGGACATGATTTGCACGCGGCCGTGGGTTTGCATGTCTCCCCCCTGATGAGCGATGGCTTCCAGCATGTCATCTTCTTCGGGGATGGGTTCGATTTCTACCATGGCCATATTGCAACGTTTTTCAAAGTCGCCTGCTTCATCGAGAACATAAGCTACACCGCCAGACATACCAGCAGCGAAGTTGCGTCCGGTTTGGCCGAGGACAACCACGACTCCTCCGGTCATATATTCACAGCCATGATCGCCAACACCTTCGACTACTGTTAGTGCCCCGGAGTTGCGAACAGCAAATCGTTCGCCTGCAACGCCGCTAAAATAACATTCGCCGTTGGTGGCACCATAAAGAACTGTATTGCCAACAATAATATTTTCGGCAGGATTTATTGGGCAATCTTTAGGTTGATAAATAGCGATACGTCCGCCGCTCATGCCTTTGCCTACATAATCGTTGCCTTCGCCTTCAAGGTTAATGCTGATGCCTTGAGCCAGAAACGCGCCAAAACTTTGTCCTGCTGTACCTTTAACGTTGATAAGTATGGTGTCATCAGGTAGGCCTTTATTTCCATAACGTTTTGCGACTTCACCGGAAAGCATAGCTCCGAAGGTACGGTTAATGTTATGAATCGGCGTATTGATAATAACAGGAACACCATTTTCCAAGGCAGGTTTAGCTTCAGCAATCAAGCTATGATCCATAGCATGAGTCAGTCCGTGATCTTGACTTTCATGATGATAAACAATGGTATTTATTTCAGTGGCTGGTTTATAAAATACCCGACTGAAATCTAGGCCCTCAGTTTTCCAATGGTTCAGTGAGCGCTGCATATCCAGCAGATCTGAGCGTCCAATCATCTCATTAAAGCTGCGGAAACCTAGTTTTGCCATCCATTGCCTTACATCTTCTGCAACCATGAAGAAGTAATTGACGACATGCTCCGGTTGACCGGTGAAGCGTTTGCGCAATTCAGGGTCTTGTGTCGCAACACCGACCGGGCAGGTGTTTAGATGGCATTTACGCATCATTAAGCAACCCGATACGATCAGGGGTGCTGTGGCGAAGCCAAACTCATCTGCACCCAATAAAGCGCCGATAATAACATCGCGCCCGGTGCGTAAACCGCCGTCAACTTGAACAGAGATGCGTCCGCGCAGTTTGTTCAATACCAGCGTTTGGTGAGTTTCGGCAAGACCAATTTCCCAGGGTAAGCCGGCATGTTTAATAGAAGTCATTGGACTTGCGCCGGTTCCGCCATCGTAGCCTGATATGGTGACATGGTCTGCGTGGGCTTTGGAAACTCCGGCAGCAACCGTGCCAACACCTACTTCGGAAACCAGTTTGACGCTGATGCGAGCTTCAGGATTGACATTTTTCAAGTCATGAATCAGTTGCGCCAAATCTTCGATCGAATAGATGTCATGATGCGGTGGAGGAGAGATTAAACCGACTCCACGCGTAGAATGACGTACTTTTGCGATAACCTCATCAACTTTATGGCCGGGTAATTGCCCGCCTTCACCGGGTTTTGCACCCTGGCTGATTTTGATTTGAATGTCATCGGCGTTGACCAGATATTCAGTGGTTACCCCGAAACGTCCGGAGGCGACCTGTTTAATCGCTGAGCGCATTGAATCACCATTGGGCATGGTTTTGAAGCGTTCAGGAAGTTCACCACCTTCACCGGTATTGGATTTGCCGCCAATACGATTCATCGCAATCGCCAGATTGGTATGCGCTTCGTATGAAATTGAACCGAACGACATGGCGCCGGTTGCAAAGCGTTTAACGATGTCGGTCGCAGATTCCACTTCGTCCAAAGGAACGGGTGTTGCGCTTTCTTTAAGCGACATTAAGCCACGTAAAGTCAGCAGCGATTCGTTTTGTTCATCAATCAGGCGTGTAAATTCTGCATATTTTTCATAGCTGTTGCTGCGTGTTGCGTGTTGCAGTGTACTGATGGTTGCAGGTGTCCAGGTATGTGCTTCACCGCGAATACGGTAAGCATATTCACCGCCAATATCCAGCGCATCGCGCAATATCGGAGAATCGCCATAGGCAAGTTGGTGTCTTCGACTGGTTTCTTCGCTGATTTCGCCAAGACCTGCACCTTCGATCGTGCTGGTTGTGCCCGTAAAATAGCGATCTAGAAACGGTTCTGACAATCCGATTGCATTAAAGATTTGTGCGCCACAATAAGATTGATAGGTCGAAATACCCATTTTTGACATCACTTTAAGCAGGCCTTTAGACACTGCTTTTATATAGCTTTTATGTGCATCATATTCTTTCAGTCCCGGCATATTTTCGCAGAGTCCTGACAGGGTATCAAAAGCCAGGTAAGGATTAACTGCTTCCGCACCGTAAGCCGCTAAAAGTGCGAAATGATGAACTTCGCGCGCTTCGCCGGTTTCTAATACCAGGCCAACTTTGGTTCGTAAACCTTCACGAGTCAGGTAGTGATGTACGGCAGATGTCGCCAATAGAGCAGGAATCGCAATGTGCGCTATATCCATATCTCGGTCGGAGAGCGCCAGAATATTATTGCCTTCATCGACTGCTTGTTTCGCAGCAAGACAAAGCTTGTCGAGTGCTTCTTCCATGCCATTGGCACCCAAATTTGAGGCATAGCAAAGGGTCAGTGTTTTGGTTTTGAACACGCCACCGGTTCGAGTTTCAATGCGACGAATTTTTTCCAGATCCTGATTGGTCAAAATAGGTTGCTCGACTTCCAGGCGCATGTGGGTTCCACCTTCGTCGAGTCCCAGCAAGTTGGGGCGCGGACCAATCAATGATACGAGTGACATGACCAATTCTTCACGGATCGGGTCAATCGCAGGATTGGTAACTTGCGCAAAGCCTTGTTTGAAATAATCGTACAGCAAGCGCGAACGTTCGGATAATACTGCCAGTGCGGCATCGATGCCCATTGAGCTGATCGGTTCCTGTCCGGTTTGGGCGATCGGTTTCAGGATGAATTCGATATCTTCACGGGTATATCCAAACGCCTGTTGCTTGTCCAAAAGGGTGCGGGCATCGGGCGCCATCGCAGAATTTTCGGGTGGCAAATCAGCGAGTAAGATTTGGGTTTTGGTTAGCCATTCCGCATACGGCTGGCTGCTCGCTAAATTTGATTTTAATTCTGCATCATCAATAATGCGACCTTGTTCAGTATCGATCAAAAGCATTTTGCCGGGTTGCAAGCGCCATTTTTTGATGATTTTGTGTTGTGGAATTTCCAGTACGCCCATTTCCGAGGCCATAATAACGAAATCGTCATCAGTGACCAAGTAACGTGCTGGACGTAAGCCATTGCGATCAAGGGTTGCTCCGATTTGGCGTCCATCGGTAAAAGCAATCGCTGCCGGACCGTCCCATGGTTCCATCAATGCGGCGTTATATTCATAAAACGCGCGCAATTTTTCATCCATTAAGACGTTGCCTGCCCAGGCTTCTGGAATTAGTAACATCATGGCGTGGGCAAGTGAATAACCACCAGCAACCAATAATTCAACGGCGTTATCAAAGCAGGCGGAATCCGATTGTTCTTCGGCAATCAGAGGCCACAGTTTGTGGATGTCATCGCCTAATACTTTGGACGCAATGGAGTGGCGGCGTGCTGCCATGCCATTGACATTGCCTCTTAAGGTATTAATTTCACCATTATGGGCGATAAAGCGGAAAGGATGCGCTAAATCCCAAGTTGGGAAGGTGTTGGTAGAAAAGCGTTGATGAACCAAAGCCAGTGCGCTTTCCATGAGTTCATTGCTTAGGTCCGCATAAAATGCTCCGACCTGATCTGCCAGTAGCATACCTTTGTAAACCAGTGTCCGTGACGACAATGATGGAATATAAAAAGAGTGGCCATGATCCAGCTTTAAATCGCGAACGGCATTTTCAACCTGTTTACGAATTACAAACAGTTTGCGTTCAAAAGCGTCTTGATCGGCACAATCTTCTCCGCGAGCAATAAAAATCTGCCGAATAAAAGGTTCAACGGCCTTGACTGACTCACCCAGGGTTTTATTGTCGACAGGTACGTCCCGCCATCCTAGCAGTACCGCTTTTTCACGGGCAATAAGGTCGGTTAACAGTTTTTCGCAAGTCGCACGGTTATTGGCGTCGCTAGGTAAAAATACCATGCCGGCAGCATAATTCCCGGCTGACGGAAGAGAGATGCTCAATTTATCGCATTCAGCGCGTAAAAAAGTATCAGGCATTTGAATTAAAATGCCTGCTCCATCGCCTGCATGGATGTCTGCACCAACCGCGCCACGGTGGGTCAGGTTCTTAAGTAATTCTAAACCCTGACGTACGATTTCATGGCTTTTTTGACCTTTTATATGAACGATAAAACCTACACCGCATGCGTCATGTTCATTGCGTGGGTCATATAAACCTTGTCTGGTCGGTAGCATACTTTGACTCATTGTCACCTCAAAAAAATATTACATAAAGGGCTGATATACTGTAATTTAAAAACCCTCGTTCTGCACCTAATTCTATTGTTTCTATCAGGTGCGGCGGCACGGCAAAACTATTTAATTATACAGATTTTATGATTTTCTGTCACGCGGTGTTTTTAATTGTCGCTGTAATTATTTACTTGCTAAAGCTATGTATTTTTTAAATAAAAGTCTCAAATACTGATTGGCTAAAAATCTATGGTTCTTTGTGGGCTGTTTGTTTTTTTTGATATTTTCCTGATGGACGTTCTAGGCATGAATCAGTATAGTGACAGTTTAGCTTTATAGATTAGAAGGGTGATTTCTTGGTTTTTTAAGAATCCATGCAGTTGTTTATGAGAGTTCATTTTTTGGTTAATTATGAAAGAAAGTTTTGATGTTGTCATTGTTGGCGGTGGTATGGTTGGCGCCGCAGTTGCTTGTAGTTTAGGCGGAAGTACCTTAAAAGTGGCTGTTATAGAAAGTCAGATGCCAGAAGCTTTTAATGCTGATCAGGCTCATGATTTAAGAGTTTCGGCGCTCAGTATTGCTTCAAAGAACATTATTGAGACGGTAGGTGCCTGGCCTGGGGTCACCAGTCGCAGACTTTGTCCGTTTCGGAGAATGCGGGTTTGGGAAACTGCTGGAGATACTGAATTCTGCAGTGACAATATAAATTTTCCTGAATTGGGCTATATTGTTGAAAATCGAGTGACACAACTTGCGCTTCTGGAACAATTGCAGACTTTTCAGAATATTCAATTAATGTGTCCAGCAACTATCACGAAAATTAATTACTTTTCTGGAATGCCCTCTGAAGTAGAACTAGGTGATGGTCGGATTTTGTTGGCAAAGGTTTTGGTTGCAGCTGATGGTGGTCAGTCGAGAGTCAGGCAAGCTGTGGGCTTGGGTGTTACCAGTTGGGATTATCAACAACATGCACTGGTTATATACATTGAAACTGAATACGGCCAGCAGGACATAACCTGGCAACGTTTTGTGCCCAGTGGACCGCAAGCTTTTTTGCCGCTAACCGGTCATTTTGGTTCTGTAGTCTGGTATAACTCAGCAGACGAAGTACGTCGGCTTAAAGCAATGCCGTATGAAGATTTATTGCTTGAAATGACTGCGACTTTTCCTGATTGCTTGGGCAAGGTTATGGCTGTTCTGGGTACGGCGAGTTTCCCGTTAAAACGTCAGCATGCACAAAGTTATGTAAAACCGGGCGTGGTGCTTGTTGGTGATGCGGCTCATATGATTAATCCCTTGGCGGGACAAGGTGTTAACATTGGTTTGTTGGATGCGGCGGCTTTGGGTGAGGTTTTGATTGAGGCGAGCAGGCAAGGTCTCGAATTGGGTGATCTCAAGGTTTTAAGGCGCTATGAACAAATGCGTCGTAATGAAAATTTAAAAATGATGACGGTTATGGATCTTTTTTACCGTGTGTTCAGCAATCAGCTGTTGCCAGTCAAATTTTTACGAAATTTGGGGCTTGGCTTAGCCGAGCGAGTTTTGCCTGCAAAAAACAAGGTGATGCGAGCTGCGATGGGTTTGGAGGGTAAATTGCCCAAACTTGCCAAGGGTGAGTCAATTATTTAAATAATTGATTGCCAAACAATGTCAATAAAATAATTTCTTATAAAAGTGAATCGTGAAATGAATTGCTTGCTAAAATTTGGGAATTAATTTGATGAGGGTTTGGTGGTATGGAAAATAGGCTTTATCAAAGAATTCCAATACAAGTTTCAGCTACAGTCATAACCGAACAGGGTGAGCGCATAGAAGTTGTCGCAGTTGATTTATCAAGTGAAGGATTAGGTATCGAATGCAGCACCCGTCAGAGGAACACAATTACCCCGAGTGGGAGTTTTCTTCGTAATGGAAAATTATTAGAACTGCTGGTTGAGTTTAAGCTTTATGATGAAGTAAATGCGTTAAGCAAAAATACGGTGAAATGCAGAGTTGTTTTTTCACGACGTTTGTCAAGTGAGCAATGTAAGATCGGATTTCGGTTTGTCGATATTGACGATGAATTCCATGAGCGGCTTATCCAATTGATTGACAGAGCAAAGATGTTAAATATATCGCGAAAATAAACTGCCACAGGCTGATCTGAATTTCTGTAGCAATTTATTTTGCTGAGTCCTTAATTATAGGAAGCTGATTTTATTTACTAACCTGGGTAATCCAGTCTTCAAGATTATAATAATTGGTAATACGGGCCACTTTGTTATCACGAATTTCAAAAAATGCACCTGCAGGCAGATTGTATTTTTGTCCTTGTGCCGCAGGTAAGCCTTCGTCAGTTTTAAGATATTCGCCTAATACAACAAATTCAGCAGCGGCACGTTTGCCATCGGCAGTAGCCATGATGACCATATCGACCAGTTGTTCTTTGTAATTATTGTTCATGCAGGCCATGAACTGGGTGAAGGCGTCTTTGCCAATTTCGCGTTTGCCTTGATTAATGTCGTGAATGACATCGTCGGTTAGCAGGTTTAGAAAAGTCTCCATATCACCGCCATTAAATGCGGCATAGTATTTTTGTATCAGGTTAATGCTGTCTTGGTTCATAGTGGTTCCTTGTTTATATTTAAAGTTTAATCAGCAGGGTAGGGCGTGCCATACGCCCTACCAATATTCGTCAGTCTTTTTCCCAATTATCCCGCAAGGTTACGGTACGGTTAAAGACCAGTTTGCCTTCAATGCTATCTATGGCGTCAAAGCAGAAATAGCCGATGCGTTCAAATTGATAACGATTTTCTGGTTGCGGCTGAGCCAGACTGGCTTCGACACGGCAATCGCTGAGGACTTCGAGCGACTCCGGGTTGATTGCATCCAGGAAGTTTGGTTCATTATCTGGGCTAGGTACTTTAAACAAGCGGTTGTATAAACGTAATTCTGCCGGGTAAGAGTGCTGTTCGGATACCCAGTGGATTACGCCTTTGACTTTGCGGCCTTCGGGATTTTTACCCAGCGTATCGGGGTCGTAGCTGCATCGTAGTTCGATAATGTTACCGTCAGCATCCTTGATGACTTTATTGCATTGGATAACATAAGCGCCACGCAAGCGGACTTCACCACCCGCAATCAAACGCTTGAATTTAGGCGGTGGAACTTCGGCAAAATCATCCTGTTCAATCAAAATTACCTTGGAAAAGGGTACGATACGTTTGCCCAGTTCAGGCTTTTGCGGATGATTGCCAACTTCCAGTTGTTCGGTTTGGACTTCCGGATAATTGTCGATGACGATCCGCAGCGGTTGCAAAACTGCCATGGCTCTGGGTGCATTGTCGTTTAAGTCTTCGCGGATGCAGTATTCCAGTACGCCCATTTCTATCCAGGAATTCTGTTTGGTCAGACCGATGCGCTCGCAAAAATCACGTATCGATTTCGGCGTAAAGCCTGCTCGCCGCAATCCGGCAATAGTTGGCATGCGCGGATCATCCCAGCCGTGAACGTGTTTTTCAGTAACCAATTGATTAAGTTTACGCTTGCTGACGATGGTGTATTCCAGTTGCAAACGGGCAAATTCAATTTGTTGAGGATGACAAGGTGTTTTCAGTTGCTCCAGTACCCAGTCGTAAAGCGGGCGATGATCTTCAAATTCCAGTGTGCACAAAGAATGCGTGATGCCTTCGATCGCGTCAGAAATACAATGGGTGTAATCGTACATCGGATAAATACACCAGTCATTGCCGGTGCGTTGATGATGCACGCGACGAATCCGATAGATTGCCGGATCGCGCATATTGATGTTTGGCGAGGCCATGTCGATCTTGGCCCGTAATACATACTGTCCATCGGCAAACTCACCGGCACGCATCCGTTTAAATAAATCCAGGTTTTCTGCGATGGAACGACTGCGATCGGGACTTTCCTTGCCGGGTTCGGTTAGCGTGCCACGATATTCCCGGATTTGTTCGGCAGACAAACTGTCCACATAGGCTTGGCCTTGTTCAATTAGCTGGATGGCGAAACTATAAAGCTGTTCAAAATAATCCGAGGCATGGTGCAATTCTGACCATTCAAAGCCTAACCATTCGACGTCGCGCTTGATTGCCTGAACATATTCATCACTTTCTTTTTCAGGATTGGTGTCGTCAAAACGCAGGTTACAGCGGCCGTTATTTTCGGCGGCGATGCCAAAATTTAAACAAATTGATTTTGCATGGCCGATATGTAAATAGCCATTGGGCTCAGGTGGAAAGCGGGTGATGACTTTGCCCTCATTCTTGTTTTCTTTCAGATCATTGGCAATGATTTGGCGAATAAAGTTCGACGCTGGTTGGGTATCGTTTGTGGACATTGGGTTGCTATGGGTTATTGAAGAAGAATAGGTGTGCAAAAAGTTAGATTATACATATTATTTAATGCAGGGTGGGCAGCGCTTTTCTGCCCACCATGAAGTTATTCCTCAGCCATCGTCTCTATCCGGTAGAAACCTTCGCGATCATGACCCAGGATATCGGCTAGCCAAGGTAAAACTTGTTTCATTTCGGGTGCTAAAGTCCAGGGAGGATTAATAACGATCATGCCGCTGGCAGTCATACCGTGTTCGTTGCTGTCTGCGCGGATCCCGAGTTCAAAGAGTTGAATGTTTTTGATACCGCAGTTGCGTAATGCCAGCTCGAGTTTTTTATTGCGTGCCCGCTCAATGACCGGATACCAGAGTGCATAGGTTCCTGAGGCAAATCGTTTATGCATGGCTATCAAGGTTTCAACCACCTGTTGGTAATCGCTTTTAATTTCGTAGGACGGATCAAGCAAAATTAATCCCCGTTTCTCGAACGGCGGCAATTGTTTCAAACTCGCGGTTAAGCCGTCAGCATGAAAGACATGCATGCGCTTATCCTTGTTAGCGATTTCAGTTAATAACTTGAATTCGGTGCTATGCAGTTCATATAAACACAAACGATCTTTCTCGCGCAGTAGCTGTTTGGTAATTAACGGTGAGCCGGGATAGCGGGAGAGATTGTCAGTGCTGTTAAAGCGCTTGACTAAACTTAAATAGTGGGCAACAGAGTCGGGTAAATCTTCGCGTTGCCATAATTTGGCGATACCGGAGTCAAATTCGCGGTTTTTTAAGGCATAATCGCCCTCCAAATCATATTTGCCTGGTCCGGCATGAGTGTCCATACAGCAAAAAGGTTTATCTTTTTTTGTCAGGTATTCAAGGTTTAGAATCAGGATGATATGTTTTAAAACATCGGCAAAATTGCCTGCGTGAAAAGCGTGTCTGTAACTAAGCATGAGTGAGTAATTTAAAATACTTTATCAACAATCGTCATGCCTATTTCAAAAGCAATCAGCCATATTATGATCCATTCGAGTATCGTCGAATGTCGGTGTTTTTGTTCGTCCGCCAGCATTTCAAAAAGTTCATGAATCGTTTCCAGTTTTTTGGACAGCACGTCGGTGCGTGGGGTTATTTCCAGATACTTTGCCGTGATGCCGTAAAAAGCTTCGTATTCAGGGTATTCCCAAAAGAAATCGGGTGTATCCAGCAAATCATAATTTAATATGATATCGCTTTTGGTTAGAAACAGTTGCCCCCTGATTTTGGCGATTTTATTACGGCTTAATTTGATGCTGCCATTTTCGGCTAACGATCTGGGAATATAACTGGTGTTGTTGATTGTAGTGATGGCATTGGTTTCAAAAGACGCCAGTTTGATTGATTGAGCCATGCCTTGGGATAAGGAAAATATCAAAATCGGATCTGAAGATTCTATTTCAATATGGTCTTCAATAATGCGTGTGTTCGGGCAATCAAGAGCGAAAGTGAAGTTGTCTTCTTCTATCGCAGCTAACGGATTTTCTGAATGCTCAAGCAATAACTGATGCAGTTTTGTTTGTTGTTCAGAGCTGACGTTCCAATGTACAACCGCGCCATAGGCAAAAACGATAGACCAGGAATGATCATCCTCAATGAGCAGAGCTCCTTTAATGATGCGGATCAGCGTTGAGTCAGACAGTAATTTTGACAGCGCATTAATGTCGAAACGTTGTGCCAGACAATAGGCTACGCAATGCTTAATGGATTGATTTTCAGACATAAATGGTACTCAAAAGTTATTATACATGGCGCGGCCATAGTTGCGGATTTCTGAGCGGCCATGGAGCTGCAAAACCGGATGCAGGGCTTACTATGCAACTGTTTATGCGTTTTGATATTTAATAATATGGCTCGAACATGGATTCCACAACACAGTGCGGAGTATAGCGTTTAGCAGGTTGCCGGATCAGATCCCTAATGAAAAAACAATAAATAGAAAGCTACTTTCCATATGCTGTGTTTAGACGGACTTAAAAATTATTGATTATACTGAGTTTAAGCTGATTTCTAAATAGCCTAAGTCAGAATGAGTCAACATTGCCATTTTAGCAG
>SESH01107213.1_pt1 | contig 17209 bp, 17 predicted proteins | sample 3171561 | NCBI WGS metagenome assembly SESH01 (sample SAMN10866947, study PRJNA518727) | freshwater metagenome | biome: subpolar coniferous forest; feature: holomictic lake; material: water; isolation source: holomictic Lake 442 2011 16.5 m and 2014 13 m | place: Canada: near Kenora, Ontario
AGCAGCGACATCACTTTTTAAGTGTGGTTACGAGACAACTCTTTTCATACGGTGGCCACAATTAAAACCTATTTTTGATAACGATAACAGATTTACCACAAAACTCTACGGTCGTTTTTTGACATACAAAATTCAGAGACCACTTTTTGGGGTAATGTATGATATTGTGGTACGGGAGCCTGAAAGGTGGAGTTACGAAGAGCCATTTACCTCTGAAATCAGAAGGAGGGCGGGATGTGAGCCGGTTTCAGAGTATGATCTTATGCTTTCGTCAGAACAAATAGCCATGACGAAAGCAATGCGTCCAAAAGCACGACCAGTAATTGCCGTATCGAGGGATATTTATAAAAGAGCTTATCGAAGGGATGTCGACGGGTTGATTGACAAGCTGTTGTGTTTTGCCGATATTCAATGGGTTGGGTTAAACCCGGATCAGGATAGTAAAAAAGGTAAAAATACTTTGTTGACTCATGACGCATCTCTTATCTATAACGCGGATATATTTGTTGGCCCGGAAGGGGGGTTGTTATGGTTAGCGGCTGGTCTTGGGACGCAGTGTGCATATTTTACAGAGCATATAGTCGAGATATCTAAAACCATTAAAACTGGGAATCCATCTTTGGCTTTGGGAAGTAAGAATCATTTTTCTGGATCATTGCATATTGCACTTCCAGCGTATTGCTCAAATGATTTTGTTGTTCAAGCGATATTTAATTTTTTGGAAAGAGCTTCATGTCTTGATAAAAGAAAAGTCTGTAGTTAGTGGCACTCCATAAAGTCTCACATTTTTATGCATTATCACAATTCTGGGCCAAAGCCCATGCTTGAAACCGCTCCGCAACGTATCCTCATCATTGTACAGCGTTCCAACGGTGATGTTTTTCTAAGTTCACCCCTGATCGAAGGGCTTTTTCGGGCCTATGGCAGCCCGCGTATTGATCTTTTGGTCAACAGCGATACTCTGCCGATTGCCCGAACGCTGCCGCATATTGTTGATATTCATCAGTTTTCTTACAATGGTGACGAGAGAGGGCGGGGAACCCAGACTACAGATCTACTTAAAAAGATTGCCCGTCGCTATCATCTGAGCATCAACCTTACGGCGAGCGACCGATCCGTTCTGTTTGCGCTAGTTGCTGGCCGCAAGGCTATAAGTGCGGTGGAGCAAGACAGGAAAAAATCGTGGTGGAAACGCTTGCTGCTTTCGGCATATTATGAGTTTGACTCTAACAGGCACATCATCGAGAACAACACGACAGCTCTTGAGCTGCTGGGCATTGGCTCTGGCAAACCGACGGTTTGTTCGTATTATTCTGAGATGGCGGCCAAAAGCGTCTGCAAGATGCTTAGTGATAGAGGTATCCGTGAATTTATCATCGTTCATCCTGGTGCGCAGTACAACTACAAGGTCTATCCAGAAAAATTCCGCAATGAGCTACTCGAACGGCTTGATAGCCTTGGTGTACCACTGGTTGTTACAGGTTCGAAAAGCGCACTCGATCTGGAGATTAAACGGAAGCTTCCGAAGTTTACCAATGTCCATGATTTTATCGGTTTGACCAGCATGGAGGAACTGATTGCGATCAGTGACCGATCGATTGCCTATATTGGGACAGATACGCTGACCATGCACATTGCCGCGTCGCAGAACCGACGCATTTTTGCTCTTTACGGGCCAACCATTCTCAGTATGTGGTCGCCGTGGTGCAATGAGTTGCGTACGGGTGCCCGTACGAACAGGCCAATGCAGACTTATGGGAATGTCACTATCTTTCAGGCAGATATGCCCTGCGTTGCTTGCGGCAAGGCGGGTTGCGACGACCATCATGGTGCAAGCGAGTGTCTTTATCATATCGATCCTGATGTCATCTTTAACGAAATCAGCGAGTGGCTAACAACATATCGGTAACCATCCTTACCAAAAATTCAGGAGCTTATCTTTTTGAGTGTTTGAGTGCTCTTGAAGCGTTTTCTGAGGTGGTGATTGTCGATAATGGTTCGACTGACGACACCATAGCCATTGCGTCTGGTTTCACGAATGTTACGCTGCACGAGCATTCGTTTATCGGGTTTGGGCCGATGAAGAACATTGCGGTTGATAACGCTTCGAACGACTGGATTTTGTCGGTTGATAGCGACGAAATGGTAACGCCAGAGCTGGCGCATGAAATTCTTGGCCTCAAGCTTGATTGCAACATGGTGTACAAGATGGAGCGCGACAACTATTATCACCGGCAGCTGATTCGTGGCTGTGGCTGGGATAATGATCGTGTTGAGCGGCTTTTTAACCGAAAAAGCACCCGATACGATGACAAGCTGGTTCACGAAGGGCTTACCATGAATGGCAACCTGAATACCGAATTGTTGTCGGGCAGGCTGAAGCATTATCCCTACGACAATGCGTCGCAGCTTCTTCATAAAATGCAGCATTATTCCACACTTTGGGCTGAGGAGTATCATGGTCGAAAAAAAGCTTCACCCCTCAAGGCTCTGGTTTACGGAATGCTTACTTTTTTGAAATCTTATCTGCTCAAAAATGGTTGGCGATATGGTTATGAGGGGCTGTTGATATCGGCTTCAAATGCGAACGGCGTTTTTTATAAATACATCAAGCTTTATGAAGCCGACAGAGAGCATCGACTGTAGCCTCGTTATTACGACCTACAATTCTTCTGAAGTGCTCGATCTTGTTCTGCGAAGCGCACTTGCACAGTTCGAGCCGCCTTGCGAAATCATTGTTGCTGACGATGGCAGTACAAGTGATACTGCGATGCTTGTTGAAATTTACCGTGCGGCAGCGACGATACCGGTGGTTCACGTGTGGCAGGAGGATCTTGGTTTTCGAGCAGCGGCCTCACGGAACAGGGCGATTGCGGCGGCAAAGGGCAATTATATTGTGCTGATCGATGGAGATATGCTTCTGCATCGTGACTTCATCAAGGATCATAAACGGATGGCACTTAAAGGGAGTTTTATTCAGGGTTCAAGAGTGCTGTTGTCGCAGGAGTACACCGCAAGCCGGATTGCGACAAATAATATTTCGGTTTCGCTGTTTGAAAAAGGGTTTGAAAATCGTAAAAATGCTTTGCGATTTCCAATCCTGTCGCGGTTGTTGGCGTTGAAAAGCAGGTCACTGGTGGGAATAAAAAGTTGCAACATTTCGTTTTTCAGGAATGACTGTATCCGTGTCAACGGCTTCAATGAGGATTTTGTCGGGTGGGGTCGGGAAGATAGTGAATTTGCTGTTCGGCTTTTCAATAGCGGGATTTTGCGGCGAAATCTCAGGTTCAGCGCTCTTGCCTGTCATCTCGGGCATAGTGAGAATCCGAGGCAGTCGCTTGCCGACAATGACCGGATACTCGAACAGGCCATTGCCAGCCAGTTGACCAGATGCCGAAATGGCATCGACAAGTATCTTGTAAAAAAATAATTATGAAGATAAGCGCCTTTACCTTTATCAAAAATGGAATGATACTTGGGTTTCCATTCAGAGAATCCATTCGTTCCGTGCTGCCGATTGTCGATGAATTCGTTGTCAACGTCGGCGACAGTGATGATGATACTCTCGAAAAAATCAGGGAGATCGGCGATCCGAAGATACGGATTATCCAGTCGCACTGGAATGACAAGATGCGGGTTGGTGGCTATGTGTATGGTCAGCAGAAAATGATTGCACAATTCAACTGTACCGGCGATTGGGCGTTCTATCTGGAAGGAGACGAAATTGTGCATGAGGATGATTTGCAACATATTGTCGATGCCTGCCGGAAACATCTGCCAGATGAGCGCGTTGAAGCGTTGACGTTCGACTACTATCATTTCTATGGCAATGCAAACAGTTATCTCGATTCGCCTGCCTGGTACCGTCGGGAGGCGAGGATTATCCGAAATTCAATACGCTCTTATGCGCCCGACGGGTTGTATTGGCACGTGCTCACCAGCAAAAGCAAGATTGCGCGTTATCCGAATGCCGCCCATACCGGCGCATCAATCTACCACTATGGATGGGTTCGAAGCGAGGAGGAGATGAACCGAAAATCGGAGTACGTTCAGAAGTATTGGAACAAGAACCATAAGCGGATCGACTACGGAGAGATCGACCAGCAGATTATTTGTCTGTTTACCGGTTCTCATCCTGCAATTATACGCGAATGGCTGCCGACAGAAGCGGGAGTTTTTCAGGCAAATTCCAATTATATGCTCACTCGTCGGGAGAAAAAGCATCGGCTCATGTTACGCCTTGAACGCTGGTTTGGGCTGGAACTGAGTAAAAAACATTTCATCGCGATACAGATGTGATCACAGGAAAATCCGGGGCATCGACTTCACTGAAATCCACTTCACACTGTATATTTGCAGACACACTTTTGCCTGAGTGCTTTTTTTGCTTTGGGGCGCCGGTCAACCATACATCATGTGTTTATGAACTCTTCCATTATTTTATTACCGAACTGGATAGGAGATATGCTCCTTGCCCTTTCTGTTGTCATGCGCTTACCCGAAAGTCGTCGATCACAGACCACCCTTCTGGTTCCAGGGCAGATGTACGAGTTGGTCAGGATGTTGTGTGATTTACCGGTGATCGAGTATGGGCGCAGTGATGCGGACAATCGCAAACGTACTCTGGATGCCGTGCGTATGGGGGGGTTCCACACCATCTATCTGCTGCCTTTTTCGTTCTCTTCGGCATGGTTTGCGAGGAAGACCGGAATACCTGTTAGAAGAGGGTTGTCGCGGGAAATGAGGCGTTTTCTGCTGACCGATCCATTGCCAAGAGATGTTGTTAATGTTAATAATGAGAAGTTGCACCACATCACTCATGAATATGCCGAAATTCTTGATACGCCTTGTTCTTTCCCGGAAGAGTGGAATGGAATAACTGTTACTCCAGATAAGAATCATATCGGTTCGATTGTTTACTGCCCCGGTGCATCGTATGGCCCTGCCAAGAAATGGCCTCATTTTCCTGCACTGGCATTGCTGCAGGAGCGTTATAACATTGTTGTACTCGGATCGAGCGAAGATAGCGAATCGGCGCAGGAAATCGTGCGTATGGCTCCCGAAAGGATTACAGATCTGACCGGCAGGACTTCTTTGAATGAGGTTGCCGCGATCATGTCAAGTGCTCTCGCTGTTGTTTCGAATGACTCCGGGTTGATGCATCTTGCCGCCTATATCGGGACTCCGGTCATCGGCCTGTTCGGTTCTACAAGTCCGGTATGGACCAGGCCTCTCGGGAACAGAAGCATTGCGATGTACTTACCTGAGCCATGTTCCCCATGTTTTGATAAAACTTGCAGATATAATCACTACCGCTGTCTCGGCAACATTACGCCGGATGCGGTAGCAGATGCAATGGAAAAATTACGCGGATAACTTGAATTTCAATGGATTGCGAATCCATCAACCATTGCTAACCACTCGCCGGTTTCTCTTTGGTATGGATCGACGGTATGCATGCCAGCACTGTTCCACCATTCATTGCCGGGCTGGAGCACTGGTTCTTCCGATGCCAACTCTTCGCGATAGGTATTTTGTGTAAGTTCAGTTATCCTGAATGCCCAGACTTTGGTGCCGTAGTTTGGTACCTCATCTTGTGCGTACCGGTAGATGTCTCCATTGTAAAGAATTACTTTTCCTCCAGGGCGAGCGAATTGGGGACTGTTGGAGACGACAGGACTTTTCGGGTGTTCTTTCCAGGGTCCGGTCAAGGTTTCAGCAATGAAAAGGTGGAGATTTTTTGACTTGCGCGCATAACTGAACAGGTACCAGCGGTTTTGGTAGTAAATAATTGATGGATCAACCGTTGCTGCAAAGCCTTTTTTGCCTTTGATAAGGGTTGCGGTATGCTGCCACTCATCAGGAAAATGCGCTGCCCGATAGAGTTGAATGCCACCTGATCCCATACATTCAGGTATCATATAATAGTCGCCTTCTGCCATAAAGACATAGGGGTAAGAGAGGTGAAAACGCTCTTTTAGAATGACCTTTTGATACTTCCAGTGCAATCCGTTATGGCTGAAGGCATAGGCAATTTCGCCGATATTTCTTTTGTTGTTTAATGCTTCAAAGAAAAGATGGTAGCCTGCCTCATTCTGTATCATAAATGGATCGGCAACAAAACGGGCGGAGATATCGGTTACCTCTTTTGCTGTTAGCACAGGGTTTGTAATGCTTTTGGATGGCCACAGCTCAAGAGGTGATGCCCCTTCATAGATACCTATAGCCCAGGTTTCCCTGCCTCTTCTGAGAATTTTTTTCTTTTGATGTTTAATGTAGCGTTTGGTCCAGAGTACTAACGCCACTGTCAAACAAAACAGGAAAACAGCATTTATCAGCATAACGTAACCATTGTGCTGGCGTTATTGGATCTCTTTTTTTGGTCAACCGAGAGAAGCTTTTTCATGCAATGGAGGTTTGACAGCAAACTGTATGTCATAGAGCTTTTTATAAACACCATTCTTCTCTATAAGTTGTTGATGGTTCCCGATCTCAACAACATTACCTCGCTCCAGAACAATAATTTTATCAGCGTTTTTGATGGTTGAAAGTCGGTGAGCTACTACAAGCGTTGTTCTGTTTTGCATGGCATGATCAATGGCTTGCTGAACAACTTTCTCCGACTCGTTGTCCAGGGCACTGGTTGCTTCGTCAAATATCAGGAGTTCAGGGTTTTTTACCATAGCTCTTGCAATTGCAATCCGCTGTCGCTGGCCGCCTGAAAGTTGGAGACCCCTGTCTCCTATCATAGTCTGGTACTGTAGAGGTTTTTCCTGAATAAACAGGTGTGCATTTGCCAGTTTTGCTGCCGATTCAATTTTGGTATGGTTTATCTCCTCATGAACACCATAAGCAATATTCTGCTCAATGGTATCGTTGAAGAGGATGACTTCCTGACTGACGATTCCTATCATTTGCCTGAGCTGTTTATAGTCGTATTCCTTTATATCTTTTCCATCAATGGTAATACGGCCTGAGTCAACATCATAAAAGCGCAGGAGGAGATCAACCGCAGTAGATTTGCCTGAGCCTGACTGGCCGATAAGAGCGACCATTTCTCCTTTTTTGATTTCAAACGAGACATGATTGAGGACATTCGGAGCGTCTGCTTCTTTTCTGTATTTAAAACATACGTCATCAAAAGTAATGTTATTGGAAAATTCGCTGATTGTTCTTGTACCGTTGACAATAGATGGTTTCGCGTCGAGCACTGCGAAGAGTCGTTCCACGGAGATTATTCCATTCAAGACAGACATATTTGCATCACCCAGCATTTTGATTGGGCCCATAGTTGAATAGAGTGTAAACGCAAAGACAAGCAGTTCATTGGCCGTCATCTGCCCCTCAAAGACCTGGAGACCACCGAACCAGAGTACCATGGAAATGGCGCCAATAAGCAGTGTTTCATTTAGCGGGCTGATAACATTGCGCATTCGCGAAATCTTCATGCTCAGCTTTCTGAAATCATTGGTAAACGACATGAATCTTCTCTGTTCAACTACTTCAAAAGCTGTTGACTTGATAACCTTAATGCCATTAAATTTTTCTTGCAGTACTGAATTCATGTCTCCCAGTTTTTCCTGATAATTAAGGGCAAGACCTTTGATATTCTTGCCGATAAAACTGATGATGTAAAAAATCAACAGGGAGGTGACTCCTGCAAAAATGGTTAGTTTCCAACTCAGGGCAATGAGAACGGCTGTATAGACAAAGATAGAAAATGGGTTCTGAAGGAAATTGATAAATGTGGTGCTTATGCTGTTGTTGATGTTTTCTACATCGTTGTTGACGTAGCTCATGAGGCTGCCAACACGGTTTTTGTTGAAATAATCAAGATGCATTTCAATGATGCTGCCAAATACCTCATCCCTCAGCTTTTTGGAAGTTTTGGTCTGAATCCGGAAAATAATTTGTCCATTAAGGTAGATGAAAAGATTTTTCAGGGCAAACGCCCCAATCAGGAACAGGCAGATTTTCAGCAGCTTCAATGGTTTCGTAGGGGCGTCGAATATGCGTTGAAATTCCATCAGTGCCCAGTTCTTTAACTTCTCAGCATAGGTGAGTTTTTTTGAGAACTCAAGCGGCTTTTGCTCTGGCTGTAGTGACGTTATGCTTTTTCCGGGCAAGGTATTCTGCTCACGCATCTGTAATGATGGCATACCATTGCTTGACGAAGATCCTACTGTTGTTTCTGATGAAAAAACGGCATTCAGAAGTGGAAGTATGGAGTAGATGGATACGACGCTGAATAATGAGGTCAACATACTGACAACCAGCACCATCAAAATTTTCCCTTTTGACGGTGCCATGTAACCCAATATCCTCAACAACATATTCGATTTCATAAGTAAACTGATCGGGTTCCGATTGTGCAAAGAAAAAATATAACTTTAATTGCCGGAATAGTCAGTTATTAACCTTTTCCCATTTTTTTTATTTTTGGGTGAGTACTGTTGAGTCTTCAAGGACAGCCAGCATATTTCGGAGAGCAACTATGACGGCATTGGTTTCAATATTTCCAACGTCAGAAGTTGGTGATACAATGACCTCTTGCCTGGTGCTCAATGGGCCAAATTGTGTTCGATCAGCCAGAAACTTTCTGTAAAGAGCTATGATTGGAGTATCGGAACAGGCGGCAATATGTACAAGGGAAGTGTCTGGGGTAATGAGAAGCTTGAGTTTTTTGACAATTTCTCCGACCTCATAGATGTTGCTTGTCGAAGGAGATTTCAGGACGTTTGAGTGTGGTCGTTCAAGTGCTTGTTTTTTTTCAAGGTCACCGGGAGTTGAAAAGATAACAAAACTTTCCAGGGGGAAACTCAGGATGAGTTCTGACCATTGCAGGATAGTACGGTGCCCGCCAATATGCCCGGCGCTTATGTTGATGCCAAGGAATTTACCTTGCGGGAGCCTGTTCAGGAATGATGTTACTTCAGGTGAGATTGGCATGGGTGGCAGATATGGCTTGCACTGCAGTTGTACCCTGTTTCCGTCGAGAGCACTCAGAAGAGCAAGGTTTTTGGCGGATTCATGCGTATTCGGGTCGAGAGCAATAAGGTGGTCGAAGAGACCTTCATGATTTTGGTTGAAGTGCCCCACCTTGTGCCTGGCACGAATAACCACTGATTGGATAAGAAAATGAGTTGACGGGTGATCCTTTGGGTTGAATAGCAAGTCAAACTTTTTTAATAGAATGCCTTTAAAGTAGCGATGCATATTCCTTTTGGCGTGGTAGACCCCTGCGATATTAGGATCGGCACTGAAAAAATTGAAAATGATCTGGCTGAAAGCAACGATGTATATCGAGATTTCAGGATACTCACTTCTCAGGCTCCCGATTAAGGGAGTAAGCAGAATACAGTCTCCGTAGCATTCCCGTGCCAGAATTACAATGCTTTTTGGATCTCTCTGCAGAGCGGAAGCTTTCTTTCGTCTTTTTGCCACAAACTGGATTCCACCAGCAAAGTTTTTGCGGAATGCGATGTGATCTTTTTTTGATTCCATGCCCCCTGTTTTTAAGTAGTTTCAGTGGCTAATTAAATCTTCTGCTAAAAGTTCGTATTGACTGACGACTTTTTGCAGTTCAAACTTTTCTTCTGCTATTTGTCGCGCAGCCATTCCGATTTGACGATAATCAGAATCCAACAATCTTATAACGCCATTCGCAAGTTCTTTACTATCATCAGGCTCTACAATCATACCGGACACATTGTTGACTATTACATCAACTAAACCGGAGCCGGAGGTAGCTACCACCGGTCGGCTTGATGCCATTGATTCCAGAGCACTCATCGACATACCCTCTTCGGGTGATGGCATAACCGTTATATCTACTTCGGAAAGTATTTCAGGGATGTCTTTTCTGAATCCGGTAAAGAATACTTTATCCTGGATGTTGAGTTTTTTAGCCAGCTCTTTGAGTTGCAGTTCAATAGATCCTGTACCAACGATTAAAAAAGAGACGGCTCCAATTTTTTCTACAATGTCAGGAATTGCTGCGATGAAACACTCAAGCCCCTTATGTGCGTCCAGCCGGCTTATTACTGCAACAACATAGGGCGCAGGGTCAATGTTATCGACTGTTCTTTTTAGCTTGTTGAAGCTGAGCAAATCGATTCCATCATATATAACCCTGATATTATGTTCAGGGATGGCATAATCCTCAATAAGTTCACGTTTGATTTTATCCGAAACGGCAATAATTCTGTCTATAAGTTGCGTATAGAGCAGTCTGTTGATCTGTTTTTTTACTCCTTTTTTTCTGTAGGGGACGTTGCGAGTTAAAATAACTTTTCTATTTGTAAGTTTCCCTGCCAGAGAAGCGACCCAATAAAACTTCGGAGAGCATATCTCTATGAGGTCAATCTTCTCCTTTACAATGAGAGTTATAAGTTTAGGGACAATAAAAAGGTTGACATCAGATTTTGGATCTACCGTATAAACAGAGATCTTTTCTTCAAGGAGTCTTGTTGAAAGTCCACTTCCGGGTAAACAGCAAGCAGTAACGGTGTGACCACGTTTTTTAAGCTCTTTACTGAATAAAAGTATTCTGTTCGCCCCTCCAGACCAATGGGGAGTGGCATCAAATATCATGATATTCATCCGTAACTCATTAAAAATAAATGTTTTCCTCTGGAGGTCTGGCACCAGCGGCAGTTTTCGCTTGTTTTTTTTATGCCCAATACCTATTTGTTAGTCATGGTCTGATGTTTTTGCTTCGCAGAAAGATAAATCAAATTTTCACAGATTTCATTCTATTGAGGGAGATTATGCATAGATTTTTTGTAACCGATATTTTTGCTGCAAGACGGCCCACCTTTGCAGTCAATACACTGCTTCTGATCGGCATCATGCTGCTTTACCCCCTGGTTGGTGCTTTGCTGTTCTCACTTCTTAATGGCGGGGCCCAGGGGAGTGCATCATTTTTGCATCCTGACAGAAGTATGCTTCCCCTCATCCGCATGGTTCAGTCTGTCGGACAGTTTTTGGTGCTTGCCTTACCAGCTATGCTGCTTGCAGCCTGGCATACGGGCAGGAAAAACCCCTTTTCCCAAGAGAGTTTCGCTTTTTTAGGGATACGCAGGAATCTTGACTTTAGTGCCGTTGTCTTGGCTGTCGGGGGCATATTTTTCCTTCAGCCGATTTTATATACTGTTACGGTGCTACAGGATCTTTACCTCTGGCCTTCTCTTGGTGAAGCTGGCGCAGAGGTGGTTCGTCAACGCGATACGATGGAGACGTTTATCAGGGGACTTTTGCTGGTGCGCACTGGTTCCGAGTTTTTTGCGGTTGCCTTTGTTTTTGCTTTCACTCCCGCTGTTTGTGAGGAGTTGTTCTTCAGGGGGTATATCCAGCAAAATTATACTCGTTCCATGTCGTCTGGACGAGCTGTCCTCCTGACGGGATTATTTTTTGCTTTTTTTCATTTGAGTGCCGCAAATTTTCTTCCTCTTGCTTTGCTTGGGTGCTATATTGGGTATATTTATCGCGGAACCGGCAACTTGGCGGTGCCTTTTTTTGCTCATCTTGTTAACAATCTTGGTGCCCTGATTTTCCTTCTTTTTTCGGGAGGAGGTGCCGGTGCATCAAGGCCGGAGCAGTTTGTTGATACCCCGTGGTGGTGGTTGGTTGTTGCCGTGGGTTCTTTTCTTTTTGTAATGGTCATTCGGTGGTTTTCAACGGCATCTTCCCCGAAGGTGGATATTTTGTGAACTGAAGTGCTGACTATAAGGCTGATGGGTTGTTAAAATCTGATGTATGGGCAAGCTCTTGAGTGTTAATTTATTGCAGAGGGTCATGGTGGCTCTGGCTGGTATTCCCCTTCTTCTGTGGCTTATTAAGCTTGGGGGTGTGTATTTTTTTTATTTTTTTTTGTTGCTGGCGCTTTTGGCAGTTTTTGAGTTTCATCGAATGGCTCAGCAGAAGGCTCATCCGCCAGCGCTCTGGCTTGTACTTCTGATAACGCTTCTTTTTCAGTTGAACTTTTATCTCCATTTTGCTGAGGTGTGGGAGCTTTTGCTTGTGGTTATTCTTGGTTTTCTGGTGATGGAGCTGTTTTCGAAAGAGGGATCGCCGCATATTAATCTTGGTGCCGTTTTTCCGGGCCTGCTCTACGTGAACCTCTCATTCGGCTCTCTGCTAAGGCTGCGTCTCGAAGCTGTTGATGGACAAGGGGAGATTATGGTATTCTTACTGTTTTTTTGTGTTTGGTCAGCAGATATTTTTGCCTATTTCGGCGGGAGTACACTCGGTGGAAAATTTATTCACCGCAAATTGTTTGAGCGCTTGAGTCCCCATAAGACATGGGAAGGCTTTTTGTCAGGCCTGGCAGGAAGCGTCGCAGCATCGCTTATATACGGGAGTTTTGTTCCACAACTGCCGCCAGCGAAAGCATTGTTGACAGGATTGCTGATTGGGTTGGCGAGTCCGGCTGGCGACCTTATTGAGTCCATGTTCAAGAGAGATGCGGGGGTAAAAGATTCTTCTGGTCTGATTCCCGGTCACGGGGGAGTGCTTGACCGGTTTGATACTATTATTTTTCTTTCACCATTTATCTATTTTATTACGCTTCGCTTCTGAACTGATAGTCAGGCCGATGCCTTGTGCGGTATGGATACCAAATGTTTTATATATTGCCGGGTGTAATTTTATAGGCAGGGAACATTCATCCACCGGCAGAAGTATTAACCGCAAGAGGCTATCGTAATGAAAATAGAAGGTCTTCTTTCCGAAAAGTGTATTGTTTTGAATCTTGAGCTCTCCCTAAAAAGTCAGGTGATCGAAAAGATGCTTTCTCTTGTGGCCGATCATCCAGGAGTAGCTGATCTTGGAAAGCTTCGGGAGGATGTACTAAAGCGGGAACAGGATATGTCTACAGGTATTGGCAAGACTTTAGCTCTTCCTCATGCCAAGAGTGCTGGAGTGAATCAGCCTGTGATGGCTTTTGCAACGCTCAGGGAGGAAATTGATTTTGATTCGATCGATAATGAACTGGTAAAGATTGTCTTTCTTCTGGCGACTCCCGAGGAGATGCTCGCTGAGCATTTGAAGCTCCTTGGGCGGATTACGAGGCTGGCGGGGCGGGAGGATGTTCGAAAGAGGCTTCTTCTTGCAATATCACCCGAAGAGGTTATAGAGCTTTTCAGGGAAGAGGAAAAAGATTTTCCGCAGATATAATATGTCAGAGTATCAGGCAGTCAAGGGAACAAGGGATATTTTTCCGGAAGAGGTAGCTCAGTGGAGGTATGTCGAAGAAGTTGTGCATACTCTTTCCGCTCTTTGCGGGTTTAGTGAGATACGAACTCCTGTTTTCGAGTATACTGAGCTTTTTCAGAGAGGCATTGGCTCGACAACAGATATTGTCGGTAAAGAGATGTTCTCGTTTCTGCCAGACCCGAAAGGCAGGTCAGTGACGTTGCGTCCGGAGATGACTGCCGGGGTCATGCGAGCAGCACTTCAAAAAAAGCTCTTTTCGTTGGCCCCTCTTCATAAACTCTATTATATCGGCGAGTTGTTTCGCAAGGAGAGACCTCAGGCGGGACGGCAACGTCAGTTTTCACAGTTCGGGGCTGAACTTCTTGGAGTCTCTTCGCCTGCGGCTGTGGCCGAGGTTATAACTCTGATGATGCAGGTTTTCGAATCGCTTGGCTTGACTGGCCTGAAAATCAGGATTAATACTCTTGGCGACACTGAAGACCGGCTTCGGTATCGTGAGGCATTGCAGCTTTATTTTTCTCCCTTTCAGGAGATACTGGACGATGCTTCAAAAGAGCGCCTCGAAAAAAATCCACTCAGGATTCTCGATTCAAAAAATCCCGCAGTGCAAGAGCTTGTTGCTGGTGCACCGAGATTGTACGATTATCTCAAAGCTTCTTCGCTTCAGGATTTTGAGAAGGTGCTTTTCTATTTGGCGGAGCGAGAGATCGCTTATGTCATCGATCATCGCCTTGTCCGGGGGCTTGATTATTACTCCCATACAGCCTTTGAAGTCTCCAGTGCAGAGCTCGGCGCCCAGGATGCCATAGGGGGGGGAGGGCGTTACGACGGCCTTGCACGGGAGCTGGGCAGTTCGGCGGATGTGCCAGCATCCGGTTTTGCAGTAGGAATGGAGAGGCTTCTCATTACAATGGAAAAGCAGGGGCTTTTTGCTGCACTCCATCCTCATGGCCCGCATGTTTATGTTGTTGTTCAGCAGCAGGAATTGGCTGACCATGCCTTGCAGATCACCTGGCAATTGCGCAAGGCAGGGATCAAGAGTGAGATGGATTTGGCGGGAAGGAGCATGAAAGCGCAGATGAGAGATGCAAACAGGATTCGAGCCTCCTATGTGCTTTTTGTTGGAACAATGGAATATTCGACAGGGCTCTATTCGCTGAAAAATTTAGCTACCTCTCGGCAGACAACACTCTCTCTGGAGGCATTGCTCCAATTTCTGCAAGAAGTTGCGGTAAAAGAGCAGCCAGCCTTATGACAATAAATCGACACAGGGTAACGATATTTGGAAAAAAGGAGTGTTGTCTGTGCGATCAGGCTATCGAAGTACTACAAAAAGTCAACGAGTCCATTCCGTTTGATCTTGAAAAGATAGATATTTCCGATAATCTGGAGTTGCTTGCCCGGTTTGGGCCTAAAATTCCGGTTGTCTTTGTGGATGCAGTTCAGGCATTCATTTACCGGGTAAACGAAAATCGCCTCAGGGCGTTGTTGAACCGATGCTGAAATTTATTCTTCTGGTTATTTTCATCTTTTTGGCGACTCGCATGGTGATTCGCGTCGTGGTGCGGCTGTTGCGGGGTGGAATTTTTTTCTTCAGGAGAAATGGGGTCAGTAGCAAAGGAAGTTCTCCGTCTACTTTTTCTTCAAGGGATCATCTTGATGAGGCTGATTATGAAGTGATAGAAAGTCACCTTAGCGATAAAGCACAGGATGTTGGATAAGGCGTTTTGCTGTTGGCAGTTTTTTTCCGTACATTGACACACTTGATTTAAAGAGGTGACGAATTATCTTATCTGAAGTGGGGGTTCCCCACTTTTTTGTTTTCTGTAAAAGTTTGCAAGAGGTGTTTCAATGCAAGAGCGCATCAACAATTGTGTTCTCCAGGTTATTGCAGAGTCTGTCGGTACGCGGGGTGAAGGTGCCTATTTTATTGATCTTAGGATAAAAGGGAAGGGGAGTGGGCGCAAAATAGAGATACTTATGGATGCCGATATCGGCATTCGCATTCATCAGTGTGCATATCTCAGTAGAAGGATAAGAGAAAAACTTGAAGCTGATGATGAACTTTTGGAGCTGATTGGCGAAAATTTTGACTTGATGGTCTCTTCCCCCGGTCTTGGTGAACCCATTATCATACCCCGGCAGTACATAAGGCATATTGGCAAGCTTTTGCAGGTCAGGTATACTGACTCTCCTGGTGAGCCAGTGGATCTGATTGGCCACCTACAGGAAGTATCGCTCTCTGATGAGGGTGATTCGCGGATTGTCATCATTCCTGAAAAAAACAAGAAAAAGGGGACGCAACCGAAAGCTGAAGGGATCACACTGTGCCTTAATCAGGTCATTCGTGCAGTTCCTGAAGCGGAGTTATAGCAGGATTATAGGGGATCGTGGAAATTTTCTATTAAAAATGCACAATCTAAAAGAAGAGATGGTCAAAAAGAAGATAAAAGATGAGGGGCAGGAGAGGAGGTTGCAGATCGCTGGTGCTTTCGGTGAAATTGAGCAGTCAAGGATCTTTCTCGATAAACGCACGGAAAGTGCTGCTGTCAAAATGGATATCGCCGATCTTCTTAAGGATATTATCCAGAAACAGCTAAGGAAGGACTACGACCCGGAAGTTGAATCCAATATTTTCATCAACCCTGAACGCGGGGACTTTGAGGTCTATATTCTGAAAAAGATTGTTGATGAGATAGACATTGAAAGCATTGAAATTACCCTGAAAGAGGTAAGGAAAATCGATGATTCTCTTGAAATTGGCGACTATTACGAAGAGGGGCCAATCAAACTGGAAGACTATCTGAGCCGCAAATCCATACAGATAATCAAGCAGTCGGTGCAGAAAAAAGTCCGTGACCTTGAACGTCTCATTGTTTATGAAGAGTGCCTCGAAAAGGTCGGCGAGATTGTTGCTGGTGAGGTATACCAGATCCGCGCCAATGAGGTTATTTTTACCTATAACACGTCGAAGGATCACCGGGTTGAGCTGGTGTTGCCGAAGTCAGAGATGATGAAAAAGGATAATCCGCGCCGAACACCGAGGATGAAGCTCTATATCAAGCGTATTGAACGTGAGAAAACAAAAGTGAGGCTTGATGACGGCAGTATGGTTGAACGGGAAAAAGCTGATGGTGGAATGAAGGTGATTGTATCGAGAGTTGATGACAGGTTTTTGTACAAACTTTTTGAGCACGAGGTGCCCGAAATTCTTGACGGCCTTATTGTGATCAAGGCCATTGCACGTGTGCCGGGTGAAAGGGCAAAGGTTGCCGTTGAATCTACCAGTGCAAGGATTGATCCTGTTGGAGCTACCGTTGGATATCGCGGTAAACGCATTCAGAGCATTGTCAAAGAGCTGAATAACGAAAATATTGATGTTATTTACTACGCCGATGAGCCACAGATTTATATTTCAAGGGCAATGCAGCCAGCAAAGATTGATCCACTCACGATTCATGCGGACATAAAAACCCGTAAGGCAAGGGTGATGCTCAAGCCAGACCAGATCAAATATGCCATCGGAAAGAATGGAAACAATATCCATCTGGCTGAAAAATTGACCGGGTATGAGATCGATGTATACAGGGATGTCATCGACAAATCCACTGAAGATCCAACGGATATCGATATTATCGAGTTCCGCGAAGAGTTTGGTGATGACATGATTTACCAGCTTCTTGATGGCGGTCTTGATACCGCCAAAAAAGTGTTGAAGGCCGGAATCGATGAGATTGAACTCTCATTGCTGGGATCGCCAAAAATTGAAGAACAGACGGTCTTTGGCAAAAGTTACAAGAGCGTAGTGAAACCGAGGGAACGAAAAGTGACCGACGAAGAAAAACGCTACTGGAAGAAGATTGCAGAGAATATTTATAAAACCGTCAAGGAACAGTTTTCTGACGCAGATCTGGAGGATCTTTTTGATGACAATATCGACCAGGCTCCAGATGAATCATCTATCGTCATAGAGTGAACATTGACTAAAGCGTAA
>SESH01076691.1_pt1 | contig 17169 bp, 7 predicted proteins | sample 3171561 | NCBI WGS metagenome assembly SESH01 (sample SAMN10866947, study PRJNA518727) | freshwater metagenome | biome: subpolar coniferous forest; feature: holomictic lake; material: water; isolation source: holomictic Lake 442 2011 16.5 m and 2014 13 m | place: Canada: near Kenora, Ontario
TACCTTTTTCTTGCTCTCAACTCTTTTGCCTGACGTCTGGTCAGGACAAATACCGGGCTGGTAGCAGCCAGCAACGGTACAACTCTCAACTTTCAACTCAACCAACATGGCCCAACCCGAAGCCCCCAAGATCATCTTCTCGATGCTCGGCGTCTCGAAGAAGATCGAGCGCAAGGTAATCCTGAGCGACATCTCCCTGTCGTTTTATTACGGCGCCAAGATCGGCGTGCTCGGCCTCAACGGCTCCGGCAAGTCCTCGCTCATGCGCATCCTCGCGGGCCTCGACACCGAGATCGACGGCCGCGTGCATTTCGAGCCGGGCTATACCGTGGGCTTTTTGCCGCAGGAGCCCGCGCTCACGCCTGGCGCCACAGTGCGGGCCTGCGTCGAGGAGGGGGTGAGGCACCTGACCGACCTGACCGCGGCCTATGATGCCAGTTGGGACGAGATCGCTGCTGCGGAGGATGACAAGGCGCGCGATGCCATCAGCGACCGGCAGGCGAAACTCCAGGAGCAGATCGACCACCTCGGCGCCTGGGATGTTGCCCCGATGGTCGAGCAGGCGATGGACGCCCTGCGCTGCCCGCCGGGAGATGCGATCGTGGACACCCTGTCCGGCGGCGAGCGCCGCCGCGTGGCGCTCGCGCGGCTGCTGTTGCAGAAGCCGTCCATCTTGCTGCTCGACGAGCCGACCAACCACCTCGACGCCGACTCGGTCAACTGGCTGGAGCAGCATCTCAGCCGCTACGAGGGCACGGTGATCGCCGTCACTCACGACCGCTACTTCCTCGACAACGTCGCGGGCTGGATCCTTGAGCTCGACCACGGCTCCGGCCTGCCGTTCAAGGGCAACTACTCGTCCTGGCTCGAGCAGAAGCAGGCGCTGGCCACCGTCGCCGAGCGCACGGAGAGCAAGCGCCAGAAGGCCATGGCCCGCGAGCTGGAGTGGATCCGCAGCTCGTCCAAGGCCCGGCAGTCGAAAGGCCAGGCGCGCCTCAATGCCTACGAGACCATGCTCAAGGCGGATGTCGCCGAGCAGGAAAAGAAATTTGAGATCATCATCCCGCCCGGTCCGCGCCTCGGCACGCAGGTCGTGCTGGCGCAAAAGGTGGCCAAGGCCTACGGGGACAAGCTGCTGTTCGAGAATCTGGAATTTTCCCTGCCGCCCGGCGGCATCGTTGGCATTATCGGCCCGAACGGTGCGGGCAAGACGACCCTGTTCAAGCTCATCACCAATTTGGAGCAGCCCGATGCGGGGGCCTTCAAGGTCGGCGAGTCCGTCAAGTCCGCCTACGTCGAGCAGTCGCGCGACTCCCTGGAGGGCAACAAGACCATCTGGGAAGTCATCAGCGACAGCCAGGAAGTCATGGTGCTCGGCACCCGTTCGGTGAACAGCCGCGCCTATTGCGCGCAGTTCGGCTTCACCGGCGCGGACCAGCAGAAAAAGGTCGGCATCCTCTCCGGCGGCGAACGCAACCGCGTGCTGCTGGCGCGCGTGCTGAAAAGCGGCGCCAACCTGCTGCTGCTCGACGAGCCGACCAACGACCTCGACGTGAATTCCATCCGCGCGCTGGAGGAGGCGCTCGAGAGTTTTGCCGGCTGCGCCGTGATCATTTCCCACGACCGCTGGTTCCTCGACCGCGTGGCGACGCACATCATGGCTTTTGAGGGCGACAGCTATGTCCACTGGTTCGCCGGCAACTACTCGGCCTACCTCGAAGACTTCAAGAAGCGGAAGGGGAAGGACGCGGACCAGCCCCATCGGATCAAATATCGCAAATTGACCCGGTGAGTTTTGGGACAGGATTCACGGGATTGATTGGGACCGGGCAGAGGGCATCGTAGCCGCGAGCGCCAGCGAGTGGAAGAACCACCATCCGCCCGGGATTATCGCTGCGCGATTCGGGCTGCTATTCGCCGACAATCTTTGTGAACGTGTTCTTGCCTGCCGGTGGATTAGTGATTTTGCTGCACCGGCTTGGAGATCAATTTGAGCCTTTTCCCCTCCACCACGCAATGAAGAGCACACGGCCAGCAGCTCGGCCTCGACTGGCCTCACCCACGCCACGGGCGGGATTTATCGAGCATGTCTGACTACGGCGGATATCAGATCAAGCGGCCGCACTCGCTGTCGCCGCTGACCAGCGTCTATGAGGCCACGGCCCCCGACGGCCGGCCGGGGCGGTTTGCGCTGAAGATCTTCCATCCGCCGGCGTCCACCTCGGCGCGCCGGTTGTACGCCATCCAGGGCTGGCTGCTCGCCGCCGAGCGCCAGCAGCAGAACTTCAAGAAGGATGGCGCCGTCCTCGAAGTGCTGGCTTGCGGGCGCTGCGCCGAGGGGGCTTTTGTGGTCACGCCCTGGCAGGAGCATTTCCTGGAGCCGCTGGTCAAGACCCTGCATCCGAAGGGCGACACCCTGCGGGCGCTGGCCGAGTGTCTGCTGAGTTCGCTGGCGCAGTGGGAGACGCAAGCCGGCGGGCCGCACGGCAACCTGAAGGCCGCCAATATTTTTCTGAGCCGCACCGGTGCGCTCACGGGGATGACGGCGCAGTTTTCCGATCCCTGGTCCCTGCCCGGCGGCAAGGTTGACGCGCTGCGCCAGGCGGATCTCGCCGCCCTCGGCACGATCTTGGCGCAAATCGTCCGCCGCCGCCCGCCCGGCGCGTGGCCGATTGAGGAAGCGCCCGAATGGAAGGCCCTGGGCAACGGGGGCAAGGGCTGGCTGGCCTTCTGCAACTACCTGCTGAATCCGCAGCCGAAGGAAGGGGAGCTGACCATCACCGAGGCCCGCCGTCAGCTGAAGAAGATTCCGGCCGATGCCAACCCGGCCAAGATGGCGCTGCTCACCATGGCGGCGGTCCTCGCGCTGGGCGTGGCCGGGCTCGCGGCTTTCGCCCGTTTCGGCAACCCGATCTACATGCCGGACCAGCTCGAGCAACTCGCCATTGTCATCGGCAATCCCCGGGCGAAAGTCACCGAGGTGCCGCGCCAATGGGCCGATCTCTGCTCGGCCTGGGATACCTGGCTGGTCGACCTCCAGAGCAACGGCCCGCGGCTCCTGCGCACGGAAGGCTTGTGGGAACGCGATGATCCGCTCCGCAAGGAGATTGAGGCTTTTCTGGCGACGGCCAATGAACTCCGCCCGGAAGCGCTCGTGCCCGAGGCCGCCAGCGAAAAGCGGCTGGGCGTACTGGGCAAGACCCCGCCGCCCGCGGTGCTGAGCGAATTGCTGACCCGCCGGGTGGACGAAAGGGTCCGGTTGGCCGGCAGCCGGCTGGTGACCATCCAGTCCCGGCTGGGCACCTGGTCGCGCTGGGAACAATTGCGGACCCTGCAGAAATTGATTGAGGCGCGCGGCTTCACCTCGACCGCGTCGGCGCTGGCGGCCCGTCTCCCGCAGGCGCGGGGCACGACCAACTACAAGTTCGACATCGTGCGCACGCTGAAATTGTTCAACGATCTTTCGCTCGACGACACCGGCACGCTGTTGTTGTCGAACCGCTGGAGCGAATTTTCCCGGCACATCGCCGACATGGAGGCCAGCGGCGATCGCGTGCAAAAGGCCATGCCCACCCTGATCCTCGGCCGGCTGGCCGACCGTTCCTCGATCGCCGATTTCGCGGACACCCTGGCCGACCCGCTCGAGGAGATGCGCCGCCGGCGCAAGCAGTTCCTCGATCCGTCGGTGGTGCGGGAGCGCTTCCTCAAGGAATCCCCGCTGCAGGCCGAGACGGCCGCCGTGACCGTGGATGATTTTCCGCGCTGGGATCAGGAACTGGTTTTGTTTTCCAAGGTGGTAGCCACGGATGATCCCCGGCTGGCGGCCGGGTTGGATGCCAGCGTGAAGCGGCTGCCGACCATCGCGGTCGATCTGGAGGCGGATGCCCCGGCGGCCGAGCCGGGCGGGCTGCCGACGCTGAGCACGGCGAGCTTTGACCAGGAGTTCAAGGCCCTGACCGCCGGTTTGCAGGCCCTGCGCGCCCGCGAGATCGTGCGGCGCGATCTGCCGGCGATCACCGAGGAAACCACCAAGGCGACCGCGGCCTTCGGCCTGTTGGAACAGCGGCTGGAAGCGACCATGGCCTTGCTGAAACCCGAGATCTGGCTGGCCCGCGTGAACCAGGCTGTGGGACATTTTACCGCGATAAAGGAGCGCTGGGCGGCCTGGCAGCAGGCGACGTTGAACCGTGTGACCGCCGCCGCCCTGGCACTTGACCGTCCCCGCTTCCGTCAGTTGCGGGCGTCCGAGCGGCAAATCCGCGAATGGCTCGACGGCGTGGAAGGCCCCACGGGCTTCGGGGCGCTGCCGCTGCCCGACCTGAAGACGGCCTCCCCGGACACCGCCACCGCCCTCGGGCAGCTGGAAGCGGCACGGCGCGAGCAGGCGGTGACGGCCGTCGCCGCGGCGGCCGAATGGCGCGACGCGCTGCCGACCACGCCGTGGGCCTCCGCGAGCGAGGCGGTGCGCGCCCCGCTGGAAGCGCACCGGACCTGGCTGGCCGGAGTGGCTGATTTTGCGACGAGCCTCGACCACCTGAATGACCAGCTGATCGCGGGTTTTGGCTGGGCCGAGGGCGTGAGCGAGACCGCGACGGCCCTGGCGCGGCACGCCGGTTTGGATCAGCTCACCGGTCCGCCTGCCGCCTGGCATGCCGAGGCGCAGGAACTGGAAAAGTTGGTGACGATCAACGAACGGAGCGGACTCACCACTGCCGCCCAAAGCGGCGGGCTCTCCCGCAAGCTCATGGCGTGGCGCCGGCTGGGCGCACTCGCCGGCTGGCCCGCCGGGCCCGAGGATTTTGATTTTGATGGCACGGTCGTGACGGTCATGCGGGCAGTCATCCAGCGGGACCTGAAGGACGAAGCCCGCCGCGGCGGGCTGCTCGACGAGTTGGTGAAGGAGACGCGGCTGAGGTGGAATCGCGCCGCCCGGTCGGCCGCCCGCAGCGAGGCGCAGCTCACGGCCATGTTTGAGCGCATGAAGGGCGCCGGGATCGCCGACGCGGACCTGGATGAACCGGTGGCCTACAATCTCGCCCTCTGGCGTTTCAAGCATGCGGACTGGAACGAGGCCAACCTCGGCCGGTTGCGGATCCGGCGCGACGCATTTGTCGAATCCGTGCGGGCCATTCGCAGCATGCCGGCCCAGCCGGAGGTGGGCAGCATGCTGGATAAACTGACTGCCATCGAACTGGTCGGCGATCCGAACCTGCCGCCCATCCCGTCATCACTAAAGAATGCGGGCTGGGAGGAGGAGTTGACCAACGAAGGCCTGAGTCTCACCGCCACGTGGGCCAAGGGCGGCAAGAAGGTGCAGCTCGAGTACAACGTGGTGCAGCCGACGGATGGCAGCCCGGCCTTCTACCTCGCCAAGCGGGCCGTCGCGGTGGGGGATTTCGTCAATCTGCTCAGCGGCGGGGTGAAGCATGCCCAGGCGGAACTGGTCCTGAACGCCCTGCCCAAATGGACGAAAGGCCCCGGGGCCAAGCCTTGGAACAAGCCGCTGTCTTGGCGGCCGCGTGAAGACGGCAAGGGCTTCGAGGTTAATCCCACCTGGATTTATCTGCCCAATTCCCAGGTGAAACCGCTGCTGGACAATGCCGACCTGCGCGACCGCACGCCGGCGCTGAAGCAGGTGGTGGAAGAGAAGCCGACGGCGCGCAGCCCGTTGCAGCTCCTGTCGCCGGATGCGGCCAAGCTGTTTGTGGAAAAGGTGCTCGGGGCCCGCCTGCCCAAGCTGTCCGAGTGGCGCACCGTCACGCAGCTTGCCGGCACCACACCGAAGGGATTTTTCCGCGGGGCCAGCTTCCAGAATTTGTGGCGCTTCCTCGAGGCTTATAAGGAGGGTGGCCAAAGTGTGCTTTGGCGGCCCAATGAAGGCGTCTACCTGCCGAAAGTTTCGGCGGCGGGCAGTGTGGCCCGGAAGGCTTTCAAGGATGATGGTCAGGTGGGCGCCGAGGTGGACACCGGCAAGCTGTGGTTCGCCTCGGTGGACGATGAGAAATTCGTCACGGGAGGATTTATCAACCTCTATGGCAATGTTTGGATCTATCTCCATGACGGCAAGGAATTCTACGTGGCCGGGGGATCGGCGCTGTCCCCGCCGGACAAGGAACTCGATCCCATCGAGCCGCACAAGGTCGAGCCGTCGGGTGAGATCGGCGCCACCAAGGTGGGCGAGGGCTTCAGCGACGTGGGCCTCCGCCCCGCCTTCGACGCGCCGCCGGGTTTCAAGGAGCGCTACCGGCTCTTAGTGCTTGTGCGCGATCAAAAATATCTGACATTGTGACCCCCGATGCAGCCTGCCTCCTCCAACGACGTGGCCTTAGCTGAACCCGATGTCTGGGCAGCGTCCCTCGGCGAACGCTGGAAATACCTGCAGTCGAGCCTGGCCGGCGAACCGGCGGCGAACCGGCAGGTATACATGGAGGAGGAGTTGTCCCGCGCCTTGCAGGCCATGCCCGCCGCCAAGCGGGGGGCTTATCTGGATGCGCTGGCCGCACGCTATCCGGCTTGGGAACTCGCCGCCGTCGCCCTCAATGCCCCGGCTGCCGTCGCCCGGCAGACGCCGGATGAAATCATCGCCACTTTCCTGCAATTGGTCCCCAAGCTCACGCCCGAACAGCGGGAGAAGGTGAAGCCGCAGCTCGCCGCCCTCGGGCTGATAGTCCCGACGCCGCAGCCCATCGAGGGCGAGGCCCTCACCGACGTGCAGGGCAAGCTCAAGCTGGAGCCGGAGGACCCCATTGACGCCCAGCGCCTGGGCAAGCTCTTCGCGATTTATGCCGAGGCCATGCTGACGCTCGACCAGCTGGCGTGGAATGTCTGGCGCAACGCCGCCCCCAAGTCGGTGGTGCGCCGCGACACCACGGCCGGCGACCTGCGCATGGTCACCCGGCGGGCCCTGCTGGGCCAGGCCGACGTCGCCAGCGTGCACAAGCAGATCGAGGCCTCGCGCCTCCTCATCGCCGGGTTGCTCGCCGGGCTGGGGCCGGCCGGAAAGAATTTCGCCCGCCGCTACCAGCAGCATTACACGCCCGACGCCATTCGCGAGGTCGTCCGGAACGAGGGGGGAGGGAAGACCGACGCCCATTTCTGGAAGAAATACACCGAGCTCGCCTCCCAGCTTTCCGAGACCGTCATCGAGGACGACGTCCAGGAAGCCGTGGTGAAATACGCCGAGGATCTGATCAAGGGTTCGACGAAATAATCCCGCGCCCCGCTCCGCCCGACCGCATGACCTTCGCTCCCGCCGGCCGCTCTTTCCCCTTTCTTTCCGTCCCCGCCGGTCGGACCTAGTTTCCGCTCCGGCCTTTCCCTTTCATCCCACTCATCCACCACTGCCATGTCCGCCAGTCTCATCACCCACTGCGATCCGCTGTTCCAAACCATCTGCCGCTACAACCGCATCGCCCGCAAGGGCTCGGGCGCCACGCAGGACTACGCCCACGTGCGCGGCGAGATCGAGGAAATGTTCGAGGTGCTCGCCCGCACGGCGCGCGGCGACATCGCCCTCGGCGAGCAATACCGCAAGATCGAGCTGCCGCTGATCTTCTTCGTCGACGCCATGATGGCCGAGAGCGCGCTGCCCTTCGCCCAGAAATGGAGCAACAACCGGATCGCCTTCACGCGGAATGAACTGGCGGGCGATGAGAAATTCTTCGCCCTGCTGGACGAGACCGTGGAGGAGAAGAAGGAGGGCACCGACGAGCGCCTGGCCATTTTCTATATCTGCATCGGCCTCGGCTTCACCGGCGGGGCCCAGCCGGAGTTCCTCCGCAAGAAGATGCAGGAGTGCGCCCCGCGGGTCCGGGCCTACGTCGACATCGACGAGACCGCCTTCATCACCCCGGCCTCCTACCAGCACACCAACGTCAGCAACCTGCCGCTGCCGATGGCCGCCAGCCTGGTGCCGCTGCTCATCATTCTGGGCGGCCTGTTCGTCGTCGTGGTCGCCGTCAATGTCTACATGTTCCACAATGCCTCCGCGGAGTTGACCGAGTCGCTGTCCGCCATTGCGACCCACGATGCCTCCAAGGCCAACGCCAAACCCTGAGCTTTCGCCATGATCAACCAATTTAAGCAGTCCCCGAAAGCCATGCAGATGCTGGTGGCCGGCCTGGGCGGCCTCTGCCTCCTCGGCGTCACCGCCCTCGTCGACCGGCGCGCCTTCGTCATCGCCCTCGTCGGCATCATCGCCGTCGTCGGCGCGATCTACCTGTGGCAGCTGTACCTGTCCTTCCAGGCGCGCCAGCGCACCAAGGCCATGAGCGGCCAGCTCTCCGCCCACACCTCCGGCCGGCCCAGCGCCATCAACGACCCGGCGCAACTGGCCACCCTCGACCGCCTGCGCGAGAATTTCTCCCGCGGCATCGATAAATTCCACGCCGTCGGCAAGGATCTCTACTCCCTGCCGTGGTACGTCGTCTGCGGCGAACCCGGCTCGGGCAAGACCGAGGCCGTCCGGCGCTGCAAGGTCGGCTTTCCCCCGGGCCTGCAGGACGAGATGCAGGGCGCGGGCGGCACGATCAACATGCACTGGTGGTTCACCAACTACGCCGTGCTCATCGACACCGCCGGCAAGCTGCTCTTCCAGGAGACCCCGGCCGGCACCACGACGGAATGGACGGAGTTCCTCACGCTCCTGCGCACCACGCGCCCCCATTGCCCGATCAACGGCCTGCTGCTCGTCATCCCGTCGGAAAGCCTGATCAAGGATTCGTTCGAGGAAATCGAGAGCAAGGCCGGCAAGATCGCCCGCCAGCTCAACACCATCCAGCGCACGCTCGACGTGCGTTTCCCGGTCTTCGTCCTGATCACCAAGTGCGACAAGATCGTCGGCTTCCGCGAGTTTTTCGCGGGCGTCAAGGATCCGCAGCTGCAGGACCAGATGACAGGCTGGTCCAATCCCGCGCCGCTCGACACGCCGTTTCAGATGGAGGCGGTCAACCAGCATCTCGCGGAGGTCGTCAAGCGCATCGGCCGCCGCCGCCTGGGCATGCTCAAGGATCCCGTGCCGACGGACGCCGGCAAGCGGCGCCTGGACGAGGTCGATTCGCTCTTCGCCCTCTCGGCCAGCATCGGCGCGCTCGCGCCCCGGCTGCGCAAATACCTCGAGACCATCTTTGTGGTCGGGGGCCAGTCCGCCAAGCCGCTCTTTCTCCGCGGCATTTATTTCACCTCCGCGTTGACCGAGGGCAAGGAGCTCGACACCGAGCTGGCCGCGGCGCTCGGCTTGTCGGAGGATCAGCTGCCCGCCAGCAAGGCGTGGGAACGCGAACGGTCGTATTTCCTCAAGGATCTTTTCCTGCACAAGGTTTTCAAGGAAAAGGGCCTCGTCACGCGGGCGACCAACACCGACCAGCTGGTCAAGGGCCGCCAGCGCATCATCGGCGGCATCGTCACGCTCGGGCTGCTGGCGATTCTGGGCGTCAGTATTTTTGGCTACATGTCGCTGAAATCCAGCGTGGGCAGCGAGCTCGTCTTCTGGCGCGCCGGGGCGCGGGCCGAGAACTGGTCCGGCACCCGCTGGAAGCCGATCGTCAACGGCCGGCTCGAATACACCGGCAACGACATCGTGCAGCTGGACGACAAGCGGGAGTGGCCCATCGTGCAGTTCCATGAGAAGCTGCAGCTGCGGGTCAGCACCGACCTGCAGATCCCGTGGGTCTACAAGCCGATCGAGTCCCTCGCCCTGCAGGCCAATGCCAACCGGCGCCAGGCCCAGCGCATCCTCTATGAGGCCAGCGTGATTGCCCCGCTGGTCGAGGCCAACCGCGACCGCCTCATCAACTCGACCAGCTGGAGCCCGGCGGATTCGGAACGGCTCGCCGCCCTGATCCGGCTCGAGGGCGCGATTTATCTGAAGGACCTGCCCGACTATGACCCGGACTACACGGCCGAGGAGTTCTTCAATCCACTGCTCAAGCCCGCCATGGCGGCGGTGCCGGCGGGCGGCACGGATCTCAACACCCTGATGCAAATCTACGAGTGGACCTACACGAAGGGCTCCGGCAAGGGCCAATGGCCGCCGCTGTGGCTGTCGCGCGGCAAGAGCCTGCGGGAAAACCAGCCGCTGGTGCGCGGGTGGGACGCGCTCGAGAAGTCGCTGCAAGCCGGGCTCACGACCCAGCGCGAACGCGTGCAGGCCATCCGGGCCGGCCGGCTCGTGATCATCCGCTTTGCCGATTCGGAGAAGGCCTTCCTCAAGGCGGTGGCCCAAGCCCGGACCAATCCGGCGGCGTGGAAGGAAAACGTGGCCGCAGCCTGGGCGGAACTTTCCTCCCGGCGCACGGCCACGGACAAGTTGTACGAGGACTTGAAGAACAAGACCGGCAAGGGCGAGGAAGTCACCCTTGAGGGCGCCTACCGCACCGCCGTCACCGCCATGCGGGCCGACGCGGACACAGCCTCGAAGCTCGTCCGCGCCACCCTGATCAAGCAAAAGCCGGCGGCCGACGCCGCCGCCAAGACCACGACCGGTGCGGCCAGCGATTACACCCTGCACCGTGATCTCGAGCGCCGGCTCGCGACCCTGGGTGCGCAGGTTGACTCCCAACTCGAGCAGTTGATGCCGCAATCCGAGGAGGCGCAGCTGGCCGACCTGGATGCGGCGGCACTGCATGTTGTCACCGACGGTGCACCGTCCTATGCGGTCCGCTGTGATGCCTACGCGGCCCTTGTGCCGCTGATCGAGGGCGGGACCCAGCCGGCTTCGGCGGCGAAGACGGCGGGCTTGGACGCCCTCCGCGAGAGCGCCGGCAAGTACGTCGGCCATCTGCGGCAGGAATTCAACAACGCCATCCGCGTCCTGCTCGAGGCCGCGGCCACGGCCGGAGGCAAGGGCAACTAGTCCGGCCCGCCTCCCTCCCCATGAAGGATTTTGCCAAAAACTTCCTGAACCAAGACTGGAAGGCGATGCCGGACGCGCCGCGCTTTTATCTGAGCGCTTTCGGCAAGCATCCGGGCTGGAACGACCATCTCGATGACATCGGGCTGGTCACGGATTCGCTGATCAATGCCCGGGCCATGATCTACGATGGCATTGCCCATCAGATTGAATCCGCGTCCTGGGAACGGGCCGGTCCGGCCAAGGTGGCGCCGACTTTTGACCATGTCATCCATTGGCGCCGGCTCCACGAGTCGCTCACCGGCCGCATGTGGTCGTCGCGCGACGGGAAGGGGCGCTCGCTCTACCCGATGATCACGCTCGCCCACTGCGTTGGGCAGTCCTTCAGCTGGCAGGCGACGGAACTGCTGCCCGAACTCGAGCAGGTGGGGGAGAAATGCCGGGGCACGACCGTGGGGATTTCCGTGGTGGCGATCCTCAACGCCGCGCAGGAATCGCTGCGCGCCCGGCTCCCGGCCAAGGCGGCTAAGCCCAATCTGGATTCGGATGTGGGCGTCAAGGCCTGGGCGGCCCATTTCTCCCAGAATGCCGACCCACTGCGGCGGGTCCTGCATCACCTGCAGGCCAACTTTGCGCTGTTCGCGCCGGGCAACCTGGAATGGTGCGAGGGGAAAAAGCAATCGCATGCCCACTCCCGCTGCTTGCGCCTGCCGGTGGTGCCGGGCGCTACGCCGGCTGAATCCCTGAACGCCTGGCTGTCTTTCCTGGGGACCCAATTTGATCCGGCCGTGCCCTTGCTCGGCCTGCTGCCGGTGGGCCAGAACTGGCTCGACGTCATCGTCGGCGAGCCGGATCCCGCGGACCTCTTTCACCTGCGCACGCTGCCGGCGGCGGCCCCGTTGGTGAGCGATATTCCCTATCAGCTTGAACCCGCCCCCTCGGCCCTGGTCGCCCGGGTGCTGGCGAGCGTGGGGCACGGGCAATTGCCGGACATCTCGTGCTTCAACGGCGCGACGGTGGAGGCCAACCAGGCGGCCGCCGCCAAATGGCTCAGCAAGTTCCGTCTTGGGTTTTTCAGCCGCCTGCTGCGTTCCACCGGCTCCCCGTTCTAGCCGGCCGGAGTTGCAATTGGCGTCACCTTTCAGGATTCGAAGGTAGGGCGCGGACTCCGTCTTGTCCGTCGTAGCCCTGAGCATGTCGAATGGGGCGAAGTCGGATCCGCGCCGGGCCCGCGTCACCGTCGACGGCGGGCAGTGGAATGCCCGCCCTACCACGCGGTCAGGTGAAGATGTAATTCCAAAAGCTGTTGAGAAATAGATTATGGCGCAGGAGCGCCGGTAGGGACGGACCGCTGGGCCGTCCGCGACTGTCCTGACGGCGCGCCCAGCGGTCGCGCCCTACCCGCTGAATCACCTTTCTATAGTCCAAGATCCATTAGCCACTGGTTTAATTTCAGAAGGCGATTGGTATGATGGTCGTAATCGGCTGCCGCAGAGTCGCCTGATAGGCCCGTATGGGGGGGTACGATTTATAAAATAGTTGCTAAATGCCGTCCGGAAATTGCCTCAACCTCAGGCCTGGTGTTTCAGGACAGAATTCCCGCGTGACAACCTACAACAACTAGTTGAGGATGAATGGAATCTTAACATTGGCGATCCGGTGCGTGACACGCGGCCGCATCATGATAACTCATTCAAAATGCCTTCCCGGTATTTCTGCATGTGTGTGTACAAATCGTTCACCACAGGGCAGGGCTTTGGACTCATGGGTCCCTAGGGCCAGGGATTGCGGTTTTGTCATGGCGTGTCTTCAAACCCCATGTGTCATCGCGAGGAGCGCGAAGCGCGCCGTGGCGATCCAGTCCTTTGACTCCTCGCAAAGCCGGGAGACTGTCACAACGACTGGATTGCTTCGTCGCCCCGCTGCGCGGGGACTCCTCGCAATGACAGGATTGAAGACACTCCTTAGCTCAGCGGTGACTTTTTTGCCCAAGGAAATTCGTGCGTTAGTGGTCGGTCTGCTGATACCGCTGTGTGCACTTGCGGCGACCTCGTACGCGGAAGCAGCGGCAACTCCGGCTGAAACCGCGCCGGCCCCGGGACCGACGAAGGCGGCGCCGGACGCCACGCCTTCCGCACCTGCGCCCACTCCGGCCAAGGAAGCCGCCGCGCCCGCTCCTGATTCGGCCTCGCCAGCGAAGGAAGAACCTGTGCCCAGCAAGGAGGCTGCGGCACCGGCAGCGGAGATTGTCGCTCCAGCGCAAGATGTCCCTGCGACGGCCGCAGGAAATTCCGCGCCGGCCTCTCAAGAATCCGCCGCCGCTAAGGATGTCGCTGTTCCTGCCGCGACTGCCACAACCCCAGCGCCGGCCGCGTCCCCGTCCGCTGCGGCCATCACCGCAGCCCCGCGGGCCGCGGCGGCTGATGCCGTGGAAAAGCTCGCGCCGGCCTCGGCCGTGAATCCCGCGGAAACGACGCCTGGCACTGGCGTGAGGATCGATCGTTTTGAATTTAGCTACGGCCGGTCGCATCCGGATGAACTGCCGCACCCGGATCTGCCCCAGTTGGTGGATCTCGCGCATCCGAGCAAGAAGCCGGTGGATCACAAGAGCCGGGCGCCGCGCAGCGCGAGTGCCGCGGAGGTGCAGAACTTGACCGTCAGCGGCCTGCCGGAAGGCGGCCAGTTCGACAGCGACGCGCTGCTGGGCATCGCCCAGAAGGTCGTGCGCTGGTACAATGCCCGCGGGCTCAATGGCGTGTGGGTGGCGTACCAGGACCTGGAGGCTTCCGCCAGCGGCGTGGTGGACAATCGCGCGCCGGACGATCACACCGCCCGCCTCGTCATCTGGGCCAGCCAGATCGCCGAGGTGCGGACGCTCGCGCGCGGCAAGCGGGTCAAGGCCCAGCTCTCCATCAACAATCCCAAGCACCGCTCGATCATCAAGCATTCCCCGCTTCATCCCGGCGCGAAGCCCGGCGAGCCCGGCAGCCTTTTCAGTCAGGAGATCCTCGATCAATATCTGTACGGCCTGAGCCTGCATCCGGGGCGTCGCGTCGAGGCCTCGATCGCCTCCGCCGGCGAGCCCGGCAAGGTGGTGCTGGATTATTTGGTGACCGAGTCGAAGGCGTGGCAGATTTTCAGCCAGATCAACAACTACGGCTCCGAGGGCACGGGGGTGTGGCGCGCCCGCATCGGCTACCAGGACAACCAGCTGACCAATCACGACGATATCCTGAACGTCGACGCGATCAGCACGCCCGACTTCAAGACCTACGGTTCCTTTCTCTCGTACCGGATTCCGCTCTTTCGGCCGGCCAAGCTGCTGGTGCGGGTCTACGGTTCGTACGGTGATTTTCTGGCGACGGACACCTCCCTGTCCGACCTGAAGTATGCCGGCAAGAACTGGCTGGGGGGCATCGAGCTCACGAACCGCCTCGCGCTCTGGAAGACGTGGCAGCTGGTGTCGGTGACCGGCGCGAACTTCAACCACTACGGGATTCAAAGCTTGATCAGCAATACTCCGCTGGTGACGGGCTTCTCCAATTTTCTGGTGCCTTTCCTCGGCAGCACGTTGTCCCGGGACTCCACCTGGTGGTCCTTCTCGGGTGGTTTGCGGCTTGAGCATACGATCAGTGGCTTCGCCAACACCGATCCGACCAGCGGTATTCCTGCGCTCGGCCGCATCGCGGCGGATCCGGAATGGACATCCCTGCGCTGGAACATCACCGGGGATGTTTACTTGGACCACCTGTTTCATCGGAACGAGGAGAACCGGCCGCTGGCCCATGAGTTGTCGCTGCGCACCAAAGGCCGCATGCTCCTGCGCGGCAAGCGCCTGATTCCGCACGAAGAGGAGCCGCTGGGCGGCGCGCTGTCGGTGCGCGGCTATCCGGAGTCGATTGTCGCGGCGGACACATTCATCTCCGCCTCGGCGGAGTATTCCTACCACATCCCGCGCGCCTTGAAGCCGGGCGAGCCCAGCAAGCTGTTCCGTCAGCCCTTCAAGTGGCGGCCGGCGCAGCCGGGGCAGAATGCGGACTGGGATCTGACCCTGAATGCATTTTTGGACTATGCCTATCGCGGGGTCACACCCGCGCCCACGATCGGGGGCGTGGCGGCCACGGGGGAAGTTTCCCTGGTCGACCGCAACCTGAGCATGGCCGGCACCGGCGTGGGTTTCGCCCTGACGATCAAGCAAAACTTCATGTTTCGCTGCGACTACGGCGTGGCCTTGATGGAACTCCGCGACAACACCCGCATCGCCGGCACCGAAGTGGTGGTGCCGAAGAACAACGCCCAACTCTATCTGGTCACCAGTTTCTCTTGGTAGCCTCCAGGTTTTTTATGTTCACCCCGCAAACTCCATGACCGCCCTCCGACCAGTCCGGCTCGGGGCTGCTGCTGCGCGCAAGCTACGCGCGGCCGGGAGTCTTGTTGTCGTCCTGGGTCTGGCGGCGACCGGGGCGAGGGCGCAGTTGACGGGCGGCACGGTGGTGGCCGGTCAGGCGACGATCGCGACCGCGCCGAACTCCACGACCATCACGGCGGGGAACAACAGCGTGCTGCGGTGGAACAGCTTTAATGTCGCGCCGAGCGAGACGGTGCGCTTCGTCCAGCCCGGGGCTGATTCGCGCGTGATGAACTGGATCGGCGGCCTCACGCCGTCGCAGATCAACGGCTCGCTCCTGGCCAACGGGCAGGTCTATCTGCTCAACCCGTCCGGCGTTTATTTCGGCACGAGCGCGGTGGTGGATGTCGGCCGGCTGTACGCAGTCGGCGGATCCATGTCGAAGGAGGACTTCTTCGCCGGCCGGGATCGGTTCACCAACCTGACCGGCGCCGTGCGCAACGATGGCACGATCCGCGGCGAGTTGGTGGCGCTGATCGGCCGATCGGTCGCCAACTCCGGCTCGATCGTTTCGCCTGGCGGCTTTATCGGCCTGGCGTCGGGCGATCAGGTTTTGCTCGGTCAGGACGGCAGCAGCATTTTCGTCGACGCCGGCAAGTCGGCTCCGACCGCCGCGCCCGTCGAAGGCACCGGCGTGGCCAACACCGGGAAGATCGACGCCGGCCGCGGCACCACCGTGCTGGCGGCGGGTGACTTCTATTCGATCGCCATCACCCACGACGGCACGCTCGCCGCCCGCAACGTTCGCCTGCAAGGGCAGGGCACTGGCAACGTTCTCGTCAGTGGCACCATCGATGCTTCATCCGCCACCCCCGGCGAAACCGGCGGCCGGGTCGAGGTCACCGGCCAATACGTTGGCCTCCTCAATCACGCCCGCATCCTCGCCTCCGGCCCCGCCGGCGGCGGCACCGTTTTGGTCGGCGGTGATTTCCAAGGCAAGAATCCCGACATCCGCAACGCCTTCCGCACCTACGTCGGCCAAGACGTGACGATCAACGCCGACGCCACCACCAACGGCAACGGCGGCAAAATAATTATCTGGTCGGATGACATTACGCGTTTTAATGGCAGTATCTTCGCGCGAGGCGGCGAGACATCTGGCAATGGCGGCTTTGCTGAGGTTTCTGGTATGGGCTACCTAGAATATCAGGGCTACGCCGTTCTCACTGCCGCGGCTGGGACCACCGGCAACCTGCTGCTAGATCCAACAGACATCACGATCACCGGGGCCGGCACGGATACAAGCCCCACATTCGGATCATTTACCGGCGGGGTGTTCGATGGCGGCGTCAACAGCACCTCGATCATTTACATCGGTACCGGACCCGGTGACGCCAATTCCACCTTACTGAAGCAGTTGTCGGGAGCCAACGTTACAGTAACCACCACTTCTACTGGTAGCGGCACCGGCAATATCGATGTCACGGATACAATTGCATACAACAGCCTGAATGCACTGACATTGACCGCCGGAAATAACCTCACAATTAGCAGCGCAATCAACAATTCCGGTGCAGGCGCGCTGACTTTCAACTCAAGCGGCATCACATCGCTGGGTGCTTCGGTGACGGGTAGTGCGGTCACCTTCAACAACACTGCCGCATTGACTCAGTCGTTGGGCACCGTGACTGCCACAACTCTCAATCTCACGGGTGCCGGAAATGTCGGAACTGGCGGTGCACGTCTTGCTACCGATGTTGGCACGCTCGTTCTGAGCAAATCCGGCGGCAATACGTTTATCAGTGAGACAAGCGGGCTGGCGCTGCAGGGCTCCACTGCCGGCAACCTTGACGTCACCGCAAGCGGTAGCATCACCCAAGCAGCAGCGTTGAGCATCACTGGCACGACCATTTTGAATGCCGGTGCCAATGTTATTACGCTGACGGATCCAGCCAATGACTTCACGGGTGCG
>SESH01009866.1_pt1 | contig 17151 bp, 15 predicted proteins | sample 3171561 | NCBI WGS metagenome assembly SESH01 (sample SAMN10866947, study PRJNA518727) | freshwater metagenome | biome: subpolar coniferous forest; feature: holomictic lake; material: water; isolation source: holomictic Lake 442 2011 16.5 m and 2014 13 m | place: Canada: near Kenora, Ontario
CACTATAATATTCCAAGAGCCATTTATATTTACAATTGTGACTATCGATTTTCAGCGGGATGACAACAAAGCCAGGATCAATTCTGAGAAACATGGCGTAACTTTTCAGGAAGCAAAAACCGTGCAAAAACCGTTTTCTATGACGAATTTGCTGATCAATTTTTTGATCAAAAAAATTCTGACGAAGAGGATCGCTTTCTTCTCCTTGGAAGGAGTATTCACTCCAGAATTTTGATGGTCTGCCACTGCGATAGAGAATCTGATGAAGTGATCAGAATCATCTCAGCTCGCAGAGCAACCAAAACTGAAACCAAATTCTACAGGGGTAAATGATGAAAGAAGAATACGATCTCACCAAGATGCAGCGTAGAAAAAATCCGTTCGCTGCAAAATTGAAAAAGCCTGTAACAATCAGACTTGGTGAAGATGTTGTTGACTACTTCAAGTCACTTTCCAATGAAATGGGCCTTCCCTACCAGTCCTTGATAAATCTCTATCTCAGAGATTGTGTAACAACACATAGAAAACCACATTTCAATTGGACTGAGTGAGCGCCTGTTATTTTAAAAACAGAGAGAAAGATTGATGTGAAAGAAAATGCAGACAATGAAAGGTCGTTGCTGGAATATCGGGTGTCCTGATCAGCAAGAGAGCGATTGAAGTTAACATTGCTATCCTGTCATTTCGAGCATCAGCGAGAAATCTTGCTTATGGTGCTATAAGATTTCTCCTCACTTCGCTCGTCGAAATGACAAGGTTCACCTCCTTCGTCGAAATGACAAGGTTCACTTCTTTCGTCGAAAAAGGTGATGGTGACTCTTTGACGGGCTGATGTGCCGTAACAACAACCATCAGAAGCCCTTGCAAAGTTTGAGAGCAAGGGCTTCGTTACGGCGTGATACGTTATCCGATCAGAACGAAAAACCAATGGAAGCATGAAGCTGCACTTCTTGAGGAAGCGTTGTGCCATTAACCACAAAACTATCGGTTGCAAAAGCACCATCAACATCCAGCAGAAAGAGTTTTAATCCTGCGGTTAACACATTGCCTCTCGAACTGGCAAGGTTTCTGTAGGCGCCGCCACGCACTTTCAGCCACGAAGCTGGCTTAGCCTCAAATCCGCCGCCAAAATTCCTGCTTTTGAAAGAACTTCCAACGACTGCTCCTGGTGTAACGGTTTCATTTTCGGTCAAATCAAGATCTGCAGCAACACTCAGCCAGCCAATGGGGTCAAAAGCAACACCGCTCCGCACCTGTGGTTTCAACTCGACAGCAGTACCGGCAACTGAAACTGTTGAAGCAGGGTCATTGGCCACTGGTGCCAAATAGTCAGGCCCGTCAAACTTTGGTGAGTTGAGGTTTTTGGCGACAATGCCAAAGCTTAACGCGCTGTTATACTTGTACAGTGCGCCAACATCAATACCATAGGTCAGAGAGCTCTTCTTGTTGTTCGTGATATCATTGACCAAATCTTTTGATTTGATATCCCCTCCTGCCCTATTGACCAGAAGTATCTGATTCTGGTAGACTGTTCCTGAAATGAGTTTGCCGGTGACGCCAATTCCCAGTTTTCCATTGGAGCCAACGTTGATTGGATACCCGTAGGAGAGTGGCACTTCAATGTACTGAATCGCCTTTGTCATTGCCGAGGTCGTGTTTTTGTTTATGGTTTCAGTGGCAGCCTTCTTGGTAGGATCCAAAGTTGGGAGAACTTTGGTTGTCATGGCATCATAAGCAGTGGTTGCCTGAATGCCGCTGCTTTGCAATTTATTTTCAATTGCAAGAGCTAATGTGCTGGCTTGTGCGGGAGTAAGAGCACCACCAGGAGACGTCAAAGAAGTGGCAATGATTTGTGTTTCCAGGGCGGCCAATTGAGCCGTCGAAAAGTATCCTGACGTTGGGTATGTAGTGGCTCCAACTGCCGTTGAAAGATTCTGCACAGTAAGAGCACCTGTAACAGCACCACCAGTTGTCTGGTTCGGGAGAATATTGGTAATGTCCACTGATGGCTGTATATACCCTTCCATATTTCCATAGATACCAAAAGAGAAGTTGCCGGAGGAAAAGCTGACCGGAGCAACTACTGCTACGGCAAGATTTCCCTTACGATCATCGATGTCCTTAAGGATGGTTAATGCTTTTACAACGTCACCGACGTTATCAGCATTAGAAGAAGTTGAGCTGAAGTTTTTCACGCTTCCAAAATTAATCTTCGAAAGCTTGTCAACATTTTCAGCTAATCCATCACTTCCTCTTACACCGGCACCAGCGCCAGCATTTATTGCAACAGAAGAGCTGCCGAAGGCTCCCCCCGCAGGGTTCCAGTATGATGTCAATGCGCCGTTGTTTCTGGCAACTCCTGCGCCACCCATACCAACGGCTCCCGGAGTCTGAAATTCAACAGCTTGGGATACTGCAGGTATTGAGAGCCCAACCAAAGCAATTGTCAGTGCCTTTTTCATGCGATCCTCCATTAATTTGAGAATTAGAACGGATTGAAATGTCAGAGCAGTCCGTTAATTAATAATCCACCGCCAGCCTTTCCCTTTAGAAGGGCGAAAACTATACGCTTAATATTATCTCATTATAGGGCATTTCTTTGTAAATAAAAAGTGCTGTGTCAATGCCACAAGATTGCTGACTTTATTCCGATGACGATATTCAGGTTTATACCGTGAGAAAAAGAGGTTCTTGATTGCGGCGAAAATGGGTTGAGCGAGTAGTGTCAGGGCGCTCTCCTGAATCTCCGCACCGTCAAGAAAGCGGCAACCGGACAGCAGAATGCCAATTTTTTTAATGGAACGATCGTTCTTCATGCTACGAAAATTCAAAATTAATTGCAATTAATACGTTAATCTGTATTTTTATATTGTAATTGCTGGGGAACTTATTCCACCTTTTTTATTCAGCAAACCATTATGATTACTTCCCGCGAAACGCTGCTCCTTCTTATTGATGTGCAGGGCAGGCTGGCAGAGAGTGTTTTTCAGCCGGAAGCTCTGGCAAAAAATATTGGCAAGTTGCTCAGATCCTGCGCAATTCTTGACCTGCCGGTTCTTGTGACGGAACAATACCCGAAAGGTCTTGGTTACACTCTCGATTCTCTGATGGAGCTGTTGGCTGGCAATGTTCCCGTTGAGAAAAAAACATTCAGTTGTTGTGGCACTCCTGAGTTCATGAGGCAGCTTCGATCGTTCAATCGCAACGATATTCTTGTCGTTGGCATTGAGGCTCATGTGTGTGTTTATCAGACCTCTGTCGAGCTTCTTGATTTCGGCTACAATGTTCATCTGGTGACCGATTGTGTATCCTCAAGAAGTGAAGAGAACAAGCTGCTCGGGATTCGCTGTATTGAAAAAGCAGGGGCATCTCTGACCAGTACCGAAATGGCTCTTTTTGAACTGCTGCGCAGCGCTGAGGGAGAGGAGTTCAAGAAAATTTTACAAATCGTGAAGGAGCAAGATTGGCTATGAATGGAGGATCCTGCTCTTTTCCGACAATAGCCTTCAGCATGGCCTTGATTTTCTGTTGGCCCTCAAAGAGATCGGTTTCGATTTTCAGATAGTAACAGGGCCTTGTGGCAAGAATGCGGATGAGTTCAGGACGCCCGAGCATGCGGAAGTAATCTTTTTCGGTTGTGATGATGCTCAACCCTTTTTTTTCAGCTTCACGGCGTATCGATCGTAGTTTTTTTGCGTTGTAGGGTTCATGGTCACGGAAAAAGCGATGAGCAGCAACATTTATCCCCTCTTTTGTGAGGCATTCCACAAAGCTTTCAGGCGAGGCGATCCCTGCAAATGCAAGGGCATTGAGGTGTTTATCCAGAAGAGCCTCTTCTGACGAGTTGAATTCTCCTGAAAAACAGACCAGCTCTCCGGTTTTAACTCGGGCATGAACAACAGGCCGTCCGGTTTTCTCCAGCTCTTTGCTGATCGAGTCGGCTTTATTCAGGTCGGTGATTTTGTTGAGTACGATTAGATCTGCTCTTGAAAGATTATTCAATGGTTCCCTCAGGCGACCTTCCGGCAGCATTTTTGCATCGAAAAAAGGTTCACCAGCATTGATGATGGCAATATTCAGCGACCGGTCAATCTGGCGGTGCTGGAAAGCGTCATCAAGGATGATTACTGACGGCACTCTCTGAACAAAGCGCCTGGTGATCCATTTGACACCGGCCTTTCTTTTTTCAGCAACAACGACAATGGCGTCAGGGTTATTCCAGGCGAGCATGGCGGCTTCGTCACCGGACTCCCTGCTGCTGAGCAGAATTTTTTGTCCGTCGGAGACAAGCTGTACCCCTTTTGATTCTCGCAGGTATCCCCGCGACACAATGGCTGGTTTGCACCCGATCGAGAGATAGTACTTGACGACCCAGTCAACAAGAGGGGTTTTTCCAGTGCCGCCCGCAGAGAGGTTTCCTATTGAAACAACCGGAATGGGCGATCTCCATGGCCTGAAAATTTTCCAATCGAACAGTCTGTTGCGAAACTGCACAAGAGAGTGGTAGAGCATCGCAAAAGGTCTGAGGAGTATGGTGAAAGGGCTAGGCATGGCTGAAACGGTCAGAAAGAGTTTTTGAGTAGTGTTGAAGCTCCTCTTCGCCTGTGAAGTCGGGAAGATCAAGGATGTGCAGCTTTACAAAGGTTTTGCTGAAAGGTTTTGGAATTTCAAACTGGTCCCAACTTTTGAGTTTCCACTTGCTGGCGTAGCTGATTTCAGCAAATACCAGCGGGTAATGGTTTTTTGAGGCAAGTTGCAAAGTGCCGTATTTAAACTGGTTGACTGGTCCGCGTGGCCCGTCGGGAGTCAGGACAACAATATTCTCTTTCTGAATGGCATTCTGCATGGCGCGTTTTACCTCACTACCTCCTCTTGAGCTTGAACCGCGAATGAGCAAAAAACCAAGCCGTTCGATGGTGTCGGCAAGAGCTTGTCCATCTTCAGACATGCTTACAACTGCGGCAATTTTTTCCCCCGGAAAGAGGGTTTTGGCAAGAAGCCAGCCGGTAATCATTTTTCCGTGCCAGAAGGCGACAATGGCCCCTTTGGCGGGCAACTGCCTCTCCCGGAGCGGGGGTGCAATTGATATCCTGAGACTTGCAAAAAGGAGTTTCAGCGCAAGAGGAAGGATATGACGGGAAATCACCGGTGAGAGTGGCATCGCAGTCAGGAATATTTGAACATCGAAGAGGGAGAGAGCACTGGAATAAAATTATTAAATTGTTTATTTTATTCGGGTATCAGGGGGGTGCCTGTCTTTGATTACAAGAATTGGGGTTAAGTTAACAAACCCCGTCGAGAAACCCGCGGTGAAACAGGGTTAATACCCGGAGTGAGAGTCATGAATATTTTGATTATTGGGAGCGGAGCGCGTGAACATGCCCTTAGCTGGGCTGTTTCGCAGAGTGAAAGGGTGAGTGCAGTGTTTGTTGCCCCGGGTAACGGCGGTACTGCTCTGATGGGAGGAAAGGTTCGTAATGTGCCACTGAAGGCCACAGAGCTGGAAGATCTGCTTCAGTTTGCCATCCAGAATGGTATTGAGCTGACGATCGTTGGTTCTGAGCAGCCGCTGGAACTTGGTATTGTGGATCTCTTTCGCAGTGCGGGTAAAAAAATCGTCGGTCCCACACAGGCAGCCGCCCGTCTTGAGTCAAGCAAGGTTTTTTCAAAAGAGTTTATGCGGCGTCACGGCATTCCTACGGCGGGCTATCACGTTTTTCGGGATGCCCGTGCGGCAGGCACTCATATCAGCTTACCGGGCACTTCGTACCCTGCGGTGATAAAGGCGAGCGGCCTCTGTGCCGGAAAAGGGGTCTTTATTGCCCTTGATGAGGAAGAGGCGCTTCAGGCGATTCGTCAGCTTTTTGAAGATCGTATTTTTGGGGAGGCCGGAGATGAGGTGGTCATCGAGGAGTTCCTGGAGGGCGAGGAAGCGAGTGTTTTTGTGCTGACCGATGGTATCCAGTACAGGCTGTTTCTGCCTGCTCAGGATCACAAGCGAATCGGCAATGGCGATACTGGCAAAAATACCGGTGGCATGGGCGCATACTCCCCCGCGCCGGTGGTGACTCCGGAGGTGATGCAGAGGGTTGAGGAGTTGATTATCAGGCCTACCCTGAAGGGAATGACTGCTGAGGGCTCTCCCTACACCGGTTTTCTCTATGTCGGGCTGATGATCGACAGGGGGAAGCCCTCTGTTGTTGAATATAATGCCCGTCTTGGCGACCCGGAAACCCAGGTGGTGCTGCCTCTCCTGAAAAGTGATCTTGTTGCTGCTCTTCAGGCCAGTGTTGATGGCTCTCTTCAGGATCTACCGTTTGAGATGCACCGGAAATCGGCGACAACGGTTGTCATTGCCTCCGGCGGTTATCCTGACCACTATGAAACCGGCAAGCCGATCACTATAGCTGATGATGCTGCAGCCGTAGGGGAGTGTCTCCTCTTTCATGCAGGAACAGCTGTTGAGGGTAAGCAGCTTGTTACGACAGGCGGCAGGGTTTTTTCGGTGACTGCGCTTGGCGAGACTCTCCGTGAGAGCATTGATCGCGCTTATCGTTGTGTGGAAAAGATCACTTTTGACGGGGCTTGTTATCGAACAGACATAGGTGCCAAGGGGCTGATATCATGAAACTGCCAAGGCGTAAATTTGAAATTATCCAGGAACAGGCATTCCGTGAGTTGCCTTATGAGTGCTGCGGATTGCTTGTCGGAATAGAGGAGAGTGATCATCGGGGAAATGTGGAGAACATCGTCTATGAGATTGCGCCATGCAAAAATTGCCTCTATTTTGGCAGGGAGCAGGGTTTTGAGATTGCCCACCAGGAGTATCTTGATGTGGAGCGGGAAGCTGCAAGGCATGGTTACCACATTCTTGGCTCCTACCATTCCCATATCAACTCACCGGCGATTCCATCACTTCATGATGTTGATTTTGCGCATGCCGGTCATACGTTACTGATCATTTCACTGATGAATGGACGGCCCAAAGAGGTGACGGCATGGCTGAGACGCCATTCGGGGGGTTTTCATCAGGAGCAGATCCGTGTTGTCGAGTAGCATGGCGCCACAGAAGTGGCTCAAAACTCTTTGATTATTTTGTACATTACTTTTTTTTAAAGCTCACCAAGTATTAAACCCCCGAAAAAAAGTGCCAAAACGGGAAGATATCAAGTCGATTTTAGTGATTGGAGCCGGGCCTATCGTGATTGGTCAGGCCTGTGAATTTGACTATTCCGGCACCCAGGCGTGCCGCGCTCTCAAGGAGGAGGGTTATCGTGTTGTGCTGGTCAACAGCAATCCTGCCACCATTATGACCGATATAGAGTTTGCAGATGCCACCTATATTGAACCGATTACTCCTGAGTATGTCCAGAAAATTATCGAACGTGAAAAACCTGATGCCCTGTTGCCCACCATGGGCGGACAGACGGCTCTTAATATTGCCGTTACTCTGGCTGAGTCAGGTATTCTTGAACGGAACGGCGTTGAGCTGATTGGCGCAAAGCTTCGTGCAATCAGAAAAGCTGAAAATCGTGAATTTTTCAGTGATGCCATGAAAAAAATTGGCCTTGAGATGGCCAAGGGCTTTTTTGTCCGTAACGAAAAAGAGGCAAAAGAGGCGCTTGAAGAGATTGGGTTTCCCATTGTTATCAGGCCATCGTTTACCCTTGGCGGTACCGGTGGCGGTTTTGCCGAGACCAAGGCAGACTATTATGAGGCGGTTCGGAGAGGACTTACTGAAAGCCCTATCAGCGAAGTGCTTGTCGAGGAGTGCCTGACTGGCTGGAAGGAGTATGAGCTCGAGGTTATTCGCGATCTGGCTGATAACGTCATTATTGTTTGCTCTATTGAGAATGTTGATCCGATGGGTGTGCATACCGGCGACAGTATTACCGTGGCTCCGGCCCAGACGCTGACTGACCGTCAGTACCAGGAGCTGAGGGATGCCTCAATCAGGATTATCCGCGAAATTGGTGTAGAGACCGGTGGCAGCAATATCCAGTTTGCCATCAACCCCGTGAATGGGCGTATTGTTGTGATTGAGATGAATCCCCGTGTGTCGCGCAGTTCGGCTTTGGCCTCGAAGGCAACCGGCTTTCCCATTGCCAAGGTGGCGGCAAAACTTGCCGTAGGCTACAGGCTTGACGAGATTCTGAATGATATTACAAAAACAACTCCGGCAAGTTTTGAGCCCACTATTGACTATTGTGTTGTCAAGATTCCGCGCTGGGATTTTGAAAAGTTCAAGAATGTGGATGCCCGTCTTGGTGTGCAGATGAAGTCGGTTGGTGAGGTGATGGCCTTTGGACGAAACTTCAGGGAGGCATTGCAGAAGTCGCTCCGAGGCCTTGAAATTGGTCGCGCCGGGCTTGGTTCAGACGGCAAGGATGTGATGAATGTGCTTGCCATGACGCAGCAGCAGAAAAAGTTTGCCAAAGCGGATATTCTTGAGAAGATCAGGATACCAAAAGCTGACCGTATCTTTTATCTGCGTTACGCTTTCCAGGCAGGGGCATCCATTGATGAGGTGCATCAGTCAACCGGGATTGATCCATGGTTTCTTGACAATATTCTCCAGATTGTTGAGCTTGAGGGCGAGCTTCGTGAACTGGCTGCTGCTGACTGACACGGCCATGACCTATCTTACCCGGATATTGGAGGAGAAGGAGCGGGAAGTCGTTGAACTTAAAAAGGAGAAGCCCGGGCAGCGTTATCGGGAGCTGCAGGGCTCTTTAGGTGCAACCCGTGATTTCAGTGGGGCGATAAAGCGTACTCAAGGGGGGGGGGTGAGGCTTATAGCTGAAATAAAAAAAGCATCTCCTTCGCGCGGTCTTATCGTTCATGATTTCGATCCTGTCGCCATGGCGCACAGCTATGGGGAGCTTGGTGCTTCTGCCTATTCGGTGCTTACCGATCGCCTCTTTTTTCAGGGTTCAATCGACTATCTTCAACTGGTAAGCCGATCATTTTCCCTGCCAGTCCTGCGCAAAGATTTTATTATTGATGAATTACAGATATTTGAGTCTCGCCTGATTGGTGCTGATGCCATTCTGCTTATTGTGGCAGCACTGGACCCTGCACAGCTTGGAGATTATCTGCAGGTGGCTGAAGCCATTGGTCTGCATGTGCTCGTTGAGGTGCACGACCATCAGGAGCTTGATATTGCCGTTGAAAAGGGTGCTGCAATCATAGGTGTCAACAACCGGAATCTGAAAGACTTTTCAGTCGATCTTCATGCCTCGGTGGCGCTCCGTCCCTTTATCCCGTCAGGGGTTATTGCTGTTGCTGAGAGTGGCATGAAAAGCTCTGCCGATATAGCTCTTGTCGAACAGGCATTGTTTGATGCTGTGCTAATAGGCGAGGGGCTGCATACCAGCCCCGAGCTTCGCGAGATTACCTGGTCATAGCCCTGATCTTTGCAGCAGTGAGCGCCGGAGAGGCTGATTTGAAGAAGGCGGTACCAGCAATCAGCGCGTCGGCTCCAGCAGAGACCACTTCCTGGGCATTCTCCTCTGTAATGCCGCCGTCTATGGCAATAACCATCTGCGGATTTACCTGCAAGCGCATCTCATGAAGCAGCCTGGTTTTTCCGATAGAGGAAGGAATAAACTTCTGTCCACCAAAACCTGGATTGACCGACATAAGCAGAACAAGATCAAGATCCGGCAGAATCGATTCGAGTGTCGATAATGGTGTGCCCGGATTAATTGAAACACCCGCTTTGGCTCCAAGGCTTTTGATGAACTGGATGGTGCGATGCAGGTGAGGGCAGGCCTCCTGATGAACGGTAATCTGGTGGGAGCCAGCCTTGACGAAATCTTCAATGTAGCGGTCAGGATCGGCAATCATCAGATGGGTGTCGATAATCATTGAGGTACATGCAGCAATAGCCTGTACGATGAATGGCCCGAAGGTGATATTGGGGACAAAGTTACCGTCCATGATGTCGCAGTGCATCCAGTCAGCGCCTGCAGTGGTGGCGATTTCAATGGACTCTTTAAGGCGGGCGAAGTCAGCCGAAAGAATGGAGGGGGCAAGGAGTGTTGATGGCGCTGGCATGGGGATTCTTCCTTAGTCGTGAAAAAAATTAACTCTCGCAAATAATCAAAAAGCTTCGCCAATTCCAAAATTGAAGGTGCAGTTGCCTATGTTCAATGTTGAGAATCGCCAGGGATTTGTTTCTGCCGGGTCATGAAGTTTATAGGCGAAATCAAAACGGAAAGGACCAATAGGAGATCCTATTCGCAGTCCGGCCCCTGCGTCCCAAGCGAAGTCTCTTGTCAGTGAACCAGGATTAAGGGAGTATCTCCCGGTTCTGTCCCAGATGTTTCCTGCATCGGTAAAGAGGGTTACGCCTGAAGATTGGTTGAAAAATCTGAAAAATTTCAGACGATATTCCAGGTTGAGTTCAAGCTTGATATCAGCACCGAAACTAGAGGCGGCTCTGCTTGTGCTGTTGCCCGGTCCGAGGGTATTGAAAAGCCAACCCCTCATGCTGTTTGCTCCCCCGGCATAGAAACGGCGCTCTTCAGGCGTGGTTTCAGCTTTGCCGTAGGGAATCATCCAGCCTGCACGTATTTTTCCTGCAAGCTGGTTTTGTGCGGAGATGTTTCTTGCATAACCCAAACCGGTGTCAAGTTTCAGATATTGTGAATAGGTCGTTCCAAATATTTGGGGATCTTCGTCGGTGAAGCCGCGATACTGTTTTGTATCAATATACTTGTCTATCAGCCAGGCAAGACTTCCTGACTCTTCAAAAAGAAGGTCGAGGTTCCAGATAGTCTGTTCCGGTAGAACACTTTGCCGGTTGGAGGAGTTGAGGCGAAGCCGGAAGGTCTGATTGATATGGGTACTCATGAGACTGTCAATTGCAGTGTTGACAGCAGCTTCGCTGGACGGGTTTATGCCGATATTGCTGGCAAGATCGGTTTTGAAAAGCTGTTTAAATCCGTTAAGAGAGTCTTTGCTGACCCATTCAAATTCAAAAAAATCGAAATCAAAGCGAGATGACGGATTAAGGCGGGTGCTGTAGGTTCCCCGGATCACTCCATTTTTGTTTGAAAGCAGTACAGGCAGCTTTGTTGCCGAGTATTCTACTGTTGTAGAATAGAAGCTGCCGTTTTTTTTGAGAACAGGCATTACAAGACTGCTTTTCAGACTGAATTCGTAAGGAGTTACTTTGGTATATTGGTCTGCGTCAAGATTTGCAAGCAGTTTGTTATCAGAACCGGCTTGGGAGCCATATTCGGTTGATGTTCGGAATTGTTCGCCTCCTCCGAAGAAGTTTTTGTTTTCATAAGCCAGGGATGTGCCGAAAAAGAGTGGCCCATATCGGTTATCAATCAGTATTTTAGGCTCTATCTGGTGCTTTGGCGCAGTTTCAAGGTTGATGGTTGTGTAAAGATTGCCTGCACGAACTGAATCCTGGCTGATGTATATGGATGAAAAGACGTTGGTTGCGCCAAAATTTTGCAGAGTCCGCTGTTCAAGGCTCTGGCGTGTAAAGTTTCCGGGACGAAATTCGATGGGTGAAGTGATCAAAGCAGGGGAAATTCCCTGATTGCCAAAAGTTTTGACGTTTATGTTCTTGTCGGTAAAAGTTTTCTCCGCTGTTTCGGTGCCGTTTTTCACGGGATTACGAACTATAGCATGGATCGCGCCGTATTTCAGACGTTCCGGAAGATTGATTCTGAAGAAGATACCCGCATGAGTGCCGACGGTATCAACCTTGATGCGGATACTGTCTTCATGAAAAAAAGCAAAGCCATACTCTCTGAAAAAAGAGAGTGTGCGATCCCGTTCCTCAATAATGCGTTCGACAGAAAAAAGATCACCGCTTTTGAGCTTTTTTTGTCTGAGATACTCTGTTTTAAGTTCTGCAGGAATCTTCTTCAGCCCGCCATAGTTTACGGAGTCGATTTTTGAAGGCTCATTTTCGTGGATCCGGATGTCCAGTTCCAGTTTCCTGCCGTTACCTTTTCGCACAATTGAGGTGTCTACCGCGGCAAAAAAATAGCCTTTGCAGGTATAGAGTTTCTTGATGAGCTGGATGTCTTTGGCAAACTCAAGAGAACTGAAGGGCTTATGGGTACCTCCAAACAGGCCGAGTCCAAGAAAGGATCTGCTTTTGGTGGTGCCGATGATCAGGCGAAGCTCATCCTCACTGATCGCCGTATTGCCACTGAAACGGATGCTGCTGACGTATGCAGGCTCCACTGTCCGCTCTTTTCTTTCATTGGGTGTCTGGCTATGGACAGCAAAGGCACAGAACACCATGAGGGCGATAAGAGTGAAAGCTTTAGCCAAACATTAATCCCGTTTTGTCGTGCGTTCCGCGCTTTATGTTAATTGCTCTTCATCATCATAGCCAAACTCTTCATCGGTAGGGTAGTCTGGCCATATTTCATCAAGGCTTTCATACATTTCGTCGCTTTCAGGCAGATCCTGCAGGTTATCAATAACCTGTTGTGGAGCACCACTCCTGGTAGCGTAATTGATCAATTCATCTTTTGTTACAGGCCATGGAGCATCAGCTATATGACGGGCAAGGTCTAAATTCCAGTACATACTACGTCGATTGAGTCGTTCGGTTTATGAGTGATTGTCCTCTTGTTTCGGTGAAGCGTTTTGTATCGTAATAAGCTTATCAGGGTTTGTTTCATCATAAAAGTAAGCAGTCGGATTGACTTTTATGTTGTTTTTCTGTATTTCGTAGTGCAGATGCGGGCCTGTGGTGATGCCAGTATTCCCTGACAGAGCAATGATGTCGCCTCGACTGACTTTCTGGCCCTGGTGTACCAGTAACGTTGATAGGTGTGCATAGCTGGTTTTGTAGCCGTAGCCATGATTGATGGTTATTTTTTGTCCATACCCTTTGTCATATCCTGCAAACGCCACAATTCCGTCGCCTGTCGTCTGTACATTCGTTCCCTCTTCAGCAGAAATATCAATGCCCTGGTGAAGCAGGGTGAGATTGTAGATTGGGTGTACCCGCATGCCGAACGTGCTGGTAATCAAGCCACTGACGGGTTTAATGTTGGGTACACTTGAAACATAAGAGGTTGGACTGAGGTTTTCCGAAAGTCCGGTACCATCCTCTTCACTCCCATTTTGGCGATCTATCTGCAAGATCAGTTGTTCAATCATCTGTTCTGCATTGGCAAGGAACTTTTCTGCGCTTTTTGTTGGATCTGCCTTTGTTTTTTCTGCACCAACCGACGATTTTGCGGCTGCAAGGAGAGTGGCCGGAGTGCAGGAGAGTGAGGCAAAAAATGCCAAAAAGAGAAAAGGCAACCTGGCGAAGAGAGGCCGCAAGAGATTAGTCGGCACTTTTCTGCGGTATTCAGGCAGAGTGATTAACCGATTTATTGAAATCATGCGGTATCCGGATTGTTTTGTATTGGCAGCGCCTTTGATTGTAGCCATTAACGGCCAAATATAAAAAAACTTTTTAGTTTAAGGCAATGATTTAGTGAGCTTCCAGCCAGTTTTTTCCAATCCCAATATCAACCTCAACCGGTACGGTTTTAAGCCCGCAACTGATTGCTGCGTCAATCATTGCCTGTTCTACAAGGTTTGACAGCGGTTTTTTTTCTGCATTTGTGGTTTCAAAAAGTAGTTCGTCATGCACCTGCAGAAGCATGACCGACTTCATCTTCTCTTCGCGCATTCGGGTACTGCAAAGGTTCATGGCGCATTTGATTATATCGGCGGCGGTGCCCTGAATTGGTGTATTCATGGCGGCCCTTTCAGCGGCCTTCTGCACATTGGTATTTCTGCTGTTAAGGTCAGCAATGTAACGGCGGCGTCCGAGCAGAGTGGAGACATAGCCACTTTTTTTTCCGTTTTCGATAATGTTCTGCAATGCCTCGAAAAGAGCCGGATATTTGGTTTTATAGGTGTCGATGATTGCCTTGGCCTCTTTCTGGGCAATATTGAGCCGCCGTGCGAGGCCGAAAGGCATGATGCCGTAGAGGACTCCGAAATTCACCTCCTTGGCTTTCCGTCGCATATCGCTGGTAATCTCTTGAGAGCCAAAAATCACTTTCGCTGTTGCGGTGTGGATGTCTTCATGGTTGCGGAATGCCTCAAGGAGCTGCGGGTCTCCGGATATTTCAGCGGCAATCCGTAGTTCAATTTGTGAGTAATCGGCAGAGAGCAGCCAGTGGGCAGGGTTTGAGGGGATAAATGCCCGGCGGATCTCTTTGCCAAGCGGAGTACGTATGGGAATGTTCTGCAGGTTGGGATTTGAAGACGAAAGCCGGCCAGTGGCCGTGACAAATTGGTTGAAAGAGGTATGGAGCCTGCCTGTTTGGGGATTTACTATTTTTGGTAAGGCATCAATATAGGTGCCTTTGAGTTTCTGGAGAGTCCGGTATTCGAGGAGGTCGCTGGCAACGGGATGCAGTGCAGCAAGCTCTTCAAGTACTTCAACATTGGTTGAAAAGCCGGTTTTTGTAGCTTTTCTTGTTGGAAGGCCAAGGACGTTGAAGAGAATATGAGAGAGCTGTTTTGGTGAATCAATGTTGAAGGTCGAGCCTGCTGCGCCATAAATTTTCGCAGTCAGGAGTTGAAGCTCTTTTTCGGCGGTTGCAGAGGCTTTTGCAAGATGCACCGAGTCGATGCTGATGCCTGCATACTCCATTGCAGCAAGGACGGAGACAAGAGGAAACTCCAGGTTTTCGCAAAGCCAAAGCAGCTTGCGCTCTTCCTGAAGTTTTTTTCGGAACATATTCTCAAGCTGGAGGGCAAGATCGGCATCCTGGCAGGCATAGTCAGACAGCTTCTGCGGCTCCACATCAAAAATATGCAGTTTTGTTTTGCCTGTTCCAACCAGTTCATCAAAGGTTGTCGTTTTGTAGCCAAGATAGCGGGCTGCCAGGTTGTCCAGATTGTGTTTCTCTTCGGGGTTGAGCACATAGCTCGCAAGCATGCTGTCGAATCCCACAGGCGAGAGATCTATGCCATACTTTTTCATGACGAGAATATCGTATTTGAGGTTTTGGCCGGTTTTCGGGAGTGCCGGATTTTCAAGCAGGGGCTTGAGCATTTCAAGCGCACTCTTTATGTTAAAGGCGCCGTGCGCAAAAGAGATAAAACTGGCCTTTCCGGCCTCAATTGAGATTGATATTCCAGCAAGTTCTGCTTCAAATGTATCAAGGCTGGTTGTTTCGGTGTCTACGGCGATGCGCGTTGCCCCCTGGAGTGACTCGATCAGCTTTATCAGCTTTTCTTCCGTATCGACGAGAGTATAGTGTGCATCGGTTTGGGGCGATCGAAGCGCAAGTTGTTTTTCTTCAGGAGGATCGACCGGGTGCAGAAGAAGAGCTTTTTCTCCTGGAGGATTGAGCTGAACATTTTCAAATATAGCTGGTATTCGGGCAGCAATGGATTTAAAACCAAGCTTTTGCAGCAGCGGCACAAGCTTGGTGCTGTCGGGCAATCCGCAGGCGAGATCATTGAGGGTAAAGTCGATCTGCAGGTCAGTGCGGATGGTGACCAGCTGTGTGATGAGGTCAAGACGGGGTTGAAATTCTTCAAGGCTTTGCCGGTTTTTTGGGGAAATCTGGTCGAGATGGTTGTATATCTTCTTCAGGGAGTGGTATTTGCCAAGCAAGCTGGAGGCGGTTTTTGGACCAATCCCTTTGGCACCGGGAATATTGTCGGAGGTGTCGCCCGTCAGGGTAAGGAACTGTGTGAAGAGCTCGGGCGGCACCCCGAAGTGCTCTATAATCTCTTTTTTTCCGAGTAGTTCAAGCTCATTCTGGTTTTTGCCAGGCTTGAGGATTTTTACCCCGTCATGGACAAGTTGTGCCAAATCCTTGTCTGGAGTGACAATGTAAATCTGGCATGTATCTTCAAATTTTTTGCAGGCAGTGCCGATAAGATCGTCGGCCTCGTACCCAGGGGTTTTGATGAGTGGAATATTGAAGGCATCCAGCAGTCCAAAAAGAGCCTCAAGCTGCATGATAAGATCTTCAGGCGGGGCGGCACGATTGGCTTTGTATGATGGAAAAAGGTCGTGGCGAAACGTTTTTTCCTTGCTGTCAAAGACTGCTGCAAGATAGTGTGGTCTGTAGGTTTCATAGATTTTCAGCAGTGCGGTTGCAAAGCCGTAGATAGCCCCCGTTGGCATCCCGTCACTGCTGGTCATGCCAGCTCGCTGCAGTGCAAAAAAGGCGCGGTAGACCAGAGCCATACCATCAATCAGAAAAAGGGCAGGCTTTTCGTTAACGATTGCTGGTTTCTCATTGACGGCCATCGGTGCTTCCCTCTTCATTTCCTGGTCGAGAGGAGGGAAAAAATCAAGTTGTCTTTTGTTCATTCTGCAACTACCCCGTAACTTCCAAGCAAGTTGACCATGGTGGCAAATTCACTGAGATGGTTGAGCGCGTTGTGAATATTCGGATCACTTTGATGCCCGATAAAATCTATATAAAAGAGATAGTCGAATGCTTTTTTTCTGAATGGTCGTGACTCGATTTTTGTCAGGTCGATATTCCGCATGGCGAAGGTGGCCAGTGCCTTGAAAAGTGATCCCTGTTCGTTTGGAAGCGTAAAGGCAATGGATGTCTTGTACAGCGATCTGTCCATTTTTTTGATCAGCTCAGGGAGAAGCCGGGGTTCAGGATGTTCGGCATGAGCAATTGAGAAAAACCGGGTGATGTTCCACTCTTCATCAGCCAGGTTTTCCTGCAAGATTTCAAGCCCGTAGAGGTCGCCTGCCCTTTTTGAGGCTATAGCCAGCATTGCGGGATCTTTTTCGGCGGCAATCAATTTTGCACTGCCGGCAGTGTCATAAGCTACCTCAGCTTTAAGCCACTTGTGGGTAGCAAAAAAATTCCTGCACTGGGCCAGCGCCTGGGGGTGGGAGAGCACTTTCCGGGCAAGCTCTGTCGATGAACCGGGGATACCGAGCAGACAGTGTTCAACCTTGACAAAGGTTTCGGCCACAATGGTCACTGGATGCTGAAGCAGCAGGTCATAGTTTTGATGAATACTCCCCCCAAGTGAATTTTCGATGGGTATAACTGCATAATCAACCTTGCGGTTTACAACGGCAGCAAAGACTTCTTCAAAGGATTCAAAAGGTTTTGGCACCCCGATTCGGAGCGCGGCGATTTCACTGTAAGCACCTGGTTCCCCCTGGTA
>SESH01021515.1_pt1 | contig 17151 bp, 16 predicted proteins | sample 3171561 | NCBI WGS metagenome assembly SESH01 (sample SAMN10866947, study PRJNA518727) | freshwater metagenome | biome: subpolar coniferous forest; feature: holomictic lake; material: water; isolation source: holomictic Lake 442 2011 16.5 m and 2014 13 m | place: Canada: near Kenora, Ontario
CCCCAGTTCAAACCGCAGAACGGCGCTGTTGCGATCCGGCCGCTTGATAACAATTCCGGCTTTATGCCGTTGGTCGCAGCTAGGCCAATTCCTGTCCAGTCCTTCACGCCGCCTGCGCCGATCACCACACCACGTCCGATGGTTCCCAACATACCGAATGGCGACGGTATCGAAATCCTGATGATGCGTAACCTCGATAAATATCAATCAATGGGCCGCACCCCCGGTCGGTCCGGCATTCGTCCTGTTAACAGTCCTGTTAACGGTCTCGACACCCGGGGCTAAAACTCCGAGAGCTGAGCGTCACCCTGGTGCCATAGCTGAGTTTAATTAATTGTTCGGCAACTGGTTCTTGCTTTGAACCGGCTGGGCTTGGTGATAAGAATCGGCAAGATCATCGCGTGAACGGGCCGCGTGAACGTAATGCGTGAGTTATGAAATTGGCAAAGACATCAGCTAGAATTGCGAGTCGACCCGGACACTTGCTAGCGGGACTTGTGCTGGTGGCCGGGTTGGTGGTTTCCAGTTGCGCTAGTCGCGGACGGACTAGTGAAAGCGCGGGGCCAACCCCGTCGGCACCCCAGGTTCAGGCCGCCGAGTTCCAACAGATCATCGCCGAGCTGCGTCGTGCCTCGACCTGCATTTCCGACGCCGAAGCCGCGCCAGGGTTCGCCCCCTTGCGTGCCAAGGCACCAAGCGACACTCATGATAGTCCCTATCCTACCTACATGCTTGACAAAAAAAAGGCCACTCCGGCAGAAGGTCAGCTGATAACCAAGTTTCTGGAGACGATCGCACCGTGCCAGCCTGATTTCGGCGCACCGACCGTGCGTTCCCACCAGTCGATTACTCGAATGATTTCTGATACTTGGACGCAGCAACAAGAGCTTTATCGCCATCTTAAGGAAGGGTTGATCAGTTGGGGCGTCTTCAACCAGGGCACCCGTTCGAACGCTGACAAGCTCTCGGGCGGACTTCAGGCGCTGAAACTAACCAATGAATGATTAAGGAGCCCAGGCTATGAGTTTCCGCTTCGTCGGCGTCGCCCTCAGCATCATGGGCGCATCTTCGGCCGGTGACTATTACCTGGGCGGCACGTCGCCTCAAGCTGGCCGTTCGGAGACCGTCGTGGTTCCTGTGAAGCAGCTGGCGATGGCTTCGGCACCTTCTCCTTCAAGTCGGGGGTTGCCTTCCGCCAGTTCTGCGCCGATCACACTGACGGTTGAGCCCCAGGCTGCGCCCCCCCCAGCCGCGCCCCCGGCCGCAGTTATAGTTGATGCTGCTGCGCTTCCGGCCGCAGTTATGGCTGAAGCCGTAGCGCTGTCATATCCGCCCTTTCAGGTTGCTGGTGGCATATATTGGCAACCAAGGGTTTGGGTTGGCAACGGCATGGTCATAAATCCGTTGACTGGGGCACCGCTTACTCGGGAGGAGCAGGAATCCGGCTGGATCGATGGGCCCCGGACTATGACGCATGATGCTGTGGCGGTGGCGTCGGCGTTGCCGGATCCTGAGCCGGTGCCGAATAACGAGATTATAGCGGCCGGTGCTGGCGGGGGCGGTGGCGGTGGCGGTGGCGGTGGCGGCTATCGCATACACCTGGAATCTTATCGTAACGGTGCCTTGGTCGAACAGGCTTGGAGCGGCTTGCAGGCTGCCAACCCGGCCGTGCTTGGTGGGCTTGAGCCGAGCACAGTGACGGTGACCCTGGCGAAGAAGGGCAAGTTCATCCGTCTTCTCGCCGGTCCTTTCGAGAGCAGGGATGCGGCCGACCAGGCCTGTGCTGCATTGCGCAAGGGCCATCATTACTGTCACCCCTTTGCCCCCGGTCATGAAGCGTCCTAGAGGGGCGGGCGATGCCGGGCATGGTCACGGTTATTAAGGTCACGGATGCTGGCCTTGGCTTGCTTGCTTGGCCGGGGGGGCAAGTGCGGTGCGCGATTGGCCGCAGCGGCATCAGCGTCGCCAAGCGCGAGGGCGATGGCGCGACCCCAGCCGGCGAATTTCCCCTGCGCCATCTGCTTTACCGCCCTGACCGTCTGGTAATACCCTTGACCGGATTGGCGGTCGCGGAACTCCGGCCCGATGATTGCTGGTGCGATGATCCCGACCATCCCGACTACAACCAACCGGTCAGCCTGCCTTTCGCCGCCAGCCATGAACGAATGTGGCGGGACGACGGCCTTTATGATGTGGTGGTAGTGCTTGGACACAACGACCGCCCACCGGTTCCCGGCCTGGGTAGTGCCATATTCCTCCACGTCGTCCGACCGGGCTATGAGCCAACCGAAGGCTGTGTCGCGCTGGCGCTGCCCGACCTGCTGCGGCTGGTCGAATGTTGCGACGAGAATACGATACTGGTTATAGCTGCCGCCTGATCTTGAACCGGTTTCGTGGCGTGGTCATCGGTGCAACGCTGCGTCCTTGGTGACGTCCACCCACCATGTGCTCTCATAGGGCAGACCGTAGCGGGCGGCGGTTGCCGGATGGCCGAATCGGTCCCAATAGGCGATCCGGTGACGATTATTGTGCCACTGGGGGATAACGTACCAATTCCACAACAACACTCGATCAAGCGCCCTGGTGGCGGTAAGCAGGGCTTGGCGGTCTTGAGCCGCGATCAGCTGCGACACCAGCGCATCCACCACCGGATCACGGACGCCAGCAAGGTTGCGGCTGCCCGGCTGATCGGCGGACGCCTGCGTCCAGTAGTCGCGCTGTTCGTTGCCTGGTGAAAGCGACTGCGGTATCGTATCGATAATCATATCGAAATCGAAATTATTTAGTCGGTTCTGGTATTGCGCCGAGTCGACCATGCGAATGGTGGCGCTGATGCCGACTCGGTTGAGGTTGCGTACATAGGGCTGGACGATGCGTTCGAAAATGGGCTGATCCAGTAATATCTCGAAGGCGAACGGTTGGCCGGAGATGGCGTTGACCAGCTTGCCCTCGCGCAGTTCCCAACCCGCCTTGACGAACAATTCGAGGGCAAGGCGCTGGTTTTGGCGAATGGCGCCGCTGCCGTCGGTCTTGGGCGGCTCGAAGGGCTGGGTAAAGACTTCTTCGGGCAGTTGGCTGCGGTAGGGCTCAAGCAGTGCCGACTCGGCGGCCGACGGCAAGCCGGTTGCGGCCAAGTCGGAGTTGGAAAAAAAACTCCTGGTGCGGACGTACTGGCCGTACATCAAATTTGCCTGGGTCCATTCGAAATCGAACAGAAAGGCCAGCGCCCGGCGAACGTTTCGATCACGGAATGTTGCCCGGCGCGTATTGAAAAGAAAGCCCTGCAGTCCCTGTGGGTCCTCGTGCTTGATCTCCTCGCGCTTGAGCCGTCCATCCTTGACTGCCGGAATGTCATATCCGGTGGCCCAGTTCTTTGAACTATTTTCCATGCGAAGATCGACGGCACCGGCCTTGAATGCCTCAAAGGCCACATCGGCGTCACGATAGTAATCGAAACGAATGATGTCGAAGTTAAAACGACCGCGATTAAGGGCCAAGTCTCGGCCCCACCAATTCTTGACTCTTTGGTACGAGATGGTGCGCCCGGCCTGAACATCGGCGACCTGATAAGGACCGCTGCCGGGAATGGCCTCCAAGGTAGTAACATTGAACGGGCGCTTCTCGCTGAACCAATGCCGGGGGAGCACCGGCAATTGCCCGATGATCAGCGGTAACTCGCGATTGGGCGCCCCGCTGAAGGTGAACTTGATTCGGCGCTCCGCCGTTTGTTCCACCTTAGCAACATTCGCGTAGTAGAGCCGGTATTGTGGGTGGCCTTGGTCGCGCAAGGTCTCAAAACTCCAGATTACATCGGCTGCGGTAACCGGTTCACCATCACTGAATCGGGCTTGAGGCCGCAGGGTGAACGCCACCCATTCACGATCAGGCCCTACCTCGATGGTTTCAGCTAATCGGCCATACTCGCTCACCGGCTCGTCGCCGGTACCTTCGGTCAAGGTCTCAAAGGTCTGGGATAGTCCGGCCGCCGCCTGACCACGCAGGATGTAGGGATTGAGGGTGTCGAAACTACCCATCGCCGCCACCCGAATTTCTCCACCCTTGGGGGCATCGGGATTGACGTAGTCGAGGTGCTTGAAATCGGCGGGATATTTGGGCGGGCCATAGAGCGACAGGCCATGGACGGTCTCGGCCGCAGCGGGTACGGCCAGGAGAAGGGCTGCGATCAGGGCAGCGTGCAGGGCGGCAAAACCACGCATGGGACCTCGCTCATAAAAAAGTCTTTAGGAACGACACTATAGGTTAAATCGGCGGGGGAGCAACCGGGGTTCTTGGGAAACCACTTGACCAGGGGGCCGAAGCTTGCAAGATGGACGTAATCGAGTGTCCGCGCCGAGGGGGCGGTCACGTTCCCGTCCCCGCAACCCACCGAGGCTCACTGTGGCAAAACTCAACTACCTTTTTACCAGCGAATCGGTTTCCGAAGGTCATCCTGACAAGGTTTGCGACCGCATTTCGGATGCCGTCGTAGATCTTTTTCTTGGGGCGGACCCCTATGCCCGAGTAGCGGTCGAAACGCTTTGCACAACCAATCTGATTGTCCTCGCGGGAGAGGTGCGCGGGCCTGCGTCGATCACGCATGAGTTGATGGAAGCTGCAGCGCGCCGTGCGGTTAGAGATATTGGTTATGAGCAGGATGGCTTTCATTGGAAGAATGCGGAGGTCATCGTCCGCGTCCATTCTCAGTCTGCCGACATTGCAGTCGGAGTCGACGCCGCCGGAAACAAGGACGAGGGTGCCGGCGATCAGGGCATAATGTTCGGCTACGCCTGCAACGAGACTTCGGCGCTGATGCCGGCCCCGATCTTCTACGCCCACAACATCCTTCACTCGTTGGCCGAAGCCCGCCATTCGGGAGCGACCCCCCTGCTCGGCCCCGACGCCAAAAGTCAGGTGACCTTGCAATACGAAAACGGCAAGCCAGTTCGGGCGACTTCGGTCGTTGTATCGACTCAGCATCACGAGTCGATCTCTTCGGACGAAGTGCGCGAAATCGTCCGCCCGCACGTGGTTAACGTTCTGCCTGGGGGTTGGATGTGCCCCGAGGAAAACTTTTACGTCAACCCAACCGGGCGCTTTGTCATCGGCGGTCCGGACGGCGATTCGGGTCTGACCGGACGCAAGATCATCGTTGATACTTACGGCGGTGCCGCTCCGCACGGTGGCGGCGCGTTTTCGGGCAAGGATCCGACGAAGGTTGACCGTTCGGCCGCTTATGCCGCGCGCTACCTGGCAAAGAACGTGGTGGCAGCTCATTTGGCTGACCGTTGCACTATCCAGCTGGCCTACGCCATCGGTGTGGCACGGCCGCTGTCAGTTTATATCGACACCCACGGCACTGGACGGGTTGATGAGGATTTGCTGTCGGTTGAACTCCAACGGCTGGTCGATCTCAGCCCGCGCGGCATCCGTACCCATCTGGGTCTCAACAAGCCGATTTATGCCCGGACTGCTGCCTATGGCCATTTCGGCCGCGAGCCGGAGGTCGATGGTGGTTTCTCGTGGGAAAAGACCGGCTTGGTCGACGTTCTTAAGGCTACTTTCAAAATCTAAACCATAAGTTGCCAAGTCGGTTTGTTTGACAATTGCCGGAGGAGGGGAGATTCTCCTCCGGTTCTATTTAGGGCCAGATTTTTTGGGATCAGATTTGTTGGATCCAGATTTGCCGCATTTGCCCAGGCTATATGGCCGGCGCTGTGGCCGCCCGCTGAGGCGACGTAAAACGCAATTGCTCGAGTCGTTGTTGCCTGCGCTTCGGTTGGAGCGGCCGGTTCCTGGCACCAAGCTGGATCCAGCTGCACTGTTTCCCATGCCGGTGTCCGACTTCTGGCTTGAGGTTGGCTTTGGCGGCGGCGAGCATCTAGCGGCCCAGGCGGTGGCCCATCCCGGCATTGGCATTATCGGCTGCGAGCCGTTCATCAATGGTGTTGCCGGCTTGCTTGATCATGTCGAGCGCGAGGGGCTAGGCAATGTCCGTATCTTTGATGACGATGCACGTTTTCTGCTTGATGCCTTGCCTGACGCTTCGATCGGGCGCTGTTTCGTGCTGTTCTCCGACCCTTGGCCGAAAAAGCGGCATTGGGAGCGTCGTTTTATTGGCCCGGAAAATCTGGAGCGTCTGGCTCGGGTACTCAAGAATGGGGCCGAGCTGCGTTTGGCTAGTGATGATCCTGGTCTGGTGACCTGGATGCTTGACCAGACTTGGCACCATCCTGCCTTTGCCTGGACAGCGCAACGGGCGGATGATTGGCGCATTCGCCCCAGTGACTGGCCAGCTACCCGGTATGAAGAAAAGGCCGTCGCCGCCGGTCGCCGCCCGGTCTTTCTGCGGTTTTGCCGCCGTCCAGTTCTGGTCTGTGGATAGCAGTAAGGCTAGGGCAATGGACCAACTGCGTTGAGAGCGGCCTGAACGGCCCGGCTGAGCGTTGGTTCTGAAAACCCGGTGCGGCGGGGCGGGCCAAAGCTGGCGGCGGCCTTGAAATATGCAATGACGGCATCGGCGATACTGTCGGCGAAGTTTCTCCTGCCGTCACGCTCAACAATGAGCTGGCACAGCTCACTGTCCGTCATATTCTCGCGCTGACAAATTTCATCGAAAGCGTTCCATGTCGCGGCGTCAAGACCGATCCTTTCCGGCCGGCCGCCGATTGTCACCATCCGGTTGGTTGGGTCATGCGGCGCGCCTGCTGTGTCAATTTCGCTCATCTGCTTTTCCAAGTGCTAGTCGTTCGGACATAAACGGTAGATTTCAAAGCCGTCAGCAAGATTACACTGCACACATACGTATGCAAGGTTCAACTGATTAACCAGGGCTTAACCAAGGCGCAACCAAAAAAGGCAAGCAATTGCCGTCGGGGACCTTGCAATGAAAATACACGCAAACCGCGAGAGATGACGCGGAGGGCTTGTCAATGCTATCGTTCCTGCCGTATCGATCTGGCGGGCCATTTTTGAATACGCACAAAGAGGATAGGGCGATGACGGAGTTTTCCAAGAGAACGCTGGCCGATTGGACGGCATTGGCTGCAAAGGATATCGGCAAGGGCGGCACGGTCGATCAATTGCTGTGGCAAACGCCGGAGGGGCTGGCGGTCAAGCCGCTCTACACTGCCGCCGATCTTGAAGGTCTGGAACTTGAGTCACTGCCCGGCTTCCCCCCCTACACCCGCGGCCCCAGGGCAACCATGTATGCGCACCGGCCCTGGACTATCCGCCAGTATGCCGGCTTCTCGACCGCCGAGGAATCCAACGCCTTTTATCGTAAAAACCTTGCCGCCGGTCAGATGGGGCTGTCGGTCGCCTTCGATCTGGCGACCCACCGTGGCTATGATAGCGATCACCCGCGCGTGGTCGGTGACGTCGGTAAGGCGGGAGTGGCGATTGACTCGGTTGAAGATATGAAAATTCTCTTCAACGGCATTCCGCTCGATAAGATGAGCGTGTCTATGACCATGAACGGTGCCGTGTTGCCGGTGCTGGCCGGCTATATCGTCGCCGCCGAGGAACAGGGCGTAGGTTTGGAAAAGCTCAGCGGTACCATTCAAAATGACATTTTGAAGGAATTCATGGTTCGCAACACCTATATTTACCCGCCATCGCCCTCAATGCGGATTATAGCCGACATCATCGAATACACCTCACACAACATGCCGAAGTATAACTCGATCTCAATCTCTGGCTATCATATGCAGGAGGCCGGGGCCACCGCCGTACAAGAGCTGGCTTTTACTATTGCCGATGGTCTTGAATACGTACGCGCCGCCTTGTCCAAGGGTCTTAAGGTTGATGAGTTTGCCCCGCGCCTGTCGTTTTTCTTCTCGATTGGCATGAATTTTTTTATGGAGATCTCCAAGTTGCGCGCCGCCCGGCTTTTGTGGGCGCAGCACATGAAGACCTTGTTCGATCCCAAGGATGTTCGCTCGCTGGCGTTGCGCACTCACTGCCAAACCTCGGGCGTGTCGCTGACCGAGCAGGACCCTTACAACAATGTGGTTCGCACCACTATTGAGGCGATGGCGGCGGTGCTGGGAGGAACCCAGTCTCTCCACACCAACGCTTTTGACGAGGCGCTTGGCCTGCCGACCGCCTTTTCGGCTCGGGTCGCTCGCAACACCCAGTTGATCATCGCTGAGGAAAGCGGTATTCCTAAGGTAGTTGATCCGCTTGGCGGCTCCTATTATGTCGAGGCGCTGACTGCTAGCCTAGCTGCCGCTGCCGACGAACTTATCGCCAAGGTTGAAGCCATGGGCGGTATGACCAAGGCAGTCGAGTCCGGCCTGCCTAAGTTGTTGATCGAGGAGGCCGCCGCCCGTCGTCAGGCCGCCATTGATCGCGGTGATGAGGTGGTGGTCGGTGTCAACAAGTACAAGGTCGCGGCGGCCGACGTCGCCGACGTTGACGTGCTCGATATCGACAACAGCGCGGTACGCGACAAGCAGATAGCTAGGCTCAACGCCATGCGTGCCGCAAGAGATGAGCCCTTGACTCGCGCGGCGCTGACCGATCTGACTAACGCCGCCCGGGATGGCTCCGGCAATTTGCTCGATCTTGCCGTAAAGGCGACCCGGCTGCGCGCATCGGTCGGGGAAATCTCTGATGCCCTTGAGGAGGTCTATGGTCGCCACAAGGCGTTGAGCAAGACGGTATCCGGGGTTTATGGTGCAGCCTATGAGGGTGACGGAGGCTTTGCTGCGATCCAGGCCGATGTGGCTAAATTTGCCGCAGCCGAAGGCCGCAGGCCGCGCCTGCTGGTGGTAAAAATGGGCCAGGACGGTCACGACCGTGGTGCTAAGGTCATCGCCACCAGCTTTGCCGATATCGGCTTTGACGTGGACGTTGGCCCTTTGTTCCAAACTCCGGCCGAAGTTGCCCGTCAGGCCATCGAAAACGACGTCCATATCATAGGCGTCTCATCCCAGGCTGCCGGCCACAAAACCCTGGTGCCTCAGCTCATTGACGAGCTGAAGGCTCAGGGTGCCGACGATATACTGGTAGTGGCCGGCGGTGTCATTCCGCCCCAGGATTACCCTCACCTCTTTAAGGCCGGGGTTGCTGCGATTTTTGGACCCGGCACCAATATCCCGATTGCCGCCAGGGAGGTGCTGGCACTGCTGAACAAGGGAAAGTAAAGGGGTCAGCCGTAGTGTGGTTGGGGGACTAGGATTCGAACCTAGGCTGGCGGAGTCAGAGTCCGCTGTCCTACCACTAGACGATCCCCCAATCAGACCGGGTCAGGTTCCAGCCAATTTGGGCCGATTTCCCGGGCACTCAATTTTCTAGCACGGGAGGCGGGGTTTGGGTAGCCCAATGTGAGCCGCAGCCCACGGCAAATTTGTTCTCGCGGTCTGGCACCATTTTGTAATTGCGGGGGCGGTAACCTTCGCCGAAGGGGCGGTTTTTTTTGGCTGCGGCACGATTTAGCCATGGCGCCCCGGAAACCCATGTTACAATCGGGTCAATGAAGACGGAAATTTGTATTTATTATCACGCTGATGAGCAGAATGGGGGATGTGAATGTCGACTTTGCGCAGGCAAGCGATGGAAGCGATGCTGGAAGCAGCTTCTCAGGATGTTGCTGAAACGTTGAAAGAACAAGGAATAGGTGATGATCGTAGCGAGGATGTCGATGATGCCGTCTATGATGTTGCTATTCTATACGCATACCGTGTGTTTACTAGAATCTGCGAGAATGGCGGGTTGACCGTTGATGCCCCTCTTTTCGCCGAGCTGGCTGCCGATCTGGCGGAAGAAATCGAGGATGATTCCGAAGGTGCTTGAGCCATATTGGTCCGGGTCCTTTGCTTCAGGGTATCATTACGTGACCTAACGCCGGTGAGGCGGAAGATTGGGGACAGGGACGATGATTATCGAGTGGTCGGAGGCGCTTCGCACAGGCGTTGAAAGCATTGATGATGATCATCAACTGTTGCTCAACAGTTATAACCAAATAATGGGATATGGCACCGACATTGTTGATGACGAGTACTTCGCCCTGGCGATAAAGCAGCTTCATTTCAACTTTTCGCAGCACTGTTTACGCGAAGAAAATCTTATGGCGCAAATTAAGTTTCCTGAGTGCATTGAGCACACAAATTGTCATATCGCCATACTGCAAAGAATTGAAGAAGCTGTGAACAATGCTGTGGCCAAGCATGTGACCAAGCGCGAGCTGTTTCAGCCGGTGCTGGATTGGCTTGCGACTCATATTTTGGAACATGACAAGCGGCTGGCGATCTATGCTCGACAATTTGAATGCAGCGTGCCTGCAGTGCCGGGTCGCCATGAGTCCTAGCGGTCATAATATCAGCGGCTCTGAACTTAGGCTGGGAGATGCAATGGGCCAAGAAAATATGCCTCGCGTGCGCCTTGCCCTGTTCGATTGCGACGGAACACTGATAGACAGCCAACATGCCATAATTGCGGCGATGTTGGCGGCGTGGCAGGGTCAAGGGCTGGGCGAGCCTCCCGAGTCGGAGATGATTCGTCGGGTGGTCGGGCTGCCTTTGGATGTGGTGGTCGCGCGTTTGTTGCCTAGTGGCTCGATGGCCAGCCAAGAGGCTCTGGTAGAGCGCTATAAACGCGAGTTTCAGCGTCAGCGGCAGTCGGGACAGTTCCGTGAGCCGCTCTATCCCGGTCTGCGTGAGGTGCTGGAAACGTTGAGAAGCGATGGCGTGCAGCTTGGCATTGCTACTGGAAAATCAATGCGCGGTTTGGTCGCCGCGCTCGAGCACAATGATCTCGGAAGTTTTTTCGTGACCTTGCAAACCGCCGATACCGGGCCGGGCAAGCCCGATCCCGCTATGGTATTGCGCGCCCTGGCCGAAAGCGGTGCCAAGGCCGTCGATACAGTGATGATCGGTGATACTGTTTTTGATATCGAGATGGCGGTTCGGGCCGGAGTCCGGGCGATCGGTGTTGCATGGGGCTATCACAAGGCCCACGAATTGTATGCGGCCGGGGCGAGAATAGTCGTGTTTACGACGTTCGACCTGCTATTGGCCATTAAGTCGATGCTGTAATACCGCCGATCAGAATGATTGACACATCGCCCATGTCTGGCGGCGGTATTAGTCCGCGACGCGGCCCCGCGCCATGTGGCGCGACGCTTACAATATGTTTATAAGTTCACGCCTCAATAACTTACCGTTGGCCGTACGTGGTAGTTTGGCAAGGAAAATTACTTGGCGAGGGCGTTTGTAGGCCGCAAGATGGTCACTGGCCCATTCAAGAATTGATGTTTTACTGGCCGCTTCACTGGAAGCTTCACTGGTAATTGCGTGAGGAACTACGTAGGCGGTAAGAATACTGACCTCGTCTGATACCGCGACTTCCGCGACCGCGACATCGGCAATTTCGGGGTGGAGAGAAAGGACGTGCTCAATTTCTAGTGGCGAAAGCCGATATCCCTGCGTGTTAAGGATGTCATCGTTGCGGCCATGGAACCAGATATATCCATCGGCATCCAGGTGGGCGAGGTCGCCGCCCGCGAACCACTCGCCACGATAAACAAGTTCTTCCTCCTCCGGCCGTTTCCAATAGCCAAGCATCAGCCCGGGGTCGGAACGGTGGATGGCAAGTAAGCCGGTTTCCCCAGCCGGTAGTTCGCTTCCGGTAATTGGATTAAGGATGGCGATGTGGCGACCAGGCTGGGGCTTGCCGGGACTGCCCGGCCGTGTCGTCATCCCTGCATGGGTGGAAATATAGGTGGAAATTTCGCTCATACCTAATGCTTCAAACAGCTCCTTGCCGGTGCGCTTACGCCAAGCCGCGAGCAGGGCCGGAGAGAGTGCCTCGCCCGCCGTCAGGCCATGGCGCAAAGTGGCGAGGTTTGCGGCAGAAATGTCACCGTATTTGAGGATGCGACGATAGAGGCTTGGCACCGTGGCGAACAGGGTAACGCCGTAACGGGCGATCAATTCTGGCCATATCGCCGGATCTGGCGTGCCATTATAAAGTATTGCGGTGGCGCCGTTGGCCCAAGGGTCGATTAGGCCAACCCCCAGTGTATAGGTCCAGTTGAAGGCGCCAGCATGAAGCATCACGTCGTCGGGGCCGATGCCGTACCAGCCCTGGTACATTGGCCGTCGACCCCAGGCGCTGCGGTGGGCATGGAGCACACCCTTGGGCCGCCCGGTGGTGCCCGAGGTGTAGATCAAGTAGGCTGGATCGCCCGGGGCGGTGTCGGCGTAATCGATCTCCGGCCCGTTCGCAGCAAGGGACAGCACCAAGGCGGCGTCGAGTCCGCGCACACTGGCTGGCAGCGGCCGATGAAAAGCGAGGTCGCCGGATTGCGCCACCCAGCTCGCCTCCGAGTCGTCGCGCAGGAAGTCCGCTTCCTCCCCGGTCAACGCCGCCGATGCCGGGACCGAAACCAGCCCGGCTGCCAAGCCGCCGAGAAACGCTAGCAGGTAGGGTAAATCATTGTCCATGCGGATCATTATCCGCTCGGCCGGGCGGGCTCCATGCGCAAGCAACCCGCCCGCCAGCCGCCTGATGGCAAGATCAAGCTCATAATAGTTCCAGCGCCGCTCCCGCCCACAGTCGCCGACGATAATCAGCGCTGTCTTGCCCGGTTGATATCGAGCATTATAGCTCAGGCAATACTTAGCAATATTGAAGCGTTCGGGGAGTAATTGTTCCATGTTTTTCCGGTCAGGGGAATCAATATAAAAATGTTGCAGCAATAATATCTACAACTAATCTCCGTCATGTACTAGACGAACCCTACGCCTGCTCGTGCCAGTAAACTCAATCTTGTTTAGTCGATCATAGATGGTTTCCGCTTCGGTAGGCGGCTTATTGAGCGGGGCCTTGGCTGAGGCCATGCCAATGGCCACAGCGGCGCTGTCGATAGGAGGCGGAGGTGGAGCCACAGCAATATTTAGCGGCGGGGGCGGAGCCGATTCTTTCATGTGGGCCATGAGCATCGCCTTGACGTCCCTTAGCGGGATGGGTTCCGGGGCGCCGACGATCTGACGTTTTCCCCACTGCACAATTGATTCTGATTCCTTCTTTTCTACCTTATCATGCTTTTCCTCCGCATCTATTTCAGTTTTGTTGGTCAGGCTTCGCGATAGCAGGGCCACGATCAGGCAAAGAAAGTCGGGGGCGACAGCAATAAGAATTACTGTAAACAAATCCAGTAAGCGGGCAATCTGGCCGGAAGTGATGGCCGTGGAGACGTCGTTGACAAGCTCGGTCAGGCCGCGATATTTGGCATCGGTGAGGTTGCGCTCGTTTCCTCGCAAATTGGTAAGTTTTACCCTTAGACGTTCAATCTGAATGCGAAACTGCGTCGATAGGCGGCTGGATACCTCCTCGACCGGGGCGACGCGCTCGGCAAGCAGGGCATTCAAGCGGCCAAATTTGATGAGGGCTGCGTCAAAATCGGCGAACCGTGCCTCGACCTGCTGCAGTTCGCCCTCAAGGCTGCCTAGAACCTTGCCCAGATCGGCGCTGATGGTGGCGGAGACGAAAAGTGGCGTCAAAAGATGCTGGTAATTCTGAAAATCGGTTTGGGCCGAGCGTATTTCACGGCAGCGCGGGCCGCAGCCCTGCTTGACCCCGGGCTCCGGTCTGAGTATTTCGTTTTCCATGCGTTGACTGAGATTGGTCAGTGTCGAGGCAAAGTTGGAGACCATCTGCCTATCGATCTGGCGCATATCATCGGAAATCATCTGTAGTTCGTTGGACGACTCGACTCGTGCCGTTTCAGACCGGCGTTCGTACATGATTGAATAGGACGACATGAAGACTGACCAGCCGACGAATATAAAGACCAGTGGCGCCGCCGAAAGCATGGCCACCATTTCGCGCCGATTCATCAGCGTCGGCGAACTAAGCCGAAGATAAAAATACGTAATGGCAATATGAACCAAGCCGGCCAGAACATATGGCTGAGCATCCCCGACTAGGCCACTGAAAGCCGGCCGATACTGCGTCAACTGAATACCGGTTGCCGTCATCAACCAAGCATAAAAAGACGATGTCAGGATCATAACCGTACATAACGGTTTTCCCATGAAACCTCCCTACTCGACCGGTTCCTGACCAAACTTCCAGGCCGCCAAACCAGCGATACTAACCAAGGCGGTCAACAAGTTAGCGCCGAGTCGCGCGCCCCGGACCGCCCCCGGACTTGGCTGCCTTGGCTACTTGCTTGACCCTTGCTGGCGGCTTGAGCCGTTTCAGCGCCGATTCAATCACTAATCCGACGCGCTCGAGCAGGCCGGTGAATAAATTAGGCGGGGGGAAATTAGGCGAGAGACTTGCTGGTGGACGTGTCGATTTTACCTTTTGTGGCACAGTCAGCGCGACACTGGGCGGTTTGTGCAGGGGCGGTTTGCGTACCGGTGATGAAATTTGCTTGATCGGGGTGTGTTTTGCTCTGCAAAAGCCTAGCAAAAGCAGGGCGCGTGAGGCGATTAGGCGCAGATCTTCGCTGATGCTTTGAACCTTAACCATTTGCCGGTGCCGACTCGGCGGGGTCCGCACTGTGGGCGGGGAAGCCCTGCCCATGTTCCCGATACCCATGTTCCCGCTGTTGTACTGGCGTGCTGCAGCCAGTTGAACGGCTGTGGTTTCTCGAGTTTTCTGCCGTTCCGCGTCGTCCATGTCGTCCATCGCGCCTTTCTTGCAACGGGTCGGGAGACTCATTTTGCCTCCAAGCCCCATACGGCACAGAAGATAGACTGGATTTCAATAGTTGCCAAGCACTCGCCGATGCCATCTTTGCCATTGCGTTCGGGAAAGCTTTTGGGGAATGATCTCACCTGCGTTACGCCACTAATGGTTAAAGTCAACAAGGACGGGGCATGGCACCGGAAAGAGGGATAAGGCGGCCCAGGGTAAACCCGGTAAATCTCGCAAACCCCGCAAACCCAGTTAATCCGGCAGATGCCCGGCGGTGGAACGCTGTTTACCTTATCGCGGCTCTTTCCATGATTTTCATGACGCTGGCGGTGGCTGTGCAGCCGCTTTATTTGCGTCAGGTACTGGGGCTTTCCCTTGACAGCGCTGGCATGATCAATGCCAACGTCCAAGTGGTGGCGGAGTTGCTGACCCTGGTGGTGATCGGCGCTCTTGGCGTGTTGTCCGACCGCTTTGGCCGGGTGCCGATTCTGGTCGGAGGCTTTATTGTGGGAGCGGTTGGCGGCTTCCTTGCCCCGTTCAGCTATCAGCTCGGCACTATGCTTGGCATCGGCGGCATCGCTTTTTATTACTTGGCTCGAGTCATCATGTCGCTGGGAACCTGCGCGGTTTGGCCGCAACTGGCGACCTTGGCCGGTGATTTCACCGATTATGACAGCCGCGCTCGCAAGATGTCGAACGCCACCTCGATGATGGCCTTTGGCAGCGCCCTGGTATTTGCGGTGTTGATGCAGATTCCCCGGCATTCGGGTGTAATTACCGTAATGCTTTTCAATGCCGTGCTCGGGGTGATCGGCGCGTGGCTTGTGCTGCGTCTGCTGGTTGATGTCGCGCCCCGAAATCCCGGACGGAGTATTCCCTGGCGGCAGATTAGGGATCTGTTGGCGCGCGAGTCGCGGCTTCGCGTTGCTTTCGCTGCCGCTTTGTTTTCGCGCGGAGACGTCGCGGTGATCGGTCTTTTTTATATGCTGTGGACTCTGTATTTCGCCGAACTTGTGGGCAAAACTCAAGAGCAGGCGACCGCCCATGCCGGCTTTGTCATCGGCGTTGTCGGATTGGTCCTGGCGGTGACTAGCCTGGGCTGGGGGATCGTGGTTGAGCGTCTGGGTCGCCTCAACTCGCTTATCGTTGGCATGGCAACGTCGGGGGTGGGATTCCTATTGATGGGTGTTATCGTCAATCCCTTTGACGGGATAGTTTTGGTTCCTATGATATTGATCGCGCTTGGCCAAGTCGGAGCCCTGCTTTCTCCTGACGTTTTGGCCTTCGACCTTACCCCCAGGACTTTTCGCGGGTCGATGATCGGCGCGCTTAACATGGTGAGCGGGATCGGGATCATCATACTGCTTGAAGTCGGCGGTTATCTCTTTGATACGGTCGGCCCTTGTGGTCCTTTCCTGTTGATCGGCTCGGCCAATTTGGCGGTCATGGCCTATGCGCTGGTGATCAGCCGATCGCCAGCGCCGCAGGAATACTTGACTGACCGGGAATCTGACGGGTTTTAATTGGCTACGCGGCCTGCTTGGCAGAAGCCTGGGTGGCAAAAGCCCGGGTGGCAAAAGCCCGGGTGGCAAAAGACTGAACGGCGGTGCTGCAGCGGAGGTGATCGGCCAGCGGACGGTCTTCCTTGCCCATGTGTTTCGTCAACCAACTTCCGATCGTATGGGAGAGATCATACATATCTGCATCTTGCGCTTGGATTCGCCCGATGTCGCGCTCAATGTCTTCCAACAGGCGGCCGTGATCAATGCGGTGCGCGTCAAGTCCGGGGTAGTCGGTATCGGCCATTAGCGTCTCTTCGAAGGCGAAGAACTCCCCGATAATGCTGACCAATGTATTGGCGATTTTATTGACTCGCAGCATCGAACCGCTGCTGCCGCCTAGCACCCGCAGTTCTTCATTGAAGGCAGTGTAGATGGCGACGAGGGTCTCGCGCCGGCGGTCAAGAATGGGAAGGCCAAAACTGTAGGAGCTGTCACAGCGGACTCGCGGCAGGTCGGTTGTTCGATAAATTCTCGCCAACGACTGTAAACCGGCACGGATGGTGCGGCCAAAGCCCATGGTTCTGGACATGCCGGCCAACACGTTCATGTGGTCAGCTTCGAAAAAAGAAGAGGTATTCGAGCCGGTATTTGTCACTGCTTCCTCCCCTGGGATTATTTCAAGATGGCTGGACCCGGGCCTCCGGCAAGTGCGGCGGAGGGGTCTTTGTGGGTGGCCTTGTCTTGAAATAATCTGTTTGCAACGCCTGTTGTCTTCAACAAGAGGGAGCTTGATCGCATTTTAACGAAATCGCAACCATAACCTTGCCGGTCCGCCGCTGATCTCTACCGCGCTGTTGATTTAATGCAACAGATTAAGGTTGTGCCGATACCGCGTTGATCCAGAGTGCATATCGTTGGTTTAGGAGCGCTGGGACCTGACTATCCCCAAGCCGATGATCATTGCAGTCACGAATGCGGCGACGCCAGGAGTAGCGGCAGA
>SESH01006242.1_pt1 | contig 17142 bp, 14 predicted proteins | sample 3171561 | NCBI WGS metagenome assembly SESH01 (sample SAMN10866947, study PRJNA518727) | freshwater metagenome | biome: subpolar coniferous forest; feature: holomictic lake; material: water; isolation source: holomictic Lake 442 2011 16.5 m and 2014 13 m | place: Canada: near Kenora, Ontario
TCCGGTTTTCTGAATATTTGGAACGTGAATGTGAGAATTGACTCCCCGTTGCCGCCTAGGTATGATGGGTGCGTTGCGGGAAAAATAGGGGGTGCCTGATGATCTTCGGAATTATTGTTGCGGCCGGCAAGAGTGAGCGCATGGGGTCCGATGTCGACAAGGCGTTTCTTTCCCTGGGCACCCGGCCGGTGCTGGCTTATTCCCTGCTCGCCTTCGAGCAGTGCCCCATGATCGACGGTGTCGTGCTCGTGGTGCGCAAGGACCGGATGGACTCGGCGCGCGGGTTGGCCCAGATTTTCGGGTGCGACAAGGTGCGCAAGATCGTTGCCGGCGGCCTGTCGCGGCAATTGTCCGTGATGAACGGCCTGGCCGAATTGGGTGACGACGTCCGCATGGTGGTGGTGCACGACGGTGCCCGTCCCTGCGTCACTTCCGACCTCATTTGTGAAACGATCAAGTCGGCCAAACGGCACGGCTCCGGGGTGGCGGCTGTCAAAATCACCGACACGATCAAGGAAGTGGACCGTGGCATGGTGGTGGCGCGGACCGTGGACCGGAAGAAACTATGGGCGGTGCAGACTCCTCAGTCCTTCAAGGTGGAGTTATTGACCCGGGCTTACGGGAACGTAGAGAAGAAGAAACTTGCCATTACCGACGAGGCCTCGGCGGTCGAGGCGCTTGGCGAACCCGTTCATCTGGTCCCGGCGCCGCTGGCGAACATCAAGATTACGACGCCCGAAGACCTGGCGTTGGCGGCGATGATTCTCAAGGTGTAGTCCGGGGGGGCGTATGGCGAGCGTCAAGTATGCGGTCTGTGGCGATATTCATGGCAATTGGGAGGCCCTCAGTGCCGTGCTTGAGGACGCCGAGGGGCAGGGCGCGACCCACTTCGCCTGTGTGGGGGACATCGTGGGGTACAACGCCAATCCCGCGGAATGCCTGCGGAGACTCCGCGAACTGAAGACGGTGTGCGTGAGGGGCAATCACGACCATTACTGTTCCCATGATGAATGCATCCGTGATTTCCATCCCCTGGCGGCGAACGTCGTGGACTGGACTCGGAACCAGCTGAACGACGACGAAGTGGACTTCCTGCGCCAGCAGAAACTGGTGCGCGTGGTGAACGGGTTCACCCTGGTGCACAGCACGTTGGACATGCCCGAGAAGTGGGGCTACGTCTTCGACGAACTCGAGGCCGAGTCCAATTTCAGTTATCAGTCCACCAGCGTCTGTTTCTACGGCCACACGCATCAGCCGGTGGTGTTCGAAAAGGCTGGCGGATTCGTCCGGCGCACGAACGGGCCCCGGAATTCGATCCAACTGGGCAAGAAATACTTCATCAATGTCGGCAGCGTCGGCCAACCGCGCGATGGGGACTGCCGCGCCTCGTACGCGTTGTACGATACGGTGGCCCGGGAAGTGCACATGCGCCGCGTGGCCTACGATATCGAGACCACGCAGAAGAAGATTATCGCCGCCGGGCTTCCCGAACGGCTGGCGGCCCGCCTGCAAATGGGGGTGTAAGGGTGTCTGCCCTGCCGCCACGTACGTTGTTTATCCTGGTGGACGGTCTGGGGCTCGGGCCGCCCGACCCCCTGCTCAACCCGATCTACGGCGGGTACTGCCCCGTTCTCCAGCGCCTGTTGGACGAGCGGGCACTGCCGATTGATGCCGGGATGGGAGTGGCGGGGATCCCCCAAAGCGCCACCGGTCAGACCGCCCTGATGACCGGGGTCAATGCCGCCCGTGAAATGGGGCGGCATGTCGAGGGGTTCCCCGGTCCCACCCTGCGGGAGATCATCCGCACCCGCAACCTCTACGACCAACTGGCCGCCCTGGGGTTCACCTCAACCTTCGCCAATGCCTATTATTCGTTGGATATGGACGAGGTGCGGGCGCGCCGGGTGCAATCGGTGACGACGGTTTCGGCGTTGAAGGCGTTTGACCGGGTGCGCGACACGGCCGCCATGCTGGATCATCGAGCCGTCTATCAGGATCTCACTCGTGAAAGCCTTCGGGAGCGCGGTTACACCGGGCCGCTGGTGACGCCTGCGGAGTCGGCCCGCGATCTCTTGGCCCTTGCCGCGGAATACGACTTCACGCTGTTCGAGTATTTCCAGACCGACCGGGTGGCTCATAAAGGCGACCGTGAGTCTGTGAACCGCATTCTGGCGTTGTTCGATGAATTCCTGGCGGGGGCGGTCCAATTCGCGGAACAACCGGGGCATTTATTTCTGATGACGAGCGACCACGGCAACATCGAGGAATCGGGCTCGTCGTCGCACTCCGTCAACCCCGTTCCGCTGGTGGCCCTCGGCCACGGTGCGGAGCGGTTGCGGGAGCGAATCCGAAGCGTGACGGACCTGACGCCGGCGCTGGTGGAACTCTACGCGGAGTCAAGGGCTGCGGGGACGCGGCCATCGGTCGCGCAATCAACGAAATCCGGGGGGGGCGTTAAATCAGCATGAAGGCAGAACGGGATAGTCGGGATCTGATTCAGCGCGTGGCGGAAAGCGGCGCGGCGAGCGAAACTGAACTTGTGGAGTTGCTGGAGTGCAGGGGAGATGCGGTGTCGGCCTTGTACGCCGCAGCCGATCGGGTCCGGCAGGAAAATATGGGCGATGAAGTTTTTCTGCGGGGCATCATCGAGTTTTCCAACTATTGTCGGCGGAGTTGTGACTATTGCGGTATCAGGGGGCCCAACCGCGAGGTACAGCGCTATCGGATGGCTCCGGATGAGATTGTCGAGACGGCCCTTCGCGCCGGCCAGTTGGGTAACACCACCGTCGTCCTTCAATCAGGGGAAGATCCCTGGTTTACCTGCGAGCGGCTCGTCGGGGTTCTTCAGGAAATCAAGCGGCGCTCAACCCTGGCGATCACCTTGTCAGTGGGGGAGCGGCCGTTCGAGGAGTTGGTCCAATTCCGGCAGGCGGGCTGTGACCGGTATCTGCTGCGCTTCGAGACCTCCGATCGGGGCCTTTTTCAGGCGGTTCATCCGGACGACGATTACGATGAGCGACTGCAGTGTTTGCGGGATCTTCGCCGGGCGGGGATTCAGGTGGGCAGCGGCTTCATGATCGGTTTGCCGGGGGGCACGCTGGCGACGATTGCGCGGGACATTCTGTTCGCCACGGCGCTGGAACTCGACATGATCGGGTGCGGTCCGTTCCTCTCCCATCCCGGGACGCCCCTTGCGGGGCGGGGTGGGCTTGAGGACCGGGAGGTGGCGTTCAAGACCATTGCACTGTTGCGGCTGCTCAATCCCCGTGCCCACATTCCCGCCACCACGGCGTTTGATGCGCCGGTGAAAGGAGGGCGGGATCTCGTTCTGACGCGCGGAGCGAATGTGTTTATGCCGAACGTGACGCCGCAAAAATACCGGGCCTTGTACCAACTCTATCCCAACAAACCCTGTGTAGATGAAGACAGCGGCCAGTGCGCACAGTGCGTGGTCGGTCGCGTCGCGCGCTTGGGTCGTCGGATCGGCCAGGGCCCGGGCGATAGCCGGAGATAAGAATTCCGTACTCCAAGTTCAGGATTTGAGGCTTCTGATTTCACGGATTAACGATTTGAAGCTTCCATGGCCCTTGACGATTCCGGCGTGGAGTTGTGTACTTGTACCTCAAATAAAGGGGCGGGTTGGTTTGGCCGCTCTTTTGCCTGGGAGAGGGAGACGACATGGATAACCAGCAAACGCAATTCATCAAGGATACATGCCGGCAGGTGGGCAACGACCGGGCGCGGCTCATGGACGTCGCGCGCGAAGTTCAGGCCCGACTGGGCTGTATTGACGGACAGGCCCTGGATCTGATCGCGCAGGAACTCGCCATGCACCGGGTTGAGGTGGAAAGCCTGGTCTCGTTCTACGCCTTTCTTTCCGGCAAACCGAAGGGGGCGACGGTCATCCGGCTCTGCGATGATATCGTGGACGTCATGCAGGGCGTGGAGCGTGTGGCGGAAGTTTTCAGCCAGGAACTCGGCATCCAGCCCGGCGAAACCACCGCCGACGGCCGGATCACCCTGGAATGGACGCCCTGCATCGGGATGTGCGACCAGGCTCCGGCGGCGCTGATCAACGATATCGTGGTGACCCAGCTTGACGGGGACAAGGCCCGCGCGATGGCGCGGCTGGTCAAGGCGGGGGGGGCCTCCCCGGACCTGGTGAAGACGTTGGGCGACGGCAACAACGCCCACGAACTCGTCCGGTCGGCGGTGCATAACAATATTCGCGCCAGGGGCCCGGTGGTGTTCGAAGCTTTCGAGTCGGGGACGGCGCTCAGGAAGGCGCTGGCCATGACCCCGGCGGAAGTGGTGCGCGACGTCAAGACCTCGAGGCTGCGCGGGCGTGGCGGTGCGGGATTCCCCACCGGGATGAAGTGGGATTTCACGCGCCAATCGAACGGCGCCAATCGCTATGTCATCTGCAACGCCGACGAAGGCGAGCCCGGCACCTTCAAGGATCGCGTGATGCTCACCGAGTGCCCCGATCTCATGCTCGAGGGGATGACCATTGCCGGGTATGCCGTGGGGGCGGCCCACGGCATTCTCTACCTGCGCGGCGAGTACGCCTACCTGAATGCGTTTCTCGAAGACGCGCTGGCGGCGCGGCGGGCCGCCGGCTGGCTCGGGGCGAACATCGCGGGCAGGAAGGGATTCGATTTCGATATCCGGATCCAGATGGGCGCCGGCGCCTATGTCTGCGGCGAGGAAACCTCGCTCATCAGCTCCTGCGAGGGCCTGCGCGGCGATCCCAAGACCCGGCCTCCCTTCCCGGCCCAGAAGGGCTATCTGGGCTGTCCCACCGATGTGAACAATGTGGAAACGTTCTGCTGCGTGGCCAGGATTCTGGACAAGGGGCCCGGCTGGTTTGCGCAGATGGGATCCAAGGGCAGTCCCGGCACCAAGGTTCTGAGCGTATCGGGCGATTGCCGCCGGCCGGGCGTCTACGAAGTGCCGTTCGGAATTCCGCTCAGGGATCTGCTCAAGCTCGCGGGCGGCGAACAGGCCGCGGCGGTGCAGGTCGGCGGGCCGTCGGGACAGATGGTGGGCCCCGCCGATTTCCACCGGACCCTCTGCTATGACGATCTCGCCACCGGTGGCGCGATCACGGTCTTCGGCCCGGAGCGCAATCTGCTCGACGTGGTGCGGAAGTTCAACGCGTTCTTCCTCGAGGAAAGTTGCGGATACTGCACTCCGTGTCGCGTGGGCAACCGGCTCATGAAGGACTGCCTGGACCGCATCGCGGCGGGCAAGGGCGAACCGTGCGATCTGGATTACCTGCAGGCGCTGGGGCAGGCCATGAAGGTGACCAGCCGTTGCGGACTCGGCCAGACCGCCTGCAACCCGGTGCTCACCACGCTCAAGAACTTCAAGCCGATGTACGACCGGCTGGTAACGGCGAATGCGGATAAATGGCAGCCCGGGTTCGATATCAAGGCGGAACTGGCGCAGGCCGAGGCCGTCGCGGGGCGATCATCGGTGCATTTCTGAGGAGAATAACCCAATGAGCGACACCATCACGTTCACGATAGACGGTAAAACGATCACGGGTCGTCCGGGCATGACGATTCTCGAGGCGGCGGATCAGGGCGGGGTGTATATCCCGCGGCTTTGCAAGGGGCCGGACCTCAAGCCGCGCGGGGCCTGCCGCGTCTGCACGGTCATGGTCAACGGCCGCCCGCAATCAGCCTGCACCCAGCCCGTCGCCGAGGGGGCGGTGGTGGAGAACGACACGCCCCAGTTGAAGGAGCTCCGCCGCAGCCTGATCGAGATGCTGTTCGTGGAGGGCAATCACTTCTGTCCGTTCTGTGAGAAGAGCGGCAGTTGCGAACTGCAGGCCCTCGCGTACCGATTGGGCATCCTCGCCCCGCGCTACCCCTACGCGTTCCCCCAGCGCGAGATGGATGCCTCGCATCCGGACCTGATGATCGATCGCAACCGGTGCGTGCTGTGCGGACGGTGCGTCAACGCCTCCCGTGACGTGGACGGTAAAACGGTTTTCGAGTTCGTCGGCCGTGGTCCCCACAAGCGCATCGCGGTGAACGCGGAGGCCGGGCTGGGCGGCACCAACGCGGAGGGCTGCGACAAGGCCATGGAGGCTTGTCCGGTGGGCTGTATTCTTAAGAAACGAGTGGGGTATGCGGTGCCCATCGGGCGCCGGCAGTATGACCACAGGCCGATCGGTTCGGAGATTGAGGTGAAACCATGACGCAACCCAAACCCAAAGTCGCGACGGCGTCCCTGGCAGGCTGTTTCGGATGCCACATGTCGCTGCTCGACATTGACGACCGCATCCTTCAGTTGATTGACCTTGTCGACTTCGACAAGTCGCCGATCGACGATATCAAGGAGTTCACCGGGCGGTGTGCCGTGGGACTCATCGAGGGCGGCTGCTGCAACGAGGAGAATGTGCGCGTGCTTCGTGACTTCCGCAAGCATTGCGACATCCTTATCGCCGTGGGCGAATGCGCCATGATGGGCGGACTGCCGGCCCTGCGCAACACCATTCCGCTCAAGGAATGCCTCGACGAGGCCTATCTCAACGGGACGACGGTGTACAACCCGACCGGGATCATTCCCTCCGACAAGGAACTGCCGTTGCTCCTGAACAAGGTGTTCCCGATCCAGGAGGTGGTGAAGGTGGATTATTTCCTGCCCGGCTGCCCGCCCCCGGCGGACACCCTCTGGCAGGCGTTGGTGGCGTTGCTCACGAACAAGCCTTTGGAACTGCCATACGAGTTGATCAAGTACGATTGAGGGCGAGGTTACATGAAGACCAAGACCGAACTTAAGCGGGTGATTATCGAACCGGTGACGCGTGTGGAAGGCCACGGCAAGGTATCGCTCCTGCTGGATGAGAAGAACCACGTCAAACAGGCGCGCCTGCACATCGTGGAGTTCCGCGGATTCGAGCGGTTTATCCAGGGGCGGCCCTATTGGGAAATCCCCGTTCTCGTGCAGCGCCTCTGCGGCATCTGTCCCGTCAGCCATCACCTGGCGGCGGTCAAGGCCATGGATGTGATTGTGGGTGCCGACAAGCTGACGCCCACCGCCGAGAAGATCCGGCGGTTGATGCATTACGGGCAGATGTTCCAGTCGCACAGCCTGCACTTCTTTCACCTTGTCTCGCCGGACGTGCTGTTCGGGTTTGACGCCGACGTGGCCATCCGGAACGTCGTCGGGGTGGCCCGGAAGTTTCCCGAGCTGGCGGTGCAGGGCGTGATGATGCGCAAGTATGGCCAGGAGATCATCAAGGCCACCGCCGGCAAGAAGGTTCACGGGACCGGCGCGATTCCCGGCGGGGTCAACAAGAACCTGTCCATCGCGGAACGCGACGGCTTTCTGAAGGATATCGACCAGATGCTCGCCTGGGCCCGCTCCGCCCTGAAGCTGGCGAAGGACTACACGGTGGAGAACCTGGCGATGCTCGCGCCGTTCGGGTCGTTCGACTCCAACCACCTGTCGCTGATCCGCCAGGATGGCGCCATGGACCTGTACCACGGCAATCTGCGCGCCATTGATGCGCAGGGGAAGAAAATTTTCGATCAGGTTGATTATCAGGGCTATACGAATCATATCGCCGAGGAAGTCAAGGACTGGTCCTACATGAAGTTCCCGTTCATCAAGAGCCTGGGCCCGGACAAGGGATGGTACCGCGTGGGCCCGCTGGCGCGGGTGAACACGGCGGACTTTATCGACACGCCCGAGGCGGAACAGGCGCGGAAGGACTTCATGGCCGTCACCCACGGCAAACCGAACAACATCTCCATGGCCTATCACTGGGCGCGCATGATCGAGACGCTGCACTCCATCGAGAAGATTCGCGACCTGCTCCATGACCCGGACCTGCAGGGGAACGACCTGGTGGTGAAGGGGCAGCGACGGGAAGAGGGCGTCGGGTTGATCGAGGCTCCGCGCGGTACCCTCTTCCATCATTACCGGGTGAACGACCGGGACCAGGTGACGATGGCCAACCTGATTGTCTCGACCACGAACAACAATACGCCCATGAATCTTGCGGTGGAAAAGGTCGCCCAGGATCACATTTCCGGGAAGGCGACGATTACCGAGGGCCTGTTAAACCGCATTGAAGTGGTCATTCGTGCCTACGACCCTTGCTTGTCCTGCGCCACCCACGCCATGGGGCGCATGCCGCTGGTGGTGGAGTTGTTCGATCACGAAGGCCATCTGGTGGAGCGGAAGGAAAAGTCCTGAACCCCGAACCCCGGAACCCGTCATGCGCTCAGTATTGCTCATAGGTTATGGGAACCCGGGCCGGCTGGATGACGGGTTGGGCCCGCAACTGGCCGTGGAATTGGGCGGGCGGGGCATTCCGGGGCTGACGGTGGACTCGGACTACCAGCTTACGGTCGAGGATGCCGACAGCGTGGCGCGGCATGAGGTGGCGGTGTTCGCCGATGCCGCTGCGGCGGGAAGCGAGCCGTTTTATTTCCGGAAGCTGGCGCCCGGCGGGTCGTCGGGGATCGGCAGTCACAGCGTTGAACCGGCCGAGGTGCTGGCGTTGTCGCAAACGCTGTTCAACCGGCTGCCGGAAGCGTATGTTCTGGGCATCCGGGGGTATGCTTTCAATGAGTTTGGGGAAGGCTTGTCGGATCAGGCACGCGCGAACCTGGAGAAGGCGGCAACCTTCATCGAACGTGTGATCCGGGACGGAAGGTTCGCGGAGTCGGAATGCGGGCAAGAACGGTAGCGCTTTATTGGGGAGACACAAGACGATGAAGACTGACAAGCGAGAGATCCTGTGCGTGGATGATGATCAGGATTTTCTGGACTCCATGCGAATCATCATCGAAAACGGCGGCTACATCGTTCGGACGGCCCACAGCGCCGAGGAAGGTCTGAAGCAATACAAGGCCGCCCGGCCGGACCTGGTCATTGTCGACCTGATGATGGAAGAGGTTGATTCGGGCGTGAATTTTGTGAAGGAGATCCGGGCGCTGGGGCCGACCCCGCCGGTCTACATGCTCAGTTCGGTGGGGGATGGCCTGACTCTGAGCACGGACTACAGTGTGCTGGGTCTTGCCGGGGTGTTGCAGAAGCCGATCAATCCGCAAACACTGATCTCGACTCTCAAGGTCAAGTTGCAGGTGCGGTAGTGCCCGTTCTCTCCGCAGTGCGCCTTCTCCATTCCTGTTCAATCCCCACAGCGTGGATTCAAGAGTCTCCGTCCGAACCGAACCCGCGTCGGGCCGACGCGGGCTACTGTAGCCGACCTCGGCCCGAGGTCGGTCAGGCGCCAAAGATCGCAGAGACTTCCGCCGCCGTCTGGAGTGAACCTTTTTGCCTGTAGAATCTTTTTAGCGTGCATTCATGGGCAGGGCGAAGTTACAGTTCACGATAGGTGGGAATTAAGCGGGGCAACAGCATGGCAACAGACAATACGGCACCTCGGCAAGAGCACGCGGAACAGGCGCTGCGCGACAGTCAGGCCATCCTCGCCAATACCTCCGGGCAGGCACCCCTCGATACGGCGATCAGTCACCGGAAGGTTTTGGAGGAGTTGCTCGATAACGAGGAACGGTACCTCGCGGTATTCAAGCACAGCCCGGCGTGGATGGTGCTGGCCGATGCCGAGACCTGGCGGATAATGGATGTCAATGATGTCTGGACGGCGAATTTCGGTCCGAGCCGCGAGGAGGCCATCGGAAAAACGCACGTGGAACTGGGCTTGATGGACGTACCCGCCACCCAGATGATCATGGGGAATGCCAAGAAGCGGATTCCGATGAAGAACGAGGAGATCGTCTGCAGAACGCGGAGTGGAGAAATCCGAGTGATGCTGGTGTCGCGGGATACGGTGGATATCCGGGGCGTGCCCTGTATGCTGGGGATGGGGATTGACATCACGGATCGCAAACGCGCCGAGGCGGAGAAACAGCGACTGCAGGCGCAACTGGTGGAGGCGCAGAAGATGGAATCCATCGGGCGGCTGGCCGGCGGCGTGGCTCACGATTTCAACAACAATATCTTCTGCGTGTTGCTTTACGCGGACCTGGTTCTGGCAAAACTGGATGCGGCGTCTCCGCTCCGGGCCGATATTGAGCATCTCCAGACGGCGGCGCAGCAGGCGGCCGAACTAACCCGGCAGTTGCTCGTCATCAGCCGCAAGCAGGTTATCCAACCCCGACCGACGGTTCTTGATGAGCTGGTCGCCAGGCAGCACAAACTCTTGCAGCGGATCATCGGCGAAGACGTCAACATCAGCCTGGATCTGAGGACGGACCGGGCACTGGCCATCGTGGATCCCTCGCAATTCCAGCAGGTTCTGATGAACCTTTGCGTCAATGCGCGGGACGCGATGCCGCAGGGGGGCAAACTGTCTCTCGAGACAGGGCTCGTTGGGGCACCGGTGGAGAAGGCGCCGTTGGGCATCGAGGTCGGCGCGCCTTTTGTGCGCGTTTCGGTGATCGATCAGGGCACCGGCATGTCGGACGATCTTGTCAGCCGGATCTTCGAGCCGTTTTTCACAACGAAGGCGGAGGGCAGGGGGACCGGGCTCGGGCTTTCAGTCGTATTCAGCATCGTGCAGCAGCATGGCGGCTGGATTGATGTCTCCACCAAACTCGGACACGGGACGCGGTTTGACGTTCATTTTCCCCAGGCTAAAACGGCCGCCCCGGGGTCGGAGAAAGTGGAGACGCCTGCGAAGGAGGGCGGAGGGGAGACGATTCTTCTGGTTGAGGACGCGGAGTCGGTGAGGAAGGTCACGCGCGACGGGCTGTGCGGTCTCGGCTACCGGGTCATCGAGGCGGACAGCATCGAGAGCGGCAGACAGGCCTTCCGGTTGGCGAAGGGCTCGATCCGGGCGCTTTTATGCGATGTGGGGCTGCCGGACGGGGTCGGGTTGCGGCTGGCCGAGGAAGTGGCTGCAGCGGATTCATCGGTCAGGATTGTGTTGTGCAGCGGCTATGAGGATGAACGGGCCCGTTCCCAGGAAATCCAGGATCGCCAGTGGTCGTACCTTGCCAAACCGTACACCCGGCATGAGATCGGCACGCTTTTTCACTCCCTTTTCCGCGCTCCCGCGCCAGCGGCGCGTTCGGTCAAGACGGTGATGGGCTCCTGAGAAGACCGTGGAAGAGGGGGTTGTTCCGGCCTCCAAAGTGCGGGTTCCAACTCACAAAACATGCCGTTTCCCTTGTTTTTATGACCTGTCCATGCCAGTATCCGGGCTTCGGAACAGCGCAGTGAAAGAGCCGTCCCGAGGGTGAAACGATGAGACATGATAGCGGGATTACGGCGGCGGGAAACTGGATTGTTGACCGCGTTAAAAGAGTGGACTGCCTGCCCGGGCGAGGCATGCTGGCCAATATCAAGGACCAGACATTCAGTCCCGGCGGCGCCCCCGCCAATGTGCTGCACGATCTGGCGCGGCTCAAGGTGTCATTTCCGCTGACGGGGATGGGCCTGGTCGGCCGCGACGCCGACGGCGAGTACCTGCGGCGCGTGTTTTCGGAACTGGGCGTGGATATCCGGGGATTGCAGGTCACGGACAAGGCCCCGACCTCCTATACGGACGTGATGAATGACGAAACCACGGGGGATCGTGTGTTCTTTCATCATCGCGGGGCGAACGCCCTGTTCAGCCCCGGCCATGTGGACGTTCGTCACCTGAACTGTCGGATTTTCCACATGGGATACCTCTTGCTGCTGGACGAGATGGACAAGGCTGATCCGCAACATGGAACCGTGGCGGCAGGTCTGCTCAAGCAGATCCAGGCGGCGGGGATATTGACCAGCGTGGATGTGGTGAGCGAGGAGAGCGACCGGTTTGCCCGACTAGTTACGCCAGCGCTGAAATACATAGATTACCTCATCCTGAATGAAGTCGAGGTCTCTCGGGTGGCGGGGTTAACGGTGAGGGATGAGCACAGGTGCCTTGACAGCGCCGCCTTGATGGAGGCCGTGGAGCGGTTGTACCAGTTCGGGAACATGCGATTGGTGGCCGTGCATATGCCGGAGGGCGTTTACATGCGCGACCGTTCCGGCCGCCGGTATTCGCGCGGATCCCTGATGCTGCCCGACGGGTATATCGCCGGCGCGGTCGGGGCGGGCGACGCCTTTTGTGCGGGAATGTTGTATGGGATCCATGAAGGTTGGGATGTGATGGACGCCGCCGGATTGGCGAGTTGCTGTGCGGCGGCCAGTTTATCGTGTCCGGGAGCCTCCGAGGGGGTAAACCCCCTGGAAGAGACCCTTGGCCTGGCCGCAAAGTTCGGGGAGCGAAAGCCGCCGGTGGCGGGGATACTATGAAGACTCGACCTACGTTTGTTGGATTTGGATTTGGCGCCATTCAAGCGGGACTCTTTGTCTATGAAGCCTGGCGGTCGGGGAATTTTTCCAGGCTGGTTGTGGCGGAGGTGGTTCCGGCCATGGTGGAGGCCGTGCGGCGAAACAAGGGGCGCTATACGCTCAATGTGGCGACGCCGACGGGCCTGGAAATGCATGAGATCGGACCCATCGAGATTCTCAACCCGAATGAAGAGTCGGACCGGTTGGCCTTGATCCAGGCGGTAGTTCAGGCTGACGAGATCGCCACCGCCTTGCCGAGCGTGGCCTTCTATGGAACGGGAAAAACAGGCGATGTGCTGGACATCCTGGCCGCCGGCTTGCGCGAAAAAAGTAACGACGCCGGCCTGCCCGCCGCCGTGGTTTACACGGCGGAAAACCACAATCACGCGGCCGAAATCCTGGCGGGCGCCCTGGAACCGCGGTTGGAAGGCGGTCTTGCGAGGGCCAGGACCCAGGTGCTCAATACGGTGGTTGGGAAGATGAGCGGTGTGGTCACCGATCCGGCTCAGATCGCCGAACAGGGGCTCAGCCTTGCGACTCCGGGTTTGCCCCGCGCCTTTCTGGTGGAGGCGTTCAACCGGATCCTGATCACCCGGATCGGGCTGAACGGGTTCCGGAGGGGGATAGACGTGTTCGAGGAGAAGGACGACTTGCTGCCTTTCGAAGAGGCCAAGTTGTACGGCCATAATGCGACGCATGCCCTGATTGGATATCTTCTGCGGGAGAGCGGGGGCGTTTTCATGTCCGAAGCCGCGCAGGATCCGGCGCTGTTGAAACTGGCGGGAGAAGCCTTCCGGTCTGAATCCGGAGCGGCCCTGTGCCGCAAGCACCGCGGGGTGGACCCGCTTTTCACGCCGGAGGGGTATGGAGCCTATGTGGACGATTTGCTCGTCCGGATGACGAATCCCTATTTGAAGGATGCCGTGGAGCGGGTCACGCGGGATACCCGCCGCAAACTGGGGTGGGATGACCGGCTGATCGGGACCATGCGACTGGCGCTGGGGCAGGGGATACAGCCGGAGCGTTATGCGCGGGGTGCGGCGGCGGCGGTCCGTCAACTTGCCGCGGCGGAAAACACGACGCCCGCCTGTCTTGTGGAAGGTTTATGGACAGACGGTGACGCGGCCCAGGCGTCCCTGGTGAGGAGCCTTGTCATCGCGGGACGGGCGTGAAAAGACGGTTGGGTTTGATGGGGCAGGAAACAGATTTTTCCGGGGGGGTGAGGGCATGAGCAAGAAGAAAGAATGGATCCTGACGGATGTCGAGACCGGTGTCTGGCATGAGGCGTTCAGTGTCGGGGCTGAACCGGCGGGGGGCAAGGGGCGGGGAGACTGGTCGATCGTGAAGCGTACGCTTCACGGCGGGTTCACCGACGGAGTGGATGTTATTGAGGTCAATAACGGGGCGTTCTCGTTTACGATTGTTCCCACTCGCGGCATGGGGTTGTGGAAGGGGCGTTTTGACGGGTGCGAGATCGGATGGCGTTCGCCGGTGGCGGGCCCGGTTAATCCGATGTTTGTCAATCTCTGGGACAACGGGGGACTGGGCTGGCTGCAGGGGTTTGATGAATGTATCGTCCGCTGCGGGCTGGATTCCAATGGCGCGCCGGGAAAAGACAGTGTTACGGATGACCAGGGGAATACCACCGAAAGTCTGCTGCCGTTGCACGGCAGGATCGCCAATATTCCGGCTCATCGCGTGACGGTGTCCGTTCTTCAAGCAGGGGGAACGACGGAACTGGTGGTTTGTGGCACGGTGGATGAGGGCATGATGTTTTTCCCGAGCCTGCGGCTGGAAACCCGGATTTCGACTGTGGTCGGGAGTAATGCCGTCACCCTTCGCGATGAGATCATCAATCGGAACACGGTGGTTCGGGAGATGGAATTGCTTTACCACTGCAATTTCGGCGAGCCGTTCCTGGAAAAGGGCAGCCGGCTTGTGGCGCCCAGTCGCGTTGTGGCGCCGCGTAATCCGCGTGCGGCGGAGGGACTCCGGGATTATGGCACGTATCTGGCGCCCACGCCCGGCTATGTGGAACAGGTTTATTTCCACCAGCTCGGCGCCGATCGGAAGGGGAATTCCGTGGCGATGATCCGGAATAAGGCTGGGAACAAGGGGGTGGCCCTGCGGTTCAACGTCAGGCAACTCCCCTGTTTCACGCAATGGAAGAACACGGTTGGGGCGGGCGATGGCTATGTTACCGGTCTCGAGCCCGGCACCAATTTCCCGAACCCGAGGCAGGTTGAGCGCCAGAAGGGCCGGGTCATCCGCCTGGCGCCCGGACAACGGCATGTCGTTGATCTGACCCTGGAGATCCATACGACGGCGAAGGGGGTTGCCGGTGTGGAAAAGGAAGTGGTGGCCCTGAGAGGCGGAAAATCCGCGAAAATTCTGGCCGGGCTCTGACCGGTCAACGGACTATATGGCTGATCCAACCCCGTCTCGGCTTCGCGTCAATGGGCGCCCCCTGAGCGATCATGATATCCAGCGCGGACTGCGGCTCAACATTACCGCAGGCTGCATGGGCATGGTGTGGGGGACCATTGTCGGAGGCATGCCTCTCACCCTGTTCATGAAGAGCATCGGGGCCAGCGGGGTGATGATCGGTCTGGTCGCCACCGTCGGCCTGGTCGCCATGTCCCTGCAAGTCCCGGCCGCCCTGCTGGCCGACAGGTTGCCATCGCGGAAAATGTTCTGGGGTTGGACCGTGCTCCCCCACAGATTGCTTTGGTTTCTGCCCGCCGTTCTGCCGTTCTTGCTTGGGGCGGATTCGCGGTGGCTGGCGCCCGCCGTGGTGTGGGTTGTGGCCGTCAGCGGGATTTTGGGCCAGTTGGGCAGCGCGTCCTGGTGGAGTTGGATGGCGGATCTGGTGCCGGAAGGGCAGCGGGCCAGTTTCTGGGGGAAAAGGCACTCGATCGTCTCGGTGTCGAGCCTCGTTGTTTTGCTGGCGGTCGGCTATCTTCTGGATGCGTTTCCTGACCCGGGTTCGCCCCGGGGCACCTTTCTGGGATTCTCACTGGTTTTCGGGCTGGCGGCGATGATGGGATCCGCGGATGTGATCCTCCATCTCTGGGTTCCGGAACCCAAGCCGGCCAACCCGGGTGACCGCATGGGGGTCGTGGCGCGAATCCTCAAGCCCTTTGCCAATCGCGACTTTCTTTGGCTGACGCTGGCCATGGGGACCTGGACGTTTGCGATGGGAGTCATCGGGCAATTCGGGCTGATCTATCTCAGCCGTGAGCTTCACCTGAACTACACCAATCTCTCGATTCTGGCGTTTAGCGGCATGGCCGGCGCCTCGTTGGCCGGTGTGATGTGGGGCTACGTGATGGATCGTGTGGGGGCCCGGAACTTCGGGGCCATCATGATGATGCTGGCGCCGTTATTGAATGTGGCGTGGTTCTTTCTGCGCGCGGGGAATGTGCCCCTGCCTCTGCCGGGGCTGCCCTCCTTCGAAATCAGCCAGATCATGCTGGTTTTGGTGGCGAATAGTTTCTTTGCCGGATTGATCTATTCCGGCGTGGGCTTGTCGCAGGTCAGCCTGCTGCCGGCCCTGTCGCCGCCGGAGGGGCGGACCCTGGCGATGGCCGCCCATTGGAGCATGGTGGGTCTGATTGGCGCCCTGGGACCGCTGGCCGGCGGGAAAATGATGGATGGCCTCGAGGCTTGGAAACTGTCCCAGGGTATCCATTGGTCGCTCCCAACGGGGGTTCCGGTGAGTTTCATCCATGTCCTGCTCGTCATTAATGCCCTGCTGGTGTGGGGGGTGGGAGTGCGGTTGCTGCTGGCGGTGAAGCACAAGGCGGGCGAGATGGCCTTTCGCACGGCGCTGGCTTCCCTGCCGTTCTCCAATCCCGTGCGGACTTTGTCGGGCATCTACAACATCTATTCCATGATGAGCGCCACCAGCCGCGGGCATCGCGTGGACGCTGTGCGGCGGGTGGGCGAGGATAAGATGCGGATCGCCGTGCGGGACCTGATCCAGCAGTTGGATGATCCCTCGACGGATGTGCGCGAAGCGGCGGCCTCGGCGTTGGGGAATATCGGGAGCCCGGATGCGGTGGAGGCGTTGATCCGCAAGATGGAGGACACGAATACGGACCTGGCGCCGCAGATAGCGCGCGCTTTGCGGCAGGCTCACAGTCGGGAGGCGGTTGACGTGCTGATCCGCAAGTTGAACGATCCCGACCGGGAAACCGTGACGGAAACGGCACGGGCATTGGGAGACATCGGGGATGGTCGCGCCCGGGAGCCCCTCTTGCGGGTGCTGGAACACAGTCAGGATGCCAAAGTGGTGTCCGCCTCGAGTGAGGCGCTGGCGCAGTTGGGCGAAATGGCGGCGCTTTACGAGATCATTCCGCGGATGAAGGCGGTGACCAATCCGGTGTTGAAGCGCTCATTGGCTGTGGCGGTTGGGGATCTTTTGGGCGAACCCGGCGGGTTTTATCAAGTTCTGGTCCGCGAGCAGAGGGAGCCGGGGAGAGAAGTCGACCGGTTGATCGGGAGCATTCAGGACCGCCTGGAGGAAAACCTGAACGGCGACCTGAAGGCGGCTGGCCGTGCGTTGCGGGACAAGACGACGGCCATTGGCGAGCATGTGGTGTCAGGGCGTTTGCGCGAATCGATGGAAGGCTTGTTCGAACTGGCTGTGGGACGGGCGGCGCTGCGTTACGGGGTCAAGTTCGGTTCCGATTCTGAGGCCTTTGTGGAGACCATGATCTGGAATGACACGCGTTTTGGTCTGGTCGTTTGGTGTCTCGATCTTTTACGGGAGCCCGCGGCCGACGCCGGAAAATCCGGGAGCCCTGACAAGACCGAAATCCTCCTGGG
>SESH01047843.1_pt1 | contig 17131 bp, 17 predicted proteins | sample 3171561 | NCBI WGS metagenome assembly SESH01 (sample SAMN10866947, study PRJNA518727) | freshwater metagenome | biome: subpolar coniferous forest; feature: holomictic lake; material: water; isolation source: holomictic Lake 442 2011 16.5 m and 2014 13 m | place: Canada: near Kenora, Ontario
TAACAGGGTGACAAGAACTAAAATCACACGACGCCAACTGCAAGGTTCCGCCGGCAGGCCCAAAGAGCCATACACCGCCATCACCATCGCACCCAGCGACCCCGAATCGCAGGTTCCGTTCACGAAACCGCTCCGACCGGGAAGCGCACCATGCGTTGCGGCGCAGTATACAGGTGCCGGGGCCTAGTTGGCGAGTATGCATTCGCCATTCCTAGCCAGGAAAATGCTGGTGCGGTGCGGCGGGGAGCGTCTGGGTGCGGCTCGTGGGATTAATAGCACGACCGGAACGCCGGCAAGAGGCAGTGGATTTGCTTGCAACTGGCGAAAATTACCCGCAATGCGTGTGTTGGTGTGGATTTTCAGCCGATTGTGATATTTGGCGCGACAAATAAACTTATTAGCCGAAATCTGTCTGATGGTTGCCCGGTAGCTAGGTCGCCGCAATTGTTGAAAAAAAGAAATGATTCGGCCGGGCTTCGGTTAGCCGGGCTTTCAGTTGACCGGGGTAATGTCGATGCGGTCGGGTGGGGCACCAGCTTCGTCGGTATCGTTGATGCCAAGCGCCAGAATGTCGATGCGGGTGCTAGTGATGCCTCGGGCCGTAAGGACCCCACGCGATTTGATGGCGCGCTGTAAGGAAAGCTTGCGAGCGGCCACAGGATCATCCATCGATCCGCTGGCGTATGAACGCAGTTTAAGCCGGACATTTTGATCCTGGTCCATAAGTGCCGCGAGATGTTCAAGTAATGGTTGGGCCGACTCCGGCAGCTCGGCGGAATTTGCTTCGAATTCCAGGCGATAGGTGGTTTTTGGGATGATCGAGGGGTGCCCTCCGCCCTTGGTCGCATCGGAGCCGCTGGCGAAAGGCAACCTCGCGGTTTGTACTGCGGGTGTTCCTGGCGTTTGAACGCTGTTACGGTGCGGTTCGTCCGGGCGCGCGATCGGGTTTTGGCGCTCAATCGGTACCTGTGGCGGCAAGGCTGGGGGCAGTTCGGCCAGATTAGTCAGTTCGGGGGTGGGAAGCGGTGTCATCAGTGTAAATGGCGGTGGCGTTGCCGGTATCGGCAGAGGCTCGAATTGCGGCGTTACCGGGTTGGGCAGCGGCTTGGCCACCCTGACGTTAAATTCGGGGGCCGGTGGCGGCAGCTCGGGGGCGACCATAGGTCGGTTGTCGCTCTCTGCGAGCTTTGGTGGCGGCTTGTTAGAGGAGCAAGCGGCCAAGCCCGTTCCCATTAACAAGGCAGCGACTAATACATATGCGCTCACGCATGGAAGACGGTGGCTTAACGTGCTGCCTATTGTACGGAGTCGCGCCATGGTTGTTCTCGCGGAGGGGCAGGGGACTTGTGGGGCACCCCTCAGCCCCCGGTCGCTTATACCTTAACCGGTGGGCCGCGACAATCAGGACTGAGCCTTCTTTTCGTTCGCTCCGACCAGCAACTTGCTCAGAGGCCGGTGCAGGTGGGAGTTGGCGGCCAGGATGGTGGGGCCGTTTAGGGGGTTGCGACCGCCGTTTATTTCGGTGACGAAACCGCCAGCCTCGGAAACCAGCAGGATACCGGCGGCAACGTCCCAAGGGCAGAGCCCGGATTCCCAGAAACCGTCGAATCGTCCGGCCGCGACATAGGCAAGATCAAGGGCGGCGGCCCCGAATCGGCGAACCCCGGCGGTTTCGTCCATTACTGCCGCCAGTTGTCTTAGGAAAGGTGGGTGGTCACCGCGCCCCTTGAACGGCATGCCGGTGGCCACCACTGCATCATCCATACGCCGACGCTCGGATACGCGCAGGCGCTGGGCGTTGAGAAAGGCACCTTGGCCCTTTTCGGCCCAGAACATCTCGTCGCGCACCGGCTCATAGACCACGCCGGCTATGATTTCCCCGTCCCGCTCCAGGCCGATCGAGACCGCCCAGTGGGGCAGGCCGTGCAGGAAATTGGTGGTGCCGTCGAGCGGGTCCACAATCCAGCGTGCGCTCTTGTCCTTGCCCTCAAAGGCGCCAGCCTCCTCCATGAGAAAGCCAAAGTCGGGGCGGGCCCTAGACAGTTCGGCCCGCAGTGCCTTTTCTGCCTTGAGGTCGGCGGTGGAGACGAAGTCGGCCGGACCCTTGCGCGAGACCTGTAGTTGCTCGACCTCGCCGAAGTCGCGGATCAGCAGGCGACCGGCCTTCTCGGCGGCGCGGACCATGACATTAATAGTAGCGGAACGGGGAGCCATGCCGGAAAACCAATCCTGACGTTAACGATAAAGCCCGGATGGAGTCCGGGCCTTTGCCGACTGGAAATAGCGGGTGAGAAAAAGCGAGTAGGGACCAAACCGGCGGAATGCGTGGCTTCGCCCCGTCAAAATCGACTCAAGTCTTGGCCCGTTCCAGATAAGTGCCCTCGGCGGTATCGACCACGATGCGGGTGCCGGCCTCAATGTGTGGGGGTACCAATACGCGAACGCCGTTTTCCAACCTAGCCGGTTTATATGATGACGACGCAGTCTGGCCCTTTACCACCGGATCAGCCTCAACGATGGTCAGTGTCACGGTCTGGGGGATTTCAACGCCTAGCGGTGATCCCTCGTGGCACTGGACCGTGACCTTCATGCCTTCCTGGAGGAATACCGCCGGGTCGCCGATGATATCTCGCTTGATTATCATCTGCTCGAAAGTGCTGTCATCCATGAAGGTGAAATCGTCGCCCTCGCTGAAGAGAAACTGCATCTCGTGATCATCAAGCCTGGCCCGCTCAACCGACTCCTGGGTTCTGAAGCGTTCGATCGTCTTTGTGCCGGTGCGTGCGTCCTTCATCTCGATCTGGATAAAGGCGCCGCCCTTGCCGGGCTGAACCATTTGTATTTTAGCGACCACCCAAAGCTTACCGTTATGTTCCATAACGTGGCCGGGGCGCATCGTATTGGCGTTTACCTTCATCGGACTTACCGTGTTTTCGAGCTAATTTTCATGACTAGCGGACCCTAGCAGTTTGGCGCAGCGGAGGCAACGCTCCAGGACGCCCCAGGACGGCGACACGCTCCAGGACGGCGTGGCGATCTTTGCCGCAGCTGAGCAAATTTTGCCGGGGCCATCCTGTATAAGTAACCAGGGAGGCGCTGCCATGTGATTGGCCCATTTGTTTTCAACAGCTTTTCGTGCAGCTGGCATAAAGAGTGCATGACCGATGCTGACGCCGAAGCCGACGCCGAGGGAGGCAACCATGACGATTCAAGGGGCATTTACTTCCGCACTCAATGGTATGGGGGCGTTTTCGTCGGCTGTCGGTAATATTTCCGACAACCTTGCCAATGTTGGGACTATCGGCTTCAAGCGTGTCGATACTACGTTCAAGGATTTAATGGGCGCGCCGGAGGTTAGTTATAAGAACCCGGTTTCGGTTCGGGCGCTACCTATTTACCGCGATGATGTCGCAGGGGGGATGGTTCGAACGGACAACCCGACTGCGTTTGCGGTAACTCAGGGCGCGGGGTTCGTGCCGGTTGCGGATATTCGTTATCCTCCCGGTGCCACTACGGCTGTTGTCGGCTTGCCTGATTCCCATTTTACCCGTGCTGCCGATTTTCAGCCCGATCTCAATGGGTATCTAGTCAATTCGGGCGGCCAAGTATTATTGGCTATGCCGGAAAATACGACATTCAGTGGGAAATTTCCCGTCTTGCCAACCGGTGCCGGACTTGTGCCCGTTAGGGTTGATCCGACAAAGTACCTTAAGATGCCGGGCGTGCAGAGCACGACGGTCAATGTCAACGCGAATTTCCCGGCATTGGCTCCGGTTGGCATCAACCCGGCCGGTGGCGGTCCGGCGGCCGGTGCCGGTCCAGGTGACCAGACCGCTTCAATTGGGTTTTACGATTCGACAGGTATGCCCCATTCTATGGCTATTACCTTTAGAAAGACCGCCGTGAACTCCTGGGAGGCGATTGGCGGCTTGGTAAACGACGCGCCGTCGCAGACCATCACCTTGAATCCGCCATATCCCACGGTCTCATTTTCTCCTTTGGGTGCCCTGACGGCAGTAACAAAGCTTGATATCCCAATTCCAACGGTGCAGGATAAGAGTAATCCGTTGGGGCCTGCGTTGCCGTTCGGAACTCTTACATTGGACATGGGAACGCCGACCGGCGATTCGACTCAGTACTCAGGGACTCAAATTGAAGTAAGATACCAAACCGATCTTACCGGGTCTCCCGCTGGTGACTTCACTAGTGCGTCTGTAAATGATGACGGCTCGGTGGTGTTCAAGTACTCAAATGGGCACAGCATCGATGCCTACCGTGTTCCGCTGGCGACCTTCACCAATCCCAACCTGTTGGAGAGGGTAACGGGGGCGACCTTCGGTAGCGACCCGTTGCTGGCCGGGACTTCTTATTATGGGTGGCCGGGTAATCCTTCTGTCGGCAACATTGTTTCAGGGGCGACGGAATCCTCAAACGTCGATATCGGGACCGAGCTGGTCAAGATGATTACCGCACAACGAGCCTACTCATCGAATTCAAAGATTATTTCGACCTGTGATGCCATGACCGAAACCGCGATCGGCCTGAAGGGCTAGGGCGAGGGTTAGGGGAGGCGGAGCGCTGACACCCGCGCTAGATGCGCTATAAAATGGCATGGCAAAGGGCGTGGGGATCGGCTATGTTAAAAGCCGTTCGCTTTGGCAGCGGAATTCGGCGACGGATTAACGCGCTGAGAATGCAATCCACTGAGAACGCAAAGCAATGGTAACGCAGAAAGGCTGAGGCATGGGGCGGCTTTTGACCGTGTTAGTCATAGTGGTGCTGATGGAGTCGGCTGGCCCGGTGTCGGCCGGTCAGAGGTTGGTTCCTCCGACCGTGCAGCTTCCACCTCAAACCATGGAACAGGTTATCAAGGACTGCACGATCAGCGGTTTACTGTTTGCGTCGGCGGCTGGGCTGGGGGTACTCAAACCGGTAACCGTGGCGCTGCATACCATGACGACATTTGCGCTGTTGCATGAGGCGATCTATGGATGCGGCCTTGGCGTGATCGGGGGCTATGTCAGCCAAAGTTTGCTGTCCCTGATTCCAATACCGCCGCCGGGCAATCCTTTTGACCTTCAGACCAGCGCTACGCTGCCCGATGGGACTGTCCACCGCTAGTTTACAGATAGTCGCCGCTTGGCATCCAAAAGCCGGTATTAGCCCGGATGAATTCGTGGATGTCTGCTTGCCATAATCCGACGTGGGGCTTTTCAAAATCAGATCCGATGGTCAGATCGCTGCGATAATATTCCCGCTGGAACAGTTTTGGAGCGCTGGTATTGCCCGGCAGCCAGACATGGCAGCAGCCATTGTGGCTCCAGTCCGCGACCACAACCGAACCGATTTTCATAATCAGCACTGCTTGCCGTTGGTCGCTGGTTGTTTCTCCGGTGAAGGTGCCGAAGCTGACGATGTCGTGGCGCTCCCGAGTTCCGGCGGCATGGCGGGCGATGGCGGCACCTCGGCGCCCAAATACAACCCAGGCTTCCTGCATATAGCCCTTTTCGTGAAAGGCGTTCCAGAATTTGCGCCGGCTCGACCACATTCTGGAGTGGTGAAGTTGCACAGTTTCGTCAACCACCGCTAGAAATTGTTCAAGGGATACCTTCGCTAACCAGTGGCACATTAAGCATTGGGCTTGTTCCGATACATCAGCCCACGCCACCGGATTAGTCCGTGGCTCCTTCAGCAGTCCAAGCAGCACCCGCTTGATAAACTCTCGGGTTTCGGCCGGTGGCGATGTTGTGGCCCAGGGCAGCAGCAGGGCTTCGGCAAGGGCGGGACGTGCTCGCGACACTCCACCGTACAGGAACTCCTTGCCCTTCATTGACCACGAGACAAGGCGCAGGGCAACGCCGTGCGAAGCAGGTTGGCCTGTTGCGGCCATCTCGACGATGCTGTCGCATGCCTGAACGAAGGCTTCACCGAGCAGTCGCGCTGCCGATAAAACGCCAGAAAACCCAATGTGAGCCAGGAAATCGCGCGGCGGCAGCTCGGCGGCCATCACGGCTTGTGCCAGCATAGCGGGGGCATTGCTTGGATCAAACAATCGGTAGACGCGGTGCAGCTCGGCCCAGCGCGACCCTTGTGCCGCTGCAATCTCGGCGAGAAAGTAGCCGATTCGGGCAAACCCAGCCGTTTTGGGGTCGAAGTGCCAAAGGTAATACCGAGTTAGGCCGTTAATTATGGCGGTTCCTTGACCTGCGAGGGCATGTGATAGATATGCGTCCATAAACCTTGCGTTGTCGATCAGGGGGGCCGTGCCGAAGGACAGGCATTCAGATGCATAGCGCCAGTCGCGCTCATTGATTCCAGACCAGTCGCCTAATGCGGCGGCCTCAGTCATGCGTTCGCGCAAGTCGGGCATATCAATGTTGAGGGGTGGCCCCGACAGCACGCCAAGCTTGTTTTCAACTTCGATGCGGGCTTCCTCAGTTTCACAGGCCAGTGGAAAGTCAAAGCTACGCGGCTTCCAGTCGCGGGGCAGTCCATCGATCAAGTGGCGCAGGCTCACGGTGATCGTCCAAGTACATCGTCGGCTTTGGGTGCTGCCATGACTAGACGAATATCGACACGTCGGTTCTTGCGCTTATTTTCGTCGGTATCATTGGCCCGGGCCGGACGATGCTTGCCGTATCCCGAAACGCTGAAGAATGGTTGCCCGTTATAGTTCATGAGTTTTGCCAGTTCCGGATCGCTCTCAATCATGAATTGATAGGTGTTTAGCGAGCGCCGGATCGATAAGTCCCAGTTGGCGTTATCGTCTCCATCGGCATCGGTATGACCCTCAACAAATACCGCTTCGATTTTATGAGGTGACTTGGGGCAGGTTTCAGGTAATGTCTTGGGGGGGCCTCCACCATAACATGGTAGTATCTCACGGAATGCTCTGGATAGGATAATTACCGCCCGGCGCCCTTGGTTACTTAGATAATAGCCTCCCTTCTCGAACATGATGTTCTCCGGCAGGTGGAGTATGCCTTTGTCATTGTCGATATCAACGACAAAGCCTTTGTCACTCATTACAACCTTAATGGTATGAAGCAGGGCGAGGCGAGTGCTGCTGGAATCAAGTAACGTGTTAATTACCTCGGTCTCCTGAGTGACTACATCATTGAACTTGAGAGCGAAAAACATCAAGATTATAATGAATAAAAAAACCATACCAACCATCATGTCGGTCATAGAGATAAAGTAGTTTTCAGATTCTTTGGCCTGGCGGTTTGTCCTTGTCCGTTCAATGGCCATTACTACTTATTCCTGTATGGTGGCCGGTGGGATAGTCGGCAAATGGCGGTTCGGCAGGTCGTCAACCAATTTGCGTATGCCGATGATAGCGCGAGCCAGTTCGCTGGCGGTTTCCTGCAGTGCCTCGACGTTGCCGGCGAGGTTGCTGACGGTTTGGGCCAGATGCGTATCAATTTTAACGACGTGATCGCGCAAAGCGGCGCCATGGGCCTCGACATGCTCGATTATCGAAGCAAGTACACGTGATAAACTGTCGTCAACCGTGATAAAGCGACTTTCATGCTGGCTCCAGACCAGTTGCAGTTGATGCAGGGTTGCGCGCAAATCGGTGGCTAGGTTCTGGCCCTGATGCTGGCTTTCCCTCAAGGCATCGACGGTGGTCACCACGGTTCCGGCGATAGTTTCCATGGCTTGCACAACCGCCACCCCGACTTTGGTCAGAGGCTGGGTTGCCGTTCCCAGTGCCCGGGCCGAACCGGACATTGCCGCTTCAGTTTCGCGTGCCGAACGGTTGACCCCTTCAAGGGTGGTGGCGTGGGCGGCGATTTTGCCCTCCAGCAACCCCAGTGTCGCGCCGAGTAAATCAATATGGCGCCATAATTGTTCAACGGTGGTTTGAAATCGATCGAGCACCTGCCGCGAGCCATCGACAATCTGGGCTACCGCTTCGTCCGTGCGCTGGTCCATGGCCTGGGCGGTTTCGGCGGCCGTGCGGCGCAGGTCATGCCCGGCGGTTAGCCCGGCCGTCACAATCTTGCTGATAGCGTCTTCAACCCGGGCCGATTGTTCGGCGGATACTTCTTGGGTGGCCCGCACGGCATCAAGGAAGCGGTCCGCGATGTCGTTGGCCGATCGTTCGGAGCGGGTTTGCTCATCGGATAGCGTTCGGTGCGCCTCAAGGCTCTGGGCTCGCAGATGATCGAGTAATTCGGCGATTGCTGCCACGTTGGCGGCCCCGGAGTTCTCGATGCTCAATACCGCTAATGAGAGTTGTCTGGTAATATCATGATTTGCATGTACATTTAGATCTCGTTGAGCTGATGCATCAACGAGAGCCGACCGCAAGGCGGCGACGCCGTCGCCAACCTCCCTAGCCGCAATGACCAGTGGGTCGTCGTTGCGAGGTGCTGGCGACATTAAAAGGACATGGGCGCGCAGGCCATCCAATCCTAGGATTAGTTCGGACAAAACCCGCTGTAAGTCACTGGCGGCGAAGGAAATCTGGTCGGGCAGAACGGCCATGGTTTCGGCCACCGCCCGCATTTCCCGTCCGGCCGCCGCCGAGACCGCAGTGCCGAACTCTTCAATCATCGCTTGAAGCGGGGCTTGCCGGGTGGAGATGATGGCCTGGATTGCCTCATCAAGTTTCTCAACTACCGGTGACAGTGCCTTGCCGACGACCCGTTCGAACCCTTTTATGAGCGTATCGGGCAATCCATGCAAAAGTTCGGTCTGAACGCATTGTTTCAAATATTGACGGTTAGCAAGTTGTTCCGGCGTCACAACCAGGGTGCAGCGCTCAAGCTCGCAGCAAAGGTCTTGAAACTTTTCCTCGAGCAGGTTTGCCCATTTGCGGTCGTAGAAGCCAAGAACTATCGAGCAACCAAGGCCGGCGATCGAGGTCAGGAATTTAAAGGTTGCGGTGTTCAGTAACTGGGCCAGTGCTCGCTGGATAGCCTTGGTTTGGTCGGCGGCGGCAATCCCGCTTGCGCCGTCAATGACAAGGTTAATGGCGCTGGATGAAAAGTACAGTGCAGCAACTAGTCCAATAAACGTTAGTAGCAGCCCAATGCCGACAAATATCCCGCTTAGGCCGTGGAACCACTTTATGCTCAATCCGGAGTGTTCAGCATCCTCTAGGTTAATGTATACATCAGGTCGGATTGAAATCTCGATATTTACTACGCCGTCTTTGTTGGTAAACAGGCATGTATCAATAAATTCACTCCAACCGTGGGCGAGGAAGCGTTCCGACGACATCAGGCTGTCGAACTGGTCGATGCGACTGTAAAAGTCAGCCGGCGAGGTGCAGCCCCTGAGAAACGTCACCCGCCGGTCGAGCGAATTGCACGCCGGCCGGATGCAGCGGAAGCAGTGGACTAGCATGAGAACTAACGCCACGACCACCATCATGGCGGAAAGATTGGGCGCCACGGTTTCCGACCGAAACAGGTCGAGCGCCGGCCTAATCAAGCTCAGCGTCAGGTGCCCGGGGTTGAGAGCACCCAAAGCCGTGGTCATGAGGCCGATGCCGGTTTCCATCTCTCCCGTTCCACCTCCCCCGTTGCCTTGAAATCAATACCCTCCAGTCGACTGCGAACAGCTCACGGGGGTGGAGGCGGACTGGTGTATTTAGAGCGGCGCGGAAGCAACTTAACCATAGTTCCCAAGTATGGGACTGACTTTATGAAAGCACTCAGGCCGTGCCGCCAGTATTCGTACTTGACGTACCATTCGGCATCGACCCAGCATAGTTGCAGACTCATGCGCTGTCCCTTCTGGGGCAGGAATCCATGCCAAGAGCGGTCGCTGACCCTAAACATCAGCATCTTGCCGAACTCTGGTGAATATTCGAAGGCACAGTCGTTTCGGTCGGAGCTGTTAAGTATGCGTAGCCGTCCGCGTTCGAACGGCCATTCCTTACTAAAGCCGACCAGGACAGTTATGATCTTATGTTTTGAATCGGGATGCGCGTAACCTTCATTATAGGCACCAGAGGTGTTGCCCATCATGAGCAATACCTGGGGCCGGGTGCTGAGATCGATATCGAACTTGTGTTCGATCAGCCGACGGAAACGCGGCGCGGCTAGGTCGTCCAGCACAGTCTGGAACTTTGGGCCATAGTGAAGGTTGGGCACACCATAGCTGCCGCGGTCCGGAATCCGAGGAACGTCGGCTAACACTTCATCCTTAAATTTCAGTGGGATGGCCTGTTCGACGAAAGCATAGTCGTAAGGTTTGCGGTTCAATTGCGCCGCCGCTATCGCGGCTTCATCAAGCATCTTGAACTGGGGATCAGTGTTTTCCACCATGACCTTAACCTTCCCTTGCCGTAATGGGACATTCATCGCCGCTGGTCTTTGACCTGGATGGTCGGCCTAAGCCGGCTTTAGGCATGGTAACTTAACTTGCCCCGCAGCGCGACACGCCTTGCCCAGCCCCCTCTTGATAGCAACTTAACTGCGGAGTCGCAAGATTCCCGTTGTTGCCATTAGTCGTTATGCCGTCAGTGGTTCACACAAGCGGTCAATGATGTCGTCCACGCTTAGTCCGTCGGCGCGGGCGGCAAAATTCAGTGCCATGCGGTGACGTAGCACCGGTTTGGCTAGGGTCAGCACGTCGTCGAGTGAGGGTGAGAGCCGACCATCGAGTAGGGCGCGGGCGCGGCAGGCCAGCATCAAGGCTTGACTGGCTCGCGGTCCGGGACCCCAGGCGACATTGTTGCGAACAAGTGTCAGTTCGGTGCTGTCGGGCCGACCGTTGCGAACCATTCCCAGGATGCCGTCGACCACCGACATGCCGACCGGAATCTGTCTAACTAGTTGTTGAGCGGCGAGCAGGTCGGCGGGGACGAGGATGGCGCCTACGGTTTGCTCGCCCGGACCGGTTGTTGCAATCATCATTCGACGCTCTGCCTCTTGGTCAGGATAGCCGATATCGATTTGCATCAGGAAGCGGTCGAGCTGGGCTTCGGGCAGGGGATAGGTGCCCTCCTGCTCCAGCGGGTTTTGGGTGGCCAGCACATGGAATGGCGCGGGCAGGTGGTGGTACTGTCCTGCTACCGAAACCCGGCGTTCCTGCATCGCCTGAAGCAGGGCCGACTGGGTGCGCGGACTGGCGCGGTTGATCTCGTCAGCCATTAGGAGCTGGCAGAATACCGGGCCGGGGATGAAGCGGAACGAACGGCGACCGCTCTCGCTTTCCTCCAGTACCTCAGAGCCCAGGATATCGGCCGGCATCAGGTCGGGCGTGCATTGGATGCGCTTGACGTGCAGCCCGAGAACAATTCCCAGCGTTTCCACCAGCCGGGTTTTCGCCAAGCCCGGTACTCCGATCAAAAGTACATGCCCGCCAGACAGCAAGCCGATCAACGTCAGGTCGATCACCCCGCGCTGGCCGAAGATGACTTGACCGATGCGCTCACGCACAGCCACCAGTTGAAGCCCCAGCGCCTCGACCTCCGCGATGAACGATTGTGCCGTATCCATAAACCTGCACCTTCCCCCAAAAAAAACTAGTTATACTAATTTGCTTTAGCTGATAAAGATCACGGAGTTGCCAAAACCAAGCCCATCGGCTAGGATAAGAAATGTTTTATATCCGCTCCGCATTACTGCCGCTTTTGGCCCTGTTGACCCTGCTGGTTGCCGCCCCCGCTGCGGCGCAGGCGCCCCGGGTGCCGCCGGTGTTCGACCAGCTTGCTTCGCCCTTCACCGATGGCGAAACTGGCGGTATTGGCTGCCTGGCCGTGAGCGCTGTTACCGCCGCCGTCATGGTCGCCCTGGTCGGTGGCCCCTCGGTGCTGCGGTCTGCCGTCACCAGCTTGATCACACCTCGCGACGTGCTGGAGGCTTCCGCAGCCACTGCCTTCGTGTTTTCCAGCGCCTGCTATGTTGGACAGGCGACGGCACCTGTGGCCATGCTCGGCTATTTCAACCTGCTTGACCTGCTGACGCCGTCGCACCAGTTCAAGGTGCCCGCGGTGGCATCGGCGCAGTAGTTCTGGCGGCAGGCCGGTTCATTTCGCAGCACGCGCCCGACTTGGTCTTCGCCTTTGGCTCCGACCGCATCGACATCGGCTTGAGCGGTTCCCACATGACCGCGCCCTGTGCGGTTGCGCGCTGACGCAGGGTGCCTAGCCATTCTTCACGAATCTGCTGGCGTCGCGTGGGGTCGCGGTTTGCCGCCCGCATCGAATGACGGTAGGCTTGACGCTCAGGGTGTGTCATCAGGTCATAAGGCTTGATCACCTGGCGTTGGACCGCAACCGGGGCTGGAACCGCAACCGGGGCTGGGGCCAGGATGGCTTGGGCTGGTGCGGCTTGGGCTGGTGCGGCCCGAGTCGGGGTGGCTTGTTGGGCCGACGCCGTCGTAGAGCCTCCGGCCAGCGCCGTCATCATGACGCCGACGGCCAGAAGTCCGCACAGCTGTTTCCATTGGTGCATTGAGCCCTCCACGATAAATTTGTTTATTACTGATTCGTCCATTCCGGATCTTACGCACCGGATATCCGCATACTATGCTCCCAAGCGGTACCCCGTGTCCAATACCGGAAATACGCTTTCTATGTCATCTCCCTTATGTCATCCCACAGCGGCCCTATCTTTTTGACTCCACCGACCACTTGCCCTCCTGACTGGAACGAGCCGTCATGCCCTATGCTTCATTGCGTGATTTCATCGACCGGCTGGAAGCGGCCGGGCGGCTGGTGCGGGTAAAGGCGCCGGTGTCAAGCGTGCTTGAACTCACTGAAATTCAGACCCGGCTCCTGGCCGAAGGCGGTCCGGCGGTGCTGTTTGAAAATGTTATCCGCGTCGATGGCCGCCTTTCCGAAATGCCGGTGCTGGTCAATCTGTTCGGTACCATCGAACGGGTGGCCTGGGGCATGGACCGCGAGCCCCATCAGCTGCGTCAGGTTGGGGAGATGCTGGCCTTTCTGCGCCAGCCTGAGCCGCCAGGCGGCTTTCGCGAGGCGCTCGGGTTGGTGCCGCTGCTCAAGAGCGTACTGGCCATGAAGCCGCGCACCACCAACTCGGCCCCCTGCCAGGAAGTTGTGTTCAAGGGTGACGATATTGATCTGGGGCGGCTGCCGGTGCAGTCCTGCTGGCCCGGCGAGCCGGCACCGCTGATTACCTGGCCATTGGTGGTGACTAAAGGCCCGGGTGATGGCCGTGAGGACGGTTTCAATCTGGGCATTTACCGGATGCAGGTACTGGGGCGCGACCGCTGCGTCATGCGCTGGCTCAAACACCGAGGCGGGGCGCAGCATTTTGCGCGCTGGAAGGCCGCAGGAAACACCGACCCGTTTCCCGCAGCGGTGGTGCTGGGGGCCGATCCTGGTACTATCCTGGCGGCGGTTACTCCTGTTCCCGATACACTTTCGGAATACCAGTTCGCCGGCCTGCTGCGTGGGCGCAAGGTCGATCTTGTCGCTTGCAAAACTGTGCCGCTCAAGGTTCCGGCTCAGGCCGAGATTATCCTTGAGGGGCATGTCAGTCTGGACGATACGGCGCTGGAAGGGCCGTACGGCGATCATACTGGTTATTATAATTCGGTTGAGCCGTTCCCGGTGTTTACGCTAAGCGCAATTACCATGCGTCGCCAGCCGATATATCTGTCGACCTTCACCGGACGCCCGCCTGACGAGCCCAGTGTGCTGGGAGAGGCGCTCAATGAGGTATTTATCCCGCTGCTAACTCAGCAATTCCCAGAGATCGTCGACTTTTGGTTGCCGCCAGAGGGCTGCTCCTATCGGATCGCGGTGGTCTCGATGCGCAAGGCCTATCCAGGGCACGCAAAACGGGTGCTTATGGGAGTGTGGTCGTTCCTGCGTCAGTTCATGTACACGAAATTCGTTATTGTAGTCGATGACGACATTAACTGTCGCGATTGGAAGGATGTGATGTGGGCGGTGTCAACCAGGATGGACCCAGTGCGCGACATCACCATGATTGAGCGCACGCCGATCGATTACCTCGACTTTGCTAGCCCCGAATCAGGTTTGGGCGGTAAGGCCGGTCTCGATGCCACCAACAAGTGGCCGCCTGAAACCCACCGTGAATGGGGCCGTAAACTCCGCATGAGCGATGACGTGATCAACACCGTCACCCGCAAATGGGCGGAACTGGGTCTTCCCGGCTCGGGAAAGCCAATTTGGAAGTAAGCTATCGCGTCGGCACCGGCGGGTTTTGCGAGTAATCATAAAACCCGCGACCTGTTTTCTGACCGAGCCAGCCGGCCTCAACATATTTGACCAGTAGCGGGCAGGGGCGGTATTTGCTGTCGGAGAGTCCTTCGTAAAGGACCTGCATTACCGACAACACCGTGTCAAGTCCGATGAAGTCGGCCAGCTGCATCGGCCCCATCGGGTGGTGAGCGCCGAGTCTGAGGGCAATATCGATCGAACTTACCGTGCCGACACCCTCATAAAGGGTGTAGATCGCTTCGTTAATCATCGGCAACAAGATGCGGTTGACGATGAAGGCGGGAAAATCCTCGGCAACGGCGGCGACCTTCCCCATTTTGGCCACCACGTCCCTGGCCAGGGTGAAGGTGTCCTCATCGGTGGCGATGCCGCGAATGACCTCCACCAGTTGCATTACCGGAACCGGGTTCATGAAGTGCAGGCCAACGAACTTTTGGGGCCGGTCGGTAACCGCCGCCAGACGGGTGATCGAGATTGACGAGGAGTTAGTGGCGATCAGCGCCGATGGTTTGAGGTTGGCGCACAACTTCTTAAGAACGTCGCGTTTGACCGCCTCGTTTTCGACCACCGCCTCGATTACTAGATCGCAATTGCCGAATATGTCGTAATCGGTGCCGCTGTCGATGCGTGCCAGTGTCGCAGCCATGTCTTCTACCTTGACCTGACCCTTGGCCACTCGGCGCTCGAGGCTGGAGACGATGCGGTCGTGTGAATGGCCGAGGGTTTCATTGGTGAGGTCCAACAACCTGACTTCGTAGCCTGACTGGGCGCAGACCAGGGCGATGCCGGTGCCCATCTGGCCGGCACCGATGATGCCGATCTTTTCAATCATGGCGCACCCTTTCTTACATGCGGAGGTTTGCAGCCGACGCACAACAGCTATCGCTATCTTGGCTTATTAAGCGCCAGGATCAATTCCGGCACCGCCTTGAACAAGTCGGCGACAAGTCCATAGTCGGCAACCTGAAAGATCGGGGCATCTTCGTCTTTGTTGATGGCCACGATTACCTTGGAATCCTTCATCCCGGCGAGATGCTGGATCGCGCCTGAAATGCCGACCGCGATGTATAACTCTGGAGCGACGATTTTGCCGGTCTGGCCGACTTGAGCGTCGTTGGCGATAAATCCTGCGTCGACCGCAGCACGTGATGCCCCTATCGCCGCCCCCAGCTTATCGGCCAGAGCTTCCAGCAGCTTAAAGTTGTCGGACGAGCCAATGCCGCGACCGCCAGCAACTACTATCCTGGCCGAAGTCAGCTCGGGTCGCTCTGATTTGGATAACTCTTGGCCTATGAAGCTCGACAGGCCGCAGTCGCCTGTGCCGACCACCGACTCGATCAGTGCCGAACCTCCGGTTCTGGCCACCGGTTCGAAAGCGGTGCCGCGGACGGTAATAAGTATGATTTTATCGAATGATTGCACGGTAGCGATGGCATTGCCAGCGTATATCGGTCGGGTGAAGGTGTCGGGAGCCACAACGCCGATAATTTCGGATATCTGCGCCACATCAAGTTGCGCCGCAACTCGCGGTAGCAACGCCTTGCCGGTCGATGTGGCGGGCGCCAGCACATGGGTATAGCTTTTGGCCAGATGAACCACCAGCGGCGCCAAGTTTTCCGCGATGTCGTGGGCGTATTCTTTATGATCGGCGACCAGCAACTTGGTCACGCCGACTATCCCGGCGGCGGCGGCGGCGATTTCGCCACCAAGCTTGCCAGCAACCAACAGGTGAACTTCGCCTCCAATACAGGCGGCGGCCCCGAGAGTGGTCAGGGTTGCCGACATGATAGTTGTGTTGTCATGCTCGGCGATAACTAAAATAGCCATTTCAGATCACCCGCGCTTCGTTTTGCAGCTTGTCGAGCAGCGCCTCAACCGAGGCAACCTTAATACCGGCCTTGCGCTTAGGAGGCTCGGTGACCTTGAGCGTCTTGATGCGCGGCACCAAGTCTACGCCAAGTTCATCCGAGGTTAGCGATGTAATCGGCTTTTTCTTGGCTTTCATGATGTTAGGCAGCGTGGCGTAGCGCGGTTCGTTCATGCGCAGATCCACAGTTACCACCGCTGGCAGTTTGAGCCTGACCGTCTCCAGGCCGCTGTCAATCTCGCGAACCACGGTGGCGAAGCCGTCGGCAATAACCAGCTTGGAGGCGAATGTGCCCTGAGCCCAGCCCAATAGCGCCGCCAGCATCTGGCCGGTTTGGTTGCAGTCGTCGTCTATCGCTTGCTTTCCCAGCAGGATCAAGTCGGGATTCTCGCGCCCGGCGATGATCGCCAGCGCCTTGGCGACGGCCAGCGGTTGCAACTCCTGATCCGTGACAACGAGGATGCCACGGTCGGCACCCATGGCAAGGGCCGTCCGTATGGTCTCTTGCGCCGCCTGGACGCCCAGGCTGACGGCAATGACCTCGCTGGCCTGGCCGGCCTCCTTGAGACGGACTGCTTGCTCAACCGCAATCTCGTCGAAGGGGTTCATCGACATTTTGACGTTGGCGGTTTCGACGCCTGAGCCGTCCGGCCTTACGCGAATCTTGACATTGTAATCAATGACGCGCTTTACGGGCACCAAAATCTTCATAGTATTACCTTCGTCTCGGCTCGGTCGCAGATAAACTCAGCGCAGATAACACAACCAAGGACCTCAACCGTCTCGGCGATGCAGCCCAAGTGCAACTGGTTACGCAGGGTTAAGCGCGCTTACGATCCAACGGCCCGTGATAGTCGGCCATGTGGTCGGCCAGCATGCTCGCGACCTGATCGATCCGGCCAATGACCCTGAAATGGTTGGCGCTGGTTACATGCCGCAACTGCTCGATTTCGCCGCCAAGCCGAACACCCATCGCGTCTACCTTGGTCTCCAGTGCGTCAAACCTAGCCTCCAGTGCGTCAAACCTAGCCTCCAGGGTACCGACCCTGGCGGTCAGGGCCTTCACGTCGGCCCGAGTTTCTTCGGCC
>SESH01023369.1_pt1 | contig 17125 bp, 16 predicted proteins | sample 3171561 | NCBI WGS metagenome assembly SESH01 (sample SAMN10866947, study PRJNA518727) | freshwater metagenome | biome: subpolar coniferous forest; feature: holomictic lake; material: water; isolation source: holomictic Lake 442 2011 16.5 m and 2014 13 m | place: Canada: near Kenora, Ontario
GGCGGGCGATCCCGGCAACCGGGACCCCATAGTTGCGCGTGATACGGTAATTGCCGCCGTTGAACACGACTCCGGCCCGCCACGTGACGCTGTCGTTGAAGCGCCAGCTGAAGCCGCTTTGGGGGAAGCCGACATTGAAAATCCAACCGGGGGCAAACTGCCAGCGGACCCCGGCAATCGGGAGCACCGGGTGATTCGAGAAGGTGTTCACACTCAGCCCGAAATTCCACGTGAGGTCGGGGCTGCGCCGGTAATTGAGCAGGGCCAGCATGGGCAGGTTGAAGCTGCTGGAACCGAGATCCTCAAAATCGCTGTAGAGGCCGGGCCGAATGAACACCGCCCCGCTCCAGGTCGGGGAAAAGATTTTCATCAGTCCGAAATTGAGGGTGAGTTCCGCCAATTGGTCGGGGAGCAAGGGGGTGGTGGCGTCGAGGGTATGGCGCTGGTAGGCCAGGCCGTAGGTCAGGCTCGTGGCTTCATTCAGGCGGTGCCGGCCGGAAATGCTCAGGCTGGTGCTGAGCACGCCGACGCTGCCATAGGCGAGGCCGCCGCGCTCCAGGCTTTCGTGGGAGGCGGAGGAAAGCTCGACGTCGACCGAGGCCAGCAAGGCCTTGCGCATGGTGGCCGAGGGCTGGGCCCACAGCAAAGCCGGCAGCAGCAGGAAGACGAAGGACAGGCGGGTTTTCATGCGCATAAATTATTGATTTGAGGATATTACGTGTCAGCGGCGGATTGGATGCAGCATCCGCAGAAATACGCGGTTGGGCCCCTGTTGCGAGGCAACACTCGAAGCCTGTATCAGGTGATTTTTCGGATGGGCCACCGAGCCAAGCCGGAGCACAGACCCAGAGGTCACAGAGGAATGACCGGTCGAGATATTGGGCGAGGAGATGGGCTCGGTGCACTCCGGGTCGGAACTCGGTGTCCTCTGTGACAAAACCCCCTCCCGCAGCGCCAAGTGTCCAAACTATTTGGTGTTACTGGATACTAGCGCCGGTCAGGTTCTTTTATACCTCAATCTCACCGCGGAGGTAGAGCACGGCGTGGCCGGCGATGCCGACGCGGTCGCCGCGCCACTCGCAGGCGAGGTCGCCACCCCGCGCCGAAATCTGGCGGGCGTGCAGCCGGGCTTTTCCCAGCCGCTGCGCCCAGTAGGGGATGAGCGTGCAGTGGGCCGAGCCTGTGACGGGGTCCTCGTTGACGCCGGCGCGCGGGGCGAAGAACCGCGAGACGAAATCGCAGTCATGGCCGGGAGCGGTGGCGATGAAGGCAAAGGTGTCGAAGCGGGCGAGGGCCGCGAAGTCAGGTTGCAGGGCCCGCACCTCCTCGGCCCGGGCAAACACGCACAGCGTGTCGCGAGCCTGGGCGACCGCTTCCGGTTGGGCGCCGAGGGCGGTCGCCAGTGCGACCGGGATGGGCCCGGCTTGCGCTGGTCGGCTGGGCAGATCGAGTTCGAACCGGCCGCCGGGCTGGCGCCGCACGGTCAAGGGCCCGCTGCGCGAATCAAAGATGATGGCCTCACCCGCCTGATGGAGCTGGGTGAAGAGGGTGAAGGCGGCGGCCAGGGTGGCGTGGCCGCAGAGGTCGACCTCCAAGGCCGGCGTAAACCAGCGCAGCTGGAAGCGACCGGGCCCGGTGCGCACGAAGAACGCGGTCTCCGCCAGGCCGTTCTCAAACGCAATTTTCTGCATCAGGGCATCGTCCGGCCAGGCCGCAAGCGGCACGACCGCGGCCGGATTGCCGTGAAAGGCTTTTTCGGCAAAGGCGTCGACCCAGTAGAGCGGAAGTTTAGGCATTTTCGAATTAGGATTCTCGATTTTCGATTAATACGTGCAGAAGGGAGAAGGGTTCCTGGGCGGTGGATGGGGCGATTCTGGCGGGCGAGCGCGCGGGTCGAGATGAATCAAAAATCGAGAATCGAGAATCGAAAATTCAATCAGGCGTACTGCTGCAACGCGGCCCCGGTCAGCCGGCAGATCTGCCAGTCGAGCATCCGGCGTGCGCCGAGCGATTCATAGAATTTGATCGCGGGCTCGTTCCAGTCGAGCACCGACCATTCCATGCGGCCGCAGCCGCGGGCGTTCGCGATCTTGGCGAGATGCAGCAGCAGGGCCTTGCCGATGCCCTGGCCGCGGCAGGCCTCCGCCACGAACAAGTCCTCCAGATAAAGTCCCGGCCGGGCCAGAAAGGTGGAATAGTTGAAAAAATAAAGGGCAAAGGCAGCCGGCCGGCCGGCGCTGAACGCCAGGACGCAATGCGCGGCGGGAGCGTTGCCGTCGGCGGGAAACAGGGTGTGCTCCAGCTGGGCCTCGGTGGCGGTGACGGCCGAAGAAAGTTTTTCAAATTCGGCCAGGTCGCGGATGAACTGGAGGATGACAGGGACATCAGTGCGGGTGGCCGGTCGGATCTCGGGAAGCATTCGCACAGCATGAGTGGCCATCTGGTGGCGGGGGAAGAATTTTTTCCCAAAGCAGGCGCCGGGTCGAATTTGGCCGACTGGGGCTCGCATCATGGGACTTCCGTCGGCACAGGCAGAAGTTGCCAGGCCGGAGAGCACGGGAAATCCATTTAAGGCGTTTTGCAAAATACCTGGATTGCCATTCAGCCCGTAGCCACAGGCCTCCGTGCCTGTGGGATCGCCGCATTCCGACAGGCCGGGACGCCTGTCACTACCCAGCTGGGCATTTGGCAAACACGCCCTAGCAAATAACCTCAACAAATTGAAGGGCAAGGGATAGCGGATTATGCAGTTTCCTTTCCCTGCTGCTTTTTCGGCGCGGGGCTGGGGTCGCCGGCCTATGCTTATGGCCAATTCGGCGGTCACCCGCGGCGGTCTGAGATGCGGGATTGCAATGCCCCGTCTGTCCCCTGATAAGCGCTGCCACTATTCATGCTACGCAAGTTCATCTCTAAAATCCGGCAGACCTTTACCAAGGACGACAAGCGTCCTGAGGCCAAACCGGCCCACAAGTCCGCCAAACCGACCAGCAAGGGTGCTGAGCACCGTCTCGAGCGTCGTCCCGGCGCTCCTGCGCCCCGGCCGGCGAGTCCCACCCGTCACGCTCCGTCCTCCGCCCACCCGCCCGCCCACGCCAAGCCGGCCCATCCGCCGGCGCCGCCGCGTGCGGCCCACGTGCCCAAGCCGCTGCCCGAGGTGCCGAAGATGGATTCGGAGTTCACCAAATTGGGCCTGAACGACCGGCTCGCGTTCGCCGTGCAGGAGATGGGTTACGCGATCCCGACCCCGATCCAGACGCAAGCCATCCCGATGATTTTGAGCAGTCGCGATGTGATCGGTTCCGCCCAGACGGGCACGGGCAAGACGGCGGCGTTCGCCCTGCCCATCTTGCAGTTGCTGGAAAAGCACGGCGCGATGCGCTGCCTCATCCTCGAGCCGACGCGCGAGCTGGCCGTCCAGGTGGAGGAAGCCTTCAAGTCCTTCTCCAAGTTCACCGATCTGCGGGTGACGGTCGTCTACGGTGGCGTCGGCTACGGCAAGCAGCGCGAGGATCTGGGCCGGGGCGTCGATATTCTGGCCGCCACCCCGGGCCGCCTGCTCGACTACATGGAGCAGGGGGAGATCCGCCTCGACAAGATCGACATCCTGGTGCTCGACGAGGTTGACCGCATGCTCGACATGGGCTTCCTGCCGGATGTGAAGCGCATTGTGTCCAAGGTGCCCCGCGAGCGGCAGACGCTGTTTTTCACCGCCACGCTCCCGCCGGAGATTGAACAGCTCGCCGCCTGGGCCCTGCGGAACCCCGAGACGGTTTCCATCGGCCGCCAGCGCGCGACGGCCGAGACGATTACGCACGCGTTCTATCCCGTGGTGCAGGCGCAGAAATTCGACCTGCTCGCGCATCTGCTCGAGGAGACCCACTACAAGAGCGTCATCATCTTCTCCCGCACCAAATCCGGCGCGGACTACGTGGCCAGCCGGCTCAAGCACGAGGGGCACACCTGCGCCGTGATGCACGCCGACCGCAGCCAGCAGGAGCGCACCGACGCACTCAAGGGCTTCAAATCCGGCCAGTATGAGGTCCTCGTCGCGACCGACCTCGTGGCCCGCGGCTTGGATATCGCCGACGTCTCGCATGTGATCAACTTCGACGTCCCGGAAAATCCCGAAGATTACGTCCACCGCATCGGCCGCACCGGCCGGGCGCACAAGACGGGCGACGCCTTCACGCTCGTGACCGAGGAGACCTGGCGCGACGCGCGCAGCATCGAGCGCTTCATCGGCCAGAGCATCGAGTGGAAGAAGGTCGAGGGGTTCAACTACACCTACTCGGGCATCTTCGACGGCGGCGGCATGCCGCAGCTGGCGCCCGAGCGGCCGAAGAGCCGGCTCACCCGCGGCGGCCGGCGCTGAGCGCCGGCGTGACGATGGCGTTACGCGGCAATTGCCGCTTGATCTATATTCCTTAAAAGGTATATAGATTCGGCATGGAGCTGGTCCAAATCTACGAATGCCTGTGTGACGTCACCCGGCTGCGCCTGCTGCACGTGCTGGTCCAGGGGCCGCTCTGTGTGTGCCATTTCCAGGCCGTCCTGCGCGAGCCGCAGGTGAAGATCTCCAAGCATCTCGCCTATCTGCGCGCCCGGGACATGGTCGAGGTCGAGCGCGACGGCAACTGGATGGTCTACGCGTTGCCGGCCAAACGGTCCCGCGAACTGCAGGCCAATCTGGCCTGCCTGCAGGACTGCACCCGGGAAAATCCCGTTTTCCAGCGCGATCTGGCCCGGCGGCGGAAGTTGACGCCAAATCTGGTCGGCCCGAGCACCTGTGGTTGCTCGACCACTCCCTGACTTACCCATGACCTCCGCTCCCAAACCCGCCGTCCTGATCCTTTGCACCGGCAACTCCTGCCGCAGCCACCTCGCCGAGGGGTTGCTGCGCTCGATGGCCGCCGACCTTTTCACGGTGCATAGCGCCGGCTCGAAGCCGGCGGGCTACGTGCATCCGCTGGCAATTCGCGTGATGCAGGAAATCGGCCTTGATATCTCCGGGCACCGGTCCAAATCGATGACCGAGTTTATGGCCGCACCCATCGAGACGGTGATCACCGTCTGCGGCAAGGCCGACCAGGCCTGCCCGATTTTCCCGGGCCAGGTGAACCGCCACCACTGGCCCTTCGATGACCCGGCGCACGCGACTGGCACGGAAGAGGAACGGCTCGCGGTGTTCCGGCGGGTGCGCAATGAGATCCGGCGGACGCTGACCGCCTACGTGGCTGGCCGGCGAGATGCGTTGAAAACCGCCGAGCGGTGAGCCGCCACCGGCACCTTTACTTTCATGACTGATTCCATTGCCAGAAAACTATCATTCCTCGACCGCTACCTGACGCTGTGGATCTTCCTCGCCATGGCGGCGGGGCTGCTGGCGGGACGTTTCCTGCCGGCGCTCCCGCAGGCGCTGACGGCGTGGAGTGTCGGCACCACCTCGGTGCCGATCGCACTCGGGCTCATCATCATGATGTATCCGCCGCTGGCGAAGGTGCACTATGAGGAATTGCGCGATGTGTTCCGCGACCGCCGGGTGCTCGGGCTCTCCCTGGTGCAGAACTGGCTGGTCGGTCCCGTGCTGATGTTTGCGCTCGCCGTCATTTTCCTGCGCCACCAGCCGGAGTATTTCGCCGGCTTGGTGCTGATCGGCCTCGCCCGCTGCATCGCGATGGTCATCGTATGGAACGATCTCGCCGGCGGCAGCCGCGAGTACTGCGCCGGGCTGGTGGCATTCAACGCCTTGTTTCAGGTCTTCTTTTTCGCCCCCCTGGCCTGGTTGTTTCTGAAGGTGCTGCCACCGCTGGTCGGCGTGGATCTGGGCGCCCTGGATCTGTCGAGTGTCACGATCGGCAGCGTGGCGCAAAGCGTGTTTATCTACCTCGGCATTCCCTTTCTCGCCGGCTGGTTGGGCCGGCTTCTGCTGCGCCGGGGCCCGGCCGGCGTGGCGTGGTATGACGGCAAGTTCCTGCCCGTGATCGGCCCGCTGACCCTCTCCGCCCTGCTGTTCACCATCTTTGTCATGTTCAGCCTGAAAGGGGACACGGTGCTGCGCATCCCGCTCGATGTCCTCCGCATCGCAGTTCCGCTGCTGGTTTATTTCGTGATCATGTTCAGCGCGACCTTTTGGATGAGTGTCCGCGCCGGGGCGGACTACCCGCGGGCGGCGACCCTGGCCTTCACCGCGTCGGGCAACAATTTCGAGCTGGCGATCGCGGTGGCCGTCGGGGTCTTCGGTCTGGCCTCCGGGGCGGCGTTTGCCGCCGTGGTGGGTCCCCTGGTCGAGGTTCCCGCGCTGATTGCCCTCGTGACGGTGGCCCTGGCCTGGAAACGCCGGATGGCGGCGCCGGCTCAGCAGCCGTAGACGCCGCCGTTGATATCGAGCGTGGCGCCGGTGATGAAGCCGTCGTACTCGCTCGCCAGAAAAACGGCGGCCCGGGCCACATCATCGGCGGAGCCGCCCCGTCCGAGGGGAATGCCGGCCACCGTGGCCTGGGCCGACTCGGCTGTCGTGTGGGTGGAGTGAAAACGGGTGCCGAGGATGAGGCCGGGGGCGAGGGCGTTGACGCGGATGCCCTGCGGGCCGAGTTCACTGGCCAAGGCGCGGGTGAAGGTGAGAATGGCGCCTTTGGCGGTGGAGTAGGCGAGCGAGCCGCCATGGCCGCCCTTGCGGCCAGCCAGGGAGGAGAGGTTGACGATGCTCGCCCCGCCGCCGGTGCGAGCCGCGGCGGCGAGATGAGGTGCGGAGGCGCGCGTGATGCGCCGGACACTGCCAACGTTGAGTGCCATGACCTCGGCCCAGAAGGCATCGTCGGCTTCCGCGAGGGATTTGCGGGCGACGAGCGAGCCGGCATTGTTGATCAGAATATCGAGTCCGCCGAGAAACGTGACGGCCGCGGTCACCAGGCGCTCGCATTCCTCGGTCTCAGTTAAGTCGGCGCTGGCATGCCCACAGCGGCGACCCAATGAGGCGGCCTCGGCCTCCAGGGCCCGGGCGGCTTCGGCGCTGCGGTGGTAATGGACAAACACGTCGCATCCGACCGCCAGCAGGTGGCGGGTGATGGCGAGGCCGATGCCTTGGGCCCCGGCGGTGACGAGCGCGCGCTTGCGGAGAAGTTTGGTCGGAGGGGACATGACGGCGGCATTGACGCAGACGGGTCGCGAGGGGTCAACGCGGGTTTGGGGGCAAGGAGGATTCGGTTGCCAAATTGCCGGGGCGAAGCACCGTGGTCGTCCTTTCATGAAACTTGATATTCCCGCGGGCGATTTCGCCGGCTATATTTTCGACCTCGACGGCACATTGGTGGACACCATGCCACTGCACTACCGGGCCTGGAACCGGGCCATGCAACTGGCCGGACTGAAGGAAGAGCTGAGCGAGGACCTGTTTTATTCCCTGGGCGGCATGCCGACGGTCCGGGTGGCGGGAGTCTTTGCCAAGCACTACGGGCTCACCATCGACGTCCAAAAGGTCTTTCACCAAAAGGAAGCGCTCTTCCTGGAATTGCGTTCGGAAATGAAACTGATCGATGCGGTGGTCGCGGTGGCCCGCAAGGCCGCGGGCCGGATTCCCCTCAGCGTGGCGTCGGGCGGCCCCCGCGACGTGGTCCGGCACACCTTGGAACTGATGAAGCTGGCGGACCTTTTTCCCGTGGTGGTGACACCCGAGGACGTGACGCACGGCAAGCCGTCGCCGGAGATGTTTTTGCTGGCGGCCCAAAAAATGGGCGTGGCGCCGGAGAGCTGCCTGGTGTTTGAGGACGCCGAGCCGGGCATCCAGGCCGCGGAGGCGGCCGGGATGAAGTGGGTGCGGGTGGAGAGCCGGAAGAAATAGGGCTGTAGGAGGGGCTTTAGGCCCCGATCAGAAAGCTGCTCGGCTCACGGGCGTCCATCATCGCGGCATAAAGCCGCTCCTACAGCTCGGATCCATGAGCTGTTACCTAGGAGCGCCTATGGCGTAATCGCACGATCCCCCGCGGATTTTGATTTGAGTCATCGCCCGCAAACGCGTGGGCTGGAGCCATGACTTTTGCCGAACTTGCGAACCAGGGCATCCGGACCCAGCCCGTCTACGAGGCGGGCAAGCCCATCGACCAGGTCGCCCGCGAACTCGGGCTGGATCCGGCGGGCATCGTCAAGCTGGCCTCCAACGAAAATCCGCTCGGGGCATCGCCCAAGGCGCTGGCGGCGGCTGAGTGGGCCCTGCGCGAGCTGCATCTCTATCCCGATGGCGGTTATTTTGCATTGCGGCAGAAACTGTCCCAAAAACTCGGCCTGGGGATGGACCAGTTCGTCATCGGCGACGGCTCAAATGAGATCATCGAGCTGCTGGGGCATGTGTTTCTCGCGCCCGGGGTCGAATGTGTGATGCACCAGTCGTCGTTCGCCGTCTACAAGCTGGTGACGCTTTTGTTCGGGGCCACGCCGGTCGAGGTCCCGCTGGTCAACATGCGGCAGGACTTGGTCTCGCTCGCAGCGGCCATTACCCCTCGCACCCGCCTGGTTTTCCTCGCGAGCCCGGCGAATCCGGTCGGCGTGACGAATACCGCCGAGGAAATCACGGCGCTGGTCCGGGCCCTCCCGCCGCACGTGATTTTGGTCTTGGACGAGGCTTATGCGGATTTTCTGGAAAGCCCGCCGGACCTGCGACCGTTGATCACCGAAGGCCGGAAGGTGATTTGCCTGCGGACCTTTTCGAAAATCTACGGCTTGGCGTCCTTGCGCGTGGGTTATGGTTACGCGGCGGCGGAACTCATCGCGCTGGTGCAGCGCGCCCGCCAGCCGTTCAACGTCAATGGCGTGGCGGCGGCGGCCGCGTTGGCGGCGTTGGACGACGACGAGTTCGTGGTCCGCTGCCGGCGGGAGAATCACGCCGGTCTGGCCCAGCTCGGCGCCGGTTTCACGCGGCTGGGCCTGGCGTTCGTGCCGGGGCAGGGGAATTTTCTCCTGGTCAAGGTGGGTGACGGCCTCGGGGTTTTTGCCGCCCTGCAACAGCGCGGCCTGATCGTGCGGCCGGTGAAACCCTACGGCCTGCCGGAGTGGGTGCGCATCACGGTGGGCACGCCGGCCCAGAATGACCGTCTGTTGGCGGCGCTGGGTGAGGTTCTGGCGAAACTGTAGGGCGGGGTCGCTGACCCTGCCGGCGCTCGTCAATCGGCGGGATAAGCGATCCCGCCCCACAATTTCAAATCCCTCAGCCTTTGGCCGCGGCCCGCTTGAGCCGATCGCGCAATGCCGCGGCCAGTCCACCGGCGTCCGCGGGCAGGGCTTCGACCCAAATCTCGCTGAAACCGGCGCGATCGACTTCGCGCAACACCCGATAAAGATTTCGCGCCACCTCCGCGAGGGAGCCGCGCTGGCTCAACCAGCGGATGTTGTCCGCCGCGCGGCCGGGCGGCTTGCGCAGGCTGATGCCCGCCACGCCTCGCGGCAGGGTGCGCCAGGATGATTTCAGCTGCAGCGGTGTGCGCGGGCTGTAATGCCGGTCCATCATGCCCGGCGCCACCATGCGGGCACCGATCCGGCCGCCGGACGAAAGCGTTGGCGGGGACTTGATGGTCCGGCCGATAAATTTGCCCAACACCTCCGGGGTGATGATTCCGGGGCGCAGGATGCGGGGCTGCTCCGGCCGGGTGAGGTCGAGAATGGTCGATTCCACCCCGACGGCACAGGTTCCGCCATCAAGGATGTGGGCGATTTTTCGTCCCAAGCCGTCCATTACATGCGCTGCTTCCGTGGGGCTCAGGTAACCGAACAGATTGGCGCTGGGCGCCGCGAGGGGGACGCCGGCCAGCCGCAATATGCGTCGGGCGAGCGGGTGCGCCGGGGCCCGGATGGCCACGGTGTCGCCCCCGGAAGTGACGATGCCCGGGACACAGCTTTTCTTGGGGAGGACGAGAGTCAGGGGCCCCGGCCAAAAGCGCCGGGCTAGTCGGCGAGCTATCGGGCTGAACTCGGCCAACTTCTCCGCTTGCGCCAGATCGAGCACATGGACGATCAAGGGGTCGTTGGCCGGCCGGCCCTTGGCCCGGAAAATCGCGCGGCAGGCCGAGGCGTCGAGCGCATTGGCCGCCAGGCCGTAAACCGTCTCCGTCGGCAATGCGACCAGCCCCCCGCGGCGCAACACCCCGGCCAGCCGGCGGAGGTTGGCGGGAGTGGGGGAGTAGATTTTGGCCGGCATGGGTTCGATGCAGTTAACCACTAATCATCACTAAACCTCACTAATGAAAATCAGGACAGTGGGGCTTGTTGTCAGTTTGGGATTAGGGGCCAATGAGGGTGAATGAGTGGTGCCTTCCTTGTATCCGGAGTTTTAGCCACGAAGAGGCGCGAAGAACCACGAAAAGAGATGCAGCCATTTTTGTGACATCTTGGCTTTTTTGTGGCCAAACCTTTCCGGCGACAAAAAAGCCGGAGCAGATGCTCCGGCTGAAATTGCGATCTAAGCAAGAGCTTAGAGCATCGTCAGCAAATTGCGCGCGCTCTTGATCTTGGAGGTGACATTCCGCTGCTCCTTGGCGGAAAGGTGCGTGTATTTGCGCGGCAAAATCTTGCCCGTGTCCGTGATATAGCGACTCATCAGCTGCGGGCTGGTCATCGGGATCTGCTGCGGCGTGAGGGTCTGCGTGGCGGGTTTCGGTTCGGTGCTGCTCATGATTGAAAAGGGAGGGCGAAACGTTGGGACTGTCGGCACCGCTGTCAACGGGCATTTTATATTTGCCAATCCGGCCCGGCCGGCATGTCTGGAAACCGGCTTAGTCCCCGTAGCTCAAATGGATAGAGCACGCGTTTCCTAAACGTGTGATCCCGGTTCAATTCCGGGCGGGGGCACCATGCTTCGCCGAGCAAAGCGAGAGTGAAGCATGCCCTCCATAGCTTTAGCGACGCAGGGCACCTATGGGTCGATTGGAAACTACTGGCTTCGCATGGCACGGCCATCCTTCTTGGCGATGGTACTCGAGTGGCTACGGTTGGCACGGCCAGCCTGATTTAATGGGTTTGAGCCGCTTTGCTGTCTAGGGCTTGCTAGCCCCCGCTCTAACCCCAAATCTCCCGCTCCGTGCCCAATACCTTCGGCAAACTTTTTCAAATCTCCACCTGGGGCGAAAGCCACGGTCCGTCCGTCGGCGTCGTCATTGACGGCTGCCCGCCCTGCCTGCCGCTGACCGCCACGGAGGTACAAGCCGATTTGGACCGCCGGCGCCCGGGTCAGAGCGACATCACCACCCCCCGCAAGGAGGCCGATGCGGTGGAGTTCCTCTCCGGTCTGTTTGAAGGCCGGACCACCGGTCAGCCACTGGCCATGCTGGTGCGCAATGCCGACGCCCGGCCGGAAGCCTATGCCGAGATGCGCGCGAAGTTCCGGCCCTCGCACGCCGACTTTACCTACACGGCCAAGTATGGCTTCCGCGACCATCGCGGCGGCGGCCGTTCGTCGGCGCGCGAAACCATCGGCCGGGTTGCCGCCGGGGCCGTGGCCCGGAAGATCCTCCAACTCGCCGGCGGGGTCGAGATCCGGGCGTTTGTCACGCAGGTGCACGACATCATGGCACCGGTGCTCCCCCAATTTCCGACGCTCGCGCAGGTCGAGGCCTCCGCCGTGCGCTGCCCCCATCCGGCCACGGCGGCCAAGATGATCAGCCGCATCAAGCAGGTGCGCGCCAAGGGCGATTCCGTCGGCGGGGTGATCGAGTGCCGGGTCCGCGGCGTGCCCGCCGGGCTGGGCGAGCCGGTGTTCGACCGGCTGGAGGCCGACCTGGCCAAGGCCATGCTGTCCTTGCCCGCGACCAAGGGTTTTGAGATCGGCAGCGGCTTTGCCGGCGTTCGGCTCAAGGGCTCCCAGCACAACGATGCATTCGTGAAACAGGGCAAACGCATCGGCACCGCCACCAACCGCTCCGGGGGCGTGCAGGGCGGGATCAGCAACGGCGAGGAGCTTGTCTTCCGCGTCGCCTTCAAGCCCACGGCAACAATTTTGCAGCCGCAGCAGACGGTGGATCTGCGGGGCATCGCCACGGAACTGCAGGCCCGCGGCCGCCACGACCCATGCGTCGTGCCCCGGGCGGTGGTGATCGTCGAGGCGATGACCGCGCTTGTGCTCGTCGACCACTGGATGCGCCACCAGGCGCAAAACCGGACGTTTAAGTTCTGATTACTGTAGGAGGGGCTTTACGCCCCGATTTTTTGCCACGAAAAGCCACGATAAGGGTTGTTTTTGCTTACCAAAATTACCGCGCGCCTATAGGCGCCTTGAGGATCACATTCGCCTCCGCTTGTTTCGTGCCTTTTTGTGGCTAAAAGCATTACGGATCAGGTGGGCGTCTGGGCTTTGGTCCACGAGGGGGGCTTTAAAAGGCTGGTTGTCTTTTGGGCGTTTTAGGCCTCTTTGCGGCTGAGTGAGCACATCCGTCTATTTTCTCATCGGTTCCCCCGGCTCCGGCCGGCGGGCGGTGGTGCGCGATCTGGTCGAGAACGGCCTGGGCGCGGATGACCCGGTGGTCGTTTTTCTCGCCGCCGGCGAAGCCCCGGCGGCCGCCGATGCCAAACTGGCGGCCTTGAAAAATATCACCGTGCAGCGCTGGACCTGGGCGGCCCCCGCACTGCCCGCGGTGGACCTGCCGCCCGGCGCCACCGTTTTTTTCCTCGCCGACTCGCGCGTCAGCCCGATTGACCAGCTCGAGGCCCTGAAACCGTGGCTCGAGCAGCAGGGGGCCGAACTGGCGCGGATCTTCTGCTTCGTGGACTGCCAGCTGGCGGAAAAGAACCCCGTGCTCATGCAGTGGTTCGCGGCCATCATCCATTTTGCCGACGTGGTCTTCCTCACCAAGCGCGAGGGGGTGGCCAACAAGTGGCTCAGCGACTTCATCAGTCACTTCAAGGACGAGTTCTTTCCGTGCCACTTCGTCCAGGTGAGGGCCAAGGGCGACCTCGCCAATCCCCTGGTGTTGCTCGATCCCACCCCGCGCCGGGTGACGCAGTATTTTGAGGAGGGGGAGAGCTACGAGATCGAGGGACTCGAGACCGATGACGAGGAGGGCGAGGAGGAGGACACCGGCCTGCTTCCTCCGGAGCCTTATTTTATCCGACTGGCCAGCGGACGGCGCGACAAGGAAGTGCCCGATCTCGGGGCCTACCTGCCCAAGCCATAAGCCCCGAGGGCTGATTTTTACCACTAATGGAATTCATCAAGGGATGAATTCTTCAAAGTGTGCGACGACTAATCGTCACCGCCGATAGGCTTGGGGGCCTGCTGATCGCAGGTGTTTCGGTCTGCGATCAGCAGACCCCTTGAAGCAAATCCGGAGGCGATAAGCCGGAGGGGTGAAGGAAAGTTCCGCCTCTTGGCGGAACTGATTAGTGGTCACCTCAAGGATTATATAATAACTTGCCCGGAAATCGGCGGAAAAACGTCGCCGGTTGGGGTAGAGTGGGGCATGACAATTTTAGAATCTTTTCCCACGATTGCTTCTGCCATGAAAAAGCTGCCCAGTGCCCGCACCATGTACCAGGCGGTGGTCCGGCGCGACTCCGCCTATGAGGGGGTGTTTTTCACCGGCGTGAAAACAACCGGCATCTTCTGCCGGCCGACCTGTCGCGCCAAGCGGCCGAAGGCGGAGAACGTGGAATTTTTTCCCTCGATCAACGAGGCGCTGCACGGCGGTTACCGACCCTGCCGGCTGTGTCGCCCGATGGACGCGACCCAACCCGTGCCGCCCCTCGTCGAAAAACTGCGCCGGGCGGTGGAGGACTCCGCCGAGGGCCGGGTCAGCGACAAGGATCTGGCGGCCCTGGGCATCGAGCCCTCCACCGCCCGGCGGCAGTTCCAAGCCTACCACGGCATGACGTTTCACGCCTACCAGCGGGCGCGGCGCATGGGTCTGGCCCTGCGGGACGTCCAGGCCGGCCAGCCGGTCATCGACGTGCAATTGGCGCGCGGCTACGAGTCCACCAGTGGATTCCGCGCGGCGTTCACCCGCATCTTCGGGCAGCCGCCCCGCGCCGCCAAGGCCGGCGCCTGCCTGCTGGCCCAGCGCATGGAGACCCCGCTGGGCACCATGCTGGCAATCGCCGACGACCATGGATTGCGCCTGCTGGAATTTGCGGATCGCCGCGGACTCGAGCGGGAACTTGTCGGACTCCGCCGGCGGCTCAAGTCCGCCGTGGTTCCAGGCACGAACGCCACGCTGGAGGCGACCCGGGCCCAATTGGCCCGGTATTTTTCCGGCAAATCGCTGGCCTTTGACCTGCCGCTCGCGCCGGTGGGCTCGGAGTTTCAGCTGAAGGTCTGGGCCGAGCTGGGCCAGATCGCACCGGGCCAAACCCGCTCCTATCAGGGCATGGCAGTCAAACTGGGGATTCCCCAAGCCCCACGCGCCATCGGCCGCGCCAACGGCGCCAACATGCTGGCGCTGGTGATCCCCTGCCATCGCGTCATCCGCGCCGACGGCACGCTGTGCGGTTACGCGGGCGGTCTCTGGCGCAAGCAGCGGCTGCTGGAGCACGAGCAACGGTTTGCCCGCTGAGGCCAAGGCGGGCGGGAACGCTGTACTCTTGCCAAAGGGGTGGGGGGAGGCGCATATCTGCGCTCCGATGCGGATCATGATCATCGAGGACGAGCAGCAGCTGGCCAAGCATATCATCAATGCCTTGGTCCGGCACGGCCACAAGGTGAGCGCCCACACCAACGGGGCCACCGGCTTGCAGGCGGCGCTCGATGAGTGGCCGGATCTGATCCTCCTCGATCTGAATCTGCCGGGTCTGGACGGCTTGACCGTGCTGGCGCGCCTGCAGGCGGCCCTCTGTCCGTCCCGGGTGCTCATCCTGTCCGCGCTCAGCGAGATTGAGCACCGCATCACCGGGCTCAAGGCCGGGGCGGATGACTATTTGGGCAAGCCCTTCGCGATGGATGAACTGGTGGCCCGGGTCGAGGCCCTGGGCCGGCGGGGCACGGCGCCGGTCGCGGCGGACAACCTGCGGCTGGCCGATCTGCAGATGAATGTGCGCAGCCGGCGGGTGACCCGCGGGGAGAAATCGGTGGAGCTTTCGCCGCGCGAGTTTGACCTGCTGCATGTCCTGCTGGCGGAGCCCGGGCGCGTGTTTTCCCGCGGCGAACTTTGCGAGCGGGTCTGGCAGCGCGCTTACGAGTACGACACCCGCACGGTCGAGATCTTCATCACGCGCTTGCGGCGCAAGGTGGACGCCGGGGCCGCGGTCCCACTGATCCATACCGTACGATCGGTCGGCTACACCGTACGCGCATGAATCCGGCGGTCCTGCCCGACGAAATCCGGCGCTTCCGCCACCGGCTGCAGCTGGCGATCATGGTGGTGGTGGTGGTCCTGTCGGCGCTGGTCCTGATCTTCATGCAGCAACGCCGGTCCGATGACACGGAGGCGGCGCTGCACGCCGAGTTCCAGCGCACCTTCGATGCGTGGAGCAACGTCCACACGCTGCGTTATGCCATGCTCATCGAGCGCGGCCGGGAACTCGTGCACAAGATCAGCCGGTCCCCGGCCCGCGACGCGTGGGAACCCGCGCAGCTCTATGGCGCAACGCACAGTGTGCTCGATGATATCATGGAAAGTGAGGAGGAGGGTGAGGCCAACCACCCCGGCGACGGATTCCATGCGGAGTTTTACCGTTATCTCGACGCCGCCGGCAACGTGATCCCCCCGGGGGCGGCGACGGGGGCCGGCCCGCTCCTGCCGGGCGAGGCGTTGCAGTTAAAATTGGCGCGGCCGCGACCCGACCAGCCGCAACTCGGCTACTTGGCCCGGGAAGCGTTGGATGCGGACGGCCCCATCTTTGATCTCATTGCCCTGCCGGTCCGGCCCGAGACCGACCCGCAGGTGCAGCTGACGCTGGTGCTGGGCTTCGAGCCGGCGAACCGCCTGCTGCAGGGCATGGCGCGCGAATCGGTCCGTGGTCTCTGGTTTCATGCGGTGCTCTATCACACGTCGCTGCCGGCGCCGGAAGCGCAGCAGGTGGCCGCCGTCGTGGGTGCGGCCATCGCCCGGGGCGCCCCTCCGGCCGAGCCCATCCCTTTCCTGTTGGCCGGTGAGCCGCAGGTGATCCTGTTCCAGCGCTTGAACGTCAACTCGGCCTACGATGCGGCCTATCAGGTCTGCCTGTATCCGCTCACGGAGCTGAAGGCCCGCTTGGCGCGGCTGCGCTGGCAGGTGCTGGGCGGCGGCGGCGTGCTGCTGCTGACCGGCCTGCTCGCCAGCCATCTCCTGGCCGCCCGTTTTTCCCGGCCGGTGGAAAGATTGCTCGGGCGCCTGGCGCAGCAGAGTGCGGATCGACTGCAGGCCGAGGCGGCCTTGGCCCAGGCGGCTGACGGCATGCGCCGGGCGGCGCGCTTCTCGGCCGATGCCTCGCACCAATTGAAGACGCCGGTGGCGGTTCTGCGCGCCGGCTTGGAGGAAATCCGCGTCCGGGGGCAGCTGACGCCGGCCTTGCTCGAGGAGATTGAAGGGCTCATGCACCAAACGTCCCGGCTTTCCGTGCTCATCGAGGATTTGCTGCTGCTCTCCCGTCTCGATGCGGGCCGGCTGGTCATCAAGCCCGGCACCGTGGATCTGGCGCACCTGATCGATTCCGCCCTGGATGATTGGAGTGCCCAGCCCGACCCCTGGGCGCTCGTGGTGGAAAAGGATTTTCCCCGCCCGCTGCTGATCCGGGGGGAGCAACGGTACGTGATGCTGATCCTGCAAAACCTTCTCGATAACGCCCGCAAATACAACCGGCCGCATGGCCGAGTCCGTATCCAGGCCGTGCTGGCGGAGGATTGCGTGCAGCTGGTGGTGGGAAATACGCCCCCGCGCCCCATCACCCGGCAGGCGCAGGAGCAGATCTTCGAGCGATTTCACCGCGGCGACATGGCGGAGGATATTCCCGGTTATGGTCTGGGCCTGAATTTGGCGCGCGAACTGGCGCGGCTGCACGGCGGCGATCTCATTCTGCTGCGCTCGGATGAGGCGATGACGGAATTTGAAGTGCGGCTGCTGCGCGCGGCCGCCGGTCCCACCGAGTGAGTTTGTAAACTCGTTGTTTAATTGTGCTTCGCGGCCGTGGACGGTGTTGGGGGCTTCACGTTTTTTTAATCGGGGGCCAGCCGAGACGG
>SESH01041012.1_pt1 | contig 17122 bp, 17 predicted proteins | sample 3171561 | NCBI WGS metagenome assembly SESH01 (sample SAMN10866947, study PRJNA518727) | freshwater metagenome | biome: subpolar coniferous forest; feature: holomictic lake; material: water; isolation source: holomictic Lake 442 2011 16.5 m and 2014 13 m | place: Canada: near Kenora, Ontario
TCATTACGGCATGTGCTTTGCAAAAACCCCGTTGAGTTTGCTGCTAAAAAATTAGAGCCTGAAGACTTTAAGCGATTTGTAGAAGAGCTTAAGAAAAAATTGTCTGAAGAATTGGAGTGCGAGGATGAAGAAAGTAGTCCGCGTAGTATCGAGCTAACCAAATATCGTGAAAAATTAATGGGAATGCTGCCATGAGTGCTAATGAAATGCTTGTCGTAGTCGGTGGGCTTTTTTTTGGCTACTTGATAGTAACTGTATTGATGAATCCAAAAAATCAAGCTTCTGAAAAGTCTCAACAGCATGAAGGCTCAAACTCATCTCAGCAAAGCACTAATCAAAAGTTTTCTGCGAAAGATGAGCATGTTCCGTCAAGCTGGTTTTATATATTAGAGGTTTCCGAAACAGCTTCTATGTCGGAAATTAGTACTCAATATAAGCGCAAGATTCGCGAATATCACCCTGATAAAGTTGCGGCGTTAGGAAAGGAATTGAGAGAATTGGCTGAATCGAAGTCAAAAGAGATTAACTCTGCCTATGACTTTGCAAAGAAGCTTAAGAGCTAAATTAAATAGCACACGATGGTTGTATGGCTGTTCTGTGCTGAAAGGACTCATTGACGTTGCAAAACTGTATGAGTGCTTTGTCCCCCATTACTGCCGATTAGCCTTGAGTCCCGCCTGACGAAAAATGGTCGATAGTGACGCCACGTCAGTGTCCGCACATGACGACAGTCTAATTTCTAAGTTAATTGTCCAAATCAATCATGCAATTTTTTGCTTAGCAATTACAAAATGCAAAATCAATCACAGGGTACGGGCACTCATTTTTTCTTATATTTCTTGCTGCGCATGCCAAGGCGCTACTTTAATGAGTAATAACATACCGGGAATGGCGGCTAAAAAGCAGAAGATAAAGAAGTTTTTCCAGCCTAAGCCGTCTACCAGATAGCCTGTTGCGGCATTGGCAAAAGTACGCGGCACCGCAGCAAGGCTGGTAAACAGGGCAAATTGCGTGGCGGTATAAAGCGGGTGGGTAGTGTGGGCAATGTAGGAAACAAAAGCAGCCGTGCCTAAGCCCACGCCCAAGGCTTCAACGCTAATGACTAAGCCCAGCACAATGGCATTGTGGCCCACCGAAGCCAGCAACACAAAGCCTAAAATCGCCAGCATTTGTACCGCGCCAAATAGCCATAATGCGCGATTGATCCCAAGTTGCAGCATCCACACGCCGCCCAATATGCCGCCGATGACGCTGGGCCATAAGCCTGCATTTTTGGCAATGAGGCCAATTTCAGTTTTACTGAATCCCATGTCTAAATAGAACGGTGTGGCAAGTGCGGTTGCCATGCTGTCACCCAATTTATAGAAGAAAATAAAGGCGAGTATGAGCAATGCAGATTGCCAGCCACGCCTGCTAATAAACTCTTGGAATGGCTCGGTGACGGCTGCGCGTAGGGTTTTAGGCGCACCACTTAATGCAGGCTCTTTTACAAAAATCGTCATTAAAATACCTGGCAACATAAATAACGCTGTGATTAGAAACACACTGCGCCAAGGCAAATGGTCGGCCAATATCAATGAAAGTGAACCTGGGACCAAGCCAGCAATTTTGTAGGCATTGACGTGAATGGCATTACCCAAGCCGAGCTCAGCGTCTAGTAGTAACTCGCGGCGATAAGCATCTAACACAATGTCTTGAGAGGCACTAAAAAAAGCGACGACGCTGGCTAAATAAGCAATCATCCAAATATCAAACTTGGGGTTGAATGCGCCAAAAACTGGAATGGATAACAGTAATAAAATCTGAGAAATGAGCAACCAGCCGCGCCTGCGGCCTAATGGCGGGATGAAGCGGTCAAAAAATGGCGCCCATAAAAACTTCCAAGTGAAGGGTAAGTTGATCAGCGCGAATAGGCCGATGGCTTTTAAATTGACGCCTTCAGAGCGTAGCCATGCGGGCAATAAGCTGACGAGAATATAAAGCGGTAAGCCTGAGCTAAAACCGGTGAAAATACACACAAGCATGCGCTTGTTAAGTAGCGATTGCCAGAGGCTCACTGGCGTTGTTGTGGATTGATGCAACACTATTTTAGCTGGGTATTTTCTAAACGATACATGGCCAAGTTGCCCATTAAATTAGGCATAAAAGTCACAGGTTTATTGTCGGTCAACACCAATCGTTCTTTAATAGTAATGTTGCTGTCTTTACAAAATTGGTCGAAATCGTTGATGGTACATAAATGCACATTGGGCGTATTGAACCATTGATGTGGCAAACTTTTTGAAACAGGCATATTGCCAGTTAATATCTGACTACGATTGCGCCAGTAGCCAAAATTAGGAAAAGTGACGATGACTTCATGGCCGACACGTAACATTTCACGCACGATGCCTTCAGTATTATGCACGGCTTGCAAGGTTTGCGAGAGTATCACGGTGTCAAATGATTGGTCTTCAAAGCCAGATAAGCCTGCCTCTAAGTCCATTTGAATCACGTTAATGCCGCTAGACATACACGCTAGCCAATTGGCATCATCTTTTTCTACACCATACCCGCGCACTTCTAATGAGGCTTTTAAATATTGCAGCAAAGCACCATCGCCGCAGCCTAAGTCTAATACTTTTGCGCCAAACGGCAGCCAGCTGGCGATAATGGCGAAGTCGTGTCTGAATTCTTGTTTGGTGACGGTCATGCTTTACCCCCAACTTGAATATTATTGACTTGGATATTATTGACTTGGATATTCTCTAAGTAGCTGCGTAATATTGCATGGTAGTGCGGGTCTGGCATTAAAAACGCATCATGGCCATGTGCCGCCGTCACTTCGGCGTAGCTGACGGTGCGCTCATTATCAAGCAGGGCTTTGACAATTTCGCGCGAGCGCGCAGGCGAAAAGCGCCAATCGCTCGTGAACGAAACCACTAAAAATTGTGCGGTAACTTTCTTTAATGCCATGCTTAAATCACCGCTATATTCCAGAGCTGGGTCAAAATAATCTAAAGCACGCGTCATCCGCAAATAAGTATTGGCATCAAACTCGCCAGCAAACTTGTCGCCTTGATAGCGCAGATAAGATTCCATTTCAAATTCTGCATCAAAACTATATTTAATCGTATCTTTAAGTTTACGACCAAATTTTTCACCCATTGCATCGTCGCTTAAATAGGTAATGTGACCAAGCATTCTGGCGATTCTAAGGCCGCGCCTAGGGACAACGCCGTGTGCGTAATAATCGCCACCATGAAACTCAGGGTCGGTAATAATCGCTTGGCGCGCAACCTCGTTAAAGGCCATATTCTGCGCGGTAAGGTTAGGCGCTGAGGCTATCACCAGCGCATGGCGCACGCGCTCAGGATAGGCGATCGTCCATTGCAATGCTTGCATGCCGCCGAGGCTGCCGCCTACGATTGCGGCTAATTGTTGAATACCTAAGTAATCAGCCAATAAGGTTTGTGAGGTCACCCAATCTTCAACCGTCAGTACTGGAAATTGCGAACCCCAAGGTTGTCCCGTGGCAGGGTTAATGCTCGCAGCACCAGTGCTGCCGTGGCAACCGCCCAGATTATTCACGCCAATCACAAAGAATTTATGAGTGTCTAATGGTTTGTTTGGGCCAATTAAATTGTCCCACCAGCCAGGGTACTTATCCTCTTCAGAATACTTACCTGCCACATGATGTGTGCCTGAAAGCGCATGACAGATTAAAACTGCATTCGATTTGTCGGCATTTAAGGTGCCATAAGTTTCATAAACAAGGTCGAATTGCGGCAATACTGCACCGCTTTTAAGTGTGAGTGGTGCATCAAAATGCGCGGATTGGGGGGCAACGATGCCAACAGAGTTATTTACTTGCATGGTGAGATTATACTATGGCTTATTACTGTGAGTAATTACTGCGGCTAAAATGTTGGCATTAAACTAAAGGGGCTATGATGGCGCATACTGGCAATATTCAAGGCTTTAAACAGCACTTTCCGCAGTTGGCGATTGGCGTTTATGTGCATCAAACCGCCACTATTATTGGCGAAGTGAGTCTGGGCGAAAATAGCTCAGTATGGCCCAGCACCGTTATTCGTGGCGATGTGAATTTTATCCGCATCGGTAAAAACACCAATATTCAAGATTTAAGTATGCTGCACGTCAATCATAAATCTAGCAGTGACCCAGCTGGTTCGCCGCTGATTATTGGCGATTTTGTCACCATAGGCCACACCGTTATTTTGCATGGCTGCACCATTGAAGATGAATGCTTGATCGGCATGGGTAGCATAGTGATGGACAAAGCTGTGGTGCAAAAACAGGTATTGCTAGGCGCTGGCAGCTTAGTACCTGAAGGCAAGGTGTTAGAAAGCGGCTGTTTGTATATGGGCCGCCCAGCAAAAAAAATACGTGCATTAACCCTAGAAGAAATCGCGCATTTAAAGCAATCGGCAGCTAATTATGTCGCGCTAAAAGACGAATATCTAGCCTGAGAATAGTTTATTAATCCCAGTGCGTACTGACAATAAGCGGATTTTTGGCGATAGTCACGCGATCATTACCGCCTAAATCTTTGATAGTGGTTACGCAAGTCAAACCCGTTTCCGCCATTAAATCGGCCACTAATGTGGCTTGATTATAGCCGTGCTCCAACATCAGCCACCCTTGCGGCTTGAGGTGAATTAAACAATTGTCAATAATTTGACGAATATCATCTAGGCCATCTACGCCTGAAGCAAGCGCTGAGATTGGCTCAAAGCGTAAATCACCTTGGCTTAAATGCTCGTCATCTTGCTCAATGTAAGGTGGATTGCTGACAATAACATCAAACTTTTCGCTAGCGAAAATTGCACGGACATTATTATCGTTATTAAGGTTTTCAAACCAATGACTCAAAACAAACTCAACATTCATAATACTCAGATTAGCAGCATTCTTTTTTGCAACTTCAAGCGCGCCAAGCGAGACATCAACCGCCGTAACAAATACTTCTGGACGATTTTTTGCAATTGCCAAGGCAATTGCGCCAGTGCCAGTCCCTAAATCTAAAACGCTCATTCCGTCATTCCGACGAAAGTCGGAATCCAGCGTCGTTTGGCTATATTGCTCAACGCCACTGGATTCCGACTTTCGTCGGAATGACGGGTTTTGTGAGGCTGTGCTTGGTGATGTGCCGCTTTGAGGGATTTTACTCAACGCCACTTCCACCAAAGTCTCAGTATCTGGTCGCGGAATCAAGGTATCTGATGTCACCAGTAAATCCAAGCCATAAAATTCTCTATGGCCCAAAATGTAAGCCATCGGCTCGCCAGTCAGGCGGCGCATCAGCAATGCCTGAAAATCCGCGTGGTTGTTGGCTTGCAGGGCATTGCTTTCGTGTGCCAGTAGCCAAGCTCGATTTACTTTGAGTGTGCTTTGTAAAAGCAGTTGCGCTTCTAATCGGGCTTCACTTGGGTCGAGATCGAGATTGCTAGTGAGCTCGGCTTGCGCTGCAACCCAAGTTTGACGTACTGTTTTAGTCAATTAATGACCATCAAACTTAATTATCATCACTCAAGCTAGCCAGCAAATCAGCCTGATGTTCAGCCGATAGCGCGCCTATCAACTCATCCATATCACCTTCTGTAATCGCGTCTATTTTATATAATGTCAGGTTGATACGGTGATCTGTAATGCGGCCTTGCGGGTAGTTGTAGGTTCTAATGCGCTCAGAGCGGTCGCCAGAGCCAATTAAGCTTTTACGTTCACTGGCAATTTTTGATTGCTGTGCGCGCACTTCGGCATCTTTAATTCTTGCTACCAGCACACTCATGGCTTGCGCTTTATTTTTATGCTGACTACGGTCATCTTGGCATTCCACCACAATGCCAGTAGGCATGTGGGTAATGCGCACGGCTGAATCAGTTTTGTTAATATGCTGACCACCCGCGCCACTGGCACGATAAGTATCTATGCGGATTTCTGCTGGATTGATGACCACATCGGATACTTCATCGGCTTCTGCAAGAATAGCAACCGTGCAAGCTGACGTATGGATGCGGCCTTGGGTTTCGGTATCTGGCACGCGCTGTACTCTATGTACGCCAGATTCGAATTTAAGTTTTGAGTACGCACCATAACCTTCAATTTTGGCGATAATTTCTTTGTAGCCGCCAATTTCAGATTCGTTGGCTGAAACCACTTCTACTTTCCAGCGTTGGCGCTCTGCATAGCGTGAATACATTCTAAACAGGTCGCCAGCGAATAAGCCTGATTCATCACCACCTGTACCTGCGCGAATCTCTAAAAATAAGTTTCTGTCATCATTAGGGTCTTTAGGCAATAGCAAGGTTTGCAGATTATTTTCAATCTCTTCAGTTTTGGCTTTGCATTGCTCAATTTCTTCTTGCGCAAACTCTTTCATATCAGGGTCGCTGAGCATTTTTTGCGCCTCATTCATGTCCGCCTCAACCTGCTCAAACGCGCGGTATTGCTCTACGATAGGTGTGATTTCAGCATGTTCTTGGGTAATTTTTCGATAATTATCCATGTTGCTAGTCGCGTTCTCGGCGCTCATCAACCGGTTTATTTCTTCTAAACGCTCGCTCAAATTGGCGAGCTTTCTAATCATACTGGGTTTCATTGTGTGTCGTCTTTGTGTGTCGTCTTTTAGTTAGGCTTAGTGTATTAACTAGACTTAAGATTTAATGTGGTACAACTGCTTTAATACATTTTCCAGCTTGGCATGTTCGTCACCATGTGCTTGATTCAACGCATGGCTAGGCGCATGTAAAAACTTATTGGTCAGCGCGTTGCTTAAGGCTTCCAGCACTGTCTCTGCACTTTCGCCTTTTTGAATCAACTTAATAGCTTTGTCTAGCTCAGTTTTGCGCGTGGCTTCGGCTTGGTCGCGTAGTGCTTTAATGGTGGGTATAGCATCGCGCTTTTCAAACCAATGCATAAAGTTTTCTACACGCGCCGCCACAATTATCTCGGCATCAACTGCCGCCGTTTGCCGGTATATCATACCGTCAGTCACCACTTGCGCCAGATCATCCACGGTGTATAAAAACACATCGTCCAACTCAGCGACTTCGGCTTCTATGTCTCGCGGTACGGCTAAATCCACCATAAAAATCGGTCGGTGACGACGTGTTTTAATCGCACTTTCAACCATGCCTAAACCTACAATCGGCAATTGGCTGGCGGTGCTGGTAATCACAATATCAAATTCGGCAAAACGCTCAGGCAAATCGTTAAGCAAAATCGCTTGTGCATTGATGCCTTGCGAACTAATTTTGGCGGCTAAAGCTTCGCCACGTTCTAAGGTGCGATTCGCCACCATCACGCTTTTAGGCTTTTGTGCGGCAAAGTGGTCCGCGCAAAGCGCTATCATTTCACCTGCGCCAATAAACAGCACTTTCTGGTCTTTAATATCACCAAAAATACGTTGCGCCAGCTTAACCGCCGCTGCCGCCATTGAGATTGAGTTTGCGCCAATGTCTGTGTTGGTGCGTACTTCTTTGGCGACTTCAAACGTGCGTTGAAATAGTTTGTGCAATAATGTGCCTAAGGTGCCAGCATCTTGCGCAATTTTGACCGACTGCTTAAATTGCCCCAGTATTTGCGGTTCGCCCAGCACCATGCTGTCTAAGCCAGAAGCGACTCTAAAAGCATGCTTGACCGCTTCATCATTGGGCAAAGTGTAAATGTAAGGCTGAATCGCGCTGCTATCAAGCTTGTGATATTGCGATAACCAGTTGAGTGGTTTTTGAGGGCTATCTGCGCTACAGTAAAGTTCGGTGCGGTTGCAGGTAGATAAAATAGCCGCTTCCGCAGCATCGTGCTGGGTTAATTCACGCAAAGCACTGCCTAGATGTTCACTATTAAAAGCAACATTTTCACGGATTTGGATGGGCGCGGTGTTGTGGTTAACACCAATGACATATAACTGCATAGGCGTAATTTTGATGGATTGGCGATTGTTAAGCAAGAACCTTATCCTAAAGTTAAGAATATGGTTAAAATAACGCCTTAATAGATAACTTTCAGCCACATTTTTTAGATAATGGATTTTCGACATGGATAAAACTTTTAGAATTGCCCCTAGTATTCTTTCTGCTAACTTTGCCAAATTAGGCCAAGAAATTGAAGATGTCATCATCTCTGGTACGGATATTGTGCATTTTGATGTGATGGATAATCACTACGTGCCTAACTTAACCATCGGACCTTTGGTGTGCGATGCCATCCGCGAAACCGCTAAAAAAGTAGGCGCGTTGATTGATGTGCATTTAATGGTTAAACCAGTTGATCGCATTATTCCCGACTTTTCTAAAGCGGGTGCGAATATCATCACGTTTCACCCAGAAGCTTCTGAGCATATCGACCGTAGCTTAAGCTTGGTGCGTGAGCAAGGTTGTAAATCTGGCTTGGTGTTTAATCCAGCGACATCACTTAGCTATTTAGACCATGTGATGGATAAAGTGGATATGATTTTATTAATGTCAGTCAATCCGGGATTTGGCGGTCAAAAATTCATTCCAGAAACTTTGGAGAAATTAAAATTAGCGCGAGCAAGAATCGATGCTTATTACGAAAAAACTGGCCGTCAAATTTGGCTGGAAGTAGATGGTGGCGTAAACGCTGCGAATATTGCTGAAATTGCCCGTGCGGGCGCCGATACTTTTGTGGCCGGCAGCGCAATTTTTGGCTCGCCTCAAGATAGTGATGCGAATCGTTACAACACAGTGGTTGCTCAAATGCGTGCAGCATTGGCGACTGTTTAGGTCGTTTGTTTTTTTAGTTAAAGTGCAGCAAAAATTCAAAGTTAAAGCCGTCCTGATTGATTTGGACGGTACTTTGATGCATACCGCACCAGAAATTGCGCGTGCTATAAATCGTATGTTGGCTAGTTTAGAGCGCCCGATGATTGATGAAAAGCAGATAGCCGCTTACATCGGCGAAGGTGCGCAAGTGTTGATTAAACGTTGCTTAACGGGCCAATTTAACGTGGAGCCTGATGCGGCGGAATTTGCAAAAGCGCAGAAATTATTTTTTGAGTATTACGCGCAAAATGTGGCTGAAAGTAAACCTTATCCGCAAGTGCTTGAAAGCTTGTTGGCGCTGAAAAGTGCAGGTTTTCGTTTAGCTTGTGTGACCAATAAGCCAGAGAAATTTACCCTGCCATTGTTGGAAGCCAGCGATTTATTACAGCATTTTGAGTGTGTGGTTTCTGGTGATACTTTGGCAAAAAAGAAGCCTGAGCCTGATCAGATTTTTTATATCTGTGAAAAGTTCGGTCTTACTGTTAATGAGGTAGTGCTGATAGGCGATTCTGAAACAGATATTACGGCGGCGCGTAACGCTGGTTGTTATATATTTACCGTGCCTTATGGCTATAATCAAGGCTGTGAAATAGCTTTGAGTGATGTGGATGCCAAGATCAGCCACATTAGTGAAGCCATAGATTTATTGCAATAAATTTTTAACAATAACCCATTTTTGAAATAATTGAACATGAATAAAAGTAATCTCAAAACACATAGTTGGCGATGGTGGCAGGCTTAAGCGAACATTTCGCTAGTCAGATTAGTTAGTCGCACTATTTAACCAATTTATATGTGAGAAAGTTATGTTTAATACCATCAGTTCAGTCGAATTTAATACGTTAGCTGCGCAAGGTTACAACCGAATTCCATTAGTCTTAGAGACTTTTGCCGACTTGGATACGCCGTTGTCGTTGTATCTCAAGCTAGCCAATCAACCATTTTCATATCTGCTCGAATCCGTACAAGGCGGCGAACGCTTTGGCCGCTACTCGATTATCGGCTTGCCAGCAAAAACACGTATCGTCGCTTACGGTAATCATGTGCAAGTGCTTGAAGGTGAGGCGGCACTTGAATCTGTAACAAACACCAATCCATTAGATTTTGTAAAAAGCTTTCAAGCGCGCTTTAAAACGCCGCCTTATGAGGGTTTGCCACGTTTTACGGGTGGGCTAGCCGGTTATTTTGGCTACGAAACCGTGCGCTATATTGAAAAGCGTTTAATGGACGTACAAAAACCGGATGACATTAATGTGCCTGATGTGTTGCTCATGGTGTCTGAAGAAATTGCCGTGGTGGATAATTTAAGTGGCAAGCTTTATTTTATTGTGTACGCGAATCCTGACAATGCTGGCGCCTATGAAAATGCGCTAGTGCGCTTAAATGATTTAGTCAAAATGTTACGTAAAACTGTGGCGATTCCTGAAGCGGTGTCTTCTGAAAGCTCAGTCGCTGCTTCTGAATTTGGCGAAGAACATTTTAAAGCGGCTGTTAAACGCGCGCAGCAATATATTTTAGATGGCGACATTATGCAGGTGGTACTTTCACAGCGTATGTCACAAAAATTTACTGCGCCACCGTTAAGTTTATATCGTGCTTTACGTAGTTTAAACCCATCGCCGTATATGTTTTATTACGACATGGGCGATCATCATGTGGTGGGCGCTTCGCCAGAGATTTTGGTGCGACTTGAAAATGGTACGGTAACCGCTAGGCCGATTGCTGGTACTCGTCCGCGTGGCAAAACGCGTGAGCAAGATTTGGCGCTGGCGGTGGAATTATTAGCTGACCCTAAAGAGCGTGCAGAACATGTGCAATTGATGGATTTAGGTCGCAATGATGTCGGCCGTGTGGCGCAAATAGGCACCGTTAAAGTGACTGATAATATGATGATAGAGCGCTATTCACATGTGATGCATATTGTGAGTAATGTTGAAGGCAAACTTAAAGCTGGCATGGATGCGATAGACGTGATTAAAGCGACCTTCCCTGCTGGCACAGTGAGCGGCGCACCTAAAGTACGTGCGATGGAAATTATTGATGAGCTGGAACCTAGCAAGCGCGGTATTTACGCAGGTGCAGTGGGTTATTTAGGGTTTAATGGCGATATGGACGTAGCGATTGCGATTAGAACTGGCGTGATTAAAAATAATATGCTCTATGTGCAAGCAGGGGCGGGCATCGTGGCCGATTCAATTCCGCAAAGCGAATGGGACGAAACACAAAATAAAGCTAAAGCGGTACTTAGGGCGGCTGAACTGGTGCAAGCTGGCTTAGATTTGAGCGTAGATTTGAGCTTAGCCGCTACACCGAAAGCAGGATATTAATATGTTACTCATGATAGATAATTACGATTCTTTCACTTATAACTTGGTGCAATATTTAGGCGAGCTAGGCCAAGAAGTGCTGGTGTATCGTAACGATGAAATTGATTTAGCCAAAGTGGCGGCACTCAAGCCTGACCATATTGTGATTTCACCCGGCCCTTGTACGCCAAATGAAGCTGGCATTAGCGTGCCGCTGATTAAAGAATTCGCCGGAAAAATTCCATTATTGGGCGTGTGTTTAGGGCATCAAAGTATAGGCCAAGCGTTTGGTGGGCGTATTATTAAAGCTAAAACCTTAATGCACGGCAAAACGTCCTTAATTTACCATCACAACATAGGTGTGTTTAGAGATTTACCTAATCCCTATACTGCCACGCGTTACCATTCATTGGTGATAGAAAAAGAGACTTTGCCAGATTGTTTAGAGATTACCGCTTGGACTGAAGACGGTGAAATTATGGGTGTGCGTCACAAAACTTTACGTGTTGAAGGCGTACAGTTTCACCCAGAATCGATACTTACCGAACATGGCCACGCGCTGTTGAATAACTTTTTAAAAGAGTCTGTTTTGAAAGTACCAGTCTCGTGACCTTTTCACAAACACTCAATCAAGTCATCAATGGGCAAGATTTAAGCTTCGCCGACATGCAAGCGGTCATGCATCAGGTCATGGCTGGCGAATTAACGCAGGCACAAATTGCTGGCTTGTTGATTGCATTACGCATTAAGGGCGAAACCGTAACCGAAATTGCCGCAGCGGCCAGCGTCATGCGCGAGCTTTCCAGCAAAGTACATATTCAAGATGCGGCTAATTTAATCGACACCTGCGGCACTGGTGGCGATGGCATACAAACTTTTAATGTGTCTACCGTGAGCGCCTTTGTGGCAGCAGCCGCTGGCGCAAAAGTGGCCAAACATGGTGGCCGTTCTGTGTCTTCCACTTGTGGTAGTGCCGATGTTTTAGAAGCGCTAGGCGTTAGCGTGAGTTTATCGCCTGAACAAGTTGGCAAGTGCGTGGATAATATCGGCATTGGTTTTATGTTTGCGCCCAACCACCACAGCGCCATGAAGCATTCTGCACCTGTGCGCCGCGAGCTAGGTGTGCGTACACTGTTTAATCTACTAGGGCCACTCACGAATCCCGCTAATGCAAAACGCCAAGTAATGGGTGTGTTTGATAGCACACTTACCAGCAAGCTTGCGCAGGTATTACATCAGCTTGGCAGTGAACATGTGATGGTTGTGTGTGGTGCCGATGGTATGGATGAAATTTCTTTTAGCGGAGATACCTTTGTCGCGGAATTAAAAGACGGCAAGCTAAGTGAATACACACTTAACCCGCAACAATTCGGTTTGTCGCACCATGATTTAAGCAGCATACAGGTGCGAAATGTAGATGAATCGAAAGCCATGATTCTTGATGTTTTAAATGGCCATAAAAGCCCGGCAAGAGATATTGTTTTATTAAACGCTGGTGCTGCGATTTACGTTTCTGGCAAAGCTGATAGTTTGAAAGAAGGCATGAATAAAGCCGCACAGGTGCTTGATAATGGATTGGCATTGGCAAAACTTGAGGCCTTAAAAGCTAGCTCGTGATGAAAAAACTGTTTTTATTTGCATGGTTTTTGCTACTAGCCGCATGCTCACAATCTCAGTCGCCAGCTTCTGTAGATAGCGCACCTAATCAAGCGGTTGTCCAATCCAACTCAAGCACTATTGCGGATTTATACGCAAAAAAACGTAGCCAAGTATGGGTGGAAGATAGCGGCGTAGTGGTAAAAGTGTTGGCAGATGATACTAGTGGCTCGCATCACCAGCGTTTTTTAGTCAAAGTGAACACAGGCCAAACCTTATTATTTGCGCATAATATAGATTTAGCGGCGCGAGTAGAAAACATCAAATTTGGCGACCAAGTTGCATTTAGCGGTGAATATATTTACAACCCCAAAGGTGGCATTATCCATTGGACGCACCATGATCCGCAGGGCAAACACCGTGCGGGCTGGATTAAATTAAACGGTAAAACATACCAGTAGTTTGTAATTGCAATCATCATCAGGTAAATAAAAATGTCAGATATCTTAAAGAAAATTTTAGCCACTAAAGAAATTGAAGTAGCTACCAGCAAAGCCGCAGTGAGTTTAGATCAACTGCAAGCACTAGCCGAAGCGCAACCAGAACCGCGTGATTTTGTCGGTAGTATCTATAAAAAAGTGGTGGCCAATAAGCCGGCGGTCATTGCAGAAATTAAAAAAGCCAGCCCATCTAAAGGCATTATTCGTGAAGATTTCAACCCTGCACAAATTGCCAAAAGCTATGAAAAAGGCGGCGCAGCGTGTTTGTCAGTACTCACTGACGTTGAGTATTTTCAAGGCTCGGCCGAATATTTAAGGCAAGCCCGTGCGGCCTGCAAACTGCCAGTGTTGCGTAAAGACTTTATGATAGACCCCTACCAAATATTTGAAGCACGCGCGATGGGTGCTGATTGTGTGTTGCTGATTGTGGCCGCGCTAGAGCTCAAACAAATGCAGGCATTGGAATTGTTGGCTAATGAATTAGGCATGGCGGTGTTGGTAGAAGTGCATGATGCGGACGAGCTGGAGTTGGCTTTGCAGTTAGATACGCCGTTAATCGGTATTAATAACCGTAATCTGCGCACTTTTGAAGTGTCGCTGCAAACTACCTTGGATTTATTAAAAGTGTTACCGGAAGATCGTTTTGTGATCACGGAATCTGGCATATTTACTCCAGTAGATGTGAAACTAATGCGCGATAATGATGTGCAAGCGTTCTTGGTGGGTGAGGCGTTTATGCGTCAACCTGACCCAGGTGCTGAGTTGGCAAGGGTTTTCGGCTAATATTTAATCGTTAAATTAAAGTACTAGTCATTCCGTGCATGACACGGAATCCAGTGGCTTTTTGGCTACAATTTTAACGACACTAGATACCGACCTCCGTCGGTATGACGAAAATTGAAATAATCGTTTTTAAATAAATCATAAAAATTAAGGCAATCAATATGAGCTATCCCTATTCCCGCCCACGCCGTATGCGTAAAGATGAATTTTCACGCAGGATGATGCGTGAAAACGTGCTGACCACCGATGATTTAATCTACCCAGTATTTGTTTTAGAGGGTGAAAATCGTGTTGAAGAAGTGGCCTCTATGCCGGGCGTTAAGCGCCAAAGCATTGATGTATTATTAAAAACGGCTGCTGAATGTGTGCAATTGGGCATTCCTGCCATTGCCTTATTCCCAGTAGTCGATAGCCAGTTTAAAAGCCTAGATGCCGCAGAAGCGTTTAACCCTGAAGGCTTGGTGCAACGTGCCGTGGCGGCACTTAAAGCCGCACATCCTACACTCGGCATTATTACCGATGTTGCTTTAGATCCATACACCACGCACGGGCAAGACGGCTTAATTGATGCCGATGGTTATGTGCTCAATGACGACACCATTGAAGTGCTGGTAAAACAAGCGATCTCTCACGCCAACGCAGGGGCAGACATCGTCGCACCTAGCGATATGATGGATGGCCGTATTGGACAAATCCGCGAGGCCTTAGAAAGCACGCGTAATATTCACACTAAGATTTTGGCTTACTCTGCCAAATATGCTTCAGCATTTTACGGGCCATTTCGCGATGCAGTCGGTTCGGCGCGCAATTTAGGCGCAGGCAATAAATACACCTATCAAATGGATCCGGCTAATAGCGATGAGGCCATTAAAGAAGTTGGCTTAGATATTGAAGAAGGCGCGGACATGGTGATGGTGAAGCCTGGCATGCCATATTTAGATATTGTGCGTCGTGTGAAAGATGAATTTGGTGTGCCAACGTTTGCTTATCAAGTCAGTGGCGAATATGCCATGCTTAAAGCCGCAGCGCAAAACGGTTGGTTAGATGAGAAAGCCTGTGTCATGGAAAGTTTGTTGGCGTTTAAACGCGCTGGCGCAGATGGGATTTTGACTTATTTCGCGATGGATGTGGCGCGGTGGTTGAAAGCTTGAGTTTTGTGGTTTACATAAACTAAAGCCTTGAAACTGAAGTTTATTTACCTCTAAACTCCTAAAAGCAGATGCCCTGCGAGCCAATATCCATGCGGCTCGCAGGGCATCTGTTTTTACTGTTTATAGCGGTTAAATTTATATAATTCCCAGAGCTTACTTGGCCTCACCATTCCAGATAAAGCGTTTTTTCTGGAACATCCAATTCCACAGTGGCACGGTAAAACTCCAAATAAACAATGCCACAATCAGCCCTTGCGGTTTGAATAGGCCATATTGCCATGCAAATGCGGTGATGGCGACGCAGACCGCGTAGCTTATGCGAGCGCCAGCATGTTGCGGGGTTGTCATGGGGTCGGAGATCATGAAAAAAGCGAACAGTAGTGTGGCGCCATTCAGGGCTTGGTGTAGCCACATATCAACCGCTAAGCTTGGCGCATAGCCTAGCCATAGTAATCTCGCCGCTAGCAAGCCCAGCCAAGCCGCTAAAAAAGTCAGGCTTACATCCCAGCGTTTCACTTGACCTGTGACGGTGGCGCCTAAGGCTATCATCCACATTGCGGCCAGCGTTTCTTGTCCCCACTGGCCGGGTGATAGCCAAGCGTGAGGCATTAACATCATGGCGCAGAATGCCGCTAAATTAGCTGGATTTAGGATATGACCTCTTGATTCTTTACTACCAAAGCGAAACGTAAACTTACTGGATATAGCTAAACACGCCAGCAATGGGTGTACCCAACTTACATCAGATCTGACTAGAATGGAAATGCCACAGGTGGTCACTAACGCGCTTAAATAGCCTTGTAAGTTGTGGCGGTTAGGGAGTTTTAGTGCGAACTGCCAAAGCGCCTGTGTGCCTACCGCGCTGGCAAGCGCAAACAACACTTGCCAAGCGGTAAGGGAAAAATCACGCGCCAATGCACCAAACAGTAATAAGCTGATAAGAAATGCCAGCTGAAAGTAGCGGGCATCTAGCAACTTTAAGTATTTAAGGTTTAAGTGCTTGAGCTTAAACCTAGAAACCGCCCATTCAATAATTTGTGGTGGGCTAGCGTAAACCCCAGTATGGTTTAGAAAGCTAACTCTCATGGCTTACTGTCTTTAATGGACGTGTTATTACCAAACAGCTTTTCCCACCAGATGCTGTTGGGCGGTACTTTTTTATTTTGGTTGTTTGGCAGATTGTCTGGCGAACTTACTTTCGCACCGCCAATAAAGCGTTGAGCATTTTCCATGCTCCAACCTGTGTAACGTGACAGCGTTTGCAATTCAGTTTGGCGTCGCTGCGGCAGGTCAATTTCATAGTATCTACGGGCTTGTTCGACGGCGTTAATGTTGCTGGTCTTGCAGCTTTGGATACATGAGCCAACATAATTTGTGCGTTCTGAAAAATCCTGCCAGCGTCCGCCGCCAGTAGTCTGGCAAGACTCTTCGCAACTATAGGCAGTGGCCTTTTCACGGCACTGCTGAATCGTGCCTTCGAACGGATTTTGTACCACATAACGGGTTTGCCAGTTTTGACGATCTGACGTTTGTACAAACATCAAATCTTCAGGAAAAGTCTTAGGCGTATAGCGAACGTGTAAACGTGTGAGCAGAGCATTTTGAGCACCGCTACCCTTGTAATTTCCAGCAAGATTATCGCCATCCAGCCAGAAAACACCAGCCTGGTGCATTTCTTCACGACTTAATGGGTCAGCCGCGCATGGGTCGCACCAGCCCATGTCCCAGAAGTATTCGGTAAATACTACGCGATGATCTTCTTCTTTTGCTTGGTGGTCAAACATGGCTTTGTAAAAAGTTTTGAAATCTTTTTTGATGGCAGGCGGCATATTTTCATTCGCTGGCAATTTTACCGTGCGGTAATTGGCACTTTCGACGCGACCATTCTTCGTCAGCACATAGGCAATCAAATCCTGCGGTTTTTTTGGATCAGCATTGATCATGCCCAAGCGGATTGGCAGCATGAATTTCTCGCTTTCAAAGGCAAACTGCAAAGGCCG
>SESH01053841.1_pt1 | contig 17111 bp, 10 predicted proteins | sample 3171561 | NCBI WGS metagenome assembly SESH01 (sample SAMN10866947, study PRJNA518727) | freshwater metagenome | biome: subpolar coniferous forest; feature: holomictic lake; material: water; isolation source: holomictic Lake 442 2011 16.5 m and 2014 13 m | place: Canada: near Kenora, Ontario
CGCGCCGTGGATGGCCTGGGTGCGCCATTCGTCGGTTTGCCACAAGGTGCTGTCCGCATAGCTGGCCTCCCCCCGCTCGGTGCGGACGAAGTGCAGGGCGGCGACGCCGAGGCTGGTCGCCTCGCGCAGGATGCTGCGGGCGGTTTGCGGGCGAGGCAGACCGATGAGCAGGTGGACGGGGCTCAGCGGCGGCGGTGGGTCCCCCCAGGAAAAGGCCAAAGTCAGCGTCTCATCGCCAATGGTGACTAGCGTGCCCTTGCCGCGTGGGCCGTTGATCAGGCCACAGTCAAAAGTATCACCGGGCTGTCGGCGCAGAACCTTGAGCAGGTGGCCGGCCCGGGGGTCACCGCGGGAAAGTGGAAGCTCGACTTCTGGGGGGCTAAATAAAAGGATATTCACATGAAGAGGCACTGGAGCCTTCTGGCCCAGTGATGATCAAGATCGGCTGATTTGCCCAACCCACGCAATGCCATGAAGCCTAAAAAACCAGCGAAAGCAAATCCAGGTAAGAGCTCGAACCATGTGGTGCAGAAGCGACACGTTGTCGTGATTGAGGATCAAAGGTTGGTCGCGGAATTTTTCACCTTCCATTGTCGCGATCTCGGGCTGCAGGTCGTGCAACAATGCGCGACATGTGCCGAAGGGCTCGCCGCCATTCGCACTCATCTCCCAGAGCTGGTTCTGCTGGATATTTCCCTCCCGGATGGCGACGGTTTGGAATTGGCAAAAACAGTGCTTAGTCAAATGCCCCAGGTGAAAATTCTCTCGATTTCGTCGCATCGGGACCCTTGGACCATGCTTCAGGTCCAGCGCATCGGCCTGCATGGGTTTGTGGACAAAAACGAACAGCATCCGGAGATCTTGACCGAGGCGATCAAGGCCGTGCTGGATGGAGGGGTCTACTACACCTCGGTTGTGAATGAATCCAGTGCCGCGATTAGGCGGGATCCCAAGGCGTTCATCCGCGTGCTGTCGGACTACGAAACCGTCATTCTTTCAATCATCGGGGAATCCAAAACGGACAAGGAAATCGGGGAAATGCTACATATCAGTGCTTCGACCGTCCAATCGCGCCGCCGCGACATCATGCATAAGCTGGATATTCATCAAACCCCCAAGCTGATCCATTATGCTATCACCCACGGGCTCACCCGTGCGGATCAACTGGTCAAGCGGAAGCCAGTCTGATCTGCAATTCGGCCAATTGTTTTTCAACGTTTAGGCTCAATCGTCCTGCCTCTGCCCATTCGTTGGTGGCGCCGGCTACCTCAATCTTGCGTAAGGTGATTTCCAGCTCCTTTTCGACGATGAAAGAGGCGCGCCCGTAGAGCAAATGCGCGTTGTGGCAGGTTTGAACGGCATCATGCCGGAGCACCGCCGCATTGAGTCGCTCTAGCTCGGTGCGGAACTCGGCGAGATAAAGTGCGATCTCCTTGGCCAAGGTTGACCCCTTGCGTGCGCTATTCAGGCGCAGGCTGGCTAGCGGATCGGCCCCAGTCCCGGGGGAAACAGGGTGGGGCTGACTGGTCGGTTGAGGGGTGGAAAGCAGCAGGCGAAGTCGCTCTGCGGTCACAGGTTTGGCAAGAAAAGCATTCATGCCTGCGGCAATGCACTCGGCACGTTTTTCAGGGGTGTTAAAAGCGGTGGTGGCGATGATTAGGGCCTGGCTGGAGAAATTGGATGGCACACGGATGGAACGGCTGATCTCCGGACCACTCATGCCGGGCATATTATAGTCGAGGAAAATAACGTCAAAAAGCTGGGTCTGGGTAAGCGTGAGGGCGGCGGGGCTTTTGGTGGCGCTTTGCACGGAGTAGCCCATTGCTTCCAGCAGTGATGACATAGCGATACAGTTGTATTCTTCATCATCTACCACCAAGGCGGATTTTCCATGGCTGAGGCCGGCTGGTTTGGCTGGGTGCGGTGATCGAGTTGGGGTCATCACCGGGGCAAAGGGTCCGCTAAGATAAAATATTGAGCCCTTGCCAAGTTCACTATCCAGCCAGATACGGCCGCTCATATTCTCAGCCAGACTCTTGGAAAGGGCCAATCCTAGCCCGGTGCCACGTACTCGACTTTTCTGGGCGGCAGCTCCGCGTTCAAAACGATGAAATAACTTGGTTTGGTCTTCCGCTGAAATGCCCGGACCGTCGTCGGCCACGGCAAAGACGACTATGCGGTGCTCAGCGTCGTTGGGGTTGCGCCAGACGGTGATTCGCACCAGCCCACGGCCAGAATATTTCAAGGCATTGCTCACAAAGTTCAGCAGGATCTGGCGAATGCGGCGTTCATCCCCGATTAATTGTGCCGGCACCGATGGCGCGATGCTAATTTCCACGGGAATACCGCATTTTTCGCTTTCGATGGCGGTGATGGCAGTAATGGAATTGAGCAAGCCCCGGAGGTCGAAAGAGCCGACCTCCAGTTCGATTGCTCCGGATTGCATGCGGGAAAAATCCAGTATGTCTTCCAGCAGGCCCGAAAGATGGCTGGCGCACTGTCGCAGCAGGTCTAGTTTACGCTGACTGTCAGCATCCAAGTCCGCGGACTTGATTGATTCTGCTATGCCGATCACGCCGTTCATGGGATTACGGATTTCATGGCTGATCCCAGCGAGGAAGTCATCTTTTGCGGCACTGGCCCTGAGCAACTGTTCAGTTTTAGTCTCAACCAGTCTTTCCAAGGCTTGGTTGCGGGAGCGATTGCTACTTTCGCGGATCCGGAAAAATGTAACAACAGACAGCCCGAGTATGACGACATAACTCATTACGGCTCCGTTCGAGCGATACCACGGCGGGAGAATCTGAAAGGCAAGCGAGGCCGGGTCGCTAGTCAGGCCGGCTGAGTTGATTGCGCGGACCTCAAAGCGATAGGCGCCGGCAGATAGATTAGTGAATTCAAACGACCGGCGGGGGGATGGAGTCGACCATTCATCATCGCCTCGGCCCAAGCGCGATTGGAGTAGCCAGTTTTTGCCGCGGGGATTGTCTCCGGTGAAAACCTGCAGGTTGAGATGATGTCCGGCCAAAGGAAACGCGAGTTCATTGGGACGGCGTGGCTGACTAGAGTGGCTAGGATCAAAGAGGATTCGAGGCACATCAGGTCTGCGCACGGTTGTGATGGCAGCATATTCGAGACGCAGCAGACCTTCGGATCCTCCAATCCAGAGTACCGGTCCTTGATCTTCAGTAATATTTTTTAGTATCCTTAGGAAGCCAATGCTTGCTAGGCCGGGTATATCTAGTTCCTGCCATTGAGCCTGTCCATTTTGAGTGATGGCAAGAATTCCCACTCCTTGAGCGGATGAGTCGGTCAAGTTGGTGTGCTTCAGGGCGAGGATATAGCCTTGATTGTTTGGCATGGTTTGCATCGCGATAAAATCCAGTGGCGGCAATCCTTCCAGTGGTCGTGGCTCGCTTGCATCTCCCGTCGACAGCCATACGCGATCATTATTAAATATGAGAATATGTTGACTATCACCCGAAATGGAGACCCTGCCCTGCAGGGGTTTGCCGGTCGCCGGGTCATTAATCGGCTGCAGCGCTGCCGTTTTGGGATTGTAGATGTATCCACCCTTGCTGGGAGTGCCGATCCATAGCCTTTCGGCTGAGTCTTCATGCAAGGAGGTACAGGCATCTGGTAGTTCGAGTATATGGGTATGAATGAAAGTGCCATCAGGTTTGGTTTCCAGACGGTCCAGGCCGGGGAAAACAGATAAATAATATTGGCCCTTATTTTTCTGCGATGGTTGGGCGAACATTATGGTCTTGTTCGGCAATTTCAAAATGGGCCTGACGTTTTTCCCATCGAAAAAATCCACCCCGCCATGCCGGGTCAGGATGAGGCCACCCTCAAACGAAAGGAGATCATTGTATCGCACAGTCATTTGGGGCAATGGCTCAAAGTGTCCGCCGCGTGAGGGCGATGAGACGAGTTGATACACTCCTTCCCGCGTCAGAGTAAATAAACGCGAGTTATCTGTCTCTAGGTCTACCACCACCTGGCCCATGAGTCCATTGGACGGGCCATACAATGTGGTGTTCTCGTCGATTTTAATATGGAATATTCCATCTGGCGTAGCGCACCAGGCATATCCGTCGGCGTGTGGCGTAATGGAGAACACGGCGCGAGCCGGCAGGCCGTTGGTTGTATCCAGCACCCGTAATAATTCGCCACTCCTGGCTACAAGTGCGATACCCTTATTGACGGTGCCAATAGCGAGGTTGCCATTCGGTAAGACCGCAACGCAGGACGGTCGCGAGTCGATCAGGAACTTATTTAATTCCTCGCTGGATATGTTGGTGGGTTGTACTCCCGCACGATAAATACCTTTGGCGCTAATCAAGCTTAGGCCTTCAGCATCCTTGATCAGCCCGAGTATTTCGCCATCAGGCAATCGTTCCGCGGGAATTTCCAAATGGGGCCCGGATTCATCCAGCCGATAGAGTCCTGTCTCAAGATGATGGAACCAGTGCTCAGCATCCAACTTAAGAGAATAGAGCCGGCTATTTGTGGCAAAATTCCAGATTCGAAATGAACTCCCGTTCCAGCGCAGAACTTTGTTGGTGCAAATGAAATACGCACCTTCAGCAAACGGTGCACATCCCCATACATAACCTAAATGGCGTTCTTCTTTGGGCAGTTGTAGAAGTAGTGACTGATAATTAAAAGTACCGAGATAATCTTCAGTATAGAAGCCAACCTCATTTGAAGCCCCAGCCCAGAGCCTGCCATTTTCGCTGAAAGCGATAGCGCGTAATGAATAAGATGCATTAGATAATGGAAAAGATTGCCATGACTGCCCATCATATACGTGCAACTGATTGCCTCCAACAAAAAGTCTGCCGAGTTTATCCTGCAGAGTTATCCACATGTACCCATCCATCCCTATGCTCCTTGCGGATATATTTTCGACTATGGGCTGACCAACTGTCTTGCCTTGCCATGCACCAAAGGATTCTCGCCCAGTGAGCCATAAAAAAACCAAGGCAACCATGGCTAGCTTTGGGGGCGCGATCTTCATGCAATGCACTTAACTTCGCAGATCATTAGCGGTCACCGCAATTTGGTAGTCCACCTAGTTTTAGGTGGTGTTCATTCCCGAGCTTGGAACTAAAAATTTGATCATCGTCAAAAATAGGCGCGATGGCTATCGGATGATACGCCCCCCTTCCTGTTAGGAGTGCTGGTGCCCGGGGTGGGACTCGAACCCACACTTCCTTTCAGAACACGGATTTTAAGTCCGTTGCGTATACCATTCCGCCACCCGGGCGAGGATTGGGATTGCCGTGGTGCAATTGCGGAATGAAGTGGGGCTTGTGGCAAGAGTGTTCCCAGATCAACTGCATGGTTCCACTGATGGCGGTAGCTACGGCATTTGCCCATGAAGATTGGCTTTTTGGGCGGAAGTTTCGACCCGGTGCATTTTGGCCACTTGATTGCGGCGCAGGATGTCTACGAACAATTCAAGTTTGATCGCCTCTTTCTCGTACCGGCGGCCCAGGCACCCCTGAAACCCAATGATGTGCAGTCCTCGACGGAGGATCGGTTGGCGATGCTGCAGGCGGCATGCGAGTGGGATCGTCGCATGGAAATATCGGACTACGAATTGAGCAAGGGCGGGGTCAGTTACACCATCGACTCGGTCCGGCATTTCCGGTCGCAGTTTCCCGGCGATGAGCTTTTCTGGATCATCGGCGGCGACCAGTTGCCACTATTGCATAAATGGAAGGACATTGCAGAACTCGCGCAGCTGACCGAGTTCGTCTTTCTTGAGCGCCCCAGGCACCCCAGTAAGCCCCATACCGACATTCCCGGATTGCGCCTCCACCGCTGCGACGGTCATTTGATCGAGATCAGCTCGAGCGAGCTCCGCCAGCGGGTGCGGGCCGGACTGTCCCTCAATTACTTTTGCCCGCAAAAAGTTATCGCCTATATTGAAAGCAAGAAGCTCTATCGCTGACACTGATGAAAGCCAAGGCCCCCAAGAAAACCACCCGCACTTCCCGGACCAGCAGTAAAACCAAGCCATCTACCCGGTTGCTCAAGTTGATCGTGGCGGCACTGGCGGACAAGAAGGCGGAAGACTTGCGCGTGCTGGATGTTGGCAAGGAATCGAGTATCACCGATTTTCTGGTCCTAGCTACCGGCAACTCCGAACCACACCTCCGAGCACTGCGCATAGAGGTCGAGCGCGTGCTGGATGCCGAGAAAGCGAAAATTCTCGGGGTCGACACCACCAAGGGCAGTGGATGGACAGTGGTGGATGCCTTTGAGGTGATGATTCACCTTTTTACTCCGGATACGCGTGGCAGGTATCGCATGGAGCAACTCTGGAGAGATGCCATTGAAGTTGATCTATCGCTCTTGCTGAAGTAATTAGGTCGTTAGCTGCTCACCATTAGCATTTTAGGTGCGGCTACAGCTGGTGGATTAGATTTAGTCTCGGACTTCGCTTGTTTCGTGGTGTCACTATGATACGATATCTTATTCGTTATCTATAATGAAATTATGATCGTTGTCGTCATCATCGGCCTCCTGGCCGCGATGGCTATTCCCGCGCTCCAGAAGGCTCGTCAGTCCTCCTAGGACAAAGCAGTGCTCAACAACGCTCGCCAGCTGTCCGCAGCTTCTGACCTGTACTTCCTGAAAACGGTGTCTCCACGGTACTTTCGACCAATCTTGTGAGTGCAACCAACTACGTGAAAGCCGTTAACACCGTTGCCGGCTAGATATATCCTGACGGTTACACCCAAGGCATCACGATCTCGATCACCGGCGTTGCCGGTGCGCGCACGATCACGTACGCCCCTCAATCTAAGCTCATTTGTTTTGCTCAAGACCGCTTCATTCGAAGCGGTTTTTTATTGGCAGAACATGGGAAGTTACAGTCACGGCTTTGCCGTGATTATATAGAACTAATATTTGTTTAAATGATGATGCGTAGATATCTATGAATAAATTGATAAGGATTAAAGAATTTTACAATTCTTGTACAATTATTCCATTGCGGCATGAGGCAAACAGTTATCCAGTGGTGGAACGCCCTCATTTCGTCGGCGTAAAAATAATAATAATACATACCATGAATACTCGTTCCAACAAAGGTTTCACGCTCGTTGAAATCATGATCGTTGTCGTCATCATCGGCCTCTTGGCCGCGATGGCTATTCCCGCGTTCCAGAAGGTTCGTCAGTCCTCCCAGGACAAAGCGGTGCTCAACAATGCGCGCCAGCTGTCCGCGGCTTCTGACCAGTACTTCCTGGAAAACGGTGTCTCCACCGTGCTCTCGACCAATCTCGTGGGCGCGACCAACTACGTGAAAGCCGTCAACACGGTGGCCGGCGAGACCTATCCCACTGGCTACACGCAGGGCATCACCATCTCGATCACCGGTGTTGCCGGTGCGCGCACGATCACGTACGCCCCGTAATCTAAGCTCATCAGCTTTGCTCAAAGCCGCTCCAATTGGGGCGGCTTTTTTATTTTTGGCGACGACCAATTTCCCGGCGCACGTTACCTTCTTGGTCTATCTTGGGTTAAAAGTCGGGATCTGTGACGATAGGCCGACATACTCGGGCCGGACCGGTTCGAGTCGCTAAACTCGATCAGTGCATCGATCCGCGATAAAGCAGGCGTCGCTCTCAAGTTGAAAGAGAGCTTTTGTTTTACGGCCGGGTTGTCCATCGTCCCTTGCCTGTGTTACCTGTGTAACGGGCCCCCACCCTATGGACCGTCGGCTTATATTTTTTCTACTGAGCACGGCGCTGGCCGTGGTTTTTGGCTTCCTCGTATTTACGTCGGAGCAAAGTCTTCAAGCGGTCATCTATGGCGGCTATTGGGCCATGCTGCTGCTGACGCTGCTGTTTGGCTGGTCTTTGTTCAAAGTGGCGCGTGACATTGTAGCTGCTGGCATAGATTGGCGCCACATGCCGCGCTGGCCGGTGGCGCTCATTTTCGGCTGCGGCCTGCTACTGCTGGTGCATGAGACCTATGGATTCAAGATTCTGATGGATGAAGTCATGCTGCTCGGCACCTCGATGAGCATGCATCTCGACAAGACCGCCCTCGTCCCGATGCGCGGGCACGATATTCAGGGCGGATTTCAGCTATTGGCCGGTCAACTGGACAAGCGCCCGCTGTTTCAGCCTTTTCTTGTTTCCATTCTGCATGACCTGACCGGGTACCGGCCGGAAAATGTTTTCGCTCTCAATACCGCGCTGACCTTTCTCCTGCTGACCCTGACCTACCTAACGGGATGCCGGATCAGCGGGCGCGCAGCTGGGGCGGTGGCCGTATTATTGATGACTAGTCTGCCGCTGCTGGCCCAGAACGCCACGGGGGGCGGCTTCGAACTGCTCAATCTGGTGATGATTCTTTCCACGCTGCTGCTCGGCATGCGCTATCTGGCGCGAAAGGATGAGCACACGCTCGAAGCTTTCGGGCTTTCGGGCATTCTGCTCGCGCAAACACGTTACGAGTCTGTGCTCTTCCTGCTGCCGGTGGCGTTGATCATTCTCTGGGTTTGGTGGCGGCAACACCGGACGACCCTGACGTGGGTGGTGATGGTGATGCCGCTGCTGATGCTGCCGTATGCCATGCATCACAAGGTGTTCAGCGCGCGCGAGTCCTCTTGGGAAATGGCCAGCCAGCCCGGCTACGAGCAGCCGTTCGCACTGAAGTATGTGCCCGATAATATCGCCCATGACCTGAATTTTTTCTTCAATACCACGGGGGAGCATTCGAATTCGCTGGCCCTGTCCATCCTCGGCTTTTTGGCCCTGCCATTCTTCGTCCTCTGGGTCCTCAAGACGCTGCGCCGTCTGGCGGCGGCGGCCCCGCCGCAGGCGGCCCTGGCGATATTTTCGCTGGGGTTTGCCGCACACGCCTTGTTGATGCTGGGATATTTTTGGGGTCGCTTTGACGACCCGGTCATTCGCCGGCTCAGCCTGCCTTTCAATCTTACTCTCGTGATCGCGATCATCACGGTGGCAGCGGAGTTCAGCTTCCAAGGGCGCATCTGGCGTATCCTCGCCCTCTTCACCGGGGCGGGCTTTTTTGCCTATTCGCTACCCGCCATGGCTCGGCATGACTATTCCCTGGATTATTACGTGGGTCGCGAAATGGATTGGCGGCGGGAGTTCATCGCGGCCCATCCGGAGCGCGACTATCTGTTCATTGACAACAATTCCATCATCTGGATCACGCATCAGGTTTCCGCGACGCCGGTGCTTCAGGCCTTGGAGCATAAGGACAACATCATCTTTAATCTGCGGAATCGCATCTTCACGGCCATTTACGTCTTTCAGCGTTATACCGTGGATCCCGCGACCAACCGGCTGACCTTGCCGGCGGAAGATGAACTGGGCCCGGACTATCAGTTGGAAACGGTCTGGGAGCGTCGGTTTACACCTCTCACGGTCAGCCGGATCAGCCGGGTGCTATCGGTGCGCGATGGGGCCACGGCCCGGCCAGTGCCGCCCAAGTTGGCGCCGGCGCAGACCCCGGCAGAAATGGAGAAGGCCCGCGAGCAATACCTGCAGACCTTTATCAAGCGCCTGCCCTGAGGTTTTTTCGTCCCTACCGTGCTGCCTCCTGCGTCTTCACCCAGCCTTGCTTTCCACCAGCGCACGCCGTTTCGCCTCGCGTTGTTCGGACTGGCGGCCGTGGCGGCGGTATATTTTGGATTTATCGGATTGGGTGTGGCGGCCGCCGGCCTGCTGGTGGAGCGATTTGGCTATTATGTGTTGTTGCTGACTTTCGTTCTGTGGGTGGCGTCACTGTGGCGGCTCTGGGCGCAGCGCCTGCCCGGTCAGGCCCTCAGTCGGCGGGAGTGCCTGGGTGCCGGGGTGGTCATTGCCCTTTTCACGCTCATGGCGCTCAAGTCCGAGCCCTTCCGCAGCAAGATTCTCTATGACGAGTTCGTGCTCCAGTCCACGGCCTTCAACATGCACTATTTTCGCGACACGGCGACGATGGTCCGTGGCTATCAGGTGCTGGGGACCTTTCTATCCTTCGACAACTACCTCGATAAGCGGCCGAATTTCTATCCATTTCTGGTCTCCTTGATTCATGATTTCACCGGCTACCGCACGGCCAATGCCTATTGGCTGAATGCCGCCTTGTTCCCGACCGCCCTCGGGCTGGCCTATTATCTCGGCCGGCGGATCGCCCGGCAGTGGGGGGGCCTGCTCGCGGTGCTGCTGCTGGGCTCGCTGCCCCTGCTTGGGCAGAATGCGACCGGCTCGGGAATGGAGTTGCTCAATTTCTGCATGATCCTCGCGGTCGCTGGTCTGGGTGGGGCCTACCTCCGAACACCAGATCACACGCGGCTCTCGGCCTTCATCCTCGGCACGGTCCTGCTGGCCCAGTCGCGCTACGAATCCGCCCTCTATGTGCTGCCGGCCGCCATCATCATCGTACTCGGTTGGTGGCGGCAGGGTGGCGTCGTCATCTCCTGGACGGCCGTGTTGGCCCCCCTGCTATTCGTGCCGTTTGCCCTGCAAAACAAGGTGCTCAACAACACTCGCTGGATGTGGGAGCTGAAGGAAAATCAGGAGACCCGGTTCAGCACGGACTATCTCGCGAGAAATCTGCAGAGCGCGAAGGATTTTCTGTTCAGTCCCACGCAACAGTACGCCAATTCCCTCACGCTGACGGTGCTGGGCTTGCTGGCTTTGGGCTGGCTGCTGTGGCACCTCTTGCGCACCCGGCCCGGTTTGCCGGCCATCGCGGCGGACCGCCTGGCCTTGTTCATCATCGGGCTGGCGGTCGCCGCCAACACCGTGCTGATCATGTTTTATTACTGGTCGAGCTTCACCGATCCCATGGCCTCCCGCTTCAGCCTGCCTTTGCACGTGATCCTGGTGTTTGCCGTTGTGACCGCCGGCCAGATCCTGCGCAACCGGTGGCCGCTTGTGCCCGCGCTGCTCAGCGGCCTGGCGCTGCTCGCAGTCGTGACGGCGGCCAGTCGATATGCCCAACCCCTCTACTCCTACACCGGAGTCGAGGAAATCGAGTGGGAGAAAAGATTCGTCGCCGCGCGGCCTCCCGGTGACCGGTTTATCATCACCAACAAGTCGACCCTGCCTTGGTTGTTGCGCAAGACACCGTCCATGCTCACGGGCCGCTGCGGCTTCGTGGCCGACCGGTTGCAGTATCATTTGCAGGAATCCACTTTCCGGGAAATCCTCGTCATGCAATCTTTCCGGCCGACCACGTCGCAGGGTGACTACCAGTTGGTCGCGGATGATCGGCTGCCCAACGGTTTTGAGCTCGAATACCTCACGGAGCGGCGTTTTGGCACCAAGATCACCCGGATCAGCCGCCTGCTCGCCGTGAACCTGCCGCCCGCCGCGGCGCGCCCGGCTTCTGCCACGCCATGAATATCCGATCGAGGCTGCGGCGCAATCGGGGCCCATATTCAGTTTGGCCATGGTGATGAACCCCACCACGCGGGATTTCATTTTCAGGCTTCGGCCGACCGTGCTGTTGGTGGTCATCACCTTGGCCGGTTGGATGGGGGTAATCCTCCGGCCTGACTGGCTGATGGCGATGGGCATATCCAGCTACGGCATGATCTATCTGGATTCCTATGCGATTTTGGCGGCGCTGGATGCCGTGCGCGCGGGGGCGGATCCGCATATTGCCAATCCGCTCGACTTCCTCTGGCGCACGCATGCCTACTCGGATTGGTGGCTGGCGCTGCGCTGGCTGGGACTGGGGCGGGCGGATAATTTTCTCATGGGCAGCGTTTGGGGCGCATCATTTGCCGCCTCGTGCTGGCTGGCGATCCGGCCGCGAAATTTCCGGGAAGCGGGCTGGATGGCCGCCCTGCTGCTTTCGCCGCCCTTTTTGTTGGTGCTCAACCGGGCGAACAACGACCTGGTGATCTTTGTGCTCCTGATGCTGTGCGGCGTTGCGGCGACCGGCACGAGTTGGATGCGCCAACTTTTTGCCATGGGTGCGTTGGTGCTGGCCACCGGCTTGAAATATTACCCCGCGCCGGCCGCCCTGGCTTTCCTGTGGGCGCGCCCGGTGCGGCGCATGCCCGTGCTCGTGGCCGGGGCGCTAGTGGCTGTGGCCTTAACCTTGGCCAGTGTTTGGTCGCAAATTCCCCGCGGACAATTTCATGTCGATTCGGGGATATACAAGATAGGGGCACCGTTACTCGGCCGCGATCTGGGCTGGACCGACCCCACCAGCATGAAATTGAGCCTGTTCTTGCTGGCCCTCGCCGCCATCGGCTTGGCCGGGGGACGAATCACGACTGGGTTGGCGACCCGCGGGGAAGCGCGAGAGCGCGTTCTTGCCGTCATGGGCGCCATCGTGCTGTTGGCCTGTTTTACAGCCGGGGTGAGTTTTGCCTATCGCTGGATTTTTCTCTTCTGGATGGCGCTGTGGCTTTTTCGTCGGATGGCTGAAGGCCGGGGAACCGGTCGGGAGGACTGGGCCTTCCGGCTGGGTTGCGGCTTGTGCCTGCTCTGCGTCTGGCTCGATGGCGCCCTTTGCCTGGTGGTGAACCTGCTGGGGTCGCTGTCGTCGGCACAACTGGATGCCCTCGATCGGCCTTGGCGACTGGTCACGCAGCCCTTCAACTGGCTGCTCATGATGCTGCTCTCCGGCTGGCTGCTGGAGGCGGCGGTGACAACGATCCGGGAGTGGTGGCGCGAACAGGCGGCGGCTTAGTTTCCCGCCCGCACTTTCTCCATGGCGCCCAGCAGGTCGCTGTAGCGGCGGTGCAGGACGGCCTCCACTTCCTCATCGCTGAGCCGGTAGATCAATATCGAATATCCGATCATGGCCTCGGGTTGCCGGGCGCGCAGGTAATGGCACAGCCGCGCAAAGCGCAGAGCATCGTAATTCGTCCAGGTTTTTTCAAAATCCGCGGCTTGGCCGAGCTGCCGCAGTTCAGCCTGCACGGTGCGGTTTGACAGATATTCCCGGAAAAGCGGCTCTTTGGCGCGTCCTTCCTGGTAGGATTTTTCCTGCTCCGGAGTCCATGGGCCACGGTATGCGCTGTACACTTGCTGGAGCATGGTGGCGCTGATGCAGTAGAGCCCGCGCTTGGGTTCGTACCAGGCGGGCACCGTGGATATTCCGTTGAGCGACGGCAGTCGGGTGGCGTGGATCCCGTAATGGTCGGGTTCACTTGTGCCAAAATAGGCGAGATGGACAGTTTCCCCGGGCCGCCGCCCGGTCTCGAGCCACTTGGCCAAACCACCTAAATCCTGACCCCAATCCAAGGAGCTGTCGACCAGGTGCCGGTAGCCTTCGGTCGGGCCGCCGGCGAGCGGGCTGAAGTAGGCCAGATAGTGCGGGTATATCCCTGCGGCGATCCGGCCATGCCAGCCCAGCAGGATGAGGATCACTGTTGTGGCGACGATTCCTCCCGCGCGAGAATGTCGGGCGGCGCGCAGCGCGGCCCAGCCGAACACCCCGCAAAAGATGTAAAGCACCGGATACGTCGGCAGGATGTGCCGATGGCCGATGTTAAGATGGCTGGTGAGCGAGAACACCCAGTAGACGACAAAAAACACCAACAAGGGAGCGGTTCGGTAGAGCCAGGCCCGGGCCCGTCCAGTCGCTGCCGTGCGCCAACGCAAGCCGACGAATACCGCCGCGCCCGTGATGGCGGCCAGCAGAGACAAGGGGGTTTTGTAGAGAAAGGCCTTCGGGAAAAAACTGACCCAGCCAAAAATGCTGTAGTCGCCGTCCAGAAAGGCGCCGCGGGCCTCGGCATGCTTGAGGACAAACGCCAGGCCGTATAGCCAGGCCTCCGGCAGCAGGTGCACTGTTCGGCAGAGTTCGATGACCTCGGCCTTGATCCCCCCGAAGCTGAGCACAAACGCCCACGGCAGCGAGAAGACGCCCGCGGGCAGCCGGGGATTGAAGGCACTGTAACGGAAGCCGCAGAATACCCAGATGGTGAAAATTGCCGCCGCGCCGTGCACCAACAACGATCCCGTCAGGCCGAGGAATCGGCCGGCCGGGCTGGTCAGGCTGCGACCGGCGAGTCCTAGCGGCTGGGGATGGAAGGCCCGGATCACCAGGAGCACGCCAAAGACGGGCAGGAGCAGCACGGCGGTATATTTCGCCACACAGGCGAGACCGAAGATGAGGGTGCTAAGCAGCCACCAGCGACGGCGGCCATCATGCAGATGCCGCCAGTAGGCCCCCGTGCTCGCCAGCAGGAAAAAGGTGGCGGCCATGTCAGAGGTGGCGAGTCCGCTGTGGGCCAGCATGGTCGGACACAAGCCCCCGAGGATGGTGGAGATGATGGCCCCGGCCGCGCCCCACAGCCGCCAGGACCAGAAAAAAACCAACAGCAGCGTGGCCGCCCCAAACAGCGAATTCATGGCCCGGGCCTGGGCCAGCATGCGTTCATGGTCATTGCCCTGTTCGTAGAAGAAATTATGGCCCAGCCACCACAGGTGGGAATCGCGCCATTCGTCCGAGGCGAGCGACGGATACCCCAAGGTCGGCCCGAGACTCAGCGGCAGCGCTTGCCAGCGCTGCGGCAACAGGCCGTTCTCGGGATGCAACCGGTAGTCGTGCCAGTGGTTGAAGGTATAGCCGCCGATAATGTGCGCGATCTCGTCCGAGGTGGTCGATTTATTGCGCTCCGCCTGGACGGCCAAGGCGGCGTGACCGAGCGCCAGAAGGAGCGCGAGGGCCACAAGTCCAATGAAAGGGAGGGGGAGGCGAGGATTCACGCGGCTGAGTCAGACCAGTATGGACAGATTATCGCGTGCCGCACAATCTCCGCGTCTCACGTGAACACCGAAGAATACGCCAACATGGAGCAGATGGAGGCCAGCCACTGGTATTATGCCGGCAAGCGCGACTTTGCCCGCGGCTGGTTGCTCCGGGTGGGACCGCCCCAAGCGTCGGACCAGCTCCTGGACTGTGGGGCGGGGACCGGTCGTTTTGCCCTGGAGATGCAGGCGCATTGCCGCGTGCTGGTGCTGGATGATCATGAAGAGTCACTGCGCATTCTCCGCACCCGCTTCCGACCGGAGCAAATTCTCAGCCTGGCCGGCGACCAGGTGCCGTTGCCCGATGGGTCGCTCGAATATGTGACGGCCCTCGATGTGCTGGAACACACCCCCGATGATCGCGCCGTGGTGGCGGGGTTCCAGCGCCTGTTGAAACCGGGCGGAGTGGCGCTGGTGACCGTCCCGGCAAGCATGGCCCTCTGGAGCGACTGGGATGTGTCGCTGCATCACTTCCGGCGCTATTCCCGCTCGCAACTCAAGGCCTTGTTTCCCCTGGCGCAATGGGAACTGCTGCATGTGAACTACACCAACGTCGCGGTTTATCCGGCGGTGTGGCTGGTCCGGAAATGGAGAAAACTGTTCCCGCTCCCGGCCGGCCAGACGCGCCGTGAGGATCAAATGCCGGCGCCCGGGCTGAACGAGCTCCTGCGTTGGCTCTTCGTGCGGCCGGCCTACTGGCGGTTGCCGTTCCCCTTTGGCGTCAGCCTCCTGCTGGTGGCGCGGAAACGGTGACGGGCTCGTTGTAGCCGGCTTCCAGCACGGACCGGCCGGCGGCATCCAGGAAAATCAGCTGATACCCGGGCAGGGTGGGAAATTCCGCGCCGCTGTGAAAAAGCTTGAGCCGGTAGAGGCCGGCCAGCGGCAGCGGCCAGGCCAGGGTTTGGCCTGGGCCCATCGTCTGCCCTTGGGCATTGATCGGCTCGGCCAGGACCCGGCAGTTGGCGGCGTTGAGCACAAGATAGTTTTTGGCGATGTCGCTGACATGCCGCACCTCGATGCGGTCAATCTTCGCGTCGGCGACAACATTGACCGCGATCATGCTGGCCTCGCCCTGGGCGTCACCGGGCCGGCGGGTGAAATTTTCCGCGATCAGGAACGGCTGGGCCCGGCTGCCTTGGGGCACAAGGAATTCATATCCGGACAGCGAGAACAGCGGGCGATAATGCGTCGCGACATAATCAATCAACGGCCCGGTGAGCCGCATGTGCAGCGTGTCCGTCAAAAACGAGTCGTTGCCGCTAAAAGTGATGATTGCTGAGCGGGGCGTAGCCGTGAGCCGGTCGATGATGGCGTGCTGTTCACGGGCACTAAGCAACCAGAACCAGTGGGTGGCGTTGCGCAGGGTGGGGGTGGGGACACCGCTCCAAAGGTTGAAGCTGTACATGCCCGGCTGGGAGAAGAGGACATCGGCGTGCAGCTGCGTGTTCGTGGTGAGGATGCGCAGAGCTGACCGGAGGCTTTCGGGCGGGTGGATGAACTCAGCCTCCCGTAATCCCAGCGCCTGGGAAGTGCGCCAGCGCTGCCAGCCGGTATCGAGCAACCAATAGATTTGCAGCGTGCAAGCACCCAGGGCCACGGCCGCCACCACGGCGGGCCATTGCGGCTGGCGCAGACGCTGGGCCAGATGGAGGGTGGCTTCACTGAGCCCCACGACGAACAAGGCGATGAGCAAGAAGGAGCCCCAGCCCATCTGGCTGCCGGCCACGGGGTAGGTGTGCAGCACCTGGCCCAGACCCACCAGAGCGACCAGGCCCAGGGCCTGCCGGTGGCGGGCTCTTGCCGGCGTGGATTGCAGCGGCAGGAGAAAGAGCGGGGTCAGCGGCAGCGCCACCGTGATCAAGCCGCTAACGCCCGAAATGGTCAGCCAGGCCTGCAGGTGCCAGAGATAATAGCCGAGGGCGATGAGACGAAGCCCGGCGATCAGGTCGGCCAGGCGGGAACGCTGTTCCGGCCGCCAGATCCAGAGCCCGGTCAGGGTCGAGGAAACGAGCAGCACCGCGTAGGACCCGGGAGACCAGTTGAGGCCAAGATGAAAATTGACCGGGTGCCGCAAGGGCTGCAGGAGCACGCCATCAATGATGCCGGCAAGACTGGTTCCGCGATGTCCGGTGACCAGCACGAGGCCTAAGGTCGTCGCCGCAAAGGCCGCGCCACCGGCCAGCCAGTCGCGGACGCGAAACAAGGCACCGTCTTCGGCGATGAGCAGTCCGACCACTCCCGCGGCGGAAAGGCTGAACATCACCGCCAGAGACAAGACCCACGCTTCTGCGAGGAGCGGTCGCATCAGCAGGAACGGCAGCAACCCCAGGCCAACCAGCGCCAGCCAGACGGTTT
>SESH01055109.1_pt1 | contig 17107 bp, 17 predicted proteins | sample 3171561 | NCBI WGS metagenome assembly SESH01 (sample SAMN10866947, study PRJNA518727) | freshwater metagenome | biome: subpolar coniferous forest; feature: holomictic lake; material: water; isolation source: holomictic Lake 442 2011 16.5 m and 2014 13 m | place: Canada: near Kenora, Ontario
CCGTGGCAACGAAACGGTACGGGAAGCCATGCACGCCGCCTTCCTCTACCACGCCATCCGTGCGGGGCTCGACATGGGCATCGTCAACGCTGGTCAGCTCGCCATCTATCAGGATATTGAGGCTGAACTGCTGGTGCGGGTTGAGGATGTGCTGCTCAACCGTCGCCCCGACGCAACGGAACGGCTGGTCAGCTTTGCCGAGACCATCGCCACCGGTGGTGAAAAAATTGAAGCCAAAGCTGCGGAATGGCGGAGCGCTCCAGTTGAAGAGCGGTTGCGTTATGCGCTGATCAAAGGGATTGTTGAATTTATCGAAGAGGACACTGAAGAGGCTCGCCAGCTCTATCCAAGTCCACTCCAGGTGATTGAGGGGCCGCTGATGGATGGGATGAACGCCATTGGCGACCTCTTTGCCGTGGGCAAGATGTTTCTGCCACAAGTGGTCAAGAGCGCCCGCGTGATGAAGCGCTCGGTCGCCACCCTTCTGCCCTACATCGCCGCAGAGAAGGCGAAGAACAAGGACACCCGCGCCGCCGCAAAGGTGCTCCTGGCGACGGTGAAGGGCGACGTGCACGACATTGGCAAAAATATTGTCGCCGTTGTGCTTGCCTGCAACAACTACGATGTTGTGGATATAGGTGTCATGATGCCGTGCGAAAAAATTCTTGAGGCGGTCGAGCGCGAAAAGGCTGACCTGCTTGGTCTGAGCGGCCTCATCACCCCGTCGCTTGATGAGATGGTGCATGTGGCCAGCGAAATGGAACGACTTGGTATGAAGATCCCTCTGCTCATTGGAGGTGCCACGACATCACGAATGCACACTGCCGTCAAAATTGCGCCAGTCTATTCTGGCCCGGTCGTGCAGGTGCTTGATGCCTCGCGGAGCGTTCCGGTGGTCAACAGCCTCCTCAACCCGGCGCTCAGCCCGTCGTATGTCGCAGCTCTCAAAAAGGAGCAGGCAGGGTTGAGAGAGAGCCACTCGTCGAGCAGCGCTTCAAAAAAATATCTTTCGCTGGCTGATGCCCGCAAGAACCGCGCCTCGCTGCAACCGGTGGCCTACAAGCCGCTGAAACCGGGCATTACCCTGCTGGAAGATGTGACAGTCGAAGAGCTGCGCCCCTATATCGACTGGACACCCTTTTTCATGGCATGGGAGCTGCATGGACGCTACCCGCAGATTCTCGATGACGATAAATACGGAAGTGAAGCGAAACAACTATTCGACGATGCCAAGGCTCTGCTCGACCGGATTGATAAAGAGCAACTCCTCGGCCTGAGAGGTGTTGCGGGGCTCTTCCCTGCCAACAGCATCGGGGACGACATTGAGGTTTACGCAGATGCAAGCCGTAGCGCTGTACTGATGACGCTCCATACTCTCCGCCAGCAGCAGGAGAAAAATTCCGGCGAGCCGAACCTGGCTTTGGCTGACTTTGTAGCCTCTGCCGAGTCAGGCGTGGAGGACTACATCGGAGGCTTTGCCGTCACCGCCGGTTACGGCATCGAAAAGCTGCTCAAACAGTTCAGTTATGAACAGGACGATTACCACCGCATCATGACGCAGGCCCTCGCCGACCGCCTGGCAGAGGCCTTTGCCGAAATGCTGCATAAGCGGGTGCGCAAGGAGCTCTGGGGTTACGAAGCCAGTGCAAATAGCCACAAAAAATGTGCCTGCCATCCCGACATCGCTTCATGCAAGCCTGTTGCTCTTGATGAGCTGCTGGCTGAAAAATACCAGGGCATCCGCCCGGCGCCCGGCTACCCCGCATGCCCCGATCACACCGAAAAAGCGGAGCTCTTCACTCTGTTGAATGCCGAAACAAACACCGGCATCACGCTCACGGAATCTTTTGCCATGAATCCGGCAGCCTCAGTGAGTGGCCTCTATTTCTCTCACCCGGAGGCCAGATACTTTATACTCGGAAAAATCGGGAAAGACCAGGTTGAAGATTACGCTGTACGGAAAGGAATAGGTGTAAAGGAGGCAGAAAAATGGCTTGCCCCGGTTTTGAACTACGATCCACTTTAACCGGACTTGCAAAGAATGGTCGGATAAAAAAGAAATTTTTCCATTATAGTGGGATACTATATTTTTTATCTGTTAAATTAGGCGTATAGTTTTCTATTTATTGAAGTTATTTTCACCAACGCATTTTCATAACAACACTAAAACAATAACAACCATGTCAAACGACGCAATCAGCGATTTCTCACTTGCTCTCAACAACCTTTTGACCACCGCCGGAACACTGGCACAGCAGCAGCTTGATTTGTTGAACATCGGAATCAGAACAGCCGGACAGCTTATTGAACCTGTTGTCAAATCATCTTCTGATCTTATTGGCAACCTTTTCAGCAATTGCTGCCAGCTTGTCCAGAACATCGCCTCTTCAATTTTTCCACAGAAGTAAGTCGCTCTTTTTGAATATAAAAAGCACCCTGAGACCCGGGGTGCTTTTTATTTTCTCCCGACATTACTTTACGGCACAAGCCTCTCCACACAAACAGTAAGAGTAAACTACGATGGTTTGTTGAATCATACCCCGGAACCCAACCATTCACCTACCTCCCGCCTCCCAGCTTATTGAGGAGTTTCAGCACCTGATTGTCGCGATTGTAGATGTCGTCGCGAAACTGGAGCTCTTGACCGTTGGGCACCACAGTAAAATAGAGAAGAAACACGGGAATCGGTTGTGGAAGGATCACCATGGTGGTTTTTCCGGTATTGACGGCATCCTGTATCTTTGCACTGCTCCACTGCAGGCTGTCATGCAAAAGCAGTCTGGCAAGTTCTGAAGGGTTTTGTACCCGAATACATCCTGAGCTGAAGTCTCGTCTGCTTTTGTCAAAAAGCTCTTTGCCAGGTGTATCATGCAGATAAATGGTATGGCGATTCGGCATAAGAAACTTGATTCTCCCCAATGCCCCTTGATCGCCTGATCGCTGCTGGAGATGGTAAGGAAGGTTCCGTGCAGAATAGTGCGACCAATCTACTGTGGCGGGATCGACGGTACTCCCCTCTTCATCAACCACCCGCAACTGTTTTTTAGCCAGATAAGAGTTGTCTTTGTTGAGGGCAGGAAGAACATCTTTGTCAAGAACGGTCTCAGGCACAACCCATTTCGGGTTAAAAACAAGAGAGGAAATCGATGCCCTGAAAACCGGAGTTTGCCGCAGAGGCTGCCCGACAATCACTTTTGTTCCCCACCGATAATGACCATTTTCGATGTACTGGAGAGAATATCCTGGAATATTGACCAAAATACAGGTCGAGTCAATATCATGTAAAAACCAGCGGAACCGTTCAAGGTTGACGCGAATCTGATCAATCCTGCGTTCAACCGGAATATTCATGACTCGAAGAGTGGCGACACCAACGGAACCATCAACCTCCATACCGTTCCGCTTCTGAAACCGCTTGACAGCCCCAACCATCTCCCGGCTGTATACTGTTGAGGTATCCGCATCCTCTACGGCAAGATCACCCGACACCTTGAGACGTCTCCTCAACACTGTAATCCGGCTATCCCGATTGCCCTCTTTCAGCGTCGGTCCGCCTGCAAGTTGTGGCCAGCCTCCATGACGGGCAATGGCACGATATCGTGCAAGTCCCTTTTTAAGAAGATCATAGTTTGCATCTTGAGGCTGAAGCTCTTTAAAATAAACGGTGAATGAACCAGCGGCAAGAGAGCGTTGAAGCTGCTCATCCAGCAACTGCAGGTTTTTCTTTTCGCGACTCCAGGAGGGCTCAAGAGTTGCCGGATCAGCTTTGCCATAACGAAGATGGCTGGCAAGAAGCAGAGCTGTTTTGGTAAGAAATATATCCTCTTGCGCTTTTTTTTCAGGAGACATCGATGCGTGTGGATCAAACTCCCTGATCCGGGCAATAGCATAATCGGATGGATTAAGACCGTCAGCAGCAGAGGCCTCAACAGCAGCCATCAATGCTTCAACCATCTGCCTGTTTGTCCAGAGAGGCTGAAACCCTCGCACGGAGTAAAACCGCTCCAGGCGGATATTAAGCATCTCTCTTGCCATGCCATCTGCGGGTCTCTTCTGCCGAATCAGGCGTTCACAGTGGTCGTGAATTTTCTCGGCAACAGCATTGCCACGATACGGTCGCTCACTCTCCAACGACAGCCATCCATGTGCTGGCAAAGCAATCAGCACTGCCCAAAAAAAGAGCGGAATCAAGCGAAACATAAGCAGCCCGTCAAGCATATTCAACCAGTACTTTTCTGGCATTCTGGAACAACAAACCGAAAAGATAGATTAATTTGGAAACCATCAAACAAATATGGTACCAGCGACAATAACCACATACATACGGTCAATGATCAACCTACCACTCTGAGGAGTAGAGCCCGACAAACTCCTTGTAAGCAATTGCAACAGCACACGAGGTGACAGGAATCGTGACCAGTAACCCTATACCGAGAGCCAAAGCACCGAGAACATTAAGGACAAAAAGAACAATGGCAAAGCCAAAAAACGAGAACCAGTGTCGTGAAATAAGGGTACGGCTCATCTCCATTGCCTGCCAGAACTCCATGCGGTAATCAATCACAAGAAAAGTGGTAAACATGTAACAGATGGCGAGGTAGATACCGGGTAGCAGCAACAATACAAAACCGATGCTGACCAGAAGAGTGCTGGCGAGTGAGGCAAGAAAAAGAGGAAGAAAATAGTTGAACCCTCCAAAAAAATCGCTGAACTGAAACGGTCGCCCGCTGGCGAGCTTGAAAGCCACAATACTATATCCGGCATAGAATGGTGCTGCCACAGAAGAAAAAAGAAGAGAGCTTCCCGCATCAAACATTGAGCTGACGAGCCAGACAACAAAAATAATAAGGGTGAAACCGATAAACTCTCCGACATTCTCGCGGAACATCTCCCACCCCCCGGAGAGATAACTCTGAATATTGATGTCACCGCGCTCTCTGTCAAAGAGCCCAGGATCAACCTTCGCACCAAAATCAAACGCCGCCATACTTACTTCTCCACTTGTTATGGTTATGTTCAACAAGTGCAAGTTACACAACAAGGTTGGAGGAGACAACAGATAATCCATTGCAACGCCATCATACCATCTCAGTCATCATCCGTTCAACGATAATTTTTACGCAAAACATTCCCCTATGAACCGATCTACACAAAAGTTCCTCTATAATGGCAACGAAACTGCAACAACAGAGCATGCCGCAGCGCTGATCGTTGCGGAGGCTTACCGTGCCGTTGCTGAACGTGGACGATTTTTGATGGCGCTGGCTGGAGGTAATTCGCCACGAATTCTCTACAAGCGGCTTGCGCAGGGAGTGAGCGCTGAACTGCTGGAACACTACGAACTTCAGCTCCCCGATGGCTGGTCGAAAAACACCCCGGCGCTCCACCAGCTTCCGGGAAAGACATGGTTTTTCATGGGCGACGAGCGGTGCGTCCCAATCGAACATCCCGACAGCAACGAGCGGATGATCATGGAGACGCTGCTGCAACACTCCGGTATTCCAAAAAATCATCTCGTCAGAATGGCAGGAGAAAAGGCTGATACAGAAGAGGCGGCAAGGGAATATGAAGCTGCTATCCGCTCATTTTTTCCGATTGAAGAGAGTGGCGCATCGGAAAAATTCCCCCGTTTTGACCTCATCCTGCTTGGTCTCGGCGATGATGGCCACACAGCCTCGCTCTTTGCAGACAACTCTGAGGCGCTTCAGGAAGAGATGCAATGGGTCATTGCGGTCAACGCCCCATTCGGAAAACCACCGGGAAAACGGCTCACCCTGACCCTGCCGGTCATCAACCATGCACGAAATATTCTTTTCTTCACCACCGGAAAAACGAAAAGCGAACTGGCTGAAAAGATATTTATTGAACAGGAAATAAGCGTACCAGCAAGTCTTGTAAAACCGGTCAACGGGAAACTCTTCTGGTTTACCGCTCAATCATAGATGTTGTCAACCGAGTCAGGCCCGTGTGAATGAACCGGATAGCTCTGCGGCGGCTGGTTGCCAACGGCTTGACGGATAGAGTCAATAATCGCCCACGAGTATTCGACGCTGTCCTGACGAATAAAGTTCATCTGCTCCCCTGCCATGGCATCAAGCAGCAACCGATGATAGGGAGTCAGACCAACCTCGGTAAACGAGGTTTTGTAGTCAAACTTCATAAAGACAGGATCGGTAATCACCGCTTCGCCTGGACGTTTTGCCCCGAACTTTATGGCAATGGTCTCCTCCGGCTGGATACGGAGAATAACCTGGTTGGCAGTGTAGCTGCAACTTTCGGCAGGGCCAAAATAGTTCTGGGGAGGGCACTGAAAGGTAATAACAATTTCAGTCACCGTTTCAGCCAGATTCTTGCCTGCTTTGACATAAAAAGGGACATCCTTCCAGCGCCAGTTGTCGATAAAAAACTTGATGGCTGCAAAGGTCTCAACCGTTGAATCGGAGGCAACATTTTTTTCAGCACGGTAGCCGTCATACTGTCCAAGCGCCACTGAACGATCAACACTCTCCGCTGTAAACGGACGAATTGAGCGAAGTACCTTGGCTTTCTCATCACGTACAGCATCCGCCGAGAGATCAACCGGCGGCTCCATGGCAACGGCAGCAAGAAGCTGCAACGCATGGTTCTGCATAATATCACGAAGCAGACCCGCCTCTTCATAAAAAGCCCCACGATCACGAATGCCAAAATCTTCCGCAATAGTGATGGTGACATTGGCAATATGCCGGCGATTCCACAGAGGTTCAAAAATGCCGTTGGAAAAGCGGAACACCATAATGTTCTGCACAGTCTCCTTGCCAAGATAGTGGTCAATCCTGAACACACGCTTTTCGCTGAAGACCTCACCGATAACGCTGTTCAGCTCGCGCGCTGTCTGCAAATCCCGTCCATAAGGTTTTTCAACGATAATTTTCCGCCATCCATCCTGGCAACCATCTTTTTCGCCAAGCCCGGCATATTGCAGATTTCGAACAATAACCGGCGCAAGACTGGGTGGCGTAGCAAGATAAAATAGCACATTGGCACAACTGCCCGACTCTGAAGCCATTGAGAGAATATCCTGGCTCAACGCCTGATAACCATCGGGCTCAGCAAGATTGAGCCGCACATAAGAGATGCGGGCAATATAAGCGGCACAAGCGGCCTCATCCCGCACGCTCTCCGGAAATATTCCGGCCATCTTTTTCTGCATAAAAGAGCGGAACTCCTCATGAGAGAGAGCTGCCCGACCAACGCCGATGATGTGATAATCATCGGGAAGGTTGCCCCACAACGCCAGCTCATAGAGCGACGGAAAGAGTTTGCGGGCAGCAAGGTCACTGCTGGCACCAAATATGATGATGGTGCAATTATCAGGTTTTACCTGCATGATATGGAACCTGTTTTATGGTTTCTCAATAAAGGAGTGACCTCCAAACTCATGTCGCAATGCTGCAACAGCCCTGTCGGATATGTTCCCTTCAGAGCGTGAACGATAGCGGGTAAAGAGAGATGCTGCAATAACAGGAATCGACACCTCATGGTCAAGAGCCGCTTCCACCGTCCAGCGACCCTCGCCAGAATCAGCAATAGCGCCGGTGAGATAATTGAGTTTTGGATCTTTCTGCAGCGCCTGAACCATGAGCTCCATCAGCCAGCCACGGATCACCGAACCGTTTGCCCAGACACGGGAAACCGCTTCAAGATCATAATCATATCCACTGGCATCAAGCAGATTGAACCCTTCGCCCATCGCCTGCATCATACCGTACTCAATACCGTTATGGACCATTTTAGCAAAGTGGCCTGACCCGGAACGCCCCATATAGCCGTATCCGTTTTCGACACAAAGATCGCTCAGTAATGGTTCGATACTGTCGTAAGCGCTTTTGTCGCCACCAACCATGATGCAGGCTCCATGGCGCGCCCCATCAAGGCCACCGCTTGTGCCGGCATCAAGAAAGTGGATTCCCCGCTTTCCAAGGCGAGCCGCTCTCCGTTCAGAATCCTTGTAATGCGAATTACCTCCATCAACGATGATATCGCCTTTATCAAGCAGCGGCAGAAGCTGCTCAATCGTGCTGTCAACCGGCTCACCAGCGGGCACCATCAGCCATATCAGGCGGCAAGGGGTGAGCTGGCTAGCCAGCTCCTGCAGAGAGCCTGACGCATGGGCTCCTCCTTGTGCAGCAAGAGCCGCAACAGCCTCCTGAGAAAGATCAAAAGCCACCAGTTCATGGCCACACTCCAGAAGATGGAGCGCCATATTCCACCCCATTTTCCCCAATCCCACAACTCCAGCTTTCATAACTTTTTCAATCAGCTTGATTCAACCGAAACAGATCTTCTTTCACTCATCTCAACAGAGGGTACTCCTCGTGCCACAATATCCTTGTACCGCTCAATCAAGCCATGATTGACCTCAGACCAGGACTGCAGCTCAGCAAAAGCAAGACCTCGAGCCTTCAGCTCTCTGTACCTCAATGAATTATCAAGCAACTCAAGGCATTGTGCATAAAAGGCTCCACAATCTCCTTCAGGAGCCACGAGGCCACCACCCGACCTCTCAACAACTTCCCAGCAACCCCCTGCATCAGATACCACAACAGGCAGTCCTGAAGACAGCGCTTCAAGCGCAACATTACAAAATGCCTCTGTTGTAGATGGAAACAGAAACAGATCTCCGCTGGCATAAGCGACAGAAAGATCTTCTCCCGTAAGATAGCCGGTAAATACGGCCTCCGGCATTCTTCGCCTCATCAACTCCTCCTCCGGACCGGAACCAATCATCACAAACCTTACCTTATCAGCGTATGCTCCATGCATAAACCGGTCGTACACCTCCATCAGCACATCAATATCCTTGTAAACCACAAAACGTCCAGCATAGACAATCACCCTCCTGTCGGCAGCATTCCATGTTGACCGAAGTTTAAGAGATCGACGGGATGGATCGAAAAGCTCCTTGTCCACCCCCCTTGACCAGAGAGCAATGTTGTTGATATGATGGCCTTCAAGTTTCAACCGAACACTCTCATTCGGAGCCAGCACAAGAGTACAACTGTTGTAAAACCAGGTGAGGTATCTCCAGGCTAACCCGACAGCAAACCCGAGTCGATAGTAGGCAAGATAGGAGGGAAAATCGGTGTGGAAGGCCGATGCCACTGGAATATTTTTTTCTCTGGCGTAAAGGAGAAACTCTCTGCCGATCATATCAGGTGTTGAAATATGGACAATATCCGGCAAAAAGGCTTCGAGCTGCAAGCGAATTTCATTGGTAAAAAAGCCAATTTTGTAATCGGGATAAAGCGGTATCGGAACAGAAGGCACCCCGTGAACGGCTATGTCGCCAACGTCATCACTGGAAGAGAGATCAGGAGACCACACCTCCACATCGTGCTTCTGCTTCCTGAATGATGAAACCAGTTGATAAATGGATTTAACCGCTCCATCCTTATCCTTGACATAGCTCCCCGCATATAAGGCGATTTTCATAACAGGCCAGATACAGAATAGATCAATTCATTTTCAATGCTGCCAAACTCACGCAACCTCGCTTCGGTCGGCAGTCACCATTCGAAGGTAACATTTCCCTTGAAAAAGCACTCATTCGGGCCCTGTTCACGGAACACTACGAGAGAGCTTTGCAACTTTTGGATGAACCAGCCTCTTGTAACTGTCGTAGGAGAGTCGCAAGAGTTCAGTATGAGCTCCAGCATTAAAGGCAATGGCGTCATCCTCTTCAAGCTCTTCAGAGACATAAACCTCCATACCATAAAGGTTACCGAAGGGAGGCATGGCCCCAATCTCACATTCAGGGAAGATATCAACAAACTCTTTCTCGCTGGCCAGCTCAACCTCCTGTGTGCCACAAAATTCCCGCAAAAGCGTAAAATCAAGCTGACGGGAGGCGGGTAAAACAACCATGGCCAAGGTGCCGGCAATCGTCACAACAACAGTTTTGGCAAGCTCTTTGCCTGGGACATGAGCGGAAGCAGCAACCTCCTGTGCCGTATAGGCCGGAGAGTGGCTGACGACGAAATACCTCACCGCATGACTGTCAAGAAACTCCCTCAATTTGCGAATAGGCATGGCAACCTCCCCTGTTAAAAAGTTATTGAAAGCGTATGATGCTTGCTTGCGTATGCTCTTTGCTGGCGTATGCTCCTTGCTTCACAGACCAACTCTCAGACCAACAGTCACATTATTTGATCCAATAGTGTATTTTCTACCATCCAGTACGGGATCGGCTGTACCTGCATGACGATACTGGAGATCAAGAGTTGTAAAAGGAAAAACATGAACCCCTGCACCAGCACCAACCTGCCAGGCGACTACACGGTCGCTGCCACTCCCCCCATAAATATTGGCAACTCCAACTCCGGCAGTGAGAAAGGGGGCAACTGGCACAACTGGAACGGCTATATCCAGATAGTAGTTCGCCATATAGGTCGTCATCGACAACTTTTTTAAAATATTCCTGATTTCATTGTTCTGATACCCAATCTCCGCTTCGACACGATAGTGGCCACCGTCAAGCCCGACAGCTCCAGCAAGATTATAACCAGCACTGTAAGAGCTGGCAGTGTATTTGGAGTCGCTCATTGAAGCGAGACCCACAGCGCCTCTCACGTAAGGCATTGCAACAGTAACAGATGGAACGGATATAAACAAAGCAATGAGTCCAGTGACGACTCCTCCAACTCTTTTTTTCATGACCAACTCTTTTTCCTGCGTTTCTAAAAGGCAACTCCCGTGCGACTTGTAAACAAGGTAACATATTACGGGAATTCGGCCAAGCCACCAAGCCAGACACAAATCCGCTTGCCCCAACCACACCGACCACCCTGCCGGGAACAGCGCACCTCCCTCCGGTATAAGCAGGCGTTGCACTGTAATGTAACGAAAAAGCGACTCAGCCAAACAGGTGGTTTTTGCTGGGAGTAATCTGTTGTGTACATTATCCCCCTGAACGAAACAGATACATCAACTTTTATCCAACCCCTTTTATGGAATGGATCACACAGCCAGAAGCCTGGATTGCATTGGCAACCTTGACCGCTCTGGAGATAGTTCTCGGTATTGACAATATTATTTTCATATCAATCATCGTCGGTCGCCTGCCGAAAGAGCAGCAGGGCAAGGGGAGAGTCATCGGCCTTGGTCTGGCGATGTTCACCAGAATCGCCCTTCTGCTCTCCATAACGTGGGTGATGAGCTTGACAACCGGACTCTTTACCCTGCTCAGCCACACCGTTTCAGGTCGTGACCTGATTCTGCTTGGCGGCGGGCTCTTTCTGCTGGCAAAAAGCACCCAGGAGATCCATCAAAGTTTGGAGGGGGAAGAAGAGAGTAAACAGGGTAAATCCAGCAGCAATTTTATCTTCACCATGCTGCAAATAGCGGTCATCGATATTGTTTTTTCGCTTGATTCGGTTATCACCGCAGTTGGCCTTGCTGATGATATTCAGGTGATGATCATCGCCATCATGATCTCGATTGTCATCATGATGCTGGGTGCCAAAGCTATCAGCGATTATGTGGAAGCTCACCCGACCATCAAGATGCTCGCGCTCAGTTTTCTCATCCTTGTCGGTGTTACCCTGCTTGCTGAGGGTGTTGGATTTGAAATTCCCAAAGGGTACATCTACTTCGCCATGACCTTCTCGGTCGCCGTCGAGATGCTGAATATCCGCCTGCGCAAAAAATCTGTGAAGCCGGTGCATCTGCATGCAACGATGAATATTGACGGAGAGAATGGGTAAGGTAAAATCTCAGACCACGAAGACTTATCCTCGCTTCACCCCAGCACCAACCGCTCCATAAGAATGGCTGCTGATACGGAGGCATTGAGCGATTCAACCCTCACCCGTGTGCCAGCGTGAGGGATGCGCACCAGCAGGTCAGCCTGCGCTTTTACCGATTCGCTGACACCGTTGGCTTCATTACCAATCACCAGCACAACTTTTTCAGGCCAGGCAGGAAATTCCCGAAAGTCCTTGCCCTCAAGCGATGAGCAGAGGATGGAATAGCCTCTTTTTTGCAGACAGCAAAGCTCGTGATGAAGCTGCCCAACGACGTAATGGCGGAGAGCAAAGATGCTTCCCGCACATGAACGTATCACTTTCGGATTATAGCGGTCGGCGGTTCCGGTGCTGCAGATCACTGCGTCGACACCAAACCAGACCGCAGTTCTGAGGATAGTACCCACATTGCCCGGATCCTGAAGCTCATCAAGGGCAACAACAAGCGATCGCCCGGGCTTTTCTGGCGCTTCAGGCACATCCTGCCGTTGCTGTCGAAAAACAGCAAAAATCCCCTGCGGCGTGGAGGTTCCAGCAAGCTGAGCGCACTCTTTTTCTGTGATGGAAAAGTGCTTTCTCTTGTACGCTTCTGCAAAACGGTCAGCCTCTGCTTCACCATCCCTGACCAGCAGGGCAACAAGCATCTCCTCATCCGGCAGATTCAGACAAAGTTCCCTGACCGTGCGAAGCCCTTCAGCCAGGAAAAGCCCCTCCGAATCCCTGAACTTTTTCTGGTGAAGCTTCACAAAATAGCGCAACCTGGCTTTGCTTAAAACAACCGGGTTCATGGCTTCATCCCCGCCCTCTTCAGACTTGCAATCACCGATTTTGGATTGTGCTCAAAATCCTCTGGTGCTCTCCCCGCTCCTCGTAAAAGAGCCACATCATCGAGATCAACAGTAATACCGTCGCCACATTGTTCATCATGCTCAGCGCCACTCATGCAACGGCGAATATACTCGTCAAAACTCTCCTTATCCATGGTATGCCCTTCCAGCATAGAGCTCTCTCCTCCATCACTTTCGGGGCCATCGCCCATTGAAGATGACTCTTCATGAACCATCAGCGTCATCTTGAGTATCACCTCTTCACGAGAAAGCTCACCCAAACCAGCTATTTTCACCAGTCGACCAAATGAGTTGTCGTCAATCTTTTCCATCATAAGCAGTAACTGACCAAGCCCGCCATACATCTCCGCATGACTCTTGATGGCCTCTTCAATCGTCGCTGTGGAGTCACCTGCTGACGGATTGCGACTGCTGCGCGACTCTGCGGTAGGAGGCACCGGAGAGCGTCCCTTGTCCCGAATGAACCTCTCCCCGCCAAGAAACTCCTCATCAATACTGTACTCTCTAAGCCGATCGTGCATCACATCGGAGCGCTTGGCCTTTGCTCGCCGCGACGAGACAGAGTCAATCTCCGCCCGTTGCTGCAGCAAAAGTCGTGCAACGACAAGCATACCCGTCACTGCAACTGCAATAACAAAACAGAAAACAATCAGCTCCAGTCTGAAACCAAACAACAGCACAACAAGCAGCTCAGCAACAAAAAGCCCAAAAAAAAGAGCAAGAAGAAGTTTCAAAAACAAACGTTCATTCATAATTCATAATTCATTGATGGCTATCCTGCTGAAAACTCCTGTTGACCACTCTCTTTGCCTCCAACTGATTTTTTCGGCATGATTCTTTCAAGAGTTGGCAGGAAAAGCAATACCTTTACACAAAGGATAATGTCAAAAAGAATAAACAGAATGTCCTTCAGTTGAGCAAATGTTTCATCGTGTTTAAACTCCAGCATCAGCATAACAGACCATGACCCATTCAGGCCAAAAAGTGTGCTTCATGACCGGCGCTTCGGGCCTTCTAGGAGGTGAAATTGCGCTTTCAGTAGCCGGACAGGGATACACCATCTTCTTCACCTGGAACTCATCGGAAGAAAAGGCGGCTCAAACCCTCGAAAAGATCCGCAGAATAAGCCCGGAATCGCAGATGAGCCACTGCGATGTCTCGAAACCCGCTGACATCAGCAGCGCTTTTGCAACTTTTCGCGAGCAATTTGAACAGCTCGACCTGTTGATTGCCAGCGCATCGAATTTTTTCAGCACACCACTTCCTGATGTTAGCGAACAGCAGTGGGACAGCCTGGTAGACACAAACCTGAAAGGCACCTTTTTTACCATGCAAGAGGCGGTACGCATCATGCAGAAACAGCCGTTTGTCTCACGCATCATCTCCATGACCGATATCTCTGCGGAGCTTGTATGGCGAAATTTTGCCCCCTACACCGTCTCAAAAGCGGGCATTCAGCACCTGACGAGAGTCTTTGCAAAAACCTTTGCACCTCAGATTCTTGTCAACTCCATAGCGCCGGGCACCATCACCATACACCCTGACAAGGAGGTGCCAGTGGAAGAGATGATGAATAACATCCCGCTCAAAAAACTTGGCGACCCTCTTGATATTTGCCGTGCCATTACCTTTCTTCTGGAGAGCGATTACATTACCGGACAGATCATTACAGTTGATGGTGGAAGAGTTCTTCAGTAAGTGGGCCATGCAAAGACCATATTGTTTTTATATATTTGCTACAGAGATTAACCATAACTTATGAAATATTGTTGAACGCTTATGGAACAGGAAGTCCCGGTTACTATTCACGGCAGCAAGCCAAAGGGGTTTGCAGAAGAGCATCAGTGTGAAACACCAAAACGGCGATTAGAGATCAAAGAGACACTTGTTGAGACGTTTTCGAACTTCAAGGAGAGTGAGTTTGGCACACTGATGCTGAAAGGCGCTGAAAAGACGACAGAGTATATCAAAAAGAATCCCGGGCAGGCGATGCTTTTTTCAGCAGGCGCAGGCGCTTTTTTGGGACTTTTATTGAAAAAGAGGCGATAAAAAGCACTGATTTTGGATACTATGATGAATCACCGCAAAAAAGAGGGTGATGGCCAGACACCCGTAAAGCAGAAAAAGAGCGGAATACAGCAACTGTTTGACGAGTCAGTAACCTCCACTTATGAGGATGTTGTGGCTATTATTGAGGCGAAAATAGAGATGCTCAAAATAGAGATGACCGAAAAGGTTGCCCTTGCCAGCGCTGGCGTTGTGCTCGGTGTCATCCTGATTATCGGTGCGGGTTACTTTATCACCACCTTTGCCTTGCTGGCAGGCGAGCTGCTGGGACATCCTTTTCTTGGTTATCTTCTGGTAAGCTTTATCTTTCTTTCGTGCTTTCTGTTTTTCACCAAAATTAGACCATTACTCCTGAAAAATCTGATCCGGAAAATCCTCTTATCCATCCATGACTACACAAAATGAGCCTTTAGCCAACATTCAGGCACGCATTGAAGAGCTGCATCATACCATTACGGAAAGGGAGGAGCAGATAAAAATGAGAGCCCAAAAACTTGCAGCGGATCTGAAGGATGAAATTTCTCCAGAAAACATGATCAGGCAGCACCCTAAAAAAGCAGCGGGGGCAGCTTTTTTGGCGGGCTTGCTTCTCACAAGAGCATTAATATGCCATAGAAGCCCATCCATTGTGATAGAGCACACCCAACATTCCGCTCCATCGCAACATTTGTCGACGCAAGGTAAAACAGCCCTCTCCACCATTGGATTTGAAATACTACGCTCTGTAAAGGATATTGGTTTTACATTCCTTCAGCGCTACCTCGAAAAAAAGGTCAGATAACCGGGCATTCAGATCTGTCCATTACAACCCGTTGGGCAACATTCAAACTTTTTTTGCAGTGACCATCAAGCACAACCTCCCAGTGTTACAAAACAAAGAACACTTCTATGTCAACCGTAAGGCTCATGAACTTTTTCATCTGACTGATCCCGAGTTTCTCTCTTTACCTGCCTCCGCTCAGGAAAGTCTGAAAACTTCAGAAAAACAGGCTGCCGTCATCAATGATTTTCTGATAAAACAGAGAGGAGCAGACGCGAAACCTGTTCTCCCTGCTCAGTTACACGGTATGAAACTGCTGCATGCATTGTTTCATGCTATCATGACTAAAGCAATCGCTGCACGGCAACCAAACTTTTTGGATAATGTCTACAGAGCACTGGTCGAATTGCTCTCTATAGAACAATCAGAACAATACCTGAACCGGTTTATTACCTCTTTTCCCACGCAAAAAATCTATGCCTGCGCTGAATCTCCCGCTGAATGGCTGAAACAGCAAAAAAATAAAACGGTCGTGCTTGAAGAGTCTTTCCTTGTCTGGCTGAATAACCAGAACCCGGCTCTTGAACCTTTTTCTGATCTTTTGACCGATGAAACACTGACGAAAGAGAGTTCGTACCGAAAGCTGATCATGACCATGCGAAGCTCAATGCAGGCGATGGGTCCCGTTGGGCCCGATGATCTCGACCTTGCAGAATTGCTCTTCATGCCAATAAAACATGCTCCGACGTCAATTCTGGAGCAACTTCGCTACATTCGTCTGAACTGGGGAGAGCTACTTGATGATTCGCCATTTTGGGAATTTCTGGCTGGCGCTATCAATTTTATTGAGGATGAAGACAAATACCTCTTCTTTGAGCAGATTGCGCATGAAAAGGCTCTCCGCAACGATGGCTATGAGTTTGAAAAAGCGGCCCACGTCCACGATTATTCTTTTGATGATGCCAATGCCCCGGCCAACTACTCTGTGGACTCATCGTGGATGCCTGAAGTGGTCATGCTTGCCAAAAGCACTTATGTCTGGCTTGATCAGCTCAGCAAAATTTATCGCCGCCCAATTTCCCGTCTTCAGGATATTCCCGATGAGGAGCTTGATACTATCGCCGATCGCGGATTCACGGCCTTGTGGCTGATAGGACTCTGGCAGCGTAGCTTTGCTTCACAGAAAATCAAGCAGATACATGGAAATCCTGAAGCAAAAGCCTCAGCTTACTCTCTCGAAAAATATGATATTTCTGATGACATAGGAGGTTATGGAGGATATCTGGACCTGATACACAGGGCTAAACAACGCGGTATTCGTCTGGCGAGCGACATGGTGCCCAACCATACCGCTATGGATTCCGAGCTGGTACGGAGCAATCCTGAATGGTTTCTCTCCGCAACCACACCTCCCTACTATAATTATTCCTATAATGGCCCGAACCTCAGCAACGACCCCCGTTACGGAATCTATCTTGAAGATGGCTACTGGAACCGTACCGATGCGGCGGTCGCCTACAAGCGGATTGATTACCTGACTGGTGATACCCGCTATATCTATCATGGCAATGACGGCACCATCATGCCGTGGAATGATACCGCCCAACTTAACTTTCTCAGCGCAGAGGTGCGCGAAGGGGTGATTCAGC
>SESH01026232.1_pt1 | contig 17041 bp, 11 predicted proteins | sample 3171561 | NCBI WGS metagenome assembly SESH01 (sample SAMN10866947, study PRJNA518727) | freshwater metagenome | biome: subpolar coniferous forest; feature: holomictic lake; material: water; isolation source: holomictic Lake 442 2011 16.5 m and 2014 13 m | place: Canada: near Kenora, Ontario
AGATGTGATCCTCGTGGGAGAGGTGCGCGATCTTGAGACTGCCGAGATCTGCATTCGGGCTTCGCTGACCGGCCATTTGGTGCTTTCCACGTTGCATACAAATGATGCCGTGACCGCCGTGACCCGTCTTATCGATATCGGGATCCAGTCCTATCTTGTTGCGGGAAGCATCGGGCTTGTGGCCGCCCAACGCCTGGTCCGTGTTCTTTGTCCCGCTTGCAAAGAACCGTACAAAATTGATCCCAAGACCAAGGATGAAAATGGGATCCGTACGGATACGCTCTATAAGGCGGTAGGCTGTCCTAAATGCCGGAATATCGGCTATTGGGGCCGCATGGCCATTTATGAGGTGTTGCCGATCGATGACGATTTCAGGCGTCTTATCACAAAAGACTCGAATCTCAATGCCCTCAAAGAGCTCCAGAAAGCAAAGAAGTACGAAACGCTTCTCCAGAACGGGATCAAGAAAGTGGAGCGCGGGTTAACAACCTTGGAAGAGGTCTTGAGTGTGGCTTATGAATGAGTCGGCCGGGGGAGCCTCAATGTCGACCAAAAAGAATCTGTCGAATTTAAGTTTTGATTGCCGCGTTTGTTCGCGAGATCTTCCGGGAGAAGCAAAAGTTGTGACCTTGGAAGCACCGGACGAGGACGCCGCAACGCAAAAGCTTCTTGCTCAAGGATATGTGGTGATCGATGTCTGGGAGAGTGGCAAGAAAAAAGGCGGTGTGAAGAATATCTTTTCGGCACTAAACTCTTCTCTCGGTAAGGAGTCCGGAGGAGGTTCCTTCTCGATCTTTAATACAGTGTCAGGCCGCGAATGTATCTTTTTTGCTGTCCAGCTTGCGACGCTTCTCAAGGCCGGCATTCCTCTTCTTCGGGCGCTCGAGATCATCCAAAAGGGTATCACGAACGCTTTTTTCAAGACCGTGATCCAACATATGCGCAAAAGGGTCTCGGAAGGTGGCGCCTTCAGTTCCGCGCTCCGGAACTATCCTAAAGTTTTCCCGTGGATCTGGGTGAATATGACGGAGGTTGGTGAAGCTACGGGAAAGTTGCCGGAGTGTCTTGAAGAGATCGCGCATTATCAGGAAGCTGCGGCCCGAATGAGCGGCAAGGTTATCACAGCATTTTTTTATCCCGGGATCCTGCTCTGCGCGGTAATAGGCGCTCTCACCTTTCTTTTGCTGCTTATTGTCCCGAAATTTTCAGCGATTTTTTCAGACCACAAGATGCAGCTACCGGCCTTGACCCAGGCTGTTGTAGCCGTAAGCGATGTTTTGAGAACACGTTTCCCCTGGGTGGCCGGGATTGGGGTGGCGTCGGTGATTGCTTTCGTTTGGACGAGCAAAGTGCGCTCCATAAAGCTTGTTTACGACCAGATCGTTTTAAAGATTCCCATTATGGGAGACATTTTGATGCAGGTGGCCGTGATCCGCTTCACGCGGTCCCTCGGGACTCTCCTTCGAGCCGGTGTTCAGATCCTTCAGTCACTTGAGATCGCAGGGCGCCTTGTGGGGAATGTGTTTATTACAGCGGGGATCACACGGGTTGCCGAGCAGGTCCGGGGCGGGCAAGGACTCGGCGTTCAGCTTGAAGCCCGGAAGATATTCCCGGTCTTTATGACCCAGCTCATTGCAGTGGGTGAAGAAAGCGGCCAGCTCGACCGTTTTCTCGCGTTGTTGTCCGACTATTATGAGGAACAGGTCGACACTTTTCTTACTCGTTTGACTACCCTCTTAGAGCCGATCATGTTGATCTTCATGGGCGTCGTTATCGGGACGATCGTGATCGCGATGTTTCTTCCGATTATCGATCTTTCAACGGGAAAGGGGATGTTCTAGCCTTTTTTGAAAGAAGAAGGTATACTAATTCTATGCATTAGGGGTTGGTTTTTTGAAGGCGTTTTTTCGAGGGAAGCTTTAAAAAAAATAAAAAAGGAGAATATAATGAAGATGTTCAAAAACAAAAAAGGTTTTACGCTTATAGAAATCATGATCGTCGTGATCATTTTAGCGATCATGGCCACTTTGATTCTTCCGAGGATGCTGTCAGCCCCCGAATCCGCTTACCTTGCTGAGGCGAATGCGATGCTTGGGGGCTTGTCGCGGGCTCAGGATACCTATATGCAGCTGACGGGAAGTACTGCGAGTGGAAATACAGTTAGCGCCTGCGGCAGTGGAACCGCTTGTGCCGTCGGTAGTGCAGATGCAGCAACCTGGGCAAAGTTAGGTATGGAGGCACCCTCAACCCAGTCGAGGTATGCTTATAATTGCGATTCGACTAACTGTTACGCGAGAAGAAGTATTAACGGCCAAGCCAGTTCAGCGTCTTTCAATTATGTCTTAAGGACCTTTTCGGGTTGTAGCGGATCTTTGGCAGCGGCTAACGATAAAACTCGTGGGTGCATTATTGTCTAAGAGGAGTTCATAACGTTGACAGCATCACACCGGGCAAAAAGGGAGAGTCCGTTTTCCTTTTTGCCCGGTTTTAGGATTTTATTGAGAGGATTTATTCGTGATTAAGAAAATCGTTTTTATTATTATTCTTGGAGCGTGCGCATTTGCCGCATGGTTTTTTATTATGAATTCAAGGCGGCAGCCTGAGCAGGAATTTCGCGCGAACTTGACGGACGCTCAGAAGATCCTTGTGACGCTTCGCCGTGCCGAGCTGGCTTATCAAGAGGCCACCCAGGGTTATAAGATCGTTTCTGCGAGTAAAAGCAGCGGGAAGATGGCCTATTCGGAAGGATGGAATGAGATGAAGCTTCCGAACGTTGAGGCGAGTACCGGGTTTGATTATGAATGTCAGCCGGCGGAGGGATTTTGTCAGGCGACTGAGATTGGGAAGATGGGTCCGGCCGGGAATGGCATCCGCATTGATATTGAATCCGGGATCTATTCTTGTTTGGGGACGTATAAGCCCGTGACGACAGAAGGTTTTGACGGCACGCTGGTAACCGTCGCGTGTCAAGCGTAAGACAGATACATAGAGCGCTGATCTTTTTGCGAGCAACTCTAAGTCATAGACTGTGAACTGCGAGCCTCCATTCGCGCTTTAAGAGAGGAAATCCGTTATGATGAAAAGAAAAGGTTTGACGATGATGGAACTTTTGATTGTGATCATCATCATGGCGATCATGGCAACGCTGATGCTTCCAAAATTCTTTGGCCAGGAAGAGCGGGGGTACGTCGCTGAGGCGGTCGGTATTCTCTCTGCCATTCGTCAGGGTGAGGAAGCTCACAAACTGGAGCATACCGATTATGTTTATACGAGTGGCGGAGCGTTGGACTGGGCTTCGCTTGGGATGGATAGCCCGACCGGAGTTTTCTCTTACACCGTGACTCGGGTCGGAACGACAACGACCTTCACAGCGGTGGCCAATCGACAGGGGGGGGGGGCATTCGCGGGGCAAACGATCACTTTAACTAGTTCTGGTGTTTATAGCGGAACACATATATACAAACCTAAATAGCTCTATCCCTAGGCGGCGGAAGTTGTTGAGGTAGGAATTTAAAAAAAACATGCCGGAGCGTTCAGCCCTCGTTCTTGAAAAGTCTGGGGGTCCTTGGGGATCCTTCCTGCGAGACTATTTAAGTGACACTCCAGCGGTCGTCTCCGTCATCCATGAACCCGCCCAAGCTTCTTCCTTTTTCGATAAGTCCCTTCCGGGCGTTTTATTTGCAGAAGCCTGTTTTTTAAGCAAAGCTTTTCTCCAAAAGATCAAGGTTCGTCAGAGTACGGATCCGGCGTTCCGGTTCTGTCTTTTGGGCGTTGCCCCTATCGCTCATAAAGAAGCTCTCTTCGATGCCGTTTTTCCTGCCGTGCCGTCCCAGATTGATCTCAATAAAGGTTTTGTGGAAATGCTCCCGAGGCCTGAGCTCGTCCGGCTGCTGGTTGTGGATGATGAGGAAGAGATCGGGACAATGGTCCGGGATTATTTTGACGGGCGGAAGAACCCGGCGTTCTTGGTGACGTGCGCTGCCAACGGCAAAGAAGCTCTCGAGAGGATCTCGCGCGAGCGTCCAGACGTGATCCTCCTCGATATCAAGATGCCCGTGATGGATGGCCGCGAATTCTATGCAAAACTCAGGGCGGTGGCGCCGGAAATCCCCGTGATTGTTTTCTTCGATTCTATTTCTGGCGAGGAACTTTCCGAAATGCGACGGTTCGGCAGTCCCGCGGTGATCGAAAAAGGTTATAAGGGAAGTTCTCTCTTGGCGATGATGCTTCTGGTGAGAAAGCTGGTGTATTTTAATGCGTAGTTCCTACCTACTACCTGCTATCTGCTCCCTACTGTTTTTCTTCGGCTCGTTCTCCGCTGTCGCTCAAGAACCTGCCGTCTCTCACGAAGAATTCCTGAATGAAGTTCAGGAAAAAGCCTTTCGTTTTTTTGAGGCGCAGCACAATCCCCATAACGGTCTCGTGCGGGATGGCGCGCCGAACCGGCCCGGGGCTGCGAGTAACGCCCCGGCGAGCATTGCGGGAGTCGGGTTCGCGCTTACGGTTTATCCGGTGGCGGTGGAGCGGGGATGGATGAGCCGTCCCACGGCTCACGAGCTGACCGTGCGGACCCTGGAGTTTTTTCTTAATCATGCGGAGCAGCACAAGGGTTTCTTTTACCATTTTCTGAATTTTGAGACGGGCGAAAGGGTGAATCATTCCGAGCTTTCGCCGATCGACACGGCGCTTTTCCTTGCGGGGGCTCTTTTTGCGGCCGAATATTACGATGACCCGAAGATCCGGGATCTGGTCCAAAAGATCTATGAGAGGGTTGATTTCCAATGGATGCTTAATAAAGGGAAAACCTTAGCGCTCGCCTGGAGTCCTGAGACGGGTTTCCATAAGGCTCGGTGGGATCACTTTGATGAATCGCTGCTTCTTTATGTCCTGGCGATCGGGTCGCCGACCTACCCGATTCCGGCGGAAAACTGGCGCGAGATCCTCCGGCCGGTAGGCAGTTACCGCGATTATCGGCTGATCCAGATGCCGCCGCTTTTTACGCATCAATACCCGCATGTCTGGCTGGATCTTCGGGGGCAAAACGATGGATTGGCGGATTATTTCGAGAATTCCGTGAATGCCTCGCGCGCTAACCGCGCTTTCTGTATGGACCAGGCTTCGAAATTTGCGGGCTATGGCCCGAATCTCTGGGGACTTTCGGCTTCTGATGGCCCTGCTGGGTATCGCGCTTATGGCGCGCCTCCTGGCTGGACGGTCGTGCATGACGGGACGATTGCGCCCACGGCTTGCGGAAGTTCGATCGTATTCACTCCTAAGGAATCCATCGCCTGCCTTGAAAATATTCGAACCTATTATAGCGATGCAATGTGGGGACCTTATGGATTTTCCGATGCTATGAACGTGGGCAAGGGATGGTTCAGCGACAAGGTTCTGGCGATCGATCAGGGACCGCTTCTTCTCATGATCGAGAATTACCGGACAGGGTTGGTATGGAAGTTCATGAGCCAAAGCGCGCCGGTCCGGGCCGCACTTGGAAAGATAGGGTTCAAGAAGGGGACGTTGCCGCTTCCGTGGCCGGAACCGCCGGTCTATCGAGCTCAGCATGTTTTAAGAGGCATTCGCGTGGATGGATTTCTCCAGGATTGGCCGCCGGGAGCGGCTATTGTTATGAACTCGAAAGATCATAAAGATTCCGGCGCTTTTGATGGGCCGGAGGATCTTAGGGCGGAAGTCCGTTTCGCGTGGGATGGTGATTATCTTTATTTTGTCGCGAAAGTGAACGATTACGATGTGGTGGCGAAAAAGACGGGGAAACAGATCTGGCGCGACGATCTTTTTGAGATCTATGTCGACCCGGAAGGGAATGGGCTTCTTTGGAACGAGCCCGCCGATTACCAGCTTGGATTCAGGCCGGGGCGTGACGAACAGGAACTTGCCGCTTGGTCCTGGTTCCAGGGCGGGGAGGATCCGTTGGAAAAAAGGAAGGTGCTGGCGAAAAGTTATACCGATGAAAAAGGCTATATCATCGAGGGAGCCATTCGCTGGGATTTTTTAGGAATAACGCCGGAACCGGGTGCGGTGATCCGGCTCAGTCCGGCCGTGCATGAGATCGATCGAAAAGGCAGGGACGGAAAACTCGTTTGGTTTTTTCGCGGCGAAGAAAAATACCAGCGCTTCGTCCTGGGGAAATTGGTGTTGGAAAAAACGGAGGAGATCTCGAATGTCGAGGCCTAGAAAAGAAAGATCGGAAAAAGAGAAAACGGTTCGCCCACTCGATATGGGGCAAATCGTGAAGCGTTTACGTCTAGAAAAAGGATTGAGTGGGGCGGAGCTTTGTCGTCGCGGCAAGGGGATCGATCCCAAGACGCTCGTCGCGCTTGAGAAAGGGAGGATCCGGAATCCCTCGATGGTTACGCTGGAAGCGCTCGCAAAAGGCTTCGGGATGACCGTGAGCGATCTCTTCCGGCAGGCCGAATTCGATCAGCGTGAGTATTTTTCTCTCGGTTCTCAAAAAGGTCTCTACAAGATCGAGCTTCCTTCACAGGGCATTCAGCTGATCTCTTTCACGCCGCTCATGGAAGAACTTTTTTGCGGGAAGATGATCCTTGAAGGTCAAAAGCGGTTTGATGAAAAGCTGTTGGGCGGAGACGAAGCCGGGGCTTTTTTTATCATGACCCTGATCGGCCAGTTCGATGGGGAGATCGAGGGACGAAGAGTGTCTCTGAAAGAAGGCGATAATCTTTATTTTTACGGAGGGATGAAGTTTAGTCTGGCGAATGCTCTCCAGCGCAATTCCACCTTGCTGTTGATAGCCGTGCCGTCCTGTCTGAGAGCCAAAGGCATCTTCAAGCGGCGGGAGCCTTCGCATTCGTAGTCCCAAGGACGTGGCTTGGAGCGGGCGGATCCTTCCTTTTTGAGAGCCGCCACGGGGTTGGGGGCGATGCCATGAAAATTGAATTGTGGTATTAACTTAGGCGTTTCTTAGCCGATATTAGAAGAGCTGTCCCAATAGCCATCATTAGAAGTGAAGCGAAAATCGGGAACGTTTTTGTTTGCTTTTCGAAAGATAAAATATAAAACAAGTCCTGTGGATTTTATCTTTAACCATGGTAAAATGCCGTCAATAAAATGCTTATGAAAAAATCTCTTTTCCTTCTCTTAGTGTCTTTTGTCATTGCGGGTCTTTGCGTGTTCGCTCCCAAGGGGCAGGCCGCAGAGGGTGCCGTGCCGGCGGTTGGCATCACCTCAACGGCTGAAGATGCGTCCATGCCTTCTCCCGGCATGAGTTATGAGCCGCTAAATCCAAGCAGTGCCGCGTCTTTTCCCGTGATGCCTCCCGTGGCTTCGACCCAGTCTGCCCCAGCGCCCGCCCGAATCGAAGAGCCTGTTGCCGTGCGGAAAGACGCGCCTGCGGCGAAGATCGAGATCATGGATAAAAAAGAAAAGAAGAAACAGAGCAAGCGCGAGAAGGCGGAAGATCAGGCCCGTACAGAGGCTCTGGAGAATGCCGTTGGGCAACAGGTGCAAGCGATGCGGGACGAGCGCGCGCGGGAGATGCCGTATTTGGACAAGGTCTATATCCGGACTAGCATTACGCCGTTCAAGGTCCAGCAGAAAGAAGAATTCTTAAAAGGCGGGAGCAAAGATCTACAAGATCTCATTGTTCGCGCTAAATCAGTCCACACTCAGGCCAAGGCCGCGCATGAGAATATTGCGCTTTACAACCGGCGCGTACTCCTGGCTTTGCGAAAGCTTTTCCCCGAAGCGACGTTTAACTTCAATCACCGCGAAGGCGTTCTGAGTAGCAATGCTTTTTCGGGTAAGGACTGGAACGTGACGCTCCGTCAGCCTATTTATAACGGAGGGGTTCTTTGGAATACGCTTCTTCAGGAAAAGGCGAACCTTGAGGCTGCGAAAAAACAATATGACAAAACCCTCGCCGAACTTGTGTTCGATATTTCCCGCGCTTACTTTGAATACCAGCGAACCTTGCAGACGGCTGAAGAAAACAGTGCCGCGGTAGAAAAGATGAAGCGCTTCGCGGAGATGTCGCAAGAAAAGTTTAATGAGAAGATCATTTCCGAGATCGAGCATCTGAATGTGCAGTCGCTTTACAGTCAGATGCAGTTCGATCTGGAGTCCGCGAATCAAGAACTCGAGATCGCGAAGCTCGATCTTCAAAAATATCTCGATCTTTCGGTGAATGATCAAATCACGCTTTCTAAAATCTATAACCTTGATGATGTGATCGAAGGGCAGGCGATCCCCGCGGGGAGCGCGGTGGGGACCAAGACCCTTCCCGATGTTTTTAAGGGCGAAGGCAAAGCGCCTGAACTTTCAAAGTTGATCGATCTTTCATATGGACATCGTCCGGAACTTCAGGTCGAGGCCGCGAAGCTTCAGGCTGCGAGACTCGGAGAACGTATCCGATGGGGTGAGTTTTTACCCAAGGCCAACCTGTCGTACCATTTCGGGGCTTTGGGGGAGGCTTATCTTGATCCAGAAAGTGCCTATCAGCAAACGGTGGGGGGTGGGAACGGCATAAAAAATGATCCGATCTTCAAAAAACAATGGCAGCTCTTGCTCGAATTGAACTGGAATGTCGGCGGCAACAAGTTGAGTTATAATTTTGACCGAGATCAAAAAGCGCCATCCATTACGCAATACGATCAAGCGAGTGGCTCTTATCTAAGGAAAAACGGTCTGAACTTTGGGGTTTTGGATGGCCTGGATGCTTTTGTGAATGTGAAACAGGCCGAGGTCGATAAGCTCAACCAGGTCGTTGAATTGGAAAAGGCCGAAAAGCAGGTGCTTCAGGACGTCAAGCAGGCCTATTACGATTATCAAAAAGCTCTGATCCAGGTGAATTCTACGGTCAAGCGTCTGGAATATCGCAAACGTCTTCGCGATTTTGCCGAGCATCGGTTGAGCAAAAAAGAGATCGAGCTTTCCGAATATCTTCAAGCTGAGTCCGATCTTGTGCGCGAAAAAGCGGAACTTCACAAGGCACTCAAAGAATATTTTTCGGCTAAGGCCGCGCTGAATCACGCGGTGGGTATCCAGAATTTCTTCAACATGGACAATCCTCAAACGAAATAAGAGGTTGGAGAAGGTCGCGCACGGTTTTCTTGTAAAGCTAGAATTATAACGGAGCTAAAAATGGACATGAAGGACGAAGAAAATCCCGGGAACGCAAAAACTCCATTTAGGATCAAGGCGCCCTCGTCGGGAACGCCCGGCAAAATGCCGTTCCGGATACCGGAACAAGTGAAGCATTCACTCCTTTCTCATCCTATGGCCCGTTGGGTCATTATTGCAGTGGTCGTTGTGGGTTTGTTTATTGCCGGTAAGATGGTGATGGGGCTCTTTAAACCGAAGCCGCTTTCCTTGAGCGAGACGATGCAGCAGCAGCAACAAGCGGCCAAGGACGCGCCGGTGGCGGTCAAGGGATTTAGAGTCGGCCGTTTTAATTATGAGGATTCCATGAACGTGCTAGGGACCATCAAAGGGGCTATGGAGCTGAAGCTCAGTTTCGAGATTCCCGGCGTGATCAGTTCGATCAACTACAAAGAAGGAGAGCGTTACGAAGAAGGAGCTCTCCTTGTGTCCATGAAGCAGGATGATATTCTTTTGCGACTCAAACGGGCTCAAGCGGCTTTCAATAAAGCGGAGTCCCAGGCCAAAGTTACGGAGAACGAGGTTGCAGAGAATGAGAAGCTTCTGAAGATGGGGGCGATCCCGCCGTCGACAGTAGAAAAAAAGAAATTGGAAATGGACGCCGCCAAATATGAAGCGGAAGCTCAGCGCCTTGAAATGAAGGCAAACGAGGCCATGCTCGAGAAGTCCAACCTTTATGCTCCCTCTTCCGGGATGTTGGGAGATCTGAATGTCGAGGAAGGGGAAAATATCAGTCAGAGCACGCTGATCGGGACCCATATCAACACCGAGTATGTTTATGCCGAGTTCGGGATCGTCGAACGCGATGTTCAGAAGATCACGTTGGGGCAGAAGGCGAAGGTTTTCGTAGATGCTTACGCAGATAAGACTTTTGAAGGTGTGATTGAAAATATTGCGCCGCAAATCTCGGGGACAAGTCGGACCTCGACGGCCAAGGTGCGTATTGAAAATCCCGAAGGATTTATGATGCCGGGGATGTTCGCCCGAGTTCGCATCATGCTTTATAGCAAGAAGGACGCTCTCGTGGTTCCGACGGATGCTATTCAGGGCGGTGAGGGCGAGAAATTCGTTTATGTCATTAAACTTCCTGAAGGTTCTGCTTCCAAGACCGTCGAACCCAAGGTTGCGGGAGCCATGGGGGGAGGGTTGGGAGCCATTGCTGCGCTGAGTGCCGGGGCTAAGGGCCCGGAAAAGGGTGGAAAAGGCGCAGGCAAGACGACTAGCGAAAAGGAAACAGCCAAGATCGAGGAAGGTACTGTTGAGAAGCGCCCTGTGACTGTGGGGTACACACGTACAGACTATTCTCAGATTGATGCAGGCCTTACAGAAGGAGAGATCATCGCCATGACTGGGTTCGAGAGATTGGAGGATGGAAAGAAGATCCGTTTGATCGAAACCCAAGAAGCCGAGCTTTAGCACTATGCGGACGAAAGGTGATCTCCGCAGAATGATCCCTGCCCTATGAGCCTTCCAGAATTCGCGATCAAGAAAAAAGTTACGATCTACATGTTCACGCTCGGGCTGATCCTGCTGGGCGTTCTTTCTTATAAGCGTCTCCCTCAAGACCTTTTTCCGCCGATCACTTTCCCTCAAGTTACGGTTGTTACCGATTATTCCAATGCTGCTCCCGAAGAGATCGAGACGCTTATCACGCGTGTCGTGGAGGAAGCGATCGGGTCCGTTGCAGGCTTGAAGCGCATCGAATCTGTTTCGCGCGAAGGCCGCAGCACCATCATGGCTTCCTTCAATTGGGGCCAGGATATTGATTTTGCGGCGCTAGCCATCCGCGAAAAAGTCGACCTGATTAAAGAAAGGCTTCCCAAAGAGGCTGAAGATCCCGTGGTTTTGAAATTCGATCCACTTGCCCGGCCGATCCTCTTGCTTTCTGTTACCGCCCCGGATCTTCCTGCCGTGCGCATGAAACTCCTGACTGAGAAAATGATCAAAGATCGTCTCGAAAAGGTGGAGGGGGTCGCTTCGGTAAGCCTTTCGGGAGGCGTGAACCGCGAGATCCTGGTAGAGATCGATCAGCCGCGCCTTCAGGCCAACAAACTTTCGCTCCTGGAGGTCGTCAATTCCCTGGACGAAGCCAATGTGTCGTACCCTGCCGGAAGCATCAAAAAGGGTCTTTATGAATATCTGATCCGGACGGTCGGAGACTTCCGTTCGCCAGCTGAGATCGAATATGCAGTTGTCGGGGTGGATAACATTGAAAAACTCCGCCGGGAAGATATAAGTTTCGTCGAGCGCGACACGAGCCAGGGGCCTCGCGACACGATTGAAAAGCTGCGGGGAGAAGTTGAAAAGCAGATGCTCGAGAAGCGCCTTGTGACCGTCAAGGATATCGGAAATGTTGTCGACGGTCTGGCGGATCAAACCAGCATTTCCCGTTATAACGGGGCCTCGAACATTTCTGTCGCCATTCAAAAACAGTCGAATGCAAACACCATTCAGGTCGTTAACGAACTTCGCAAAGAACTCAAATTTCTCGAAGAAGATCTGAATTCCCGTGGTCTTCAAGTCAAGATCATTTACGACCACTCTATTTTTATTCGCGGCACGATCGATAATCTGGCTCATGAGGCCATGCAGGGCGGCATTCTGGCCCTGATCACGCTCTACCTCTTTCTTCGTACGATCGCGATGTCAGTTCTGGTGGTGGTTTCGTTGCCGCTCACTATCCTCGGCGTGTTTTTCTTGATGGCTATGGCGCATGTGACCGTGAACATTATGTCTCTCGGAGGTCTCGCGATCGCCATAGGGATGATCACAGATACCAGTATCGTGGTGCTGGAGAATACTTTCCGCAAGCGGCAGGAGGGCGCCAACGCCGAACAGGGCGCCATTGACGGAGCCACCGAAGTCGTATGGCCCGTCGTGTCCTCGAACCTGACCACGATTGCCGTATTTTTTCCTTTGATCGTATTTGTGCCGGGGGTGGCGGGCCAAATTTTCAAGGATCTCGCGTGGGCGATCATCTTCTCTCAGATTCTTTCGACTTTTCTTCCTCTGACTCTGATCGCGTTGCTTTCCACGTATGTGTCGGTAAAACAGCAGGAATACAAGCCGCTTAGCCTCACGGGGAACTTGGATAAGATGATCATTGGTATGCCAACTAAGGGCGAACAGAACCGTTTCATGATCGGAATTCTGCTTATAGCCTTTGTGGCACTCTCTTCGACTTTTCTGATCATTCCCTCGATCGACCGTGAGGTGTTGCCCAAGGTGGACCAAGGCCAGTTTTATGTGAAGGTGGACATGCCTCTTGGGACGCGGCTTGGTGTTACCGATGAGGTTTGCAAGCGACTGGAAGAGGTGTTGCGCTCAGAGAATGATGTTGAGGATATTTCCGTCGCAATCGGCAGCGAAAAAACGAGCCGTGGCGAGATCAAGATCGAAACCCTGCGGCCTTCTCAATCGCTTGTTTTGGTGACGCTCAATAAGAAAAGGAAACAGCCATCCTCCAAGATCGTGGCATCCCTCAGGAAGAAAGTGGAAGCTCTGAATTTTGAGAAAGACGAAGCCAAGATCGAATTCGTGCTTCAGGAAAGTGAATTCTCGGTTGGAGCCGGCAGTATCAAGCCGATCCTGATCGAGGCGAAGGGGTATGATTTTAAGGCGATGGAAGATCTTGTGAAACGGCTGAAGGGTCGCCTGGGTTTGATTCCGGGAGTTATCAATATTCAAGATGACATCGGAGAGAAATCGCCGGAGACGAAACTCGAGATCAATAAAAAGCGTGCGGCTCTTTATGGCGTTTCCGCGATGGATGTTTCGCTCACAGCAAAGGCGGCCATCGAAGGGGTGGTCGCGACGCAGTACCGCGAGGCCGGTCGCGAGATCGATGTCCGTGTGAGGTTGAGCGATAAAGACAAGGAGAACCTCAGCAATCTTGGGAGCCTTTTGCTTTACTCAAAGGTCCTCGATATCCACGTGCCTTTAAAAGAGATCGCCTCGATCGATCGGGGACAAGGGCCGAGCGAGATCAAGCGCATGGACCAAGAGCGAACGGTGACCATTTCGGCTGAGATCGATAAAGCTCGTCAGGACAAAGATGTTCTCGCCGATGTTCAAAAGTTTCTTGCGAGTCTGAAGGTTCCAGACGACATCCCCCAGGATTTCCAGGTCCGGCTTTCCGGTAAGGCCAAGGAGATCAAGGAAAATTTCGGGGGCGTCATTTTTGCGTTCGCGCTTGCCATCATGCTCGTCTATATGATCATGGCCGCCCAATTCGAGTCTTTCTTGCAGCCCTTGATCATCATGGTCACCGTGCCGCTTTCTTTCGGTGGTGCGCTTATTGCTTTAAAAGTGACCGGAACTTCTTTTAACGTGATCTCCCTCCTGGGTCTCGTGCTTTTGGGCGGCGTGGTCGTGGGCAACGGTATCGTGCTGATGGAGTATATCAACCAGCTTCGTTCGGAAGGTAAAGAAATGGTCCAGGCCGTTTGGGAAGCGGTACGCACAAGAACGCGGCCTGTGCTCATGTCGTCCACCACGACCATCATGGGGATGGCGCCGATCGCTCTCGGCCTTGGAGAGGGCGGGGGACTCCTGGCGCCTCTGGCCACGACCGCGATGGGCGGTCTTTTCTCTTCCACCGTGCTGACCCTGATCGTGCTCCCGTGCTTTTACATCATCGTGAACCGGTTCATGGAAAAGGTTCTCGGTTACGAGGAAGAGACCGTTGAAGAAAGCTCCCAAACGCCTCCTCCGGCCTGATCATGGGACTCCCCAGCTTCGCGCTTAAGCGTCCGGTTTTTACAGCCATCCTTTTTGCCGGTGTGATCGTGATCGGCATCATCTCCCTCATGCGCTTGAAGGTGGAACTCTATCAAGGCCAGAGCCAGGGCATCATATCCATTGTGGTGCGCGCCCGCGGCGGATTACCCTCCCAAGACGTTGAAAAAATGATCACCAAGCCCATCGAAGAAGCCATCGGGACCGTGAGCCGCATGAAAAGCCTCTACTCCAGTTCGCGCGAAGCAGAGTCGCGAGTGACCATGGAGTTTGATGCCGGCACGGATATGAAGTTTGCCGCGCTTGAGGTCCGCGAAAAATTTGCGCGCGTCAAACCCCTTCTGCCCAAAGAAATTGAAAAGCCTGTGATCGCCAATTACGATGACGCGCAGGCTGCGATCATGGTATTCGCGGTAACCTCCGGGAACATGGCGCCGGAAGAGATCCGCGAAATGGTGGATATCAAGCTCAAGCCGATCATTAGCCGCGTGGATGGGGTGGCGAGTGTGGAGGTTTATGGTGGGAGGGAGCGCAAGATCCTCGTGGAGCTCGATCGCGACAAAATGGTGGCTTATAACATTTCGATCGAACGAGTGATGGACGTTCTGGGGCAGAGCAATATTAATCTTCTGGCTGGGAACGTTGAGACCGGAAAGTTCGAATACGCAGTCCGGAGCATGGGCTCTTTTCTTTCGGTGGACGAGGTCGGGGATATCGGTGTGAAGGCCACTCGCCAGGGATCCATCATCCCCTTGAAGGAGATCGGGACGATCAAGGATTCTTATCTTGAAGCGACGGACCAGGCGCGGCTGAATCTGGAGCAGAATGTTACGGTCTATGTCAAAAAGTCGAGTATGGCCAACACCCTGGATGTTGCCAAAGACCTCAATAAAGTTCTGGATGTGTTTGAGAATGATAATAAGCAACATATTAAGATCGTGCTCGTGAATGACAGGGCTGAAACGATCGCACGCGCGATTGACGATGTGAAGGGGGCGCTCTATTTGGGCCTCGTTCTGACCATGGGCGTCATTTATCTCTTTATCCGCAATTGGGTGCTGGCGGCCATCATCCTGGTCGTGATCCCGTGCTCTTTGATCGCGACATTCATTTTTATGGCGGCTTTTGGTATCAGCATCAATGTCATGACCTTAAGCGGGCTGTCGCTTGCGATCGGGATCTTGATCGACACAGCGGTCGTGATCATGGAAAATATTTTCTCCAAAAAGGAGCAGGGCTTCGGAGACGCTCAGGCTATTCGGGATGGGTCGGAAGAAGTATGGCTTCCACTCCTGACATCCCTTTTGACGATGCTCGTCGTGTTCATGCCAATCATCTTTATTGATAAGACGGTCCAGCTGACGTATGGGGGATTTGCCTTTACCATCAGCATTTCGCTTATCGCATCCTTTTTTTCAGCCCTTATGCTGATCCCCATGCTCATACGTCAGTTCGGGATCGCGGCGCTCAATGCTCATCATAAAGAAACATCGAGTAGTTTTATCGATAAGGCGCGGGAAAAATATGTCAATGCTATTCGTTGGTGCATCACCTGGCGATGGAAAGTTGTGCCCGTAGTTTTTGGATGCTGTTTTTTTGCAATTGTTATGTTGGTCCGAACTCCGATCGACTGGCCGTCGTCTTTTGAAGAGAACGAATTTGCAGTCGTCACGTTTCCCTTGGCCGGAGCGCGTCTGGAATCAAACGATCAGGCCATGAAAAAGCTCGAAGAGATCCTTACGAAGATCCCGGATATCACGCTCTTCTCAACGACTGTTTCCAAGGACGATTTGAGACTTTTTGTCCGTTTGAAACCCGCTCGCAAACGCCAGTATTCCAAAGAAGAGATTATGAAGATCATTGATACGCAGGGGAACGCGGCGGTCAAGGAGATCCACAGCGATTACAGTCTGATCGTGGATGAAGGTGCCGGCTCCTCTGAGCAGAAAAAACTTGTCGTGAATATCTATGGCCAGGAAGGGGATGAGCTTGAAAAACTGGCCAAGGAGTTTGCCAACAAGATGTCGAAGGTTGAAGGTTTGACGAATCTTGTCATGACGGACCTTCGCAAAAGGCCGGAATACTCCCTTGTGGTGGATAAGGGGAAGTCCGCAATGTATGGGCTGAGCGTCAAAACCGTGGCGGACAGCATGCATGCACAAGTTCGCGGCATGCGCCCTACGAAATTCCACGAGCTTTCCAAGGGTGAAGAGATCGAAACGATTACGCGGCTTCAGGCTATTTATCGTCAAAAGCTCGATGATCTTGGGCAGATCTATGTTCAGACCCATGAATCGAAGCAAGTCCCTTTAAGTGAAATTGCAAACTTTTATCCTTCAACGGGGCCTACGACCATTGATCGCAAAGACAAGCATCGTTATGTGTTTGTCAAAGGAGATGTGAAGCGGCCGATTGAAAAGATCGCGGCCGATGTCAAAAAAGCCTTGGCGGACGTGAAGCTTCCTGACGATTATTATTGGCGTTTTGGCGGCGGGTTCGAGGAGCTTTTGGAAAGCAAAGGACAACTTGCAGTCGCTCTTCTAATCACGGTTTTCCTGGTCTATATGGTTATGGCCTGTCTGTTTGAGAATTATCTCTATCCGTTCCTGATCATGATCAAGATCCTGCTTAATTTTATCGGAATCTGGGCGGCGCTCAAAATTACGCACAAGCCGCTCAGCACCCAAGTCTTTATCGGGATGATCATGCTGGCCGGCTACTCGGTGAACGCAGCGATCCTCTTGGTGGATCACGCCCTCCATTTGCCAGAGGAACAAAGCAAAAAGGAGCGTTTTATTCAGGCGGGTGTCGACCGGCTACGGCCCATTCTCATGACGGCTCTTGCAGCCATCTTGGGGTTTCTCCCTATGGCGCTCAGTTTCGGGCAGGCAAGCGATCTCTGGTCGCCTCTGGCGGTAACCATTATTGGGGGGCTGGTCAGTTCAACCATCCTGATTCTTTTTATCCTGCCTTCGCTCGTGGTGATCACCGACGATATCCGGGATTTCTTTAAGGGCTTTTTTTCGGCTACATCTCGTAAAATGCGTGTCTTATCAGTACCGCATGAGATTAAAAATTAAGGGTTTGCGGTACGCACTAGATTTTTATTCATAAAAAATGATCAGAAATCAGTGCAGTCCAAGTCGCCATTAGTAATATGAACTAA